>JAESFU010000102.1_pt1 | contig 156965 bp, 151 predicted proteins | sample 9269461 | NCBI WGS metagenome assembly JAESFU01 (sample SAMN14502556, study PRJNA617107) | algae metagenome | isolation source: Stenomitos rutilans HA7619-LM2 and co-occurring heterotrophs from cave walls | place: USA: Waikapalae cave, Hawaii | collected 2009-07-28 | reverse complement strand
GAAGCCGATCTTCGGCTATCTCGGCATGGCCTACGCCATGGTCGCGATCGGCGTCGTCGGCTTCATCGTGTGGGCGCACCACATGTACACCGCCGGGCTCTCGCTCAACACGCAGCGCTATTTCGTCTTCGCGACGATGGTGATCGCGGTGCCGACGGGCGTGAAGATCTTCTCCTGGATCGCGACGATGTGGGGCGGCTCGATCCGCTTCACCTCACCGATGCTGTGGGCGATCGGCTTCATCTTCCTGTTCACCGTCGGCGGCGTCACCGGCGTCGTGCTGGCCAATGCCGGCGTCGACCGCTCGCTGCACGCGACCTATTACGTCGTGGCGCATTTCCACTACGTGCTGTCGCTCGGCGCCGTGTTCGGCATCTTCGCGGGCTTCTACTACTGGTTCCCGAAGATGACCGGTTATGTGATGCCGGACTGGATCGGGAGGGTGCATTTCTGGGTCGCCTTCGTCGGCGCCAACGTGCTGTTCTTCCCGCAGCATTTCCTCGGCCTCGCCGGCATGCCGCGCCACTACGCCGACTATCCCGACGCCTTCGCGCACTGGCACTTCATCTCGTCGATCGGCTCCTACATCTTCGCCGCCGGCCTGCTGATCTTCTTCTACGGCATCTGGCTCGCCTTCTCGCAGAAGGTCCAGGCGGCCGACAATCCGTGGGGCGAAGGCGCGACCACGCTGGAATGGACGCTGCCCTCGCCGCCGCCCTTCCACCAGTTCGAGACCCTGCCGCGCATCACCGGCCAGGATCACTGAGAGACCAAGGCGGCGGACCTGCCCGGCCCGCCGCCGCCCCTCTCCGGAGCGCCGGCTGGCCGGCGCTCCGGAGGCGGGCGAAAAACCCTCCGGCTTGCCGCCGCTTCGCAGAGCCCATGGCGCCCCAGAGCGCGCCCGCAGAACGAGAAACCGACGCACATCATGTCCGCAGCGTTCGACAGGTTCGATGACCGCAGCGATGGCCCGACACTGGCCTCGACCGGCGAGGCGCGCGACTTCTTCGAGTTGCTGAAGCCGCGCGTGATGTTCCTCGTGGTGGTCACGGCGCTGACCGGCATGGCGACGGCGCCAGGCTTCGTCCACCCGGTGATCGGGCTCGCCGCGGTGCTGGCGATCGCGGTCGGCGCCGGCGCATCCGGTTGCCTCAACATGTGGTGGGACGCCGATATCGACGCGCTGATGACGCGCACCGCCAAGCGCCCGATCCCGGCCGGGCGCATCCTGTCCTCGGAGGCGCTCGCCTTCGGCCTGACGCTGTCGGTCGGCTCGGTGCTGGTGCTCGGCCTTGTCGCCAATGTGCTGGCGGCCGGCATGCTCGCCTTCACCATCTTCTTCTACGCCGTGGTCTATTCGATGTGGCTGAAGCGCTGGACGCCGCAGAACATCGTCATCGGCGGCGCCGCCGGCGCCTTCCCGCCGATGATCGGCGAGGCGGTCGTGACCGGCGAATTCGGCATCCGCTCGCTCGTGCTCTGCGCCATCATCTTCCTGTGGACGCCGCCGCATTTCTGGGCGCTGGCGCTGATCAAGGCGCAGGACTATGCCCGCGCCGGCATCCCGATGATGCCGAACGTCGCCGGCCCCGCCTCGACGCGGCGCCAGATCGTCGGCTATTCGCTGGTGATGGCGCCGGTCGCCGTACTGCCCGCGCTGATGGGCTTCGGCGGGCTGATCTACCTCGTCGTCTCGGTAGTCACCGGGCTCGCCATGATCGCGCTCTCGGTCAAGGTCCTGCGCACCACCGAGGGTGACGCCGCCTGGAAGGCCGCGCACGCGCTGTTCGGCTTCTCGATCCTCTATCTCTTCCTGCTCTTCGCGGTCCTGCTCGCCGAGAACAGCCTCGGCCTGATGTGGGCGCTGCCCAGGGTGATCGGATGAGCGAGGCGCCCAAACGCCCGGTCGCGCACGGTTTCACGCCCGAGGATCTGGCGCGCCGCAAGCGCCGCTCGGTCGCACTCGCCTTCGTGCTGGCCGGGCTCGTGGTCTTCTTCTTCGTGGTGACGCTGGTGAAGACCGGCCCCGCGATCATGAACAGGCCGCTCTGATGGGCCGCGCCGCCACGACATCGAACGGCAAGGCGCCGAACGTGAAGACGACGCGCACGGCGCTGATCTGCGCCGGCGTGGTGATGGGCATGACCGGCCTGTCCTTCGCCGCCGTGCCGCTCTACGACATGTTCTGCAAGGCGACCGGCTTCGGCGGCACGCCGCGGATCGCGGCGGAAGGCGTCGCCGGCGCCGGCCGCATCCTCGACCGGACGATGAAGCTGCGTTTCGACGCCAATGTCGCGCCGAACCTGGGCTGGCGCTTCGAGGCCGAGAGCGGCGAGATCGCCTTGCGCATCGGCGAGACGAAGACCGTGTTCTACAAGGTCACCAACACCGGCAGCCGGCCGACGACGGGCATCGCGACCTACAACATCCAGCCCGAGCGGGCTGCAGCGCATTTCGTCAAGATCCAGTGCTTCTGCTTCACCGAGCGCACATTGCAGCCGGGCGAGAGCCTGGAGGCACCGGTGGTGTTCTACATCGACCCCGAGATCGCCGATAACCGCGAGCTCGCGAGCCTGAAAGAGATGACCCTGTCCTACACCTATTTCCCTTCCAAGGGCGGCCAGCCCGTAGCGCAGGGACAGGGTGACGGGGCGGCACCGAAACTGTAATGTTCGCGTCGCTGCCGGAAGGCGCGACGCGCGATGTCTGACGCGGAGAAGTGACCACGATGGCCGGGGCCCATACCAAGAACCACGACTATCATCTCGTCGATCCGAGCCCATGGCCGATCATCGGCGCCACGAGCGCGACGATCATGGCGATCGGCGGCGTGATGTGGATGAAGACGCTCGCCGTCGGCGGCATGAAGCTCGGCCCGCTGGTCTTCGGGCTCGGCCTGCTCGGCGTGCTCTACACCATGCTGGTCTGGTGGATGGACGTGGTCCGCGAGGCTGAGCACGAGGGCCACCACACCCGCGTCGTCCAGATGCATCACCGTTACGGCATGATGATGTTCATCGCCTCCGAGGTGATGTTCTTCGTCGCCTGGTTCTGGGCCTATTTCGACGCCAGTCTCTATGCCGGCGAGGCGATCAACTACACCCGCCAGGAGTTCACCGGCGGCACCTGGCCGCCCAAGGGCATCGCCACCTTCGACCCCTGGCACCTGCCGCTGCTCAACACGCTGATCCTGCTGACCTCCGGCACCACCGTGACCTGGGCGCATCACGCCCTGATCGAGGGCGACCGCTCGGGCCTGAAGCAGGGCCTGTGGCTGACGGTGATCCTCGGCGTGCTGTTCACCGCCTGCCAAGCCTATGAGTATTCGCATGCCGCCTTCGCCTTCTCGGGCCATGTCTACGGCGCGACCTTCTTCATGGCGACGGGCTTCCACGGCGCGCATGTGCTGATCGGCACGATCTTCCTGGCGGTCTGCCTCTACCGCGCCTATCTCGGCCATTTCACGCCGAAGCAGCATCTCGGCTTCGAGTTCGCCGCCTGGTACTGGCACTTCGTCGACGTGGTCTGGCTGTTCCTGTTCGCGGCGATCTATGTCTGGGGCTCGGGTTCGGGCGCTGCTGCCGCGCACTGAGCGCGCTCAAGCCAGTTCGGATACGGCAAGGGCGGCCGAAAGGCCGCCCTTGTGCTTTCGAGAGAGGTGGCCGCCATGGCCGAAGACCCGTTCCGCTCGCCGTCGCATCCCACGCCCTCGCCCTATTCGGCCGGCTTCGGCGGTCGCTGCCCGCGTTGCGGCGAGGGCCGGCTGTTCGACGGCTTCCTGACGATCCGGCCCAGATGCAGCGCCTGCGGGCTCGACTTCGGCTTTGCCGATTCGGCCGACGGACCAGCGGTCTTCATCATGCTGATCGCCGGGTTTGCGGTGCTCGGCGCGGCGCTGGCCGTCGAGATCGCCTATGAGCCGCCGATCTGGCTGCACATGGTGCTGTGGCTGCCGCTGGCGACGATCGTCTGTCTCGCTCTGCTTCGGCCGCTCAAAGGGCTGGCTGTGGCGCTGCAATATGCCAACCAGGCCGAGGAAGGCAGGCTCGACCGGTGAGCGCTCCCTCGCAACCGGCACCGACAGCGCGCCTGCTCTGGCCGGCGCTGCTGACGCTCGCGGGCACGCTCGTTCTGGGCACGCTCGGCTTCTGGCAATTGCAGCGGATGGCCGAGAAGCAGGATTTCATCGCGCGGCTGCAGGAGCAGGCTGCAAGCGCCCCCGCCGCGCTGCCGCCGGTGGTGACGTGGGCGACGCTCGATCCGGCCAGGCTCGACCTGAAACGCGTCGCGACACCCGGCGTCTTCATCGACGGCCCCTTCGCGACGGTGCGCACGACGATCGCCTCCGGAGGGCCGGGCACGCGCCAGCTCTCCGGCTTCGGCCGCTGGATCTTCCAGGGTTTAAGGCTCGGCGACGGCGGCATCGTGCTGGTCAATCGCGGTTTCGTGCCGGAGGCCAGGCTCGGCGAGATCAAACCCGCCACCGGTCCGGCGACCGTGACCGGCTATTTGCGGGCGCCGGAAGCCCGCGGCTCGTTCACGCCCGACGATTTGCCGGGCAAGCGCGAATTCTACACCCGCGACCCGGCCGGAATCGCCACAGCACTGGGCCTGGGCGCGGTCGCGCCGTTCTATCTCGAGGCCGAACGCCAGGGCGACGGGCTGACACCGCCGGCCGGCGTCGATGCGAAGGAACTGATCGCCCGCATCCCGGACAACCATCTGCAATACGCGCTGACCTGGTTCGGGCTGGCGCTGACGCTGCTCGGGGTGTTCGCGGCGTGGGCCTGGCAGGCGCGACGGGCGCGCCCCGCCGAATAGCGATCACCGCTGGACTCGTCTCCGGAACATACGTATGTTCCGGATAATAGCCAGCGAGGCATAACGATGATACGGGTTTCCTCCACGGAGTTTCAGCGCGAGGTCGGGCGGTTCCAGGATGCTGCCTTGGTCGAGCCCGTGATGGTGACGCGTAACGGACGCGACCGCACCGTGATGATCTCGGCGGAAGAATATAGCCGATTGCGCCGTTACGATCGTCAGGTGTTCCTGACTCATGAACTGCCCGACGACATCGTGGCTGCCGTGGCCGCCAGCGAGATGGACGAGCGTCATCGCCATCTCGACGATTTGATCAAAGACTGGAACCCATGAACTGGCCGACGCCGGAACCGGGCTTGGTCATCCGCTACTCTTTTCTCTGGCATCATGAATTCAAGGCGGGGCGCGAGGACGGCAAGGAACGGCCGTGCGCTCTCGTGCTCAGCGATCTGCCCGAGGGGCCTCGCAAACCGCGACGTGCCGTCGTCGTGCCGATCACACACTCTCCCCCCTCCGACCCGAACGGAGCTATGGAGATTCCGGCCATCGTCAAACAACGGCTGGGACTGGATGGCGAACGCTCCTGGCTCATCCTGACGGAAACCAACCTTTTCAATTGGCCCGGACCGGATATGCGGCCGCTACGCCGCGGCCCCACGACGGTCGGAGCCTATGGCCTGCTACCGCCGCGCTTCTTCGACGAAGTCAAACGGCGGTTTCTGGCGATCACCGCCTCAGGCGGGACCCGGGTCGTTCCTCGAACCGAGTGACGCGCAGACGCTCGCTTTGCCCAAAGCGGCAGACCGGCCTATAGCAACACCACGCTCACCCGAGACCTCACGCCGTGCTCCACGTCTCCACCCGCGGGGAAGCCCCTGTCCTGTCGTTTTCAGACGCCCTGCTCGCCGGGCTCGCCCGCGATGGCGGGCTCTATCTGCCGAAGAGCTTTCCGACGCTCGATACCACCGAAATCGCGGGCTTCGCCGGCAAGCCCTATGCCCAGGTAGCCGAGCGGGTGATCGGCGCGCTGGCAGACGGCGACATCGAGGGCAAGGCGCTCGCCGGCATGATCGGCGAGGCCTATGCGACGTTCCGGCATCCGGCCGTCTGCCCGCTGACGCAGGTCGCCGACAACCTCTTCGTGCTCGAACTCTTCCACGGCCCGACGCTCGCCTTCAAGGACGTGGCGATGCAGCTGCTCGGGCGGCTGATGGACCATGTCCTCAAGCTTCGCGGCGAGCGCGCCACCATCGTCGGCGCGACCTCGGGCGACACCGGCGGGGCGGCGATCGACGCCTTCAGGGGGCTCGACCGCGTCGACGTCTTCATCCTCTACCCGCAGGGCCGGGTGTCGGACGTGCAGCGCCGGCAGATGACGACGGTCGAGGCCGACAACGTCCACGCCATCGCGGTCGAGGGTACCTTCGACGACTGCCAGAACCTGCTGAAGGCGATGTTCAACCATCACGCCTTCCGCGACGAGATCGGGCTTTCGGGCGTGAACTCGATCAATTGGGCGAGGATCGCGGCGCAGGTGGTCTACTACTTCACCTCGGCCGTCTCGCTCGGCGCGCCGCATCGCAAGGTCTCGTTCGCGGTGCCGACCGGCAATTTCGGCGACGTGCTCGCCGGCTGGGTCGCCAGGCGCATGGGGCTCCCGGTCGAACGCTTCATGATCGGCACCAACAGCAACGACATTCTGGCGCGCACGCTGGCCGACGGCGTCTACGAGATGCGCGGCGTCCAGGCCACGACATCGCCCTCGATGGACATCCAGATCTCGTCGAATTTCGAGCGGCTGCTGTTCGAGGTCCATGGCCGCGACGGCGCGGCCGTGCGCCGCCTGATGGACCAGCTCAGGCAGTCCGGCCGCTTCGAGATCGCGCCCGCGCCGCTGGCGAAAATCCGCGACGAGTTCGATGCGCAGGCGGTCGACGAGGTGATGGTCGCGGCCGAGATCGGCAGGACCTGGCAGGACGCCGGCTATTTGCTCGATCCGCATACCGCCATCGGGGTCGCCGCCGCGCGAAAGGGCCTGGCGGCCGATCCGGCGACGCCGATGATCGTGCTCGGGACCGCCCATCCGGCGAAATTCCCGGCCGCGGTGCAGGCCGCGAGCGGCGTGACGCCGGCCCTGCCGGCACATCTCGCCGATCTGATGGAGCGCAAGGAGCGCTTCACCCTGCTGCCCAACGACCAGGGCCGGATCGAGGATTTCGTCCGCCGCAACGCCCGCGCCGTCCGCGGAGCGGCGGCGTGAGCGCGGCCGGGATGAGCGCGCTGGGGCCTGCCGAGGCGGCCGAGATCGCCGCGCCAGCCGGCGGCGGCCGACACGACCCCGATGTCGACCTGACGACGCTCGCCTCGGGCCTGCGTATCGTCTCGCAGCGCATGGACCATGCCGCGACCGTCTCGCTCGGCATCTGGATCGGCGCCGGCTCGCGCGACGAATTGCCGGAGGAGCACGGCCTCGCCCATCTGCTCGAGCACATGGCCTTCAAGGGCACGGCGCGGCGCAACGCGCTCGAGATCGCCGAGGAGATCGAGAGCGTCGGCGGCGACCTCAACGCCGCGACATCGGTCGAGTACACCTGCTACACCGCCCGCGTGCTCGGCCAGGACCTCGGGCTCGCGGTCGACATCCTCGCCGACATCCTGACCGCGCCATCGCTCACCGCCGAGGAGCTGAAGCGCGAGAAGGGCGTGATCCTGCAGGAGATCGGCGCCGTCCAGGACACGCCCGACGACCTGGTCTACGACCGCTTCCTCGAAGCCGCCTTTCCCGACCAGCCGCTCGGCCGGCCGATCCTGGGCACGGCCAAGACGGTGAAGGGTTTCACGCCAGAGGCGATCCGGGCCTATCTCGCAAGGCACTACCACGCCGGCAACATGGTGCTGGCGGCGTCCGGCGCCGTCGACCATGCCGAGCTGGTGGCGCTGGCCGAGAAGCATCTCTCGGCGCTGCCGGCCACGCCGAAGGTTGCGCCGGCACGCGACGCCGGCGCCTATCGTGGCGGCGAGGCCCGCATCAAGAGCGACGAGGAACAGGTCCATCTCGTGCTCGGTTTTCCGGGCAAGGCCTTCACCGGCGGCGCGCATTACGCCTTGCAGATCTTCTCCTCGGTGCTCGGCGGCGGACTGTCGTCGCGGCTGTTCCAGGAGGTGCGCGAGCAGCGCGGCCTCGCCTACGCGGTCGATGCCTTCCACTGGCCGTTCTCCGATTGCGGCGTCTTCGGCGTCAGTGCCGGCACCGCGCCGGAGGATGTCGGCGAACTGGTCGAGGTCGCGCTCGGCTGCCTGCGCCGCGCGGCCGAGGACGTCAGCGAGGCCGAGGTCGCGCGCGCCCGCGCCCAGATGAAGGTCGGGCTGCTCGCCTCGCTGGAAAGCCCCGGCGGCAAGCTCGAGCAGATGGCCAGGCAGGTCCTGATCTTCAACCGGGCGATCCCACGCGAGGAACTGGCCGCCAGGCTCGACGCGGTGACGCTGGACGAGGTCAGGGCCGCGGCGCGCGGGCTGCTCGGGCACCAGCCGACGATCGCCGCCGTCGGTCCGCTGCAGGGCCTGCCGACGGCCAAGCGCCTGCTGCATGCGGCGCGGGCCGCGGACTGAGGACGAATCGAGCATGCCGTCGCCCGAAAACCGGCAATCCCTTTTCGGCGTCATGCTCTGATGGCGCTCTTCCGCTTCGCCACCGACCCGCCGACGCGGCCGCTGGTCAAGACGCAGAACCTCGTGCTGCGTGCGCCGGTCGCCACCGACTATGCCGCCTGGGCGGTGCTGCGGATGGAGAGCCGCGAATTCCTGACGCCGTGGGAGCCGACCTGGAACGAGGACGACCTGACCCGCAACTCGTTCCGGCTCAGGGTCAAGCGCGCCGCCCGCGAGATCGCGACCGACGAGGCCTATTCGCTGTTCGTGTTCGAGAGCCGGTCGCAGGCGCTGATCGGCGGGCTGACGCTCGGGCTCGTCCGGCGCGGCGTCGCGCAGGCGACGACGCTTGGCTACTGGATGGGCCAGCGTCATGCCGGCAGGGGCCATATGACGGAAGCCGTGCGCGGTGCGCTGCGCTTCGCCTTTTCCGACCTCGCCTTGCACAGGGTCGAGGCTGCCTGCCTGCCGAACAACGAGCCGTCGAAGCGCCTGCTCGAGCGGGTCGGCTTCCAGCGCGAAGGCATGGCGCGCGCCTATCTCCGGATCAATGGCGCCTGGTCCGACCATCTGCTGTATGCCGCCCTGTCGAGCGACCGCATGCACCCTGAGAGTTGACCACAGGCCGGTGGGCTGGCGCCTTGTCCTCGCCACGAGCCGTCGATACGAGTTTAAGTCCAACGCTGCCGATGTTCGCCCTCTGCCAGAGCTCCGAGTCCCGCTTGTCCATTCCAGACCGATTTTTCCGGATTGGCCTCGCGATCGCCGGGCTGGCGCTCTGGCTCGTCGGCGCGTTTCCGGAACCGGCGCTGGCGGTCGATGCCGTCCGGGTGCCGGTCGACGTCCAGGTGATCGATCTCACCAATATCGTCGAGCGCAACAAGGCCGATGGCGACGTCATCCAGATCTCGACCGCGCCGGGGCCTGACGGCATCGTGCGCCGCATCGCCGTGCGCGCGCGGGAGTCCGGCGCGCGCCCCGACTGGATCACCTTCGCGCTGACGAACGATTCCGACGAGCAGATCGACCGGCTGCTGGTCGCGCCGTTCCATCGGCTGATCGGCTCGGGCGTGGTCTGGCCCGATCTCGGCGACAAGCGCATCGAGGCGGTGACCGCGAGCCAGGGCCTCTCGCCCGAGCGCGAGGCGAGCCCCGATGCCGACGTCTTTTTGATCACGCTCGACCCCGGCACGACCGTGACCTTCGTCGCCGAGCTGAAATCGCCGAACCTGCCGCAGCTCTATCTCTACGAGCAGGAGGCCTACCGCCAGAAGACCAACGGGCTGACGCTCTACAAGGGCATCATCATCGGCATTGCCGGCCTGCTGGCGCTGTTCCTGACGATCATCTTCGTGGTCAAGGGCGCGGTGATCTTCCCCGCCGCAGCCGCGCTCGCCTGGGCGGTTCTGGCCTATTCGGGCCTCGATTTCGGCTTCTTCCAGCGCATCTTCCCGCTGACGCCGGCGATCGAGCGGATCTACCGCGCCGGCGCCGAGGTCGTGCTGGCGGCGACGTTGCTCGTCTTCCTCTTCGCCTATCTCAATCTCGCGCGCTGGCATGTGCGCTACAGCCACGTCACCATCATCTGGATGCTGGGGCTCGCCGGCCTCGTCGGCCTCGCCGTCTTCGACGCGCCGATGGCGTCCGGCATCGCGCGCATCTCGATCGCGGCGGTGGCGGCGGTCGGTTTCGTCCTGATCCTGCATCTGGCGACGCATGGCTACGAGCGCGCGATCATGCTGATCCCGACCTGGTTCCTGCTCGCGGTCTGGGTCACGGCCGCCGGCTTCACCGTGACCGGGCAATTTCAACGAGATTTGGTTGCGCCCGCCTTGTTGGGCGGGCTCGTGCTGATCGTGCTGCTGATCGGCTTCACCGTGATCCAGCACGCCTTTGCCGGCGGCTCGGTCTCGCAGGGGCTGGTCTCGGACACCGAGCGGCGGGCGCTGGCGCTGTCGGGCTCGGGCGACCTCGTCTTCGACTGGGACGTGGTCACCGACAAGATCTTCGTCTCGCCGCAGATCGAGGCGCTGCTCGCCTTAGCCCGCGGCGCGCTCGAAGGCTCGGCGGCACGCTGGCTCGAATACATCCATGTCGCCGACCGGGACCGCTACCGGGTCACGCTCGACGCCGTGCTGGAGCAGCGCCGCGGGCGGCTCAACCTCGATTTCCGGCTGCGCGCGGGCGGCGGCGCCTATCACTGGTTCAACCTGAAGGCCCGGCCGGTGATCGGCTCGGATGGCGAGGTGGTCCGCGTCATCGGCACGCTCTGCGACGTCACCGACCAGCGCAACGCGCAGGAGCGCCTGCTGCACGACGCGGTCCACGACAATCTGACGGGATTGCCGAACCGCAAGCTGTTCCAGGACCGGCTCGCCGCGGTGTTCGGCTTCTGCCGCGCCGACGAGAGCATCCGGCCGACCGTGATCGTGATCGACATCGACCGCTTCAAGCAGGTGAACGAATCGGTCGGCTTCTCCGCCGGCGATTCGATCCTGCTGACGCTGGCGCGCCGGCTCGGGCGGCTGCTCAGGGCGCAGGACACGCTCGCCCGAATCGGCGGCGACACCTTCGCGATGATCCTGGTCTCGGAGCGCGATCCCGAGCGCATCCTGGCGCTGGCCGAGCTGGTGCGGCGCGCGGTCTCGACGCCGGTGACCTTCGCCGAGCGCGAGATCTTTCTCACCCCGTCGATCGGGCTCGCCCTGTTCGATCCGGCTCCGGCCGCAAGGCGCGACGACGCGCTCAAGAACGCCGAGCTCGCCATGGCCCATGCCAAGCGCCAGGGCGGCAACAAGATCGAGGTCTTCGTGCCGGCGATGCGGACCGACCGCAACGACCGGCTGGCTCTGGAGGCCGATCTGCGCCGCGCGATCGAGCGCGGCGAGATCCAGGTGATGTACCAGCCGATCGTCCGGCTCGAGGACCGCACCATCGCCGGCTTCGAAGCGCTGGTGCGCTGGGACCACCCGCGCGAGGGCCGGCTGATGCCGCAGGATTTCCTCGCCATCGCCGAGGAAACCGGGCTGATCGTCGATCTCGGCGTCTATGTGATGGACCGCACCGCGCGCGAACTCGAAGCCTGGCAGGCGGCGCTCGACGTCGATCCGCCGATCTTCGCCAGCGTCAACGTCTCCTCGCGCCAGCTCCTGCGCCACGACCTGCTGCACGACGTCAAGACCGTACTCGGACGCCGCCGCGTGCTGCCCGGCACGCTCAAGCTCGAAATCACCGAGAGCCTGGTGATGGAGAACCCGGAATATGCCGCGCAGATGCTGTCGCGCATCCGCGATCTCGGCGCCGGGCTGTCGCTCGACGATTTCGGGACAGGGTATTCCTCGCTGAGCTACCTGCAGCGCTTCCCCTTCGACACGATCAAGATCGACCAGAGCTTCGTGCGCGCCATGGGCAACGGCAAGCCGCCGGTGATCCTGCGTTCGATCGTCCAGCTCGCCGCCGATCTGCGCATGGACGTCGTCGCGGAGGGTGCCGAGAGCGAATCCGACGCGATCGAGCTCTACCAGCTCGGCTGCCAATACGCGCAGGGCTACATCTTCGGCCAGCCGATGAGCGCGGCCGAGGCGCGGCGGCTGGTCGGGGCGAGCCTGACCTCGACGGAAGCGGCCTGAGCCGCCGATCTGGAGCGTCCCGAATGCCGGATCGCCAACGTGTCGATGCCTTCGTCGCCGCCGTCGTCAGTGGCGACCATGTCCGGGCCATCGCCGACTTCTACCACGAGGACGCTTCCATGCGGGAGCCGGACAAGCCGCCTCGGCGTGGCCGCGACCTCCTGATCGGGCATGAGCGGGCGGCGCTCGCCCGCCTCGCGCGAATGGAGACCCACCCGCCACGCTTCGTCGTGGTCGAAGGCGACAACGTCGCGATCCAGTGGACCTTCGACGCGATCGGCCGCGACGGTTCCGTGCGCCGGCTGGAAGAGGTCGCGATACAGCGCTGGTCGGGCGATCGCATCGTCGAGGAGCGCTTCTTCTACGACACGGCGTCGGCTTGGCGAACGCCGCCGACCTAGACGTCACGCGTGCCCGGCCGCGCTCGACAGGAAAGCCGGATCGATGCCGATCTTGCGCAGGGCGCGGTTGTACTTGGTCTCGATGCCGTCGTCGAAGAGCAGGTCGGCATCCGCCGCGCAGTGCAGCCAGCCATTGGCCTGGATCTCGGATTCGAGCTGGCCCGCGGCCCAGCCGGCATAGCCCAGCGCCAGCACCGCGCTCTCCGGGCCGCTGCCGACCGCGATGGCGCGCAGGATGTCGAGCGTCGCGGTCAGGCAGATACCGTCGTCGATCGGCAGCGTCGCCGATTCGAGGAAGAAATCGGCGGTGTGCAGCACGAAGCCGCGCTTGGTCTCGACCGGCCCGCCGCGCAGCACCTGCATGCGCTCGGCCTGGCTCGGCAGCCGGATCAGTTCGTCGGAGGGGATGACGTCGAGCTGCACCAGCAGCTCGGGAAAGCGCGTGTCGGCCGCCGGCTTGTTGACGATTATGCCCATCGCCCCGTCCTCGGAATGGGCACAGACATAGACGACGCTGCGGCTGAAGCGGTTGTCCGTCATGCCGGGCATCGCGATCAGGCATTGCCCGTCGAGATAGCTGCGCCCGCTGACGCGCTGATTGGTGCCGATCCTCATGACGGCCATGCTAGAGGCTGTAGGGGATCGCGGACAAGGCCCGCCATCGCGGCATCGACCACCCGATCGTGGAGCAGGCGAGACCGCCCCGCGCGCGCCGGAGCCGGGACGTTCACGCGATCGTTCGCCCACGAGATCGCTCGTCATTCGCAATTCGCCAGCGAAAATCCTATATGCGAGGGGTGAAGACCGTCGTCGCCCTCGTCATGCTCGCCGTCGCCGCCGTGGCGACTGCCGCTTCCGCCCAGGAGGCGGCGATGTCGCCGTGGTCGCGCAACGCGTTCGCGTCGCTGCGGCTGATCGCCGGCGCGACCGCACCATCCGGCAAGCAGCGCGTCGGCGTCGAGATCACGATGAAGCCGGGCTACAAGACCTATTGGCGCAGCCCCGGCGATTTCGGCGTGCCGCCGGTGTTCGACTGGAGCGGCTCGGTGAATGTCGGCGGGCTCGACGTGCGCTGGCCGGCGCCGGAGCGCTTCCCGGACGGGGCCGGCTTCTCGCTCGGCTATGTCGGCGAGGTGGTAATTCCGGTCTCGGTCCAGCCGGTCGATCCGACCCGGCCGGTGATGCTGTCGCTCAAGCTCGACTATGCGGTCTGCGACAAGATCTGCATCCCGGCCAAGGGCGAGACGCAACTCTGGCTCGAACCCGGCGTGACCGCGGTGAGTGCGCCGCGGCTGGAGCAGTTCGAGAAGCGCGTGCCGGTGCCGGTCAAGCTCCGGCACGACAAGGAGCTGGCCTCGATCACGGAGGCGCGGTTGGACGACGCCGCCGGCGCCAGCGGGCTTTCCTTCCAGGTCGCGCTGCCGGTCGGAGCCCGGCTCGACGACGTCTTCGTCGAGGGACCGGGCATGTGGTCCTTCGCCAAGCCCGCCTTGTCGCTCCAGCCCGACGGCACGATGCTGGCGAAGATCCGGATCAAGGACCGGCCGAAGGGCGCATCGGGCCCGACGCCCTTCATCGTGACGCTGCGCGGCAGCCCGCAGGCGGTCGAGACGCGACTGGAACTCGACATCCCCGCCGCCAAGCCCTAATCCGTCGACGTGACGGCCGATGCCGCACGCGTCACGGAGACAGGCAATGACGATCAAGGTGGGTGACAAGCTTCCGCAGGCGACTTTCCGCGTGATGACCGCGGACGGCCCGGCCGCCAAGACGACCGACGAGCTGTTCAAGGGCAGAAAGATCGTGCTGTTCGCGGTGCCCGGCGCTTTCACGCCGACCTGCAACAAGAATCACCTGCCGGGCTTCCTGGCCAAGGCGGACGAGATCAAGGCCAAGGGCGTCGACGCGATCATGGTCACCGGCGTCAACGACGTCTTCGTCATGGACGCCTGGGCGAAGGCATCGGGCGGCGCCGGCGTGATCGAGTTCCTCTCCGACGGCAACGCCGATTTCGCCAAGGAGATCGGGCTTTCGCTCGACGGCACGGGCTTCGGCCTCGGCATGCGCTCGCAGCGCTACTCGATGATCGTCGAGGACGGCGTGGTGAAGTCGCTCAATGTCGAGGAAGGGCCGGGCAAGGCCGACATCTCCGGCGCCGAGAACCTGCTGACGCAGCTCTGAGCCGATTCGGACGAGATCGACGGGCCCGCGCTGCCAGCCGGCACCGCGGGCCTTTCCCTGCCCGCTCACCGGCCGTGATCGAAGCGATCTCGCCTTGTCATGAGACAGAGGGCGGCCGGCCGGCTAGCCTTTCGGCATCGTCCGGGAGAGGCCCATGTCCGAGATCACCATCCGTCCCCTGGCTGCGGGCGATCGCGCCGCGTGGCAGCCGCTGTGGGAGGGCTATCTCGCCTTCTACAAGGCGTCGTTGACGCGCGACATCCATGACGAGACCTTCGCGCGGCTGACCGGTGGCGCAGAGCCGATGGGCGGCTTCCTGGCCGAGCGCGACGGGCAGGCGCTCGGCATGGTGAACTGGGTGATCCACCGCTCGACCTGGAACATCAGGGACATCTGCTACCTGCAGGACCTGTTCACCACGGAAGCGGCACGTGGCAGCGGCGCCGGGCGCAAGCTGATCGAGGCGGTGCGGCAGATGGCGCAGGCGAAGGGTTGTTTCCGGGTCTACTGGCAGACGCATGAGAGCAACCTGCAGGCGCAGGCGCTCTACGACAAGGTCGCGGACAAGTCGGGCTTCATCGTCTATCGGCAGCCGCTGGGCTGAGCCTCACGCGGCCTTGGCGATGTTCAGCTCGATCCGCATGCCCGCGGCAGCGACCATGTTCACCAGAGCGTCGAGACTGAACAGGTCGATCTTGCCGCGCACGAGATCGGAAATGCGGGGTTGTGTCACACCGAAGAGCTTGCCCGCCGCCGCCTGACTCAAACGCTCACTGTCGATATGATCTTTCAGGGCCATCATCAGTCCCGAGCGTATGCGCATGTTCTCGGCCTCGGCCGGTGTGTCGCAGATCGCATCCCACACGCTGTCGAAGCGTTCGCCATTCATCGCTCAAACTCCCTGATCAGATCGCCATAGCGCTTTCGTGCCAATGCTATGTCTGCGGGTGACGTCTTCTGCGTCTTCTTCTGGAAACAATGCAGAACAAAAATGGCTTCGGCGAATTTTGCGACATAGACGACCCGGAATGCACCTTGGCCGTCGCGGATGCGGATTTCTGCGACACCCTTCCCAACCGTCGTCATAGGCTTCCAGTCGTCGGGTTCACGCCCCCACTGAACCTGATCGAGTTGGTGGCCTGCTTCGCGGCGTGCCGACGCTGGAAATTCTCTCAAATCGTCCTGCGAAGACGCTCGAAAGATCACCGGTTTCGGCATTACCCGCATGGCACATTATACAAAGTTTTGTATGATCCGCAACGAGAGTTGCCGCGACGCCCCTCACCGCCCCGGCTTGAACGGCGCCATGCCGGCCCGCGCCAGCGCGTCGGCGCGCTCGTTCATTTCGTCGCCGGCATGGCCCTTGACCCATTTCCACTCGATCTTGTGACGACCGAGCGCGGCGTCGAGGCGCTTCCAGAGTTCCTCGTTCTTGACCGGCTTCCTGTCGGCGGTCTTCCAGCCGTTCTTCTTCCAGCCATGGATCCAGCCGGTTATGCCCTGGCGCAGATACTGGCTGTCGGTGTGGAGCGCGACCGTGCAGGGCCGGGTCAGCGCTTCCAGCGCCGAAATCGCGGCCATCAGCTCCATGCGGTTGTTGGTGGTCATCGCCTCGCCGCCGGAGAGCTCCTTCTCCTTGCCCTTGAAGGAGAGGATCGCTCCCCAGCCGCCGGGCCCGGGATTTCCGGAACAGGCGCCGTCCGTCCAGACCTCGACAGCGTCGGTCATCGCCTCAGGCCGTAGTCGCGCGCATCGGCAACGCGCTGGTGGAAGGCGAGCTTGCGGTCGTATTCCATCGGGTCGAGCGGCCGGACGAAGGCACCCTCCGGCACGTTGAGCCAATCGACCAGCCGGGTCAGCAGGAAGCGCAGTGCCGAACCCCGGCAGAGCTGCGGCAGCGCCTCGACCTCGGCGGCCTCGAGCGGGCGCACGCTCTCATAGCCCGCCAGCAGCGCCTGGCCCTTGGTCAGGTTGAACGAGGCGTCGGCCTCGAAGCACCACGAGTTCAGGCAGATGGCGAGGTCGTAGGCAAATGTGTCGGTGCAGGCGAAATAGAAATCGATCAGCCCCGAAAGCCGGTCCCGGATGAAGAAGACGTTGTTGGGGAAGAGATCGGCATGGATGATGCCGCGCGGCAGGCCTTGCGGCCATGAGCGCTCATGCGCCTCGATCTCGGCCATGATCCGGCCGGCGAGACCCGGCGAGACCGTGTCGGCGGCAGCCCCGGCGCGCTCGGCCAGCGGCCGCCAGTCGGGCACCGAAAGGGAATTGACCCGCTCCATCGCAAAATCGGCGCCGGCCCGGTGGAGCAGGGCGAGCCCACGGCCGAGCTCGGCACAATGCGTCGCGTTGGGGCGCCGGACAGAAAGACCGTCGAGGAAGGTGACGATCGCGGCGGGGCGGCCGGCGAGCCGCCCGACCGCCGAGCCGTTCAGCGCCTTGACCGGCTGCGGGCAGATCAGCCCGCGCGTCGCCAGATGCTCCATCAGGGCGATGAAGAAGGGCAGGTCGGCGACATCGACCCGCTCCTCGTACAGCGTCAGGATGTAGAAGGCCTTGCTGGTGTGGAGCAGGAAATTCGAGTTCGAGACGCCCTCGGCAATGCCCTTGACCGCGAGCAGCTCGCCGATGTCGTAGCCCGCGACGAAAGCCGCCATCTCGTCGTCGGGAACTTCGGTGTAGACGGCCAAGATCGCGCTCGCTCTCAAGCCTACTCGGCCGCCTCGCCGCGCAACTCGCGCGGCAGCGGGAAGAAGACGTTTTCGTTGGCGGTCGAGACGGTCTCGACGCGGACCTCGTAGCGCTGGGCAAAGGCGTCGATGATCTCCTCGACCAGCACCTCGGGGGCGCTTGCGCCGGCGGTGATGCCGAGCGTGCGGATGGCGCCGAAGACCGACCAGTCGATCTCGTCCGTGCGCAGGACGAGCCTCGCCACCGGGCAGCCGGCGCGCTCGGCGACCTCGCGCAGGCGCTGCGAATTCGACGAGTTCGGCGAGCCGACGACGATCAGCCCGTCGACCAGCGGCGCGACCCGCTTCACCGCTTCCTGGCGGTTGGTCGTGGCGTAGCAGATGTCTTCCTTGTGCGGGGCGATCAGCGCCGGGAAACGCGCCTGCAGCGCCTCGACGATCTCGCGGGTGTCGTCGACCGAGAGCGTCGTCTGGGTGACGAAGGCGAGCGGCTTGTCGTCGGGCGGCTCGAAGCGGGCGACGTCTTCCAGCGTCTCGATCAGCGTGATTGCGCCCGGCGGCAATTGGCCCATGGTGCCGATCACCTCGGGATGGCCGGCATGGCCGACGAGCAGGATGTGGCGGCCGCGCTTGTGGTGGACCTCGGCCTCGCGATGGACTTTTGTGACCAGCGGACAGGTCGCGTCGATGGCGAAGAGCGCGCGCTGGCCGGCCTCGGCCGGCACCGATTTCGGCACGCCATGGGCCGAGAAGATCACCGGCCGGGTGGCGTCGGGCACCTGCGCGAGTTCGGAGACGAAGACCGCGCCTTTCCGCTTCAGGGATTCGACGACGTATTTGTTGTGCACGATCTCGTGGCGGACATAGACCGGCGCGCCGTGCAGCGTCAGCGCCTTCTCGACCGCGTCGATGGCGCGCACGACCCCGGCGCAGAAGCCGCGCGGCGCACAGAGCAGGATGTCGAGCGGCGGTTTCAAGACGGGAGAAGCGCTCCGGCGAGGGATGCGTCTTCTTTCGGGGTGATCGGGGCGATGTCAAGGAAAGCGCGTGGCGAGCGCCGCCCTGCCGCGTTGCCCGCCGTCGAACCGACATCATTGACAAATACGTTGATATCAACTTAATGGCTCCATGACCTTGTCGATCGTTCCCCTCGCCATGACCCTCATGGTGCGCGACCGCTGCCTGTGTTTGCATGCGCAGCGTGCGGCGCGTGTGCTCGCAAGGCGCTTCGACGAGGCGCTGCGGCTCCATGGCCTGACGAACGAGCAATTCTCGCTGCTGATGGCGCTGAACCGGCCGGAGCCGGCGTCGATCGGGCAGTTGGTGCCGCTGCTCGGCGCCGACCGGACAACATTGACGGCAGCGTTGAAGCCCTTGGTCCGCGATGGGCTGGCGACGATCGCGGCCGATCCGAGCGATCGCCGCACGCGCCGCGCGTCCCTGACGCCAACCGGCCATGTCCGTCTTCTCGGTGCGCTGCCGGTCTGGCTTGCCATGCACGAGGCTCTGGAAGCGACACTCGACGCTCCGGACCCGGCACAAACGCGGCACGCTCTCACGCTCCTGGCCGGCTGGCCCGGGCAGCAGGCGATGCCGTACAACCAGGAGAGAACGCCATGACGATTCATGTATCCGCCTTCCGCTGGGTTCCGCCCTTCGCGCAGGGCCATGTCCGCGACTTCCGCGTGCGCTGGGCGCTGGAAGAGGCCGGCCTGCCCTATGAGGCGACACTCCTCAGCCGCGACGATCAGGCCTCTCAGGATTATCGCGCCTGGCAGCCCTTCGGCCAGGTTCCGGCCTATCGCGACGGCGAGGTCGAAATCTTCGAATCAGGCGCCATCGTCCTGCATCTGTCGCGCAAATCGCCGGCGCTCGGGCCACGGGACGAGGCCGGCCAGGCGCGGGTCGCGACCTGGATCCTGGCCGCGCTGAATTCGATCGAGCCTCCCCTGATGGAACTGGCCAGCATCGACTTCTTCCACAAGGGCGAGGCATGGACACAGCAGCGGCGGCCGCAGGTCGTGGAGATGATCCGCAAGCGCCTCGGCCAGCTCGAAACCTGGCTCGGCGACAAGGCCTATCTCGACGGCGGCTTCACCGGCGGCGACCTGATCATGGCGTCCGTGCTGCGCAGCACACCGGGCGAGATACTCTCGGATTTTCCCGCAGTCGCGCGCTTTCGCGAGCGCTGCCTCGCGCGACCGGCTTTTGCACGCGCGATCGAGGCGCAGATGCAGCCCTTCCGCGAGAATGTGCCAGCCGGCGTCTGACGCCCCTCGCAGGATCGCCGGCGACCGCCTAGATTGGGCGCGTCGGCCACGGAGCCGGCCGTTCCAGCCGACGAGCGCTCCATGGCCGACGCATCCCACACCAGCTATCTGCCGCCGATCCTGACCTTCTGCGCCGGCGCGGTGATCGCTGTGCCGCTGTTCAGGCGGATCGGCCTGTCGGCGGTGCTGGGCTATCTCGCGGCCGGCGTCGTCATCGGCCCCTCGGTGCTCGCCGTCATCAAGGACCCCGACGCGATCCGCGGCACGGCCGAGATCGGCGTCGTGCTGCTGCTCTTCCTGGTCGGGCTCGAATTGCAGCCGGCCAGGCTCTATTCGATGCGCAAGGACATCCTCGGCGCCGGCCTGTCGCAGATGGCGCTCAGCGCCGGCATCATCGGCTGGATCGGCTGGTGGTTCGGATTGTCGGTCGGCGGCGCCGTCGCGGTGGGCCTGTCGCTCGCGCTGTCGGCGACCTCGATCGCGCTGCAACTGCTGGAGGAGCGCGGCGACGGCAACGAGCCCTATGGACGCCGCACCTTCTCGATCCTGCTGTTCCAGGACATCTCGATCGCGCCGGCGCTCGCCTTCCTGCCGCTGCTGGCGACGACGACCGAGGCTAAGGCGGGTGGCGCCGGGCAGGCGCTGGCCGGCCTCGGCATCGCCTTCGCCGCGATCGCGATCATCGTGCTCGCCGGCCGCTACGTGCTGAACCCGTTCTTCCGCGTTCTCGCCAAGGCCGGCGCCAAAGAGGTGATGACGGCGGCCGCGCTCTTCATCGTGCTGGGCGCCGCGCTGCTGATGGAGCATGTCGGGCTGTCGATGGCGATGGGCGCGTTCCTCGCCGGCGTGCTGCTGGCCGATTCGCATTTCCGGCACGAGCTCGAGGCCGATATCGAGCCGTTTCGCGGCGTGCTGCTCGGCCTGTTCTTCATGGCGGTCGGCATGTCGCTCGACCTCAGGCTCGTCATGGAGAACTGGCTGCTGCTGGCGCTGGCGGCACCGCTGCTGGTGCTGTTCAAGATCGTCGTCGCGGCCTCGATCCTGCGCGCCTCCTGCTCCTCGACGATGGAGGCGGTGCGTGCCGGCGCCCTGCTCTCCCCCGCCGGCGAATTCGCCTTCGTGCTGCTGCCGCTCGGCATCTCGCTCGGCCTGCTGAGCGAGCCGCAGGGCGCGATCGCGACGGCGCTCGCGGCGCTATCGATGCTGATCGGACCGGTCGTCGCCAAGCTGATCGACCTCTGGCTGATGTCCCGGATCGTGCCCGAAACGATCGACGAGGATTTCGCGGATGCCGGCAAGGCCTCGGTCGTCGTGGTCGGCTTCGGCCGCTTCGGCCAGATCGTGACGCAGGCATTGCTGCTGCAGCATGTCGACGTCACCATCATCGATTCGGACGTCGAGCGCATCCGCTCGGCCGCGACCTTCGGCTTCAAGATCTATTATGGCGACGGCACGCGGCTCGACGTGCTGCGCGCCGCCGGCGTCGGCAAGGCGCGCGTTCTCTGCGTCTGCATCGACGACAAGGACGCGGCGCTGCGTATCGTCGAGATGGCCAAGGAGGAGTTCCCCAATGTCCGCCTCAACGTGCGCGCCTATGACCGCATCCACGCCATCGACCTGATGAAGGCCGGCGTCGACTACCAGATGCGCGAGACCTTCGAATCGGCGCTCGGCTTCGGCCGGGTCACGCTGGAGAGCCTGGGCCTGAACTATGACGAGGCGAGCCTGGTGATCGACCATGTCCGGGACCGCGACGCGCAGCGCATGGAAATCCAGTTCACCGAAGGCATCCAGGCGGCGCTGAACAAGGTGCCGCGCGTGACGCCGGAACCGCTGGTCAAGCCCCGGGGCAAGTCGAAGGCGCTCACGGTCGAGACGCAGGAGGTCATCGAGGATGGCGGCGCCGAGGTCGCGGTCGGCGGCGTCGGCGAGCCGGAGCGGTGAGCGCCGGCACCGGGGTCGCGCCGGCCGTCTTCGTCCAGGGCTCGATCATGCGGCATGTCGCGGTGATGACCGCGACCGGCTCGGTCGGCCTGATGGCGATCTTCGTCGTCGACCTGCTCTCGCTGCTCTACGTCTCCTGGCTCGGACGGCCGGAAGCCACGGCCGGCGTCGGCTACGCCACGATCGTGCTCTACCTGATGATCTCGCTCAATGTCGGGCTGATGATCGCGGTCTCGGCCCTCGTCGCCCGGGCGCTCGGAAGCGGCGACCGGACCGGCGCGCGCCGCCTCGCGGCCTCCTCGATCACGCTGATGACCGTTGTGGCGCTGGCGCTCTCGCTGGCGGCGTTGCCGCTGTTGCCGTGGCTGCTCTCCCTGCTCGGCGCCCATGACGGCTCGCATGCGGTCGCTTTGTCCTTCCTTCAGATCGTGCTGCCGTCGAACGGGCTGATGGCGCTCGGCATGGGCTATTCCGCGGCGTTGCGGGCGGTCGGCGACGCGAGGCGCGGCATGTTCACGACATTGGGCGGCGGGCTCGCGACGGCGGTGCTCGACCCGCTCTTCATCTTCGGGCTCGGGCTCGGCCCCGACGGCGCGGCCTGCGCGATCGTGCTGTCGCGGATCGTCATGGTCGCAATCGGCTATCGCGGCGCGGTCGGCGTGCACGAGGTCGTCGGGCGACCGCGCCTCGCCGATATCAGGACCGACACCGCAGCGGTCGCCGCCATCGCCGGCCCGGCGATCATGACCAATCTGTCGAACCCGATCGCCAACGCGGTCTTCGCCGGGGTGATGGCGCGTTTCGGCGACGCTGCGATCGCGGCGCTGGCGATCATGGACCGGCTCGTGCCGGTCGCGTTCGGGGTGCTGTTCGCGCTGTCGGGTTCGGTCGGGCCGATCCTCGGGCAGAACTGGGGCGCCGGCCGCTTCGACCGGATGCGCCGCGGGCTGACGGATTCGGCGCTTTTCGCGATCGGCTGCGTGCTCGTCGCCTGGGCGGCGCTGCTGCTGCTGCGCGGGCCGATCGTCACGGCCTTCGGCGCGACCGGCCTCACGGCCGAGCTCGTCGCCTTCTTCTGCCTGATCAGCGGGCCGATGTGGGTCTTCGTCGGCCTGCTCTTCGTCGCCAACGCGGCCTTCAACAATCTCGGCATGCCGCTCTATTCGACGCTGTTCAGCTGGGGGCGGGCGACGCTCGGGACGATGCCGCTCGCCTTCCTCGGCGCCCATCTCGCCGGACCCGAGGGCGCGCTCGCGGGCTCGGCGCTGGGCGCGGTCGCCTTCGGCGTCGGCTCGCTCGTCGTCGCCTATCGCGGGATCGCGCGGCTGGAGCGCGAGACCATGGCCGGCGAGGCGCTTGTCTCGGCGCCAACCGCTGATATCGTCGCCGGCTCAGCGGCGTCAGACCGCCAACCGGCAGAAGGCTGAGCCATGATGAACCTGTTCGAGATGATGCAGCAGGCCCAAGGCGGGCAGGCGATGCAGAACATGGCCCGGCAATGGGGCCTCTCGATGCAGCAGACGCAGGCCGCGGTCGAAGCCCTGCTGCCGGCCTTCTCGATGGGGCTCCAGCGCCAGACGCAGGACCCCTACTCCTTCGGCGGCCTCGCCCAGATGATGACCGCCTCGCCCTTCGGCCGGATGTACGAGGCCTATGGCGGCGGCATCCCGAACCAGGCTCAGAGCATGGGCAACGACGTGCTCGGCCAGCTCTTCGGCTCCAAGGAGATCAGCAACGCGGTGGCTGCGCAGGCCGCGGCGACGACCGGCGTCGCGCAGGCGGTGCTGAAGCAGATGCTGCCGGTGATCGCCGCCATGCTGATGGGCGGACTGTTCAAATCGACCGCCAATACCGGCCTCGGCGGCGTCCTCGGCCAATTCACCGAGATGATGCGCGGCCAGATGGGAGGTGCCCAGCCGGCGCCGCAATCGGCGAACCCATCGAATCCGCTCGATTCGATCCTCGGCGGCCTGTTCGGCAACGCCATGGCGCCGCAGGGCGGCACCCAGGGCGGCGGCCCCTTCGGCGGCGGGCAGATGCCGGGCGGCCAGATGGGCTCCGACCAGATGGGTGGCGGCATCCTCGGCCAGATCCTGACCGGGATGCTCGGCGGCGCGCAGGCCGAGCCCGAGCCGCAGGCGCCGCGGTCGCGCCGGCCCGAACCGCAGGACGAGCCGGACGACGCGCCGCCGCCGTCCTCGGCGACCGGGCCAGGCTCGATCGGCCTCGATGCGCTGAACCAGATGTTCGAGCATGGCCGCCAGATCCAGGACAGCCATCAGGACGCGCTGAAGTCGATCTTCGACACCATGTTCGGCGGCAAGCGCTGACGAAAAAGACGCGCTGACGAAAACGGCGGGCGCTCGCGCGCCCGCCGCCTTTGCGAAGATCGAAGACGCCTCCGGCGTGGCGCTCAGGCGGCCCGCCGGCCTTCGCCGCGTCCGATGACGGCGCCGAAATCGCGCATCTCCTGCCCGCCGCCGCCGGTCCGGAATCCGGCGACGAGTTCGTTGAGGCGCTGGATCTGGCCGCTGAGCGCGCCGGCGCTGGCGGCGCTCTCCTCGGCCAACGCCGCGTTCTGCTGGGTCATCTCGTCCATATGGGCGACGGCCTGGCTCATCTCGTCGATGCCGTTGGCCTGCTCGGCCGAAGCCGAGGAGATGTCGGAGACTGTCGCCACGACCTTGCCCGAGGCGGCGACGATCCGCTCCAGCACCTCGCCGGCCGACCGCACCAGGCCGACGCCGTTGGCGACCTCGTGGCCGGATTCGCTGATCAGCGCGGTGATGTCCTTGGCGGCGTCGCCCGAGCGCTGGGCCAGCGTGCGGACCTCCGAGGCGACGACGGCGAAGCCCTTGCCGGCATCGCCGGCACGGGCCGCCTCGACCGCCGCGTTCAGCGCCAGCAGATTGGTCTGGAAGGCGATCTCGTCGATCACGGTGGTGATGTCGGAAATCTTGCGCGAGGCCGTCTCGATCCGCGTCATCGCCTCGACCGCGTCGCCGACGATGGCGCCGCCCTTGCGGGCGACCTCCATCGCTTCCTCGGCAAGCGCGACCGCTTGCCGCGAGGCGTTGGCCGAGGCCTTGACCGAGGCGGCCAGTTCCTCGGTCGTCGCCGCCGTCTCCTCCAGCGAAGAGGCCTGCTCCTCGGTGCGCTTCGACAGGTCGTCGGCACCGGAATTGATCTCGCGGGCCGCGTTGCCGACATCCGCCGACGTCGCCTGGATGGTGCGGACGGTGTCCGACAAGCGGTCGACCGCGACATTGAAGTCGTCGCGCAGCTTGACGTATTCGGCCGCGACGGCGGCATCGATCCGATAGCTCAGATCGCCCTGCGACAGCAGTTCGAGGCCCTCGGCGAGGACCGTCATGACCTCGCGCTGCTCGGCGGCGAGGCGCTCCTGCTCGCGCGTGCGAGCCCCGCGCTCCTCGTCCATCTGGCGGCGCTGCGCCTCGGAGGCCTGGCGACCGTCCGCCGTCTCGGCCTCGAGCCGTTGCACCGCGAGGCCGTTCTGCTTGAAGATCTGCACCGACCGCGCCATCGCGCCGATCTCGTCCTTGCGGGCCTGGCCATCGATCTCGACGGCATAGTTTCCGACCGCGAGATCGTCCATCCGGCGCTTGAGCTGGTCGAGCGGGCGGGTGATCGCGCGCGTCGCCAGCAGCATCGCGCCGACGAGGCCGAGCAGCAGGCCGAGTGCGGTCAGCCCGAGCATCAGCTTCTGCAGGCTCTGGCCGGTGGCGTCGAGTTCGTCCGCCTTCACCTGGGTGTCGGTCTTGATCTCGTGGTTGAGCTTGCTCGCGTCGGCGATGATCGCGCTGATCGAGATGTCGAGCTGCGACAGGACCGAAAGCGCCGGCAGGTCCTCGTCCTTGGCGGCCTGCTTGACGACATCGTCGATCTGACCCTTCAGCGCGACGAAGCGGCGCGCGAGCGTGTCGAAATCGCCGGCGCGCGCCGGGAAGCTGATCTTGGCGTTGACGAGATTGGCCTGCGCCGCGACATAGGACTGCTCGACCGATTTCAGGGCGGTGTCGAGTTGCTTCATGTATTCCGGATAGGCCACCGCCTTGTAGAGATCCCGGAGCACGTCGTTCATCGTGCGGGTCGATTCGGCGGAATCGAGGATCGCGCCGGCGCGCTGGTAGATCAGCTCGGAATAGGTCTTCTGAATCCGGCCGTATTCGATGCCGCCGAAAACGGCCGTCGCTCCGCTGATCGCACCGATGATGAGCAGTGGAATGGCGATCTTGGTCCGGATCGAGAGATCGCGGAGCCGGAAGGAGAAACGCATCGTCGATATCCTCGTCACGACCCGTGCGCGCCGTTGCGCACGCCTCATGAAGCGGGAGAATCTCAGCTCTTGGTGAATTTTGGGTTAGGCCGGTCGGTCTAGTCGCAACTTTTCCGGGACGATCGACGAAGCTCTCCGGCCAGCCAAGGGCTGCGGCCGCGCCGGCAAGACGGGAGTGGGGGGCGAACGCCGCGGCGCTCGCCCTGTCGATATCAGCCGTAGCGCCGCTGCGGCTCGGCGCGGGCCGGATCCGCCATCGCGGCTCCCGGACCGCGCAGCTCGACGACGTTGTCGCCGGTGCGGAAGCTCGAGACCAGTTCGTTGAGGCGCTGGATCTGGGTGGCGAGCGAGGTGGCGGAGGCCGCGCTTTCCTCGGCCAGGGCCGCGTTCTGCTGGGTCATCTCGTCCATATGGGCGACGGTCTGGCTCATCTCGTCGATGCCGTTGGCCTGCTCGGCCGAGGCCGAGGAGATGTCCGAGACGGTGCTGGAAACCTTGTGAGACGCCTCGACGATCCGGCTCAGCGCCTCGCCGGCCGAGCGGACGAGCACGACGCCCTGCGCGACCTCATGGCCGGATTCGCTGATCAGCGCGGTGATGTCCTTGGCGGCGTCCGAGGAGCGCTGCGCGAGCGTGCGGACCTCCGAGGCGACGACGGCGAAACCCTTGCCGGCGTCGCCGGCTCGCGCCGCCTCGACCGCGGCGTTCAGGGCCAAAAGATTGGTCTGGAAGGCGATCTCGTCGATCACCGAGGTGATGTCGGAAATCTTCTTCGAGGCCGTCTCGATCCGGCTCATCGCCTCGACCGCATCGGTAACGATGGTGCCACCCTTGCGGGCGACGTTCATCGCCTCCTCGGCGAGCGCCACCGCCTGCCGCGAGGCGTTGGCCGAAGCCTTGACCGAGGCTGCGAGTTCCTCGGTCGTCGCGGCGGTCTCTTCCAGCGAAGAGGCCTGCTCCTCGGTGCGCTTGGAGAGATCGTCGGCGCCCATGTTGATCTCGTGGGCGGCGTTGCCGACATCGCCCGACATCGACTGGATCGTCCGCACGGTGTCGGAGAGGCGCGCGACCGCGCCGTTGAAGTCATCGCGCAGCTTGGCGTAGTCGGCGGCGAAGGCGACCTCGATGCGATAGGACAGGTCGCCGGCGGAGAGGCTTTCGAGGCCCTCGGCGAGGACGGCCATGACCTCGCGCTGCTCGGCGGCGAGGCGCTCCTGCTCCTGCGCCCGGACCGCGCGCTCCTCGTCGATCTGCCGGCGCTGGGCCTCCGAAGCCTGGCGCCCTTCCGCCGTCTCGGCTTCGAGGCGCTGCACGGCGAGGCCGTTATCCTTGAAGATCTGGACCGCGCGGGCCATCGCGCCGATCTCGTCCTTGCGGGCGGCGCCCGGAATCTCGGGCGTGAAGTCGTTGGCGGCGATCCGGTCGATGACGTGCTTCAGCGCGATGATCGGGCGGGTGATCGAATTGCCGATCATCACGGCCAGCACGAGGCCGAGAACGCAGACCAGGACGGCGCTGATCAGGATCGCCTGGAACAGGGTCTCGCTGGCTTGCACCGCCCGCTGCGACGCAGCGGTGTTCTTGGCGTCGGCCGCCGTCCATTTCGTCTGCGAGACGTCGGCGACCGATTTGAGCAGGGTGTCGAGCTTGGCGCTGGCCTCGGTGCGGGCATCGAGCGCGGTGGTCATGCCGGCGACCCCGCCGTCGAAGCCGACGAGCGCGGCCTGCATGGTGGAGGCCAGTTTCTTCAGGCGAGCGCTGGCGCCGGCATTGGCCTCGACGGCGGCCGCAGCTTCGCGGGCCCGGCCGGTCTCTGTCGTGATCTGGTCCAAAAAGCGCTTGTCTCCCGACAGGGCATAGCGGCTGCCGGCCATGGTGATCTGGGCGAGCGAGACCTGCATGCGCCCGACGGTCGACAGCAGCGACTGGTCGGTGCTGCGAGAGGCGCTCTCGGCGATCGCCGAACTCGGATTCGACAGGGCTGCGGCATTGTCCAGCAGCATGTTCCCAGCCGCCACGGCCGCCGCGATCGCATCGACCGTCGACGTGGCCTGGTTCTTCAGCGGCGTCGCGTCCGAATTGGTCGCATCCCTGCCGACCTCGACGGCGAGATCGGCGAAGGCAGCGGTCATGGCGTCGCGTGCGGCAGCCGAGCCCGAGCGCAGATAGTCGCTCAGCCTGGCGCGAGCGAACAGAATGGAGCGGTTGACCGCGTCGGCCTCGCGGCGATGGATCGTGGCCGTCCCGCGGTCGATGTCGGCCTCGCGAAAATCGTTGGCGATGTAGAGCGTCGTCATGAACGCCGCGACGGCCACACCCAGCACCGCGAGAAAGCCGGACAGGATCCTGACCCTGAGGGTGCGCAGCATTCGCATCGTCCAAACCTTTCAGGCAACGGCCCGGGCCACGCGCCCGGAAGGTTGCCGACAATGGATATCGTTCGCAGTGAACGGGGTATGGTCGTTCGATCCGATCGCGGTCCGGCGAAGCGGCCGGCCGCGATCGGCATCAGGGTCGCGCCCGCGCCGGACGAGCCGGCGCGACGGGTCAGGCGGCGGAGAAGCCGGTGACGCGCTTCAGCGAGTCGGCGCCGTAGATCTCGATCATCTTGCCGCGAACGGCAGCCGCGGCGTCCTTGAAGGCGGCGCGGTCGATGTCCTCGACGATCGTCATGCCGGCGCTCTTGAGGGCGGCGATGCCGGCCTTCTCCGCGTTGTCGGCGAAGTCGCGCTGGGCTTTGACGCCGGCCGCGCCGGCCTTGACGATCAGGGCCTTGTCGGTCGCGCTCATCTCCTCATAGACGTCGTTCGACAGGGCGAAGACCAGCGGCGCATAGATGTGGCCGGTCAGCGACATATGGCTCTGGACCTTGTTGAGGTTCGAGCTGACCGCGATGCCGGCCGGGTTCTCCTGCGCCTCGAAGCGGCCGGTGCGCAGCGCCTCGACGAGCTGGTTGAAGGGCAGGACCTCGGCCTTGGCGCCCATGGCGAGGAAGGTCTCGAGCGTCGGCACCGAGATCTGCACGCGGATCTTGAGGTCCTTGACGTCGGCGGGCGTGCGGATCGCCTTGTTGGCGGTGATGTGGCGCATGCCGTTCTCGCCCCAGCCGGCGACGAAGATGCCCTTGGGCTTCAGCGATTCGGTGGCATAGGCCCCGAGCGCGCCGTCGAAGGCGGCGCGGGCGCTGGCGGCGTCCTTGAACAGATAGGGCAGCTCGATCAGGCTGATGTCCTTCAGGTAGTCGGCCGCCGGCCCGATATTGGTGACGAGCGCGTCGAGCGTGCCGTCGACGATGGCCTTGGTCGTCTGCGACTCGTTGCCGAGCTGGGCGCTCGGGAAGATGTCGATGGCGAGGCTGCCGCCGGAGAGCTGCTCGACCGCCTTGGCGAAGGCTTCCGCGCCGGCATGGATGCCCGAGGTCGTGGTGTTGTTGTGGGCGAGACGCAGCCGGCGTGCGGAGGCGCGGGCGATGTTGGGCATGGCCAGCGCGGTGGCGGCCGCCCCGGTGAGGGCGAGCATATGCCTGCGGGTAAACTGCGTCATTCGAAAGCTCCTCGGAGTGGTTCGTCCTTCGAGCCAACTCTGCGAAAAGTCGCTTTCCAAATCGTAAAAAACCCGGGATTTTCGGCGGTTCTTGCAAGAAACTGTCGGCAATATGCCGTATGTTTCACAATCATAACGCGATCATGAAAACTATTTTCTTGCTATGATTGAAATCGCGTACCGGCCAAGAAAAAGGGCGGAAGCACGAAGCTCCCGCCCGCAGGAACGCGCAGCGCCAAGGGGTCAGGCGCTGCACGCAACCGTGGTGCCGGCGGCCGGGGCGAGCGGCCGGGCGGCGGACTTGATCGAGGCCTGGCGAACCGCCTCCTCGCGACGGGCCGAGGCGACGCCGGAGCGGACGCTCGACCGGTTCGACAGGATCGTCGAGGGATCGTTCAGCCAGGAGGTGGCGAGCGCGCCCTCGATGTCGGATCGCACCAGCCCGAGATCCTTCAGGCCGCGCTCGTCGAGCTCGCCGAGGCGCATCACCTCGCGGCGGTGAATGATCGCTTTCACGAGGCGCGTCACGGCGTTGAAACCCTGGGCAGCGACGCGCGTGACGCCGCCCGAAACGGACGCGAACGACTTCGTGGCAAAGGTCATGACCAACATGACGACCTCCAAGGGTTTACAGGATGCGTGGTTCAAAGGCGGCGACGTCCGCAGGGAGAGCCCTATCCACAGGGCCTGCCTCGAGACTGACCAAAGGATAGCTTTCCGCTGGTCATAAGCCAAACGAATGCTTATGATGCTTCACAACACGGATATTGATGAACCCGTTCGGGAGGCCGCCATGGCGCATGTGCTCGACGCCGACCAGCTCAAGACCTTCGTGGCGATCGCCGACACCGGCTCTTTCACCCGCGCCGCCGAGATCGTGTTCAAGACGCAGTCGGCCGTCTCGATGCAGATGAAGCGGCTGGAGGAACGGGTCGGGCGGCCGCTGTTCGGCCGTGACGGGCGCCATGCCAAGCTGACCGAGGACGGCGAGCGCCTGCTCGACTATGCCCGCCGGATCGTCAGGCTGAACCTCGAATGCGTCGCGAGCTTCGCCGATGCCGATCTCAAGGGCCGGATCCGGCTCGGCGTGCCCGACGACTATGCCGACCGCTATTTGCCCGAAATCCTGGCGCGCTTCGCCCGCTCCAATCCGCGCGCCGAGGTCACCGTGGTCTGCGAGCCGACGCCCATGCTGGCCGACCGCATCGCCACCGGCGACATCGACCTCGCGATCATCACCCATGTCGAGAGTCGCGGCCAGGGCGAGATCATCCGGATCGAGCCGCTGCTCTGGGTCACCTCCGCCCGCCACGGCGTGCACGAGGAAGACCCGCTGCCGCTGGCGCTCGGCCGGCCGACCTGCAACTGGCGCCAGGCCGCGGTCGAGGCGCTCGAAGCCAAGGGCCGGCGCTTCCGCGTGCTCTATGCGAGCTGGAACTCGACGGCGGTCGGCGCGGCGGTGGTCGCCGGCCTCGCCGTCTCGGTGCTGCCGGAGAGCGCGGTCAGGCCCGGCATGCGCATCCTCGGGCCGACGGAAGGCTATTCCACCCTGCCCTCCTGCAAGATCGGGTTGCTCCGGACCCGCTTCGACCCGTCGGTGCTGTCGAACGCATTGGCCGAGCACATCATCCAGAGCTTGGACAATCTCGCGAGCTTCAAGACGGCAGCGGAGTAGCGCGCGCGGCGACGCCTGCGCGGCGAAGGTCAGACGGGCGCGGCCTTCATCGTGTCGGAGGCCTTCTTGAGCAGCGCGATGAAGGCATCGGTGAAGTTCGTGAAGCTCGCGACGATGCCGGCGCCGAGCAGCGCGCCGATCAGGCCGTACTCGATCGCCGTCGCGCCGCTTTCGTCGCGGAGAAATCGGGCGAAGCTGTCACGGATGCGTTCCATGACGTCACCCTAGGGCAGCGCGTCCGGCCATTTCGTTAACGCGGGAGCGCAAATGCCGCGGAAGCGGGGCGGGCTTTCGCCGCTATAGTTTCAACGCGGTAAACAGCGGAGCGATCTCGCCGCCCCACTCGCCCTCGAAACGGCCGGTCAGCTGCTGCGCCAGGGTTTCGTCGCGCGATAGGATGGCGTCGAGGGGCGCGAGATGCACGGTCTCGTCGCGTCCGGAGGCATCGCGGCGGGCCCGGCGCGCAAGGCCGGCCCGCGACAAAGAGACAGCCTCGCGCGCGATGTCGCCGAGCCTGCGGCCGGCGATCGTCGCCCGGAGCCCCTGTTGCGGTACGGCATCGCGCAGGCCCTGGCGCTCGGCCGTGCTCCAGCTCTTGACCAGATCCCAGGCGGCATCGAGCGCGCCTTGGTCGTAGAGCAGCCCGACCCAGAAGGCCGGCAGCGCATTCAGCATCTCCGGCGGCCCGGCATCGGCGCCGCGCATCTCGAGGAAACGCTTGAGGCGGACCTCGGGAAAGAGCGTCGACAGGTGGTTGGCCCAATCCGACATCGTCGCGCGCTCGCCCGGCAATTGCGCCAGCCTGCCGGCCATGAGATCGCGGAAGGACGCGCCGGCGACGTCGTGATAGACCGCGCCGCGCTTGACGAAATACATCGGCACGTCGAGCGCCCAGTCGACATAGGCCTCGTAGGACATGCCTTCGTCGAAGGCGAAGGCGATCATGCCCGAGCGGGCGTTGTCGGTGTCGCGCCAGATCTCGGAGCGCATCGACTGCAGGCCGTTGAGCTTGCCTTCGGTAAAGGGCGAGCTGGCAAACAGCGCCGTCGCCAGCGGCTGCAGCGCCAGCGAGACGCGCAGCTTGCGGACCATGTCGGCCTCGCTGGCGAAATCGAGATTCACCTGCACGGTGCAGGTGCGGAACATCATGTCGAGGCCGCGCGTGCCGACTTTCGGCATGTAGTTCGCCATGATCTTGTAGCGGCCCTTCGGCATCGCCGGCGTCTGCGCGCGCGTCCACAGCGGCGAATGGCCGAGCGCGACGAAGCCGATGCCGTGGCCGGCCGCGACCGCCTTGACGTCGGCGAGATGGCCGTCGAGCTCGCCGGCGGTCTCGTGCAGCGTCTCGACCGGCGCGCCGGAAAGCTCGAACTGTCCGCCAGGCTCGAGCGAGATCGCGCCACCGCCATCGGGGCCGGCGAGCCCGATGATGTGCCCGGCATCGACGATCGGCTCCCAGCCGAGCCGCGCCTGCATGCCTTCGAGCAGATGGCGGATGCCGCCGCGGCCGTCGCGGCCGTCGTAGGGCACGGGCGACAGGTCGTGGAGGTAGAACGGGAACTTCTCGTGCTCGGTGCCGAGCCGGAAGGCCGAGGCCGGTTTCTCGCCCGCCGCGATCCAGGAGATCAGTTCGGCCTTTGACCCGATCGGGGTCGTGTCGGACACATCGCGAGCCATGGGCGCTCCGGCGGCAGGATCATGTCGGCCGAAGCGCCACGGCTCCGCGAGGAGCCGCGGGTCAGGCGCGGGTCGCGCCAGACATAAGCGAGCGCCCGACGCTCGACAACGACCCCTGCTGCGCATTCATGGCAGGACCATGGGCCTTCCGACGCAGGGCGGGCGTCAGGCGGCGCCGCGCAGCGCCTGCGCCGGACCGGACCGACCCGTGGCGGCGAGGCCCGTCCCGTCGAGGCGGGTTTGCGAGGCGAGCCAGTCGACGACCGCCGCGAGCCCGGCATCGCGGCCGCCGGCGCGCGAGCGCGCCTCCTCGAAAACGGCGAGCTGCATGTCGGCGCTGGTGCCGTTCGCGGCGAGGCTGCGGCAATGCGCGAGCTCGGCCTCGCAGCCGAGCGCGGCGGCATCGTCCGCGAGCGCGGCGACAAGCTCGCCGACCAGATCGGGCACGGTGCGCATCGTCCGGCTCGTGGCGCAGACCAGCCCGCCATGGATGCCGTAGCGCTGGGCGCGCCACAAATTCTCGGCCGCGATCGCGCGGTCTGCCGCCGTCAGGCCGGCGTTCAGCTTCGGCCGGCGCAGGAGATGGCGCACGAGGCAGCGATAGAGCGCCGCGACCGCGAGCGTGTCGTCGAGCCTGGTGCAGCTGTCGGCGATGCGCAGCTCCAGCGTCGGGTGCTTGGCGGAGGGGCGGATCGCCCACCAGACATAGCTCGCATCCTTGATCGCGCCGGCGGCGACCAGCGTCTCGACATAGGCGCGGTAGTCGGCCGGGTCGGCGAAGAGCTCGGGCAGGCCGGTGCGCGGCAGCTCGCCATAGGCCGAGAGGCGATAGCCCATCAGCCCGGTGCGCTGGCCCTGCCAGAACGGCGAGGAGGTCGAGAGCGCCAGCAGCAGCGGAAGATGCGGCAGGATGCGCGCCATCAGCCGGATGCGCTCGTCCTCGTCCTCGACCTCGACATGGACATGCAGGCCGCAGAGCTGGTTGCGGCTGCCGAGCATCTGCAGGTCGCGCATGATCTGGTCGTAGCGCGAGGCCTCGGTGGCGCGCTGGCGCGACCAGACGGCGCTGGGATGGGTGCCGCAGGCGAGCAGCAGCATGTCGTGTTCGAGAGCAAGGCCCGCCAGTCCCTTGCGCAGCCGCGACAGCGTGCGGCGCGCCTCGGCCATGGTTTCGCAAACCGGCGTCGCCACCTCGATCTGCGACTGCAGCATCTCGCGCTGAACCTCCTTAGGGAAGCGCTCCTGCACGGCGGCGATGAACGTCTGCGAGACCTTGCGGACGATGCCGCGACTCGCGGCATCGGACAGGAAATATTCTTCTTCGATTCCGAAGCGGCAGGCTTCGCTCATGACGGCATCCTCGGCGGCAAAGATCGACGGCAACTATCGGCGGACCTGCGCGGGGCCAAGTTCGTCGATCTGGCCCCCGCCGGATTCGCGCCAGCCTGATCGCCAATGAGTCGACAATGCGACGTCCCCCGCCTCCGGCGAAACGCCGAAGCGGCGCCGGCGTTCCCGCCGCTCAGCGCGGCCAGTCGCCGAGCACGGCCTGCACGACGGCGAGCGCGGCGACGGCGGCCGTGTCCGCCCGCAGGATGCGCGGGCCGAGCGAGATCGGGAACGTGTTCGGACGCGCCGCGATGCGCCGGCGCTCGTCCGGGTCGAACCCGCCCTCCGGGCCGATCAGCACGGCGAGCGGGCCGCCGGCGAGTTGCGCAAGGGCGGCGAGCGGGCTCGCCTGCGCCGCAGCCTCGTCGCAGAAGACGAGGATGCGCTCGGGCTCCAGCCCGGCCAGGACGAGATCCAGCGCCGCCTCCGGCCTGATCTCGGGCAGCGTGAGGATGCCGCATTGCTCGGCCGCCTCGACCGCATTGGCCGCGAGCCGCTCCAGATTGACGCGGCCGACCTGGGTGCGGCGCGTCAGCACCGGCTGGAGCACGACGGCCCCCATCTCGACCGCCTTCTGCGCCATGTAGTCGAGCCTCGCATGCTTCAGCGGCGCGAACAGGTAGATCAGGTCCGGCGCCGGCGGCTGCGGCCGGGTCTGGTGAACCGGCGTCAGGCTCGCCTGCTTGCGACCCTCCGCCGAGAGTTCGGCGAGCCATTCGCCGTCGCGCCCGTTGAAGACGAGCACCTGTTCGCCCGCTTTCAGCCGCAGCACGTTCAACAGGTAGTTGGCCTGCTCGCGCGCCAGCGGCAGCGGCTGGCCGGCTGCCAGGGAGAGGTCGAGGCAGAGCCGGTGCCGGGGCTTGTCGCTGTCGGCCATCGCGCATGCGTCTCCAGAGTGTCCCGCCCGGCGCATGTTTCTCACGCTGCACATGGGAAAGCCGCCACAATCGGCTGCTAACGGCAAGTGGACTCGCCCCGGCGCTTGGCGCTAACACGGCGAAACTGTTAAGGACAACGCGACCGCGCGAGCGCGCGGCCTCAAACCTGTTCGGAGAGGGACATGATGCGGCGCCATATCGCCTCGGGGATGATCGCCACCATCGGCCTTGCCGCGGTCTCCTTCCTCGACGCCGCGCCGGCTCTGGCGCAGGCCTCCGGCTGCGACGAGATCCAGAAGCTGCTCGCCGAGCGGCAGGCGCTGGTCGGCCAGCTCAACTCGGCCTCGAAGGCGAAGCGCAAGCTGACGCCGGCGCAGGCCTGCAGCACGCTCGGCCGGCTCGTCAACAACGGCAATTCCGCGGTCAAGTTCGCGACCGCCAATCAGGACTGGTGCCAGATCCCGCCGAGCTTCATCGACGGCATGAAGACCGACAACGAGAAGGCGGCCGGCATCCGCAACCAGGCCTGCAACGCGGTCAAGCAGCAGGCGGCGATGCAGGCGCGTGCCCAACGGCAGGCCCAGGGCCAGAGCAACAGCCCGTTCGGCGGCGCCGATGCGATCACCGGCGGGGCGCTGCGGGTGCCGCAGGGCGCGCTCTGATCCGGCGATGGCGCCCGCATCCGATCGCGCCACTGCGACGGCGGATGCGCCGCTTCCCGACGCGCTGAAGGGCCACTGGGTCGACACCCGCGCGCCGCGGCCGATGCGGCCCTATCTGAAGCTGGCGCGGATCGAGCGGCCGATCGGCTGGCAGCTCCTGCTGCTGCCGTGCTGGTGGGCGGCGGGGCTGGCGGCGATCGCCGCTGGAAGGCCCTTTCCCGATCCCTGGCACTGCCTGCTCTTCTTCATCGGCGCCGTGACGATGCGGGCCGCCGGCTCGACCTTCAACGACATCGTCGACCGCAAGCTCGACGCGCAGGTGGCGCGCACGCGTGGCCGGCCCCTGCCCTCCGGCCAGATCACCGTCAAGGCGGCGGCGGTCTTCATGCTGGTGCTGTCGCTCGTCGGCCTCGCGGTGCTCGTCCAGTTTAACCGTTTCACGATTTTGCTCGGCATCGCCTCGCTGGCGATCGTCGCGATCTATCCGTTCATGAAGCGCGTCACCAACATGCCGCAGCTCGTGCTCGGCCTCGCCTTCGCCTGGGGCGGGCTGGTCGGCTGGAGCGCCGTCTTCGGCCGGCTCGATCCGCCGGCCTTCCTGATCTATGCCGCGGCGATCGCCTGGACCATCGGCTACGACACGGTCTACGCGCTGCAGGACATCGAGGACGACGAGATCGTCGGCATCAAGTCGAGCGCCCGCCTTTTCGGCACGCATGCGCGGCTGGCGATCGGCGGCTGTTTTTGCCTCGCCGTGCTGCTCGCCGCCGGCGCTATCTGGCTTGCGGGCGGCGGCATCGTCGCCTGGCTCGGCCTTGCGGCCTTCGCAGGCCATCTCTCCTGGCAGGTCCGGCTCATCGAAGGCGTGACGCCGGTGCTGGCGCTGCGCCTGTTCCGCTCGAACTGGCACGCCGGGCTGCTGCTGGCGGCGGGTCTGGCGCTGGATGGCCTGTGGCGAACCTACGGCTAGGCTTCAACCTTCGCGGTGACCTTGCCAAGCTCGGCGACGACGAACTCGCCGGGCATCTCCAGAGATGCATCGAGCGGCGCGAATGGCTGGCGTCGCGCGCCGGCGACGCGCCCAATCGATGGCTTTACAGGCTCGGTCTGGCGATGCCGTTCGGCAGAGGTCCGTTCCGCGCGCGCATTTTTTACCAAGCCATGGGCCTGATCTATGGCGGCCGCTTGACCGGACATTCGCTCGGCGACCTCTATGTCGTCGACTGCGAGATCAAGGACGTCATGGATGAACTGAAGCGGCGGTTGAAAACCCGCGGTCCATGAACTGAATCGCCACCGGCTGCGATCAATCCGTCAGCCGATCGCCTGCCAGCACCACCAAGCGATCCTGCCGGACGCCCGGCTTGCGCCGCATCAGGAAGCGCGGACGGCGGCCGTTGAGGAAGCCGTGCCGGCGGCGGATGCGCACCGGGCCGAGGGCGAGGCGTCCGATCTGGGGATAGGGTTCCGAGACCGCGCCGTCGCCGGTCTCGATCAGCAGAGGCAGCCCGCTGGCGGCCCCGCAGGCGCGCCACATCGCCACGGCGTCGTCCTGATCGGCGAGAGCGATCGTGATCGAGCGGCCGTCGCCGGCGGTGAGCGCCAGTTCGAAGCGCTCCTCGTCGCCCGGATTCGGCACCAGCCTGAGCGCGACGCCGCGCCAGCAGGCCGCGCCGCGCAGGATGCGGACACCGGCAAGGCGCTCGACGCCCTGCGCCTCGGCCCTCGCGGGCATCGGGTTCTTCGGTGCGGTGGTCGCGCAACCGGAGAGGCCGGCGAAACCGACCTCTCCGGCAGCCGGCGTGACGCTGGCCATCGGTTTAACGCCTCTCATGTCCCTGCCGCCGCGGAGCCCTCTGTGCGAGCGGGGCTCTCGTGCTTGCAGGGTCGAGATTGGGCGCAAGCTCTCTCCGAGCGCTTAAGGGCTTGGGTAAACGGAGCGTGATCGGCCCGGTTTTCGGCCGTGTCTGGCCTGTTTCATGCATGATGCTTGACGGAATCTTTCGGTGCGCGGCGGCTTTTTCGGCTTGTCACCCCGCCAGCGGAGGCCGATACGGAGAGCAGCATGAGCACGCCACCGATGCCGATCGCGTCCGACCTGCTGCCGGCGATCCGCGAAAGCTGCATCGAGGCCGGCGAACTCGCGCTCGGCCTGTTCCGTCCCGGCGAGAAGACGGCCGCGCGGACCTGGTCGAAGAGCGGCGGCTCGCCGGTGACCGAGGCCGATATCGGCGTCGACACCTTCCTGCGCATCCGGTTGTCGGCGCTCCTGCCGGACGCCGCCTGGCTCTCGGAGGAGACGGTCGACGACGCTCTCAGGCTGACGCGCCGCTACGTCTGGGTGGTCGATCCGATCGACGGCACGCGCGCCTTCATGTCGGGCTCGCCGGACTGGGCGGTCTGCGTCGCCCTGCTGGACGAGGGCAAGCCGGTGCTCGGCGTGGTGCATGCGCCGGCATCCGCCGCGACTTATACCGCGCTCGCCGGCGGCGGCGCCCAGCGCAACGGCAGTCCGATCGCGACGACGACGGCGGCGACGCTCGCCGGCGCCCGCATCGCGGGCCCGAAGCCGATGCTCGACGCCCTCGCGCGGATCGCCCCGTTCACGGCCGCCGACAAGATTCCGTCGCTGGCGCTGCGGCTGGCGCGCATCGCCGACGGCACCATCGATGCCGGGCTGATCTCGGCCGATGCGCGCGATTGGGACCTCGCCGCAGCCGACCTGATCCTGCGCGAGGCCGGCGGCTGGCTCGGCGGCAGCGACGGCCAGCCGGCACTCTACAACCGCGAGACGCCGATCCATGGCGTGCTGGTCGCGAGCGGGGCGGCACTCCGGGGCACGCTGCTCGAGGCGCTGCAGCGGGCGCGCGACGGCCAGGTCCAGCGGATCTGAGCCGGCGCCAATCGCCGCAGCGGCCGATTTCGCCCCTCGCGCCACCCGCGCGAATGGCTTATGGGCGACGACGACAGCAACCGGCCGGGGTGACGACATGGACCAGGAACCGAAACAGCTCTTGCACCTCGTCATCGGCGGCGAGCTCTCCTCGCTCGAGGGCGTGACCTTCAAGGATCTCGCGAAGGTCGACATCGTCGGCGTCTATCCGAACTACGCCAGCGCCCATGTCGCCTGGAAGGCCAAGGCGCAATCGACCGTGGACCAGGCGCAGACCCGCTATTTCATCGTGCATCTGCACCGGCTGCTCGAGCCCGAGACGGCGAAGTCGTAGGATCCGGCCGCAGGCGGCTCCCGCCCAACCAGAAGGCGCAACCGGCGCGCGCCCGCCCGCCGCCGCAATCGCCGGATAGCGCTCAAGACAGCATCATGGGCTTTTCCCTTCTCAAGACGCGCTTCGCCCAGGAGGCGATCGGCCGGCTGCTCGCGGGCTATCTCCGGCTGGTGCGCCGGACGAACCGCTTCGTCGTCGAGCCGGCCGGCATCTATGACGAGGTCCGCCCGGACCTGCCGCTGATCATCGCGATGTGGCACGGGCAGCACATCATGATCCCGTTCTCGCGGCCCGACTGGATGCCGGCCTGCTCGCTGGTCTCGCGCCATGGCGACGGCGGCTTCAACGCGGTCGCGCTGCGCCAGCTCGGCATCGGCGCGATCCGCGGCTCGGGCGCACTCGGCAAGAAGATCCGCGAGAAAGGCGGCGCCGGCGCCTTCCTTGCGATGATGAAGCGCCTCGCCGCCGGCGACACCATGGTCCTGACCGCCGACATCCCCAAGCGCGCCCGCGTCGCCGGCATCGGCATCGTCACGCTGGCCCGGGCGTCGGGCCGGCCGATCCGGCCGATCGCGGTGGTGACGAGCCGCCGGATCGACTTCAAGAGCTGGGACCGGGCCTCGATCGGCCTGCCCTTCGGCCGCGGCGCAATCGTCGTCGGCGAGCCGATCACCGTCGCTCGCGACGCCGACGAGGCGACCTGCGAGGCCGCCCGGCGGGCGGTGGAGGCCGGCCTCGATGCCGTCCACGCCCGCGCCTATGCGCTGATCGGCGACCGCGACCCCGGCGCCGGACTGCGTCAGGACGCCCTCCCGACCGGAGCCGGCGCATGATCGGCAAGGGCCCGATCCTCTCGACCTACCGCACGCTGACCGCCCTGTTCGAACCGGCGGCGGCCGGCCTGCTGGTCTGGCGCCGCCGCCGCGGCAAGGAAGACCCGACGCGCTTCGCCGAGCGGCGCGGCTATCCGGGCGTGCGCCGGCCCGACAAGACCCTGGTCTGGCTGCATGGCGCCAGCGTCGGCGAAGTCGTGACGCTGCTGCCGCTGGTCGAGAGGCTGCGCCAGCGCGGGCTCGCCATCCTCGTCACCTCGGGCACGGTGACCTCGGCGAAGCTCCTGGCGGCGCGTCTGCCGGCCGGCGTGATCCACCAGTACCTGCCGCTCGACGTGCCGCGCTACATGCGCCGCTTTCTCGACTACTGGCGGCCGGAAATCGGCATGATCTGCGAATCCGAGATCTGGCCGAACATGATGATCGAGGCGCGCAAGCGCGCCATCCCGCTGGTGCTGGTCAATGCGCGGATGTCCGACCGCTCGTTCCGGCGCTGGTACAAGGCGCCGCAGACCTCGCGCTATCTGCTCTCCTGCTTCGAATGCTGCCTCGCCCAGTCGCAGGACGACGGCGAGCGGCTGGCCCGGCTCGGCGCGCCGCGCGTCTCGATCGCCGGCAATCTGAAATTCGACGTGCCGGCCCTGCCGGCCGACACCGATGCGCTCGCCATCCTCGACGGTCTGACCACCGGCCGGCCGGTCTGGATCGCCGCCAGCACCCATCCCGGCGAGGACGAGGAGATCGTCTCGGCCCATCTCGGCATCAGGCCGCATCTGCCCAAGCTCCTGACCATCATCGCGCCGCGCCACCCCCAGCGCGGCGTCGAGATCGAGCAGCTGGCACGGGCGAACGGGGTCGCGGTGGCGCGGCGCGGCGCCGGCCAGGCGCCGGAGCGCGCCGTCGATCTCTACGTCGCCGACACGGTCGGCGAGCTCGGGCTGTTCTTCCGGCTGTCGCAGGTCGCCTTCCTCGGCGGCTCGCTGGTCGAGATCGGCGGCCACAATCCGATCGAGCCGGCCAAGCTCGGCTGCGCCCTGCTGCACGGCCCGCATGTGAAGAATTTCCGCGACGTCTTCGCCGCCTTCGACCGCGACGGCGGCTCGCGTGCCGTCGCCGACACGCAGGCGCTGGCTGAGGCGGTGCATCACTGGCTCAGCGGCCCGGCCGCGGCGCGCCAGGCGGCCCGCATGGCGGCGCAGACGGCGCAGCAGCTCGGCGGCGCGCTCGAACGCACCATGCAGGCGATCGAGCCGCTGCTGATGCGCGTCGCGATCGGCCAGCGCAGCACGGCCTCCTGATGCGGGCGCCGGCGTTCTGGTGGCGCGAACGCCCGACCCTGATCGCGCGGCTGCTGCGCCCGCTCGGGCGGGTCTACGGCGCCGCGACGCTGTGGCGGATGCGCCGGCGCGGGACGCGGATCGGCATCCCCGTGATCTGCGTCGGCAATTTCGTCGCAGGCGGCGCCGGCAAGACGCCGACGACGCTCGCTCTGCTGCGCGTGCTGAAGGACATGGGCCAGGCGCCCTTCGCCCTGACCCGCGGCTATGGCGGCACCAGCGCCGGCCCGGTCATGGTCGACGCGGCGCGTCATTCCCCGGCCGAGGTCGGCGACGAGGCGCTGCTGCTCGCGGCGCAAGCACCGGCCGTCGTCTCGCGCAAGCGCGCCGCCGGCGGCCGGCTGGCGCAGGATCAGGGCGCCGGCATCGTGGTGATGGATGACGGCCTGCAGAACCCGGGCCTCGCCAGGGATCTGAGGCTCGCCGTCGTCGACGGCGCGAGCGGTATCGGCAACGGACTCTGCCTGCCTGCCGGACCGCTGCGTGCGCCGCTTGAAGGCCAACTCGGCGAGTGCGACGCCGTCATCGTGATCGGTCCGGGCGAAGCGGGCGAACGCGTCGCGGACATGGCGCGACAAACCGGCGTCGCGGTGCTGAAGGCGCAGCTCGACACCAGCGTTGCGAGCCGGGTGCGCCTCAACGGCCGTAGCGTCATCGCCGTCTCCGGCATCGGCCGGCCGGCGAAATTCGATGCGACGCTGCTGGCGGCCGGGGCCGGGATCGCGGCTCACCGCGCCTTCCCCGACCATCACGCCTATACGGATGCCGACGTCGCGACGCTGCTGGCCGAGGCGAAGGCCCAGAACCGGCCGATCGCGACGACGGAAAAGGACTGGACCAAACTCGCCGCGCTGTGGCCCGCGGCCGAGCGCGAGCGGGTGATCGTCGTCGCAGTGACGCTGGTTTTCGAGGCGCCCTCGGCCTTGTCGGCGCTGCTCGGCCGGACCGTCGCGGCGGCGCGGGCAGGGTCAGGCCCGGCCGGCGCGCCTTAGCCTGAGCTGGACCGCCTCGGGCGAAACATAGGCCTCCTGCCACTCCACCGACCAGTAGCGCAGGTCGTCGAGGCGGATCGGCGCGCCGGTCACGGCGCAACGCACGAAGCCGCCCGGACGCACGACGCGGAACTCGCCATGGCCGTAATCGACGGCGGCTTCCTGGCCGGGCTGCGGAGGGCGCTCGCTAAAATTCATCTCGTTGCATCGAAACCGTTGATCGGACTGCGGATTACTTCAATAATCGGGCCCTGTGATAGCGCTCCCGCCGATGATGTCCAGCCCCTTGCGGCTCGCCGCAGCCCTCGCCGCGCTTTTGTCGCTTGCTCCAGCCGCCGCGCTGGCGGGCGGCTATGAACGCGTGCGTATTCCGGCCGAGGATCTGCAGCTCGACGGGGTGATCTACCGGCCGGAGGGACCCGGCCCCTTTCCGGCTGTCGTCGCGCTGCATGGCTGCGGCGGATTGTGGCGCGAGGACGGCTCGCTGTCGACGCGCCACACCGACTGGGGCGAGCAATTGTCGCGCGCCGGGCTGATCGTGCTGATGCCGGACAGCTACGGCTCGCGCAAGCTCGGCTCGCAATGCGGCATCAAGGACGTCACCGTCAGGCCGAGCCGCGAGCGCGTCGCCGACGCCGCCGCGGCGCGCAACTGGCTGCAGATGCGCGACGACGTGCGCAAGGACGCCGTCTCGCTGCTGGGCTGGTCGGGCGGAGCTTCGGCGATCCTCGCCGCGATCCGCAAGGACCGGCGGCCGGCCGACGACAAGCCGGACTTCGCCCGCGCCGCCGCCTTCTATCCGAGCTGCCGGCTGCAATCGGAATCGACGAGCTTCATGGCCCGGCTGCCGCTGCTGATCCTGATCGGCGCGGCCGACGACTGGACTCCGCCTGCGCCTTGCGAATTCCTGACGAAATCGGCCAAGGACCGCGGCGAGCCGATCGATCTCGTCGTCTATCCGGGCGCGCTGCATGATTTCGACCATCCGCGGCTGGAGGTGAAGGAGCGCACCGACATCGCCTATTCGGCGACCGGCACCGGCAAGGCGACCGTCGGGACCAATCCGGAGGCGCGGGCCGATGCGCTGAAACGGGTCAAGGCGCTGTTGCTCGGCCGCCCGCCGAAACCCTGAATCGTCAGAACAGGTCACCCTGGCCGGACCCGGGCGGGCCCTTCCGGACCTGGCGCGGGCGCGCCGGGGCGTCGCCGCCGCCATTGACCACAGCACCGACGCGGCCGTCGCCGAACTGGATGTCGAGCAGGCGCCCGGACTGAGCCTGCGCGGCGCTGCGGATGAGCGCGCCGGCCTCGTCACGCACCAGCGCATAGCCGCGCGCGAGCACGGCCTGCGGGCCGAGCGAGGCGGCGAGCGCCCAGAGACCGGCAAGCCTGTCGCCGCGGCGCTGGAGATGGCGCGAGAAGGCCGCCCGGAGATTGCTCGCGAGGGCATCGCTGCGGTCGCGGGCGCGCCCGATCCGGTCCTGCTCGCGTTTCAGCAGCGTGGCGCGGGCGACCTTCAGGGCACGCGACAGCGCCTCGATGTCCTTGCGCGCCGTCGCCAGCCCGACCAGCGGCGAATGCCGCGACAGCTTCTGGCTGGCCTGCGCCAGCCGGCTCTCATAGCTGCGGGTGTTGCGCGCCAGCGCCGGCGCCAGCTTCGCAGCCGCGAGATCGAGCCGCTGGCGCGGCGCGGACAGCACTGCCTCCGGCCCGGGCAATGCGCGGGCGAGCGCGCGCAAGTCGCTGCGGCGCCGATCGGAGAGGCGGCGGATCGCCCCGGCCTGGCGGCGCGACAGATCGGCGACCTGGCTCATCAGCTCGGCGCGGACCGGCACGACCTTTTCGGCCGCAGCCGTGGGAGTCGGCGCGCGCAGATCGGCGGCGTGGTCGATCAGGGTCCAGTCGGTCTCGTGGCCGACGGCCGAGACCAGCGGGATCGTCGAGCCGGCCGCCGCGCGCACCACGGCCTCCTCGTTGAAGCCCATCAGGTCTTCGAGCGAGCCGCCGCCGCGCGCCACGATCAGCACGTCGGGCCGCGGGATGCGGCCGCCCTCCGGCAGGGCATTGAAGCCCGCGATCGCAGCCGCGACCTCGGCGGCGCTGCTCTCGCCCTGGACGCGCACCGGCCAGACCAGGACATGGCGCGGAAAGCGGTCCTCCAGCCGGTGCAGGATGTCGCGGATGACGGCGCCGGTCGGCGAGGTGACGACGCCGATCACCCGCGGCAGATAGGGGATCGCCCGCTTGCGCTCCTCGGCGAAGAGACCTTCGGCCGCCAGTTTCTTGCGCCGTTCTTCCAGCAACGCCATCAGCGCGCCGACACCGGCCGGCTCCAGCGCGTCGATGATGATCTGGTAGCTCGACTTGCCGGCGAAGGTGGTGATCTTGCCGGTGGCGATGACCTCGAGCCCCTCCTGCGGCCTGGTCTTCAGCCGGCCAAAGACGCCCTTCCAGATCACCGCGTCGATCTTGGCGTTCTGGTCCTTCAGCGAGAAATAGACGTGACCGGAGCCGACCGGGCCGCGGTAGCCCGAGATCTCGCCGCGCACGCGCACGAAGCCGAACGCGTCCTCCAGCGTGCGCTTGAGCGCGCCCGAGAGATCGGAGACCGACCATTCCGGCGTGTTGGAGGGTTTGACGTCAGGCGATTCGATGTCCATGGCCGACCATAACCGGAGGATGGCGGCGGCTGAAGCGTTGCCCGACGGGACGGGCGCCGCTATTGCCCCTCGACACAGCAGGAAAGGCCGCGCGATGAACATCCTTCTGATCGGCTCGGGCGGCCGCGAGCATGCGCTGGCCTGGTCGATCTCGGCCTCGCCGCTCTGCGACAGGCTCTACATCGCGCCAGGCAATCCCGGCACCGCGCAATGCGGCGAGAACGTCGTGGTCGACATCGCCGACCACGAGGCGGTCGTGAGCTTCTGCAAGCTGCACGGAATCGGCCTCGTCGTCGTCGGGCCGGAGGGGCCGCTCGTCGCCGGGCTCAGCGACGATGTCGCGGCGGCCGGCATCAAGGTCTTCGGCCCGTCGAAGGCGGCGGCACAGCTCGAAGGCTCGAAAGCGTTCACCAAGGAGCTCTGCGCCGAGTTCGGCATCCCGACCGCCGGCTTTGGCCGCTTCACCGACGCGGCGGCGGCGAAGGCCTATGTCGCGACACAAGGCGCGCCGATCGTGATCAAGGCCGACGGCCTTGCCGCCGGAAAGGGCGTGGTGATGGCCGAAACGATCGCGCAGGCGGACGAAGCCATCGAGATGATGTTTTCCGGCGGTCTCGGCGCAGCCGGCGCAGAGGTCGTGATCGAGGAGTGGATGATCGGCGAGGAGGCGAGCTTCTTCGCGCTCTGCGACGGCACGCATGCGCTCGCCATGGCCTCGGCGCAGGATCACAAGCGGGTGGGCGACGGCGACACCGGCCCCAATACCGGCGGCATGGGCGCCTATTCGCCGGCGCCGGTGATGACGCCGGCGCTGGAAGCGCAGGTGATGGCTGAGATCATCCTGCCAACGCTTGCCGGCATGACCGCGCGTGGCACGCCGTTCAAGGGCGTGCTCTTTGCCGGGCTGATGATCACCGCGCAGGGGCCGAAGCTGATCGAGTACAATGTCCGCTTCGGCGATCCCGAATGCGAGGTGATGATGCCGCGGCTGAAGAGCGACCTGGTCCCGGCGCTGCTCGCGGCCTGCGACGGCGTGCTCGACCAGATCACGCTGCGCTGGTCCGACGAGGCAGCACTGACCGTGGTACTGGCGGCGAAGGGCTATCCGGCCGCGCCCGAGAAGGGCAGCGTCATCAAGGATATCAGGAAGGCCGAGGCCCGCGACGACGTGCTGGTCTTCCACGCCGGCACGAAGCTCACGGCAACCGGCGAGCTCGTCGCCGATGGCGGGCGCGTGCTCAACATCGTTGGGCGTGGCAAGAGCGTCGGCGAGGCTCAGATTCGGGCCTATGCTGCGGTCGACCTGATCGACTGGCCGGGCGGCTTCTGCCGGCGTGACATCGGCTGGCAGGCGGTGAAGCGGGAAAGCGGAGGCTGACACCAGCTACGCCTGCTTATATACTCAGATCGCACTCGGTATATATGGAGGCGTCATGACCCTGATGATCAAGAACGCGGCCACCGACCGGGTCGTTCGGGAAATGGCGAGACAGACCGGCGAAACCATCGCAGACGCGGTGCGGATCGCCGCAGAGGAGCGGCTGGCGCGACTGCCCAAGCCGAACCGGACAGGATCGATCGATCACGAAAAGCTTGAACGGATCCTCGCCAAGTTTCGTGCCCATCGCGTCGAAGACCCGCGCACCGATGACGAGATCATCGGCTACGATGAAAACGGTCTGCCGACATGATCAGGCCGCTAGCCGTCGACACGTCGGCTATTGTCGCGATCCTGACCGAAGAGCCTGAAGCTCCCGCCTTGAAGGCCGTTCTCGACGCCCACCCGATAAGCCATTGCTCGACGGTCGCCTTCCTCGAGACGTTCATGGTGTTGTCGTCACGCATGTCGCAGCTCGACGTCGTTGGGCTCCAGGATGCTCTGCAGACCTTGGCGATTGTACAAAGCCCCGTTGATGTTCAGCAGTCGGCGCTCGCAGCCGAAGCCTTTCTCCGCTTCGGCAAGGGCCGCCACCCGGCCAAGCTCAATCTCGGCGACTGCTTCTCCTACGCTCTTGCCAAATCCCTGAACGCGCCTCTGCTCTACAAGGGCGGTGATTTCGGCCAGACCGATATCGTTTCGGCTATCGCGACGGGGACAGCGCCATGAGCAATCTCGACACCCTCTTCCCCGGTTTCGCGCCGCACTGGATCGACGGGCCTATCGGCAAGATTTTCGCCCGCGTCGGCGGCGAGGGGCCGCCGCTCGTGCTGATCCACGGCTTCCCGCAGACCCATGCCGAATGGCACAGGCTCGCGCCGGAGCTGGCGAAGACGCACACCGTAATCTGCCCCGACCTGCGCGGCTATGGCTGGTCGACCGCGCCGCATGGCGACGGCGGCACGGCGCTCTACAGCAAGCGCGGCATGGGCGAGGACATCGTCGCGGTGATGGAGGCGCTCGGCCATGTCCGCTTCGCCGTCATCGGCCATGACCGCGGCGCGCGCGTCGCCTATCGGCTGGCACTCGACCATCCCGGCCGGGTCGAGCGGCTCGCCGTGCTCGACATCCTGCCGACGCTCGCGATGTGGCAGGGCATGAACGCGGCCCGTGCCCTGCAGGTCTATCACTGGACCTTTCTCGCCCAGCCCGAGCCGGTGCCCGAAAACCTGATCAAGGGCGATCCGCTCGGCTGGCTCGACCGGACGATCGCGAACTGGACGCGGGCCAAGAACCTCGACCTGTTCGATCCGCTGGCGCTGCGCGCCTATGGCGAGTCCTTCAACGATCCCGCCCGCATCCACGCCGCCTGCGAGGACTACCGCGCCGGCGCGACCACCGATCTCGCCCATGACGAGGCCGACATTGCGGCGGGCCGGACGATTTCCTGCCCGGTGTTGGCGCTCTGGGGCGAGGCCGGCATCCCGGCGAAGGGGGCGAGCCCGCTCGAGATCTGGCGCCAGACCTTCGCGCCGAAGGCGCAGGGCCAGGCGATCGAGAGCGGGCATTTCCTGCCCGAGGAGAACCCGGCCGCGACGCTCGCCGCGCTGAAGCCCTTTCTCGCCGCGCCGCTTGCCTGAGCCCGACTGGCACGCCAGATTCCGGCCATGCCGCGCAGCACGCCCCTCGCCCGCCCCGACCAGCATGCGACGCGAGCCGAACTCGCGCTCGTCCTCGGAGCCGGCGGCGCGCGGGGCCTGAGCCACATCCTCGTGCTGGAGGCGCTCGACGAACTCGGCGTGAAGCCCGCGCTGATCGCCGGCTGCTCGATGGGCGCGATCGTCGGGGCGGCCTATGCGGCCGGGCTCTCGGGCAAGGAGCTGCGCGAGCACACGCTCGCGACCTTCAGGGACCGGGCGCGGGTCGTCGCCAAACTGCTCGACGCCCGCATCGGCAAGTTCACCGATCTGATGCGGGGGCTGGGCAATCCCGTGCTGATCGACGGCGAGCGTCTGCTCGACCTGTTCTGGCCGGACGCAGTGCCCGATCGTTTCGAGGAGCTGAAGACGCCCTTCGCCGCGCTCGCCTGCGACTACCACCTGCATTGCGAGGTAATGCTGCGCGAGGGGCCGCTGACGCCGGCGGTGGCCGCTTCGCTCGCGATCCCGGGGCTGGTGCGGCCGGTCGTGCTCGGCGGCCATGTCCTGATCGACGGCGGCGCGATCAACCCGCTGCCCTACGACCGGCTGCTCGCGGCCGGCCGCATCGTCATGGCGGTCGACACCAGCGCGCCGACCACCGTCAGCGACGCGCGCATCCCCGAGCCGCTGGAGGCGATGGTCGGCGTCAGCCAGATCCTGACCCGGACGATCGTGCAGCGCATGATCGAGCGCCAGCCACCCGACATCCTGATCCGCGCCGGCGTCGATGCCGTCGGCGGGCTCGATTTCTTCAAGGCGCCGGCGATACTGGAGGCGGCCGAGCCGGTCAAGGACGAGGTCAAGCGTAGGCTGGGCGCGCTTCTGGAGCGGCGGGCATAACCGCTTCGGCCGCGTCGCAGCGGAAGCCCGGCAGGGCGGCGCCGAGCCGCTCCCGGCCCTTCGGTGTCAGGGTGACGGCGCGACTGTCCTTCCGGCGCAGCACCCAGCCGGTCTCGAAGCAGCGGCAGGCGAGCGCCGCCGCCAGGCTGCCGGCGAGATGCGGCTTGCGCTCGCTCCAGTCGAGGCAGGGGCGCAGCGCCGCGCGCCGCCCCTTGCTGGCGAGCGCGGGATCGACGCCGAGCCCGGCGAAGATCGCGACGCCCGAGCGCGTCAGCCCATAGCCGCCCTCGGTCACGGAGAGATGGTCGCCGGCGACCAGCGCATCATGGATGGCGATGCCGAGGCGGCCAGCGAAATGGTCGTAGCAGGTGCGCCCCGCACTCAATTCCGCGCCGACGCGCGAGGGCAGCCGCCGGCCGGCGCCTTGCGTTCCGGCGAGCAGCATCAGCCCTTCGAGCGCGGCGGCGACATCCGCGCCCGCCAGCCGGTAGTAGCGGTGCCGGCCCTGCACAGCGACCGCGGTCAGGCCGCCCTGCATCAGCTTGGCGAGATGGCCGCTCGCGGTCTGGGGCGCGACGCCGGCGAGGAAGGCGAGCTCCTTGGCGGTGAGCGCACGCCCGTCCATCAGCGCGTGCAGCATGTTGGCGCGGGCCGGGTCGCCCATCAGATGGGCGATCTCCGCGAGATAGGGGCCGTTGCTGGGCATCGAATCTGGCCTCCGGGGAAAGCCGTCATTGCGAGAAGCGTCAGCGACGAAGCAATCCAGGGGTGGCAGCGCTCGACGTCCTCTGGATTGCTTCGCTTCGCTCGCAATGACGATCAAAGCCGTATGGCTCGCGCGAGAGCAAGCGCGAACGCTACGGTCGTGACCGTAGCGTCCGGCCGCGACAAGGCGCGGCGGGAGTGGCACAAGACCGGCCATGGATACGCATCTCATCCTCTTCATCGCCGCGACCTTCCTGCTCGCCGGTTTCGTCAAGGGCGTCATCGGGCTCGGCCTGCCGACGATCGCGGTCGGCATCCTCGGGGTGGTGATGGCGCCGGCCCAGGCCGCGGCGCTGCTGGTGGTGCCGAACCTCGTTACCAATGGCTGGCAGATCGCGTCGGGGCCGAGCGTGAGGGCGATCCTGCTTCGGCTCTGGCCGATGCTCGCCGGCATCTGCCTCGGCACCTGGGCCGGCGCCGGGCTGTTGCAGCAGCAGAAGGACGGCTCGGCAACGCTCTGGCTCGGCATCGCGCTCGTGCTCTATGCGCTGGTCGGGCTAAAGGCCGCCAAGCTGCGCGTGCCGGCGCCATGGGAACGCTGGCTCGGCCCGGTCATCGGGATCGCGACCGGCGTCGCCACCGCCGCGACCGGCGTCTTCGTGCTGCCGGCGGTGCCTTATCTGCAGGCGCTCGGCTTCGACAAGGACGAACTGGTGCAGGCGCTCGGCATCTCCTTCATCGTCTCGACGCTGGCCTTGTCAGTGGGACTGATCGGGGCGGGCGCGCTGAATCCCGGCGTCGCCTGGCACTCTGTCCTGGCGCTGGTTCCGGCATTGGCCGGGCAGGCGGCCGGCACAACGATCCGGGCGCGGATTTCGGCCGCAACGTTCAAGATGTGCTTCTTCGCGGGGCTGCTGGCGTTGGGGGCGTATCTGATTGCAAGGACGCTGGGCTGATCGCGCGTCCCGGCCCTACCCGTCCGCCGAAGCCCGGGCAGATACGACCCATGTCGCGGCATTCAGCCTGACGCCGCCGGGTCCGTCGCGTGCGGCCAGCGCGGCGCGCAGGCCGGGCAGGACCGCCGGCCGCAGCTCGGGCTGCTCCCGGAGAATCTTGCCGAGCGCTCCGACCCGCGTGCAGACCGCGAGCATCGCATCGAGGTCGCCGCTTCCGACGAGGTCGTCGCGGGCCGCGATGTCGATGGAATCGAAGCCTGCCTGTTCCAGGATGCCGCGCAGACGACCCGGATCGGCGAAGGCGAACGGGCCGGGGGCATCGCGATCGGCGACGGCCTGCGGCGGCAGGTGGGCAACGGCAGCGGCGAGCGGCAGAAAATCCAGTTCGTTCTCCTCGAGCGCCCGCCAGCAGACGAAAGCGAGACGCCCATCGCATTTGAGGCTGCGGCGGATATTGGCAAACGCCACGACGGGATCGGCGAAAAACATCACGCCGAAACGCGAGAAGGCAGCGTCGAACGCCAACGGCTCGAACGGGAAGGTCTGTGCGTCTGCGTGAACGAGCCGGACCTGTCCTGATTCGGCGACGGCATGTTGCGTATACGCCAATATCGCCGCTGAGATGTCGACCCCCACGACAGTGCCAGTCGGCCCGACCGCCCGGGCGATCTCCAGCAGGGTCTCGCCGCCGCCGCAGCCGATATCGAGCACGCTCTCTCCGGAGCGCAATGCGAGACGGGTCAGGGCGGGCCGGCCAAGCGGGGCGAGCTGACGCTCCAGCGGTTCCCGCACCTGCGCCCATGCGGCGACGCGGAGATCGTTTAGGGTTTGGTCTGGCGGAAAGTCGGTCAGGCTCACTCCGCGATCATCGACGGGCGACCGAGCAATGTCGATGCGGTTTCGCCGGCCGCACGGCTCGAATTCCTTGCCGCCTCGCCGGCGGGCTCGATTCGCTCATGCCGAGTTATCGCCGCTCCCTGAAAAACGTCCGCAGCAACTCCCCCGCCTCCCCCTCCCTGATCCCGCCATAGACCTCCGGCACATGGTGGCAGGTCGGGCTGGCATAGAGCCTGACCCCGTTCTCGACCGCGCCGCCCTTCGCATCGCTCGCGCCGAAATAGAGCCGGCGGATGCGGGAAAACGAGATCGCGCCTGCGCACATCGGGCAGGGTTCGAGCGTGACGTAGAGATCGCAGCCGATCAGGCGTTCGCTGCCCAGCACGCTGCAGGCGGCGCGGAGCGCCAGCATCTCGGCATGGGCTGTGGGGTCGTGGTCTGCGAGCGTGCGGTTGCCGGCGCTGGCGAGGACCGTGCCGTCGCGCATCACCACAGCGCCGACCGGCACCTCGCCGCGCTCGGCTGCCGCCCGCGCCTCGACGAGCGCCAGCGTCATGCCGTCCGTATGTCCCGCCCCGGTCCGCACCCGCGAAAACCCCGTTTTTGCCGCTCGCGAGCGGCGTGACCCTCTGCTACAAGCGCCGGCTATCGGTCGATGCATCCCAAGCCGGAAAACGGCCGGCGGGACCGCACGACACAGCATTTTCGAGCATCGAACCTTCGCCGAAGTGCCAGCCACTTTCGCGGACCGTGCTCCGGAGCGATCATGAGCGACGACAACAACCAGAAAAGCCGTGGCCCGCGCAAGGGCGGCGGCGCAGGAGGTCGCGGCGGCGGCCGTGACGGCGGCAAGGGCAGTGGCTTCGGCCGGGACGGCGAACGCCGCGGTCCGCCGCGCGGCGGCGCTGGCGGCGGCGAGCGCAAGCCGTTCCGCAACCGGCCGGACAGCGGCGACCGGACGGGCCGTGGCCCGGCGGATGGCGGCGAGCGCCCGCCGCGGCACTTCGACAAGCCCGCCGGAGCACGCCCGGGCGCAGCCCGGCCGCCGCGCGACGGAGCCGAGCGACCCTATCGCGCACGGCCGGACGGCGAGCGCAAACCGGGCGCGGGCGGCGGGTTCGGGCGGCCGCGCTCCGACCGTCCGGAGCGGTCGCGCGCGAGCGGCGAGCGACCCTATCGGACGCGTGCGGAGACGGCTGCCGCCGAGCCCAAGCTGATCGAGGCGCTGCCGCAGGAGCCCGAGCGCATCGCCAAGGTGATGGCGCGCGCCGGCGTCGCCTCGCGCCGCGACAGCGAGGCGATGATCGCGGAAGGTCGCGTCAGCGTGAACGGCCAGGTTCTGGAGAGCCCGGCGCGCGATGTCGGGCCGAACGACATCGTGCTGGTCGATGGCGAACCGTTGCCGGCGCGCGAACGCACGCGGATGTGGCTCTATCACAAGCCGCGCGGCCTCGTGACGACGAACCACGACCCGGAAGGGCGCCCGACGGTATTCGAGGCGCTGCCGGAAGACCTGCCGCGCGTCCTCTCGATCGGCCGGCTCGACATCAACACCGAAGGCCTGCTGCTGCTGACCAATGACGGCGGGCTCGCGCGGATGCTGGAGCTGCCGGAGACCGGCTGGCTCCGGCGCTACCGCGTGCGCGCCTTTGGCAGCGTGACGCAGGACCGGCTCGACACATTGCGGGACGGCGTCACCATCGACGGCGTCTCCTATGGCCCGGTCGTCGCCCGCTTCGAGCGCCAGCAGGGCTCGAACACCTGGCTCGAGGTCGATCTGCGCGAGGGCAAGAACCGCGAGGTCAAGACCGTGCTGGAGCATCTCGGCCTCGAGGTGAACCGGCTGATCCGCATCTCCTTCGGGCCGTTCCAACTCGGCGATCTGCCCGAGGGCGAGGTCGACGAGATCCGCTCGCGCGTGCTCAGGGACCAACTCGGCGAGGAGCTGATCGCCAGGGCCGGCGTCGACTTCGAGGCGCCGCGGCGGGACGAACTGCCGGCTGCGCCGAAACGGGCTCCGAGCGGCGACGACCGGCCGCGGCGACGCGGCGACGGCGACCGTCGCGAAGAGGGCGGCCGCGAGCGCTGGCAGAGCGACGCGGTGCGCACGCCCTCGCAGGACGACCGCCGCGACAAACCGTGGAAGCGCACGGTCTGGCGCGACGAGGAGGCCGAACCGCAGCGCGAGCGCCGGGCGCCGCCGCGCCGCGGCGCCGACCCCAAGGCCGAGCGGCAGGCGCGCGAGGAGACCGGCGCGGTGACGCGGAAGCGAGCAGCGCCGATCGCCGATCCGAGCGGGCGCCGGGTACTGGTCGAGCGCGTCAGCGCGCCGGCCCGCGAGGACCGGCCGCAGACCGAGGGCAAGCGCCGGCCCGACCGCAAGCCGCGCAGCGAGCGCGGCGAAGCCCCGGGCCGACCGGCCCGCGCGAGCGACCGGCCGGAGGGTGGAGCCCGCCCGCCGCGCCGTCCCCGAGACGAGGGTGGCTCGTGGCGCGATCGCGGCGGCGAGCGACCCTGGCAGGATGCGGCGCCCCGCGGCGAGCGACCGGCGCGACCGCCGCGCGAAGGCGGGGAACGCCCGGCCCGCGGCTTCAGCGAGCGCGGCGGCGAGAAGCGCGAGGGCGAGAGGCGCCCGGGCGGCCGCAGCTTCGGCGACAAGCCGGGCGGCACCGGCAGGAATTCCGGCGGTCGGGCCGGCGAGCGAAGCGGTGGCGGCGGCGGCAAATCCTTCGGCGGCAAGTCCTCCGGCGGCAAGTCCTCCGGCGGCAAGTCCTCCGGCGGCAAGCCTGCGGGCGGCAAGCCCTTCGGTTCGCGTCCCGGTGGCGGTGGAGGCAAGGGTCCGCGGCCGGGCGGCGGCGGACGCGGCAAGCGCGACTGAGGCGAAGAGGCGATGCGCATCGTCGGCGGGCGTTTCGGCGGGCGGCCGCTGGCCGGCCCGAAACCGGGGATCGGGAGCATCCGCCCGACCTCGGACCGCCTGCGCGAATCGCTCTTCAACGTGCTGGCGCATGCCTATGACGGTGCGGTCGAGGGTGCGCGCGTGCTCGATCTCTTCGCCGGCACGGGCGCGATGGCCTTCGAGGCCTTGTCGCGCGGAGCGGCCTTCGCGCTCCTCGTCGACGACGGCACCGAGGCGCGCGGGCTGATCCGCGAGAACCAGATGGCGCTGGGCGTCGCCGGCACGAGCCGCGTCTTCCGCCGCGATGCGACGAAGCTCGGCCCGATCAGCGGCATGGCGCCGTTCGGCCTCGTCTTCTGCGACCCGCCCTATCGCAAGGGGCTCGGCGAACAGGCCATCGCCTCGGCGCGCGACGGCGGCTGGTTGGAGCAGGACGCGCTGATCGTGCTGGAAGAGGCGGCCGGCGTCGAGCTCGCGGTGCCGGACGGATTCGCCGTGATCGAGCGACGGGACTATGGCGAAACGCAGGTGGTGATCCTGCGGGTATCTTGATCCGCCTCACCGCCGGCCGAACAGCTTCTCGATATCGCTGAGCTTCAGCTCGACATAGGTCGGGCGGCCGTGGTTGCACTGGCCGGAGTTCGGCGTGACCTCCATCTCGCGCAGCAGCGCGTCCATTTCCTCGGGCCGCAGGCGGCGGCCGGCGCGCACCGAATTGTGGCAGGCCATCGTCGCCAGGACATGGTCGAGCCGGCGCTCCAGCGATCCGGCGGTTCCATGCTCGGCCAGCGCGTCGGCGACGTCGCGGACGAGGCGCTGGAGATTGCCGCCGGCGAGTTGCGACGGCGCCTCACGCACCAGCACCGCGCCCGGGCCGAAGGGCTCGATGACGAGGCCGAGGATGTCGAGATCGGCAGCCGCCGCATTCAGCCGGTCGGCATCGCCCGGATCGAGCTCGACCACCTCGGGCAGCAGCAGCGCCTGCCGGGCGATACCGGAGCGGGCGCGCTCGGCCTTGAGGCGCTCATAGACCAGCCGCTCGTGGGCGGCGTGCTGGTCGACGATGACCATGCCTTCGCGCGTCTGCGCGACGATATAGGTCTCGTGGAGCTGCGCACGGGCGGCGCCGAGCGGCCGGTCGAGGGCGTCCGGCGCCGGCTCGGCGAGATGGGCACGGGCATCGGCCGAGGTCGCGCCGAGGTCCGCGAAGCCGGATTGCAGTACCGTCCCGGTAACCGGTCGCTGCGCCTGCCAGCCTGACGATGCCGGGAAAACGGGGCGTTGCACACCCGACCCGCCACCGAGCACCGCGCGGAAGGCCTCCAGCGTGCGCGCCCCGCCGGTCGTGGTGGCGCGGTGGCCGGCGGCGGCGAGCGCCGCCTTCAGGCCGGAGACGACGAGGCCGCGCACCAGCGCCGGATCGCGGAAGCGGACCTCGCTCTTGGCCGGGTGGACGTTGACGTCGACCAGCCGCGGCTCGCAGGAGACGTCGAGGAACAGCACCGGGTGCCGGTCGGACGGCACGACATCGGCATAGGCCCCTCGCACGGCCGAAAGCAGCAGCTTGTCGCGCACCGGGCGGCCATTGACCGCCAGATGCGCGCCGGCCGAGGTACCGCGATGGAAGGTCGGCAGTCCGGCGAAGCCCGCGATCCGGATGCCCTCGCGCTCGGCTTCGATGCGCAGCGCGTTCTCGGAGAAGTCGCGCCCGAGCGCCCTGGCGAGGCGGCGCAAGCGGCCGTCCTCTCCCATCGGTTCGGCCGGCCAATCGAACGGACTGATATGCTCGCCCTCGAGCGAGAACCGGATCGCCGGATGGGCGATGGCGAGGCGGCGCAGCATCTCCGAGACGGCCAGCGCCTCGGCCCGGTCGCTCTTCAGGAATTTGAGCCGGGCCGGCGTGAAGATGAACAGGTCGCCGACCTCGATGCGCGTACCGGGCGCAGCGGCAGCGGGACGCACGACGCCCTTCTCGCCCGCTTCGACCACCAACGCGGACCCTTGAGCTGCATCATGCCGGCGGGTCGTGATCGACAACCGCGCGACCGAGCCGATCGAGGGCAGCGCCTCGCCGCGGAAGCCGAGCGTATCGATCGCGAAGAGGTCTCCGTCGGGCAGCTTCGAGGTCGCGTGGCGCTCGACCGCGAGGGCGAGATCCTCCGGCGTCATGCCGGCGCCGTCGTCGACGACGCGGATCAGCGCGCGCCCGCCGGCCGCGATCGTCACCGCGATCGAGCGCGCGCCGGCGTCGATCGCGTTCTCGACCAGCTCCTTCACGGCCGCGGCCGGCCGCTCGATCACCTCGCCGGCGGCGATGCGATCGACGAGGACGGGATCGAGGCGGCGGATGGTCATGATGCTCCATCTGTCATTCCGGGGCGGCTCGCAGTGCCGAACCCGGAACCCACGACTGGGCGAGCCCTTATTGTCATTGCGAGAAGCGAAGCGACGAAGCAACCCAGGGGGATAGAGAGCACTGCCGCCCCTGGATTGCTTCGCTACGCTCGCAATGACGGCAAGGGCTCGCCCAGTCGTGGGTTCCGGGTTCTCCGCTTCGCGAAGCCCCGGAATGACAGGGGTTGCTCAAGCCCGCCCCTCGGCAAGATAGCGTTTGGCCAGGAGCTTGGCCTCCTCGACCGCCGGCTGGTCGAAGGGATCGACGCCCATGGCGTAGCCGGTCAGGATCGTCTCCAGCATGAAATGCATCAGCATCTCGCCATGGACGGTCTCGTCGATCGCCTCAACGTGGAAGCGGCGGACCGAGCAACCGTTGCTGGCGAAGGTGTCGATCATCGCGACACCTTGGGCGGCGACGAGATCGCCGATGGTCTTGGCCGCGAAATCGTCCTGACCGATCGTCTTCGCCAGCGCCGCATCGATCTTGGAGCCCTTGCCCTTGGCGCCGACGGTGACGACGGTGAAGAACCTGTCCTTCGGCCCGGCGAGATAGAGCTGCTGCTGCGAATGCTGGTCGACGGGCCCAAGCGCGCCGACCGGCTGCGTGCCCTGCCCGTCCTTGCCGAGGCTCTCGGCCCAGAGCTGCATCCACCAGCGCGTCAGCAGCGCGAGCTTGTCGGCATAGGGCATCAGCACGGCGATGTTCTTGCCCGAACGCATCGCGGCGAGATGCAGCGCCGCACCCAGCGCGGCAGGCGTCTCGCGCACGCTCTTTCCGGCGATGACGGGCGCGACCGCCTTGGCCGCGCCGGCGCGCAAGGCCTCGATGTCCATGCCGAGCACGGCGGCCGGCAGCAGGCCGCAATTGGTCAGCACCGAATAGCGGCCGCCGACATCGGTATGGTGTTCGAGGAAGGGCGTTCCGAACGGCTCCAGCAGCGCCCGCAGCGGATGCAGCTTACCGGATTTGGCCGGCTCGGACAGGCCCTGGAAGTGTTCGCCGATCGCGGCCTCCGCGATGCCGGCGGCACGGAGCGCGCTGATCGCCGCCATGCTCTGCAGCAGGGTCTCGCCGGTGCCGCCGGATTTCGAGATCGCGACGAATTTCGTCGTCTTCAGCGGCAGCTTTTCGAGCAGGGTCGCATAGGTCGCGGGATCGAGGTTGTCGATGAAATGCACGGCCGGCTTCGGTCCGAACTGACTGACGCCCGCAATGCCGTAGCCGGTGAGTTGCGCCAGCGTCTGGCCGCCGAGGCTGGAGCCGCCCGTGCCGAGCACGAGGATGTCGGTCGCGCCCGCCTTCAGACGCTCGGCAGCGGCCTTGACCGGCGGCAGGTCGGCGGTGTCGCCCGGCAGGGTGAGCAGCGGCAGCGAGCCATCCTTCGCCTGCTGCGTCAGCCTGGCCAGCGCCGGCGCGAGATCGGCCAGTGCCTGCTCGAAGGCGGCATCGGGGATGCCGCCCTTGCCGACGCCGGATTCGAGCGCGAGATCGAAGCTTTGCTGAAGCATGGAAAATCCGTCCGTCGCTGAGCTGAGAGTAACCGGCCTTGCAAAATTCAGGCGAGGCCGACCGGCCGGCCTACGGCCTGCACCAGCAGGCGCGGATCACCCAGAAGCCGCTCCGCGACGCGCCTGACATCGGCGAGCGTCACCGCCGCGAAGAGCTGGTTGCGCTCGGCCAGAAACTCCGGCTCGAAGCCGTTGGTGGCGAGGCCCAGCAGCTCGCCGGCGATCTTTGGCGAGGTGTCGAAGCGCAAGGGATAGGACCCGATGATGTAGCGCTTGGCCTCCTCGACCTCGTGCTCGCTCGGCCCCTCTGCGGCGAGCTTGGCCATTTCCTCGCGGATCACCGCGAGCGATTCGGCGACGCGGTCGTTGCGGGTCGAGGTGCCGCCGACCAGCATGGCGGCCTCGCGCAGCGGCAGCAGACTGGAGGAGACGCCATAGGCCAGGCCGCGCTTCTCGCGCACCTCCTGGAACAGGCGCGAGGTGAAGGCCGAGCCGCCGAGGATGTGGTTGAGCACGCTGCCGGCGATGAAATCGGGATCGTGCCGCATCAGGCCGGGGCCGACGAAGCGAAGCACGGTCTGCGGCACGTCGAGGTCGATGACATGGGTCTCGCCGAGGCCCTGGATCGGCAAGGCCCCGGAAGGACGCGGCCGCGCCGTGCCGGCGGGCAATCCGGCGAAGAGCTGGTCGAGGCGCTGGCCGAGTTCGTCCGCGCCGATGTCGCCGACGACCACGACCTTGAGGCCGGCGCGCCCGAGCAGGCCCGCGGTGACGGCGTGGAGCGCGCCGGCCTGGAGGCCGGAGACGCTGTCGACGTCGCCCTTCTCGGGCCGGCCGTAGGGATGGCCGGGATAGGCCGCCGCATAAAGCGCGTTGCGGCACATCGTATCCGGATTCTGCGACTGGCGCTGCAGGCCGGCGACGATCTGGTCCTTGACGCGCGCGACGGCGTCGGCGTCGAAGCGGGGCTTGTTCAAGGCCAGCGCCAGGAGCTCGAACGCCGTGTCGCGATGGCGCGACAGGGTCTGGAGCTGACCGTGGAACTCGTCGCGGCGGGCATCGAAGCCCAGGCTGATGGCGTGATCGGCCATCTTGCCCTGGAAGGTCTCGGCGTCGAGATCACCGGCGCCCTCGTCGAGCAGGCCGGAGACGAGATAGGCGCTGCCGGCGGCGTTTTCGGGGTCGCGGGTCGCGCCGCCGTCGAAGGCGAAATCGACCGCGATCAGCGGCAGGCCGTGCTCCTCGACGAGCCAGGCCTCGATGCCGCCGGGCGAGCGGACCTTCTGCACCGCGACGGAGGGGCCGGCGGCGACCGTGGCGAGATTGGTCGTGAGGGGAGCGTTCATGTCGCGTCCTGGCGGCGGGGCAACGCATGCCCCGACCGGTTGGAGAAACCGTGAGCGGGTCAGGCGGCGGGAAGCAGCAGGCCGGTGACAGAGCGGTCGGGCCGAAGATGACGGCGGGCGGCGGCGAGCACCTCGTCGCGCGTTACCGCCTCGATGCGCTCGGGCCAGGCCAGCACGTCCTCGACCGTCTCACCGACGGCGAGCGAGGCGCCGAAGATGCGGGCGAGCGAGGACTGGCTGTCGCGGGCGAAGATGGTGTCGGCGACGAGCCGGGTGCGGGCCCGCGCCAGCTCGACCTCGCTCGGCCCCTCGTCGAGGAAGGCCGCGAGCGCAGCGTCTAGCCCGGCTTCGAGCGCCTCCATCGCCAGACCCGGACGCGGGCTGGCCGAGACCTGGAAAGCCGAGCGGTCGACCATCGAGCCCATGAAATAGGCGCTGGCGCCGGCCGCGATCTCCTCTTCGACGCAGAGCCTGCGATAGAGCCGCGAGGTCGTGCCGCCGCCGAGGATCTCGGCCGCGAGTTCGAGCGCGAAGACCTCGGCGCGGTCGCCGCTGAGATAGGTCGGCGTCAGCCAGCCGCGCCTGAGCGAGGGCTGGCGCACCCGCGGATCGGACAGGGCGACGCGGCGCGCCGCGCGCGGATCGGGCTCGGCCGGGCGCTTGCGCACGGGCGCGGCGCCGCGCGCGGCGATCGTGCCGTAGGTCTCCTCGGCGAGCTTGCGGACCTCGGCCGCATCGGTGTCGCCGGCGACGACCAGGATCGCGTTCTCCGGCGTGTAGAAGCGCTGGTAATAGGCGAAGGCGTCGTCGCGGTTCAGCTCTTCGATCTCGTGCTCCCAGCCGATGATCGGCGTGCCGTAGGGATGGTGCACGAACAGCGCCGAGGAGAACTCCTCGCCGAGCTGGGCGGCCGGGTCCGAATCGACCCGCATCTTGCGCTCTTCGAGGACGACGTCGCGCTCGGGCCCGACGACGCTCTCCTCAAAAGCGAGCCCGGTCATCCGGTCCGCCTCGTAATCCATCATCGCGCGCAGATGCTGCTTCGGCACGCGCTGGAAATAGGCTGTGTAGTCGAAGGAGGTGAAGGCGTTCTCCTGGCCGCCGAAGCCGGCGACGATCTTGGAGAACTCGCCCGCCGGCCACTTGGCCGTGCCCTTGAACATCAGGTGTTCGAGGAAATGGGCGATGCCCGACTTGCCGGCCGGATCGTCGGCCGAGCCGTTGCGGTACCAGACCATGTGGGTGACCACGGGGGCGCGGTGATCGGGCACGACCACGACGTCGAGGCCGTTGCCGAGCCTGAACGACTCGACCGGCGCGCTCATGCGGGTCGGCGGCATGTGGATCGTCATCGCGGGACCATGGCTCGGCGGCGGGGCATCATCCCCATATAGGCCGCCACGCCGGAGAGGGCCAGACGCGCCGGCTCAAGGCCGACGCGCATCGGCGATCTCAGTTGACCGCCGGCAGGGTCGGCATCGGGGTGCCCTGCGCGAATTCCTTCTGGCCGGTGGACTGCGTGTCCTCGCGCGGGCCGCCGCGGCCGGGACCGACCGGAGCCGTGCCGGCAGGCATGCGATAGCCGCGCGGCGGCTCGTAGAGATATTTGCGCTCGGGCTCCGAACCATAGGTCAGGGCGGTGAGGTCGTCGGCGTTCTTCTGCGCGGCGATATCGCGGCCCTGCCGGATCGGCGCGATGTTCTCGTCATAGGTCGAGCTGTTCTGGATCGCGAGATAGCGACCGCCGTCGCGGCCGGCGACGCGGCCCTTGCGCAGCTCGTCCTGGCTCAGCAGCGGGCGCTGGTTTTCCTTGTATTTCTCGCGCTCGGTCGCCGGCAGCAGCGCCTGGTCGCGCTCGGAGCGGCGCTTGGCGACATCGGGATCGTTCGGCCAGGCGGCATTGCGCGCGCTCGCCGGATCCTGCGGACGCGGCAGCACCGAGCTCGGCGGCACCACCAGCGGCGGTCGCTGACGATATTCGATGTCGCTGTTGCCCTTGCCGCCGATGACCCCTTCCATGAGGTTCTTGAACAGCATGCCTTCCTGCGCGAAGGCGGGCGAAGCCGCCGCGATCAGGCCGCCGGCCAGAAGCCACTGCGTCGCAACGCTGCGAAGAGCCATATCCAAACCTCCCTCGGAAACGCGATCGTTCCGGCAGTCTAAACCCCGGGCGAACGGCGAAACGATGGCGAAACGCCGATCATGCCGCCTTTTCCACCTCGGGGCGGAGCGACGTATACATCAGCGCGACCACCCCGACAACGATCGCGGCATCGGCGATGTTGAAGATGTACCAGCTGAAGCTGCCCCAATGCAGGTGGACGAAGTCGACGACCGCGCCATAGACCGCGCGATCGACGCCGTTTCCGAGCGCGCCGCCGACGATCAGGGCGAGGCCGACGACGGTCGCGGGCCTCGGCTCGCGCCACATCCAGCGCCCGAGCCAGACCGCCGCAACGAAGGAGAGCGCGACCAGGGCCCAGCGGCCGATATCGGTGCCCTGCTGGAACAGCCCGTAGGAGATGCCGCGATTCCAGGCGAGCACGATCTCCATGAAGGGCGCGACCTGGAACGGGCCGTTCTCGGCGAGGCCGACCCCGAACAGCAGCCAGAGCTTCAGGGCCTGGTCGGCGAGGAAGACCAGGGCGACGAGGGCGACCCCGAGACGCCGTGTCGCATTCATCGCGCGCCCTGCCCGAGCTCGCGCAGCGCCTTCGCGTCGCGCGCCGTCACGCCGGGATAGGCCGGATCGGCGCTCGCCGGATCGAAATATTTCCACGACCGGGCGCATTTCACGCCGAAGGCCCGCGACGGCACGACCGCGACGCCAGGGACCTCGGCCAGGCGGAAGGCGTCCTGCGGCCCCTCCCCGCCCGCGACCGCGATCCCCGAGGTGATCGCGATTTCGGCGAGATCGGCGCCCGACAAGGCCGCCAGCAGGTCGGGATCGGAGACGAAGACCTTGGGCGCGGCCTCGAGCGAGGAGCCGAGCCGCTTGGCGGCGCGCTCCAGCTCGAGCGCGCCGGTGACGACGCGGCGCACGCGCCTGATCTTGCTCCAGCGCTCGGCGAGCTCGGGATCGAGCCAGTCACGCGGGGCTTTCGCGAAGAGCTCGAGATGGACCGAGCCGTCGGTCGCCTTCGCCTCCGGATAGCGTTCGAGCCAGGCTTCCTCGGCGGTGAAGACCAGGATCGGCGCGAGCCAGGTCGCGAGACAGCGGAAGAGATGGTCGACGACGGTGAGCGCGCTCTTGCGGACATGGCTCGACAGCGGGTCGCAATAGAGCGCGTCCTTGCGGATGTCGAAATAGAAGGCCGAGAGCTCGGTGTTCATGAACTGCGAGAGCAGGAACACGACCTTCTTGTAGTCGTAGGTCCGGTACGCCTCCTCGACCTGCGGGCCGAGCTCGGCGAGGCGGTGCAGCATCAGCCGCTCCAGCTCCGGCATGGCCTGGACCTCGGCCACCCGGATGTCCTCGCTGAAATGGGCGAGCGTGCCGAGCATCCAGCGCAAGGTGTTGCGCAGCTTGCGATAGGTCTCGACGAAGGTCTTGAGGATCTCCTTGCCGATGCGCAGGTCGTCGGAATAGTCCGCCGCCGCGACCCAGAGCCGCAGGATGTCGGCGCCCGAATCCTTGATGATGTCCTGGGGCGCGGTGACGTTGCCCTTCGATTTCGACATCTTCTCGCCCTTCTCGTCGAGGCAGAAGCCGTGCGTCAGCACGACGTCGAAGGGGGCGCGGCCGCGCGTGCCGCAACTCTCGAGCAGCGAGGAATGGAACCAGCCGCGATGCTGGTCGGAGCCTTCCAGATACATCACCCGGTCGTTGCCGCCGTCGCCACGGCGCCGCGCGCGCAGGTCCGGCCGCTTCTCCAGCGTGAAGGCATGGGTCGACCCTGAATCGAACCAGACGTCGAGCACGTCGGTGACGCGCTCATAAAGCGCCGGATCGTAGCCGAAGGGCTTCAGGAAGCGGGCGCCGTCGGTATCGGCGAACCAGGCGTCGGCGCCTTCGGCCTCGAAGGCTTCGGCGATCGCGGCGTTGACCCCGGCGTCGAGCAGGACCTTGCCGCTCGCCTTCTCGACGAAGACGGTGATCGGCACGCCCCAGGCGCGCTGGCGCGAGACGACCCAGTCCGGCCGGTTGGCGATCATGCCGTTGATCCGGTTCTCGCCGGTGGCGGGCACCCATTCGGTCTCCTTGATCGCCCGCAGCGCCCGGTTGCGCAGGGTGTCGGCGTTGCCGCCGAGGGAGGCCGCGACCCCATCGTCCTCGCGCGCCGACGCGGCGGAGCCGCCCTCGTCGCCGATCGCCTTGTCCATGGCGATGAACCATTGCGGCGTGTTGCGGAAGATCACCGGCTTCTTCGAGCGCCAGCTATGCGGATACTGGTGCTTCAGCCGCCCGCGCGCGACGAGGTTGCCCGAGGCGGCGAGCGCCTTGATGACGACGTCGTTGGCGTCGCCCTTCTCACCCCTGTCGGTGATGACCTGCGCGCCCTCGAAGCCCGGCGCATCCTTGGTGAAGCGGCCATCGGCATCGACGGTGTAGGGGATGTGCGTGTCGATGCCGCGCTCCCGGAGCGCGCGGCCGTTCGCCATCCAGATGTCGAAGTCCTCGCGGCCATGGCCGGGCGCAGTATGGACGAAGCCGGTGCCGGCCTCGTCGGTGACGTGATCGCCGTCGAGAAGAGGAACGTCGAAGTCGTAGCCTTGGCCGCGCAGGGGGTGGGCGGCGGTGAGGCCTTCCAAGTCGATATCAGAAGGCGGATGGATATCTCCCAATAGCTGGAATTTCTGGATCTTAGCCGCGCGAAAAACGTCTGCCGCCAAATTTTTGGCAAGCAAGTACTTCGTACCGACCTGCGCCCAATTTCCCTGTGGCGCTTCCATGACTTCGAAAACGCCATATCGAAGGCGCTTAGAATATGCGATCGCGCGATTGCCCGGGATCGTCCAAGGCGTCGTCGTCCAAATGACGACTTTCACATCGTCGAACTCAACGCGCTCTTGAGACTGCTGAGCAACCTCTGCAGCTCTAACAGCGGCTGCCTCTGATTGGAAATCCTGATCCAGGTATGGCTGGGGCTTCCATGCCTTTAGTTTGCCGCGCACCGGAAACGCCACATACACCGTGTCGCTCGTGTGCTCCTCGTACTCGACCTCGGCTTCCGCCAGCGCGGTCTTCTCGACCACCGACCACATCACCGGCTTCGAGCCGCGATACAGCTGGCCGCTCTCGGCGAACTTCATGATCTCGCGGGCGATCTGGGCTTCGGCGCCATAGGCCATGGTGAGGTAGGGATCGTCCCAGTCGCCCTCGACGCCGAGGCGCTTGAATTCCTCGCGCTGCACGTCGACCCAGTGCTCGGCGAAGCTGCGGCATTCCTTGCGGAACTCGACGACCGGCACGTCGTCCTTGTTCAGTCCCTTGGCGCGGTACTGCTCCTCGATCTTCCACTCGATCGGCAGGCCATGGCAGTCCCAGCCCGGAACGTAGTTGGAGTCGTGGCCGAGCATCTGCTGCGAGCGGGTGACGAGATCCTTCAGCACCTTGTTCAGCGCATGGCCGATATGGATGTTGCCGTTGGCGTAAGGCGGGCCATCATGCAGTATGAAGCGGTCGCGGCCCTTCGCCGCCTCGCGCAGCTTGCGGTAGAGGTCCATCTTCGCCCAGCGCGCCAGGAGTTCGGGCTCGCGCTGCGGCAAGCCGGCGCGCATCGGGAACTCGGTCTGCGGCAGGAACAAGGTCTGCGAATAATCGACTGTGTCGGGCTTGGCGGCGGTCGTGTCGGTCATGATCCGGCTCGGGCGATTGCGACAGGCGGGCCGAAGCTCAGGTTCGGCGCGGCGCGCTGTCGGCGATTGAGACGATGAAGGCGGCGGTCACCCCGGACTGCGCAGGCGCCCGCGCATCAGCGCAGGGCGGCAGCCGGGCCCGTAATTCGCCGTGCGGACGCAGTGATGGCGGCTCGAAACGCGGTCATGCGCGGCTTCTAGCAGGCGGCGGTTACGGAAGGAAGGGTGGCGTGCGCGCGAGGATGTCGCGCGCCTCGGCGCTGTCGGCGTCCATCTGCGTGATCAGGGCCGGCAGCGAATCGAACTTCGCCTCGCCGCGCAGCCGGGCAACCAGCGCGACATCGACCTGCCTGCCATAGAGATCGCCGGAGAAGTCGAAGACGAAGGTCTCCAGCCGCGGCGCGCCGTCGTCGAAGGTCGGGCGGCTGCCGAAGCTCGCGACGCCGTCATGCCAGACGCCGTCGATCCGAATGCGGACGGCGTAAATGCCGTAGGCGAGCCGGCAATCGCGCGGCAGATGCAGGTTGGCGGTCGGATAGCCGAGGTCGCGGCCGCGCTTGTCGCCATGGGCGACGATCCCGCGCACGAACCAGGGTCGGCCGAGCAGGTCGGCGGCGCGGGCGACGTCGCCCGCTTCCAGCGCGACCCGGATCAGGCTCGACGAGACAGGCTCGCCAGCCCATGAGAAGGGCGGCACCACCGCGACCGGAATGCCGGCGGCTCCCCCGCGCGCCTGCAGCATCTCCGGCGAGCCGGTCCGGCCCTTGCCGAAATGGAAGTCGTAGCCGCAGACGAGGCCCGCCGCGCCGAGCCGGCCGAGCAGGATGTCGTCGACGAAGGCCTCGGCCGTCCCCGCAGCGACGGCGCGGTCGAAGGGCAGAACGAAGGTCGGCGCCAAGCCAACCGCGGCGAGAAGCTCCGTCTTCAGCGCCGGCGGCGTCAACCGGAAGACCGGCTGCTCGGGCCGGAAGACGCTGCGCGGATGCGGCTCGAAGGTCAGCGCCGCCGCGCCGGCGCCGCGCTCGGCCGCCATGGCGCAGGCGACCCGCGCCAGCTCGGCATGGCCGCGATGGACGCCGTCGAAATTGCCCAGCGCCAGCACCCTGCCGCGCAGAGCGTCGGGGACGGGCTTGTCGAGATCGAGCACATGGGCGGCAGGCGCGTCGTCGGAAGGGTTCATGAGGGGTCCGGACACCCGGCATCGCCCCGGGCCGCCCGTCATTGGCCAAGCGAGCCGGAGCGTCAAGCGCGGCGGTCCGCCTCCCGGAGCTTATGCCCGCGGCAGCGCCACCCAGGCCTCGCCCTCGAGCACGGCCTTGCCGTCGACCAGGCATTCGCAGAACAGCCGGGCCCGCCGACGTTCGGGAACGAGCTCGACCACCTCGACGCGGGCCGTGACGACGTCGCCGATCTTGACCGGCGCCAGGAAAGTCAGGGTCTGCGAGAGATAGACCGCTCCCGGACCCGGCAGCCGCGTACCGAGCAGGGCCGAGACCAGGCTCGCCGTCAGCATGCCATGGGCGATGCGCTGGCCGAACTTGGTCGAGGCGGCGTAGCGGTCACAGAGATGGATCGGGTTCGCATCGCCCGAGAGATCGGCAAAGAGCGAAATGTCGCGCTCCATCACCGTGCGCATCAGGCTCGCGCTGGCGCCGAGATTGAGGTCCTCGAAGGCATGGACCTGGTAGCGTGTCTTGCCCGTCGCGCTCATGGCGTTCCGCCCCGATCGCGGCACCCGAGACGGGCGCCGATCTCATTTCGCATCTGCGAAATCCTGTCACAGCCGGCAGCGAACGGCCATTGGACTTTGGTGCCGCTGCCGACGGCACATGAACGCGACAGGGCCGCCGAACGTTCCGTAGCGTCACGCTGCGATCGGATTAACGGGTTCGAAACGCCGGCGGCCTTAGACAATTGACCTATGGGCGCCGTCTTGCGAAGGCGGCGCGACGCGGATCACCCGCGCCACGATGCGATGCTTGGAGCATGACGATGGCTCTCGACCCCTCCATGCCGATCCTGGTCGTCGACGACTACCAGACCATGGTGCGGATCATCCGCAACCTGCTGAAGCAACTCGGCTTCGAGAATGTCGACGACGCGTCCGACGGCCAGGCCGCGATCGACAAGATGCGCGACAAGCGCTACGGCCTCGTGATCTCCGACTGGAACATGGAGCCGATGACCGGCTTCGAGCTGCTGCGCCGCGTCCGCGACGAGGAGAAGCTGGCGCAGACGCCCTTCATCATCGTCACGGCCGAATCGCGGACCGAGAACGTCATCGCCGCCAAGAAGGCCGGCGTGAACAACTACATCGTCAAGCCGTTCAACGCGCAGACGCTGAAGACCAAGATCGAGTCCGTCTGCGCCGCCTGAGCACGTCCTCTAACGCTACTCCGGAGGCCGCCTAACGCGGCTTTCTGCGCTTCCGGTGCTCACGGACGAAAGTCCGCTCCGCTCCGGTTCTCGAAAACCACGCCAGCGACTCACCGGAGCGCGTTCGCGAACGCGCTCATCGCGACGATTTTCACCACACCAGATGCGGCAGGGCGTAGTCGGGGCGGTGGCTCTGCTGCGCGAACCAGCCATGCCTGTCATCCCACGACGCCTCGACCAGATCCTGCGCGTGGATGCCGGCGAGCACCATGATCCCGGTCGCGCCGAAGGCGTGGGCGCCGGCGATGTCGGTGCGGATCGCGTCGCCGATCGCACAGATGCGGGCCTTGTCCGGCGCCGGCCGGCCGGCCGCCACCATCAGCGCGACAGCCGCCTGGTAGATCGGCGGATGCGGCTTGCCGGCATAGATCACCTCGCCGCCGATCCGCTCATAGGCCAGCGCGACCGAGCCGGCGCAGGGCACGATGCGCCCGCCCCGATCGACGACGAGATCGGGATTGGCGCAGATCATCGTCAGGCCGCGGGCGGCGAAGCCGTCGAGCAGGCCGGCATAGCTGTCGGGTGTCTCGGTCTCGTCGTCGAACAGGCCGGTGCAGAGCACATACTCGGCCTCGGGCGCGGCGACACGCGGCGCATCGAGCCCTTCGAGCAGCGGCAGATCGCGCGGCGGCCCGAGATGGAAGACCGGCCGGCCTGCGCGCGCGGCGATCAGGGCGCGGCAGACATCGCCGGAGGTGACGATCGCGTCATAGGCGCTCTCGGGCACCTTCAGCAGGCGCAACTGCTCGACGATCGCCGTCGCCGGGCGCGGCGCGTTGGTGACCAGCACGACGAACATCCCGCCGGCGCGCGCCGCGACCAGCGCCTCGACCGCCGCCGGATGCGCGGCAACGCCGTTATGGACCACCCCCCAGACGTCGCAGAGGCAGAGATCGAAGCCCTCGGCGATCGCGGAGAAGCCGGACAGGGGCTGGGTGGCGGCGTGCGGCGCAGGCAAGGCATGATCTCCGGCGGCGGGGCCTCCGCTTTAGATCGACGCGACCGGCCGCGAAAGTGCGGCGTTCAGGCGCTGGCGCGGCGCAGCACGGAGCGGAAGGGCAGCCGCTCGGGCTTGGGCTCCTCGGCCGGAACAGCAGAGGGAGGCGCGGCTGGGTAGCCGACGATCTCGGCACTCGGACGCGCGTCGGGCACCGGAGCGGGCTCGGCCGGCTCGGCGAAGACCTCCGGCCGGACCGGGCGGGGCGGCGAGAACACCGGACCCTGGGCATAGCTGATGCCGAGTTCGAGCATGTCGGCCACGGCCGGGTCGTCGGCGACCTCGTCGGCGATCAGCGAGACCGAGGCGCGTCCCAGCATCGCGGCGAGGTCTCCGGCCGCGATGTCGAGCGAGGGCGTATCCGACATCTCGGCCTGGAGCAGCGCCGCCGGCGCCTTGACGAAGCGCACGCCGCGATCGAACAGCGCCGCCGGATCGAGCCTCAGATCGGCGAGTTGGTCGAGCGCGAAGCGTACGCCATGGGCCGACATCGCCCCGAGCAGGCCGAGGCTGGCCGGATCGAGCCCGCGGAAGACCCGCTGCGGCATCTCGATCACGAGATGGCTGCTGTGCTCGCGATATTTGTCGAGGATGCGCGCCAGTGTCGCCAGCGCCTTGGCGGAGGTCCAGGTCGCCGCGCTGAAATTGCAGGAGACGAAGAGCCCGCCGTCCCTGGTGCCGAGATGACGGGCGATCGCCAGCGCCCGCGTCAGCACCAGCGCGTCGAGCGTCGGGCCGAAGCCCCGCGCCTCGACGATCGGCAGGAAATCCTCGGGCAGGAGCAGATTGGCCTCGTCGAGGCGCAGCCGCACCAGCGCCTCGTAGCCGCGCGTGCGCCGCTGCGGCAGCTGTACGATCGGCTGCAGATGGACCTCGACCTTGCCGGCCGCCAGCGCCTGGCTGATCACCGCCGCCTGCTCGTCGATGCGGCGCTTCTCGGCCTCGCGGGCGGCGGCCTCCTGCCGCGCGATCACGGCCTCGCGTCGCGCCTGCTCGGCCGCCTCGGGATCGATCACCGGCACGGGCGCCACGCGGGGAGCCGGGGCGGCGCTCGCCGCCTTCGCATGCGCCGCCAGCTTCTCGTCATGCTCGGCGAGCGTCGTCGCGACCTGATGGATCAGGTCGCCGAGCAGGCCGACCTCGGCGGTGAGCTCGTTCAGCGTCGCGCGCGCCGGCGCGGCATCGGCCTCGCGCATCGGCATCTGGTCGACGCGATGGGCGAGGTTGTCGATCTTGATGGCGTTGGCGGCGAGCCTGACCTTGACCTCGCCGACCGCGGCGAAGAGCTGCTCGCGCTGGCCGGCGACGCGGCGCTCCAGCAGGCGCATCGAGAGGAGCGCGCCGCCGCCCGACAGCAGCAGGCCTCCGGCCAGGCCGAGCCCGCCCGGCAGCAGGATGACGAGGACGGCGCCGGCCGCGAGGCCGAGGACGGCCGCGGCGAGCGGGGACAGGGCGTTCAGGCGGATGCGGGCCAAGGCAGCCTTCGCGCGTCGGGTTGCTGGTTGCGGAATCGGCGAATCACAGTCGTTTTGGCAGGATAGACGCGCCCTCACGGGGTTGCGAGCGTCAGCGGCGGCTTTCCCCACGGGAAAACCGGTGGGCTTGCCCGCCCCTTCTGCGATCACTGCGGCCTGATCAGCTCCAGCGTCTCCGGTCCGAGCGCCGACAGCACCCGGTCGATCACCACGGGCTGGAACCCCCGCATCGCGAGCCCCCGGCGCGGATCGCGGGCGAAGTCCGGCGCCGTCCTGACCAGCGCCGCGATCGTCGCGGCGAGAGTGGCGCGATCGCCGCTCCCGGCCTGGTGCATGGCGCGCCCGAGCAGGCCGAGGAAGCTGTCATCGGCCACGAACACGCCGGCATAGCCCTCGGCCAGCCTGTCGGCGCCGGTCAGCCGCGCGCCGAGATAGGCGAAGAAGTCGTACCAGAGCGGCCGCCCGCCGGAGAGCTCGATCGCCTTCTGCAGCAGCGGCAGGCCCTCGGTCGGCCGGTTGAGCTGGACCAGCCTGGCGCCGAGATCGGCCATGATGTCGGGATCGTAGGGATTGTAGGACAACGCCTGGCGGCCGGCATTGAGCGCATCCTCGATCTGCCCGCGGGCGAACAGCACGTCCATCATGATCTGCTGGGCGCGTGCGCTCGACGGCGCATAGCGCAGCGCGTTGAGCGCCGCCGCGAGCGCCCGGTCGAGCGGTGGTCCCTGCCGCGGATTGAAGCCGGAGACATGCTCGTCGAGGTTCAGCAGGGCGAGCTGGGCCCAGGCGGCGTGGAAGGTCTTGTCCTTGTCGAGCGCCGCCTCGAGACAGTTGCGTGCGGCGAGATGATCCTCGGGCTTCATCGTCCGGCGGAAATCAAGGGCCTGGAAGACGCAGCGCATCGCCGGCGAGGTCGCGACCTGCCTGAAATCGGCATGGATGATGCCGAAGGGCTCGGCCAGGCGCACGGCCAGACGGCGGGCGAGATCGCCGAGTTCCTGGTCGTTGCCGGAGCCGCGCGGCTGCATCCGCGACGCCGACCAGACGATGCGGCCATCGAGCAACGAGCGCAGCCGGCCGAAGCCCTCGGTCTGGTCGCCGACCGGCATCGCGACGATCTCGAAGACATAGTCCGCACCTTCGACCGGCTTGCCGACGACGATGCCGGTGCGGACCGTGACCAGATCGTCGAAGCGGGCCATGGCGTCGGCCAGCGCGCGCATGAAATAGCGGACGCGCTCCATGAGCTCCGCATCGCCGGTGACATCGGCGAGCGTCAGCGCGACGACGGGCAAATGGCTCATCGCGGCGACCGGCGGGTCGACGCTCGCCGCGGCCGGTGCGCCGGCGGGCGGGCTCTCGATCGCCGCCTCGCGATACCAGCCGAAGAACGCGAACACGGCCAGGCTCAGGGCGAGCAGCGCGGCGAGTCGCCAGCGCGACGAGCCGCTTGTGACCGGAGCGGCAACGGTCGTGGACCCGGGCGCCGGCGCCTCGGGCGGCTGCGGCGCCAGCGGCGCGGCCTCGTCCTGGATCTCGAAGACCGGGGCATAGCCGCCGACCGGGATGCCGATCCGGACCGGATCGCGGGCGCCCTCCCCGGCATAATAATGGCTGAGCGCCTTGCGCAGGCGGCCGGCCTCGACCCGCACGATCGGATCGGCCTGTGGATCGAATTCGGGCGGGCGGCCGAACGCCTCGACCGCGATGGTGTAGCCCTTGATCTCGGCCGAGCGGCCGGCCACGGCACGGCCGACGATGAAGCTCAGGAAGGCGGATAGCTGCGGCGCGCCGCGGAAGGTCTCCGAAGCGAGAATACGGTCCAGACCCGCCTCGATCGCGGCGACGGAGCGAGCCTCCGGCGCGTTGCGACCATCACCATCGCCCTGCATCGGGGTTTGACCCAGGATCCGCCCCTTTCCCGATCTTAGGCCAGAACCGACGCAACGTCATCTTGGGCCGCACGCGCCGCTGCGCCACGCAGGGATGCCCCGACAATGTGGCGATTTACACCCCCCGTCGTGCTGTTAGGTTGAGAGAGACTTAAGCCAACAGGACAGCCCGATGACCTCAGCGACTCAAGCCATCGCCACCCCGAACGATCTCGAAGCGTTCTGGATGCCGTTCACGGCGAACCGCTCGTTCAAGCAGAACCCGCGCATGATCGCCCGGGCCGAGGGCATGTTCTACTATACGCCGGAAGGCAGGCCGGTGATGGACGCCACGGCGGGCCTCTGGTGCTGCAATGCCGGCCATGCGCGGCGCCCGATCATCGAGGCGATCCAGGCGCAGGCCGAGGAGCTCGATTTCGCGCCCACGTTCCAGTTCGGCCATCCGAAGGTGTTCGCTGCGGCCGCGCGCATCGCGGCGCTGGCGCCGGGCGATCTCGACCACGTCTTCTTCGCAGGCTCGGGCTCGGAGGCCGCCGATACGGCGCTGAAGATCGCGATCTCCTACTTCAACGTGCTCGGCAAGGGCTCGAAGACGCGGCTGATCGGACGCGAGCGCGGCTATCACGGCGTCGGCTTCGGCGGCATCTCGGTCGGCGGCATCGTCACCAACCGCAAGTTCTTTGGCTCGCTGCTCGCCGGCGTCGACCACCTCCCGCACACCTATGACCGCGAGAAGCAGCGCTTCACCAAGGGCGAGCCCGATTACGGCGCGCATTTCGCCGACGAGCTCGAACGGATCGTGACGCTGCACGACGCTTCGACCGTGGCGGCCGTGATCGTGGAGCCCATGGCCGGTTCGACCGGCGTGCTGCCGCCGCCCAAGGGCTATCTCAAGCGGCTGCGCGAGATTTGCGACAAGCACGGCATCCTGCTGATCTTCGACGAGGTGATCACCGGCTTCGGGCGGCTCGGCACCGCGTTTGCCGCAGAACGCTACGGCGTCATCCCCGACATGATCACCTTCGCCAAGGGCGTGACCTCGGGCGCCGTGCCGATGGGCGGCGTGATCTGCCGCAAGCACATCTACGACGCCTTCATGAACGGGCCCGACAACGTCATCGAGCTGTTCCACGGCTATACCTATTCAGGCCACCCGCTGGCGGCGGCCGCAGCGCTGGCGACGCTCGACATCTATCGCGAGGAAGGGCTGTTCGAGCGGGTCAAGACGCTGGAGCCGATCTGGGCCGATGCGGTGATGTCGTTGAAGGACGAGCCCAACGTGCTCGACATCCGCACGCTGGGCTTAGTCGCCGGCATCGACCTCGCCTCGCGGCCCGAAGGCGTGGGCAAGCGCGTCTACGAGGCGATGGATCACGGCTTCCGCGAGGAGGGCATCATGATCCGCATCACCGGCGAGACGCTGGCGCTGACGCCGCCGCTGATCGTGACGGAAGAGCAGATCGGCGAGATCGTCGAGAAGGTCCGGAGGGTGATCCGGAAGGTGGCGAACTGACGCCAGTCGCCTCGCCGCGCAATCGCCGTCACGGTCGGGCTTGTCCCGACCGTCCACGTCTTCGTTTATCGAATGCTGTGTTCACGACGTCGATGCTCGGCACAAGGCCGAGCATCGAAGGTTTTTGGACTTTGGTGGTGACAAAGGCCGACTGAAAGCCTCAAACTATCCACAATGGCAAAGGCAATCCTCACCACGCGCGTTTCGCCTTCCTACAAGGACGTGCCGGAGAAATTCTATCACTTTCCACAGACTTATTGGCGGCAAGTCGAAGACGCCGTCGGGGACATGATCATATACTACGAGCCTCGCCGGACCGGTTTGGAAAACGGTGGCGGGCAAGGCAGGCAGGCTTACTTCGCCGTAGCAACCATTCAGCGCATCCGACCCGATCCGGAACAGGCAGACCACTTTTACGCAGATATCGAGAACTATCTCGACTTCGATAGACCAGTGCCTTTCAAGATCGGGACGAGCTATCTGGAAAGCGCGCTCGAACGTGATGATGGGCAAACCAATAAGGGCGCGTTCGGTCGGTCAGTCCGCGTCTTGCCTGAGCACGAGTTCACCGCAATCATTGCAGCGGGCTATCCAAACGGGATCGACGATGACGCCGCAGCCACGCATAGTGCCGATCATGGCTTCTCGGACGCTGCACAATCGCCCTATGAGCGCCCGTTAATTCAGACACTCATAAGCCGGCCTTTTCGCGAAGAGAGTTTCCGCCGTCATGTTCGCTTGGCCTACGACAACCGCTGCGCCGTCACCGGATTGAGGCTGATCAACGGCGGAGGACGGCCGGAGGTTCAAGCTGCGCATATCATGCCCGTAGCGTCGCACGGGCCGGACTCCGTGCGGAATGGTCTAGCCTTATCCGGAACCGTCCACTGGCTGTTCGATCGCGGCTTGATCTCGATTGCCGATGACATGTCGCTTATCGCACCTCCCAAGCTCATACCGGACGCACTTGGCAGCTTGGTTCAGCACGGTCGCCCGCTGTTTATGCCGCGCGACGAATCTGCAATGCCTCATCGTTCATTTGTCGAGCATCACCGCAATCTCGTCTTCAAGGGCTGACAAGCGCTTACTCGTCACAATCCGAATTGGCCCAGCCTGTTCTTCGACCTTCGATAAGCGTGGCCTGCGGGTCGGAGCTTGTCAGCTTCTCGTAGAACCACCCCTCGCCTGCTGCGCGCTTGACCCGCTCTATGAACAGTTCCGCACTCATGAGAGCAGGGGCGTCATCGGCTCTGCTCGTCGCTTCGAGAGTATGAAGACAGTGGTCATCAGCCGTCTTTTCTATGGGAACCAACGACCGAACGCCGACGCGCTCCGGGATAAAGAACTCGCCATCCGAGAGAAAATCTCGCACCGATGAAACCTCAAATTGACCGCCCAAGATAAAGGAGCCGAATTGCTTGTAGTTCGACGCATCGCGATACATGTATTCGACCAGCGTCGTCATCGTGATTATCTCCGTGTGAATGCTGGCAGAGTAGGATCGCTGAAGCACTTTCTCGTCAGGAACGCGCCCGCTAGGCCCGCCGCAGCTTCCCATATCGCGCCACCGCCCGCTCCCGCTTCAGGCGAGACAGGCGCTGGAGCCAGAAGATGCCATCGAGCTGGTCGAGCTCGTGCTGGTGGCAGATGGCGAGCATGCCCTCGGCATCCTCGCTCTGCTGGTCTCCTCGAAGGTCCCGATAGCTCACGCGGACCCTGGCGAAGCGCTCGACCTCCTCGCTGACGCCCTTCATCGAGACGCTGCCTTCCGGACCGCGCACCGTCTCCGGCGAGCACCAGACCAGCTCCGGGTTGACATAGATGCCGACCTCGCCGGGCGATAGCTCCAGAACGACAAGCCGCTTCGACACCCCGACATGCGGCGCGGTGATGCCGATGCCGGGCGCGGCGCGCAGAGTCTCCAGCAGATCGACTGCGAGCGTGGCCAGCGCGTCGTCGAAGCGCTCGACCGGCCCCGCGACCGCGCGCAGACGCGGGTCGGGGTAGCCGACGATCGGCAGGATCGCCATCGACGCTTCAGGCCGCCTTCGCGGCCGCCGCCCCGTAATAGCTCTCGCCCGTCTTCGCCATGCGCTTCAACTGACGGTTCGGCTTGAACCTCTCGCCATGCCGCTTTGCCAGCGCCTCGCAGAGCTTCACGAAGGCGGCGGCGCCTATGTTGTCGATGTAGCTCAGCGTGCCGCCCGAATAGGGCGCAAAGCCGAAGCCGATGATCGAGCCGACATCGGCCTCGCGCGGGTCGGTGACGACACCCTCCTCATAGGTGCGCGCCGCCTCCAGCGCCTGCGTCACCAACAGGCGGTGCTTGAGCTCCTCCATGTCGACCTTGTCGGCATCGATGCGGTTCTTGGTCAGATCGGCGAGGCCGGGCCAGAGGCGCTTCGGCCCGGCTTCGGGGTAATCGTAAAAACCCTTCTTGTTCTTGCGGCCCAGCCGCCCGTGCTTCTCGACCATGTCGGAGAGCAGCTTCTCCTGCGCCGGATCGACCGCAGCCTCGCCGAGCTGCGCCTTGGTGGCCTTCAGCACCTTCCAGGCGAGATCGACCGCGACCTCGTCGTTCAACGAGAGCGGCCCCACCGGCATGCCGGCCTGCTTGCCGGCGGCCTCGATCATCGCCGGCGGCACGCCCTCCATTAGCATGAGGTGGCCCTCGCGGATGTAGTTGCCGACGCAGCGATTGGCGTAGAAGCCACGCGTGTCGTTGACGACGATCGGCGTTTTCTTGATGGTACGGACAAAGTCGAGCGCCATGGCGAGCGCCTTCTTGCCGGTCTTCTTGGCCATGATGATCTCGACCAGCAGCATTTTTTCGACCGGCGAGAAGAAATGCACGCCGATGAAGTTCTTCGGGCGCTGCGAATGCTCGGCCAGCCCCGTGATCGGCAGCGTCGAGGTATTGGAGCCGAAGATGGTCTTGGGGCCGACCGCGGCCTCGACCTTGGCGATCACCTCGGCCTTGACCTTGGGATCCTCGAACACCGCCTCGACGATCAGGTCGCAGCCCTTGAGCTGAGCATAGTCGGCGGTCGCGGTGATGCGGCCCAAAAGTGCGTCGCGGTCGGCGGTCTTGGCGCGGCCCTTCATGATCTGGTCGGAGACCAGTTTGTGCGAATAGGCCTTGCCCTTGTCGGCCGCCTCCTGGTCGCGGTCAACCAGCACGACCTCGAGCCCGTTCTGGGCCGAGATATAGGCGATACCGGCGCCCATGAAGCCGGCGCCGACGATGCCGACCTTCTTCAGCTTGCTCGCCGGCACATCGGCCGGGCGGCGCGCGCCCTTGTTGAGCTCCTGCATCGAGACGAAGAGCGAGCGGATCATCGCCGCCGCCTCCTTCGTGCGCAGGATTTTCGCGAAATAGCGGCTCTCGACCTTGAGGCCGAGATCAATCGGAAGCTGCAGGCCCTCATAGACGGCGTTCAGGATGGCGCGGGCGGCCGGGTAGTTGTCGTTGGTCTCGCGGCGATAGATCGCATTGGCCGGCGGCCAGATCTGCATGCCGGCCGGCGAATAAACTTTATTCGATGGCAGCTTGAAGCCCTTCTGGTCCCAGGGCGCGGTCGCGGTCGGGTTCGCCTTGAGCCAGTCCTTGGCGTTGGCGACGAGCTGGTCGCGCGGGACGACGGCATGAACGAGGCCGGAATTGCGCGCCGGCAGCGCCTTCACCTGCTCGCCCTTGAACATCATCTGCAGCGCGTCGCCGGTCTGCATCAGCCGCGAGACGCGCTGGGTGCCGCCGGCGCCGGGAAACAGCCCGACCTTGATCTCGGGCAGGCCGACGCGGGTCGAGGCGTCGTCGGATACGACGCGGTACTGGCAGGCGAGCGCGAGCTCGAAGGCCCCGCCGAGGCAGACGCCGTGGACCGCAGCCGCGAAGGGTTTTCCGCAGGTTTCGAGCTTGCGGTAGAGCAAGGAGAGCTTCCGGCTCTCCTCGAAGAAGGTCTTCATCGCGACCTCCTCGCCCTTCTCCTTCGCCAGCTTGACGTAGATCTCGCCGAGGCCGCGCAGCATGGTCAGGTCGGCGCCGCCGGAGAAGGCCTCCTTGCCGGAGGTGATGACGCAGCCCTTGATCGCGGCGTCGCTCGCGACCGTGTCGATGATCTGGTCGAGCTCGGCCATCAGCTCGGGCGTGATGACGTTCATCGAGCGGCCGGGCATGTCCCAGGTCGCGGTCGCGATGCCGTCAGCGTCGGTCTCGAAGCGGAAATTGGTGAGGTTCATCGTCGTTCTCCTCAAACCCGCTCGATGATCGTGGCGACGCCCATTCCGGCCGCCACGCACAAGGTGACCAGCGCGGTCGACTTGCCCGTCCGCTCCAGCTCGTCGAGCACGGTGCCCAGGATCATCGCGCCGGTCGCGCCGAGCGGGTGGCCCATCGCGATCGCGCCGCCGTTGACGTTCAGGATCGCGTCGTCGATGTCGAAGGCCTGCTGGAAGCGCAGGACCACCGAGGAAAAGGCCTCGTTCAGCTCGAACAGGTCGATGTCCCTGGTCGTCATGCCGGCCTTCTTCAGCACCAGCTCGGTGACGTCGACCGGGCCGGTCAGCATCAGCGCGAGATCGGAGCCGACCGTGGCGAAGGCGCGGATGCGGGCGCGGGGTTTCAGGCCCGCAGCCTTGCCGCCCTTCTTCGAGCCGACGAGGACGGCCGCCGCGCCATCGACGATGCCGGACGAATTGCCGGCATGGTGGACGTGGTTGACGAACTCGACGTCCGGATGCGCCGCGGTCGCGACCGCGTCGAAGCCGCCCATCTCGCCCATCTGGACGAAGGAGGCCTTCAAGCTGGCGAGCGCCTGCATGTCGGTGCCGGGGCGGATGGTCTCGTCGCGGTCGAGAATGGTGATGCCGTTGATGTCCTTGACCGGGATCACCGAATTGGCGAAGCGCTTCGCCTCCCAGGCGGCGGCGGCGCGCTTGTGCGAGCGCACGGCATAGGCGTCGACGTCGTCGCGCGAAAACCCGTATTTCGTCGCGATCAGATCGGCGGAGATGCCCTGCGGCATGAAGTAGGTGTCGATCGCGACCGAGGGGTCGACCGCCATGCCGAAGCCCGACGCACCCATGCCGACGCGGGACATCGACTCGACGCCGCCGCCGATCGTCAGCTCCTTCTGGCCGGACATGACCTGCGCCGCGGCGAGGTTGACCGCGTCGAGGCCCGAAGCGCAGAAGCGGTTGATCTGGATGCCCGGCACCTCCTTGCCGTAGCCGGCCTTGAGCGCGACGGCGCGCGCGATGTCGGCCCCGGCCTCGCCGACCGGATCGACGCAGCCGAAGACCACGTCCTCGACCAGCTTCGTGTCGAAGCCGTTGCGGTCCTTCAGCGCGCGCAGCGTCGTGGTGCCGAGCTCGATCGCGGTGACCTCGTGCAGCGAGCCGTCGGCCTTGCCCTTGCCGCGTGGCGTGCGGACATGATCGTAGATGAATGCGTCTGCCATCAGGGGCCTCCCGGGCTGTCTTTTTGTTGATCGAGCCTAGCCGTCCTTGCGAGCGAAGCGAAGCAATCCAGGGGAACGTGGAGCGCGGCCGCCCCTGGATCGCTTCGTCGCTTCGCTCCTCGCAATGACGGAGCTCAGAACTGGTCCGCGCTCAGCGCCATGGTCGAATCCGCGCCGCTGGTGATCCGCGCCAGATGCGCCGCCGTCTCCGGCAGGCTCCGCTCCATGAAGAAGCGCGCCGTCGCGAGCTTGGCGTTCATGCGCTCGGTCGCGCCGTTGGCGCCGGCCTTGAGCTTGTCCTGCGCGACCTTCGCCATCTTCGCCCACATATAGCCGAGCGAGACGAGGCCGAGCAGGTGCATGTAGTCGGTCGCGCCGGCGCCGGCATTGTCGGGCTTGGCGAGCGCATTGTTCATGAACCACATGGTCGCTTGCTGGAGATGGCCGAGCGAGGCCTGGAGCGGGGCGAGCAGCGGCTTCAGCGCCTCGTCCTCGCCGTTCTCCTTCAGGAACGAGCCGACCTCGTTGAAGAAGCCCATCACGGCGCGGCCGCCGTCGCGGCCGAGCTTGCGGCCGACGAGGTCCATCGCCTGCACGCCGTTGGCGCCCTCGTAGATCATGGCGATGCGGGCGTCGCGGACGAACTGCTCCATGCCCCATTCGGCGATGTAGCCGTGGCCGCCGAACATCTGCTGCGCCTTGACCGCGTTGTCGAAGCCGACATCGGTGAGCACGCCCTTGAGCACGGGCGTCATCAGGCCGAGCTGGTCGTCGGCCGCCTGGCGCTCGGCGGCGTCGCCCGAGCGATGGGCGATGTCGGATTTCAACGCGTTCCAGAGCACGAAGGCGCGCGCCGCCTCGTTGAAGGCCTTGATCGACATCAGCGTGCGGCGCACGTCCGGATGGACGATGATCGGGTCGGCCGCCTTGGCCGGCTCCTTCACGCCCGTCAGCGAACGGCCCTGGATGCGGTCCTTCGCATAGGCGACGGCGTTCTGGTAGGCGACCTCTGACTGGGCCAGGCCCTGGATCGCGACGCCGAGGCGGGCCTCGTTCATCATCACGAACATGGCGTTGAGGCCCTTGTTCTCGGCACCGACGAGCCAGCCCTGCGCGCCGTCATAGTTCATCACGCAGGTCGAGTTGCCGTGGATGCCCATCTTGTGCTCGATCGAGCCGCAGGAGACGTGGTTGTTGGCGCCGACCGAGCCGTCCCCGGCGATCGCGTTGCGCGGAACGACGAAGAGCGAAATGCCCTTGACCCCGGCGGGCGCGCCCTCGATGCGGGCGAGCACGAGGTGGATGATGTTCTCGGTGATGTCCTGCTCGCCGGCCGAGATGAAGATCTTGGTGCCGGTGATGGCGTAGGAGCCGTCGCTGTTCGGCACGGCCTTGGTCTTCAACATGCCGAGATCGGTGCCGCAATGCGGCTCGGTCAGGTTCATCGTGCCGGACCAGGTGCCGTCGATCATCTTCGGCAGATAGGCCTGCTTCTGCTCGTCGGAGCCGTGGACGTAGAGGGCGGCGATCGCGCCCGCCGTCAGCCCCGGATACATCGAGAAGGCCATGTTGGCCGAGGAGGCGAACTCGTTCATCACGGCGCCGAGCGTGTAGGGCAGGCCCTGCCCGCCATATTCGGGATCCATGGCGAGCCCGATCCAGCCACCGCCGGAGAAGGCCTGATAGGCCGCCTTGAAGCCCTTCGGCGTGGTCACGCTGCCGTCGGCATTGCGGACGCAGCCCTCCTGGTCGCCGGAGCGGTTGAGCGGCTGCAGCACCTCCTCGCAGAACTTGGCGCCTTCGCCGAGCACCGCCTCGACCACGTCCGGCGTCGCATCGGCGAAGCCCGGCAGATTGTTGTAGCGTTCGATGTTGAAGACGTCGTTCAGCAGGAAAAGCGTGTCTTCGACGGGCGCCTTGTAGACCGGCATCGTGATCCTCCCTCTCGTCGCGACAGGACGCTGACGGCCGCATCAGCGGAGCCGCTCGTCCAGATAGTTCATATGTAAACTATCTCGATCGGCCCGACAAGAGGCGTATCGCGAATTCGCCCGTCGCGCTCAAAGAAAAACCCCGGGCGCGGGCCCGGGGTCTTCACATGGACATAACGGAAGCGCGACGGCGTCAGGCCTTGATGCGTGCCTGCGTCGCCTCGAGCTCGGCGATGGCCTCGTCGATCTCCTTGCGCTGACCGCGCAGCAGTTCGAGCTGCTCGGCGATCTGGGTCGCGCTGAGCTGGAGACCGCCGACGGAGGCCGAGCCGGCCTCGCTCTTCTTCTCCTCATTGGCGAGCATCGCGCGGATCTCGACGAGGGTGAAGCCGAGCTGCTTGCCCTTGAGGATCAAGGTAAGCCGGGCCCGGTCGCGGCCGGAATAGATCCGGGTCATGCCGGAACGGGCCGGCGAGAGCAGGCCGCGCGATTCGTAGAAGCGCAGCGTGCGCAGCGTCACGTCGAAATCGCGGGCGAGGTCGCTGATGGTGAAGCCGCCGGACGCATCCGAATCGGCTGCGGCGGTCGGGGAGGAGCGGCTGTCCTGATGCAGGGCAGCAGCCAGAGCAGAGCTTTGGCGTGACATCGGTGATCCTTGAAAGCTGGAAATACGGATGATCGGCACGACCGGTGGTCCCAAGCCGACTCATCCTTTGAGCCGGAGGTAGCGCTCACCATCTCCTAGCGTCAGGTTATCTCTGCCTCCCCATGGGTAAATTACGGTTATGATCCCGTCCGGGATGCAGGCGCCCGGCGACGATTCGTAAAAAATTAACACTCCGCGTCCCGATCTTAACCGGCTGTTTACCATGGCTGCCAAAAGTCGGCCTTGCGGGGTGACGATCGAACCGAACCAACGTTTTGTTCACATATCGGCGAACTCGCGAGGACGGCAGCGGTTCCAGGGGCCTGCGCCAACCCGACAGAACGAGCCCCGTAGGCGAGCGACACGATGGCAACAAGCTTGCCCTGGAGCGTCAAGGGCGTCGACCCGCGCACCCGCGACGCCGCTAAGGCGGCCGCACGTCGCGCCGGCATGACGCTGGGCGAATGGCTCGACCAGAAGATTCGCGACGAGTCGGAGGACGACGAATCGGCGCAACCCGAGCAGCTCGACATCGCCGCGCTGTCGGAGCGCCTGGCCAAGCTCTCGCAGGGCCAGATGGAGACCTCCCAGCAGGCGGCCGCCACGCGCAGCCCGCCGGCCGGCCTGTCCCGCGAGGATCTCGACGCCGTCATCGACCAGGCCGCCAGCACCGAACGGCTGACCCGCGAAGCGAGCGTCAAGACGGCCGGCGCGCTCGATTCGATCGCGCGCTGGATCGAGAAGACCGAAAGCCGCATGAGCGGCGCCGAGCGCGCCGCCGCCGAGCGCCAGGAACGCGCCACCACCGTCATCGCCGATGCGATCAAGACCATGGGCGAACGCCTCGCCGACATCGAGCGCAAGAACGTCGAGGCCCAGCGCCAGCCGCTGCGCGCGGCCGCTAGCGCCGGTCCGCGCCTCGCCTTCAGTCGCGACGGGCTCGCCGCCGCCGTCGACGACATCCGCACCCGCCAGCGCGCGCTCGATGCCGAACGCACGCCTGAGCCCGTTCGTCGCCCCGCGGTCTCTGAAAGCCGCATCGCGGCCCTGCGCCAGGATCTGCGCGATCTCAGCGCGCGCATCGCGCCGGCCACGCAGGACGAGCCCTCGCCGATGTCGCGGCAGCCGGCACCGGCGCCGCGGGCGCCAAGTCGCGATCCGCTCGACGGGCTGATCGCCGGCCTCAATGCCCGCCTCGACCGGCTCGACCGCCAGGACCGGTTCGAGCCGGTGACGAAGCCGCTGGCGCGCATCGAGGCCGATATCGCCCGGCTGTCGCAGGAGCGCTCCGGCGAGAGCTTCCAGCGCTTCGAGCTCGAGATCGCCCATCTCGCCGCCAAGGTCGACGCCCTCGCGGCGCGCGGCGGCGACCGCACCATCATCGCCCCGCTGCTGCGCGATGTCGGCGAGCTGCGCGACATGCTGGTCAACCAGAATGCCGGCCGCGGCCTCGACGACGTCTCGCAGCAGATCACGCTGCTTTCGCGCGAGGTCGGTCAGTTGCGCGAGCAGCAGCCGGACGGACGCGAGCTGCGCAACCTGTCGCTCGCGATCGAGGATGTGCGCGAGGCGATCGTGTCCGATCGCGGCCCGGGCCGCCATGGCGACACTGCGGGGCTGGCCTCGCTGTCGCGCCAGATCGAGAGCCTCGCCGGCCGGATCGACACGCTGCCGGCGCTGCGGCCCGACCTGATCAACGCCCAGGCCGAGCAGCTGATGGCGCGCCTCAGCGAGATCGGCGGCACCGGACAGGGCGCCTCCACCGCGCTGTCCGACCGGATCGAGGCACTGGTCATCAAGCTGGAAGACCTCGCCTCCGGCCGGCCGGGCGCGATCGAGACCCGCATCGACGCGCTGCAGCAGCGCATGGACATGCTCGCCGAGCACGGTCCGACCGCCCTGTCGCGGCAGATCGACTCCCTCGCCGGGCGGATCGAGAATTTGGCGGCGTCGAGCTCGCTCGCCGAGCTCGTCAACGAGGGCAAGGGCGTCAAGGTCGCCCGCGTCGACCTGAGCCCGGTCGAGGAAATGCTGCGCAACCTCGCCGAGAAGATCGACGAGGCCGGCCGCCCCGGCGCCGACACCCGCGCCTTCGACGCGCTCGAGCAGCAGATCTCCGGCATCGCCAGGCGCCTCGATTCGGCCGCGGCGACGCGCTCGGCCGAGAGCGGCATCGAGCAGACGCTGCAGGATCTCGTCGGCCATCTCCAGACGCTGCGCCAGGAGACCTCGCAGGCGGCCGAGCGCGCCGCCCGCACGGTGATGGCCGATCTCGGCGGCAGGGACGCGCCGGGCCAGGGTATCGCCGAGATCAGCGGGCTTTTGTCCGGCCTGCGCGACAGCCATATCTCGTCGGGCCGCGAGACGCAGGATGCGCTCGGCGCCGTCCACCAGACCCTGGAGACCGTGATCGCGCGGCTCGCCGGCATCGAGGCCGACCTCGCCGCCGAGCGCCAGGGCCAGGGCCAGGGTGTCGGCCAGGCGGCGCGTCCGGCGATGCCGCCGCGCACGCCCGAGCCCCGGCAGGCCCAGCCGGCGATGCCGGCGGCGCGCCCGCTCGACATGCCCGCCGGCCTCAGCATCGCGATCGAGGACCGCATCGCCAGCGAGCGCAACCGTGCGCCCGAGCCCGATCCGATCCTGGTCAGCGCGCTCGATCTGCCGCTCGAGCCGGGCTCGGGCCGGCCGCGCACGCCCGCCGCCGGCCCCGCGGCCGACCCGCAATCGGTCCGCCAGAACCTGATCGCGGCCGCGCGTCGCTCGGCCAAGGCGGCGACCGACGCCGCGGCGGCCGCGCCGGCCGGCCCCGCCGCAGCCGAGACGCCCAAGAGCGGCGGCCGACTGAAGGACATCATGGAGAAGCGGCGCCGGCCGCTGCTGCTCGGCCTCGCGGCGCTCGTGCTCGCCATGGGCACGGCCCATGTCGTTACCGGCGCGCTCCAGGGCGACAAGCCGAAGCCGATCGCCAAGGAGACGGTCGCGGCCCCCGCGACGCCGGCCCCCGCGCCCGATCTCGCTGCGCCGGTGGCCCCGGCCAAGCCCGCCAAGGACCAAAGCTCGGCCCTGACCCCCTCGGCCGTGCCGAACCCGGCGCCGGCCGCATCGGCCGCGTCGGCCGCACCAGCCCAGCCCGCCGCGCCGGTCGAGGCCGCGAGCCCGCCGGCCGCGCCGCTGACGGTCGGCTCGCTGCCGCCGGCGACCGAGGCCGTCCAGCCCGTCACCGGGCTCGGCGACCTGCCGGCGACGCTCGGCAGCGCAGGGCTGCGCAAGGCGGCGCTCGCGGGCGATGCACGCGCGGTCTACGAACTCGCCAGCCGCGCCGCCGACGGCCCGGCCGCGGGGCGCGATCCGAAGCTCGCTCTGCGCCTGTTCGAGCGGGCGGCGGTCGCCGGCCTGCCGCCGGCGCAGTTCCGCCTCGGCAACATGTTCGAGAAGGGGGTCGGCGCGCCGCGCGACGCCTCACTCGCCCGCGTCTGGTATGTCCGCGCAGCCGAGCGCGGCAACGCCAAGGCGATGCACAATCTCGCCGTGCTCTATGCCGAGGGCGTCACCGGCAAGCCCGATTATGCCAGCGCGACCGAATGGTTCCGCAAGGCGGCCGAGCTCGGCGTGCGCGACAGCCAGTACAACCTCGCGATCCTGCTCGGGCGCGGGCTCGGCTCGGCCATCGACCTGAAGCAGTCCTATGTCTGGTTCGCCGTCGCGGCCGGCCAGGGCGACGACGATGCGGTCAAGAAGCGCGACGACGTCGCCCAACGACTGAGCGGCGAGGATCTGGCAGCGGCGAAATCCATGACCGAGAGCTGGAAGCCGAAAGCCCTCGAGGCGACCGCCAACGAGGTCGCGGCGCCACCGAAGGGCTGGGACGAGACGCCGAGCGCGGCGGCGAAGAAGCCGGCGAAGCCGCAGCGCGGCTGATCCGACCGACGCCTGACGGAAAAGGCGCTTCGGCGCCTTTTTTCGTTTCGGCGTCACGGTTTCGACGCGTTGGCCGGTCAAGAGCGAACAGCATTGCCGGCCGGCCAGACCGCATCCTCTCGCTCGATAGGATTTGCCTAACCGGATTGGTGCAATCTGGAACGACCGGGTGCAGCCAGGAGGCGATCACACCCGGCGAGAGGACCAAAGGGTGCAGATTTATCTCCCGATCGCCGAGCTGCCGATCAGCATCCTGATGGTGCTGGGGCTCTCGGGCGCGGTCGGCTTCATCTCCGGCCTGTTCGGCGTCGGCGGCGGCTTCCTGCTGACGCCGCTGCTGATCTTCCTCGACATCCCGCCCGCCGTCGCCGTCGCGACGGTCGCAGCGCAGGTCGCCGGCTCCTCGGCCACCGGCGTGCTGACCTATTGGCGGCGCGGCGCGCTCGACTTCAAGCTCGGCGGCATCCTCGTCGCCGGCGGCATCCTCGGCACCCTGCTCGGCGTGCTGTTCTTCAACCTGATGCGGCGCCTCGGCCAGCTCGAACTCGTGATCACGCTGTCCTATGTGACGCTGTTCACGATCATCGGCGGGCTGATGCTCTACGACGCGGTGCGCGCCATGCTTCGGGTGCGCCAGGGCAAGCCGGCCAGGCTCAGGCGCCAGCCCGGCACTCATCCCTGGTGGATGGGCCTGCCGCTGAGGATGCGGTTCCCCGACTCGCAGCTCTACGCCAGCGTGATCCCGATCGCCGGGATCGCCGTGGTGATCGGCTTCATCGGCGCGGTGCTCGGCGTCGGCGGCGGCTTCATCCTGGTGCCGGTGCTGATCTATTTCTTCCGGATTCCACCGGCCGTCGTGGTCGGCACCTCGCTGTTCCAGATCCTGGTGACGATGACGGGCGCGACCGTGCTGCACGCGCTGACCAACCAGTCGGTCGACATCATCCTGGCGATCCTGCTGCTGCTCGGCGGCGTCATCGGGGCGCAGTTCGGCGGCCGCGCCGCGCGCAACCTCAACGTCGAATCCTTCCGCCTGCTGCTGGCGCTGCTGATCCTCTCGGTCGGCCTGCGCTTCGTGATCGAACTCGTCATCCCGCCGAGCGAGCCCTTCTCGGTCGTGCTGCCGGAGAGCGCGCGATGAGCCGCCACATCGCCGCAGCGCTCGCCCTGCTCGCCGCGCTGGCCTCGGCCGGCATCGCCCGGGCGGAGACGCTGATCGCGGCGATGTCGAGCCACCAGATCCGGATCACCTCGAACTACACCGGCGACCGGCTCACCGTCTTCGGACTGGTCGAGCGCGACGGGCGCACCGCCAGCCGCGGCGACCCCTACGACATCGTCGTCACCGTGCGCGGGCCGCCGCGCATGCTGCTGGTGCGCGAGAAGGAGCGGCTCGGACCGTTCTGGATCAACCGGACGCAGCGGCGCTTTCCCGACCACCCGGTCTTCCTGATGGTCGCCAGCAACCGGCCGGTCGCCGAGATCATGAGCGAAGAGACGGCGCGGCGCGACCGCGTCGGCCTCGTCAATGCCGACCGGCCGCGCGAGTCCGCCTTCGATTTCGACATCACCACCACGCGCTTCCGCGACGGGATGATCCGCATCCTCGACGACAAGGGCTTGTACTCTCAGGACGAGCGCGGCGTCACCTTCCTGTCGAGCGCCCTGTTCAGCGCGCCGATCGAGATCCCGGCGACGGCACCGACCGGGGCCTACAGCGCCGACATCGTGCTCTATTCCGGCGGCGTGCCGCTGGCGCGGCAGTCGACCAGTTTCGAGGTGGTCAAATTCGGCGTCGAGCAGCGCCTCGCCTCGGGCGCGCACGACCTGCCGCTGCTCTACGGGCTGGCGACGGCGGTGCTGGCGCTGCTGTTCGGCTGGCTCGCCAGCGTCGTCTTCCGGAGAGACTGAAACACGGGTTTCAGCCGGTCAGGCCGTCATAGGCATAGAACGGCGCCAGCGCGCCGGCCTCGATCCGCGTCAGCGGTTCGGCGAGCTCGACGAGGCCGTCGGTGCGGGTCAGCGAGGTCAGGACGCCGGCCCCGTCGCGCTCGTATTTCCGCGCGACCGGCACGCCGTCCCCGCCCGGTTCGAGCGAGACCCGGACATATTCGCGCCGGCCCTCCTTCTTGCGATAGGGGAAGCCGAGCCTGACCGGCAGCGCCTGCGGCGGGCGCCATTGCGTGCCGGCGAGTCTCGCGATCAGAGGGCGCGCGACGAAGGCGAAGGTGACGAAGACCGCGACCGGATTGCCGGGCAGACCGACAAAGGGTGTCGATCCAACCAGTCCCATCGCCACCGGCCGGCCGGGCTTGATGCCGATGCGCCAGAAGGCGAGCGAGCCCGACGCCGCCAGCGCAGCCTTGACGTGGTCCTCCTCGCCGGTCGAGACGCCGCCCGAGGTCAGGATCAGGTCGCAAGCGCCCGCCGCCTCGCCGAGCCGGCGCGAAAGCTCGCGCGGCTCGTCGCGCAGGATGCCGAGATCGACGACCTCGGCGCCGGCGCGCGCCACCATCGCCCGCAGCAGGCTGCGGTTGGCGTCGTAGATCGCGGCCGGGCCGAGCGGGCTGCCGGGCTCGGTCAATTCGTCGCCCGTCGAGAAGATCGCGACGCGGGGGCGCTCGCGCACCGCGACATCCGTGAAGCCGAGCGCGGCGAGCAGGGCGACGTCCTGCGGGCGCAGCCGCCGGCCTGCCGGCAACGCCGGCTCGCCGCTCGCGATGTCCTCGCCCGCCGGCCGGGCATTGGCGCCCGGCTTGAGGCCCGCCGGCAGATTGACGAGACCATCCCGCTCGACGACGTCCTCTTGCATGAAGACGGTGTCGGCGCCGGGCGGCATCGGCGCGCCGGTGAAGACCCGCACCGCGACGCCGTCGGCATGGGTGCCGGCCGCATCCATGCCGGCAGCGACCCGCCCGGCGAGCGGCAGCCGCGTCGGTCCGTCCGCCGCGAGATCGGCGAAGCGGACCGCATAGCCGTCGACAGCCGAATTGGCGAAGGGCGGCAGGTCGATGCCGGCCGCCACCGCCTCGGCGAGCACGCGGCCATCGGATTCGGCCAGCGCGACGCGGCACGTGCCGGCGACCGGCTGGACGAGGGTCGCGGCTTTGGCAGCGGCCTCGTCGACGCTCATCAGGGCGCCAAAAGCCTCGTCGTCGCGGCTGAGCTGGGCCATGGCGCTCAGCCTCCCGCCCGAAGACGGCCGAGCGCCGCGGCGAGCGGCTCGGCTTGCGCCAGGACGAGATCGGCGATCGCCGCGATGTCGTCGAGCGCCGCGACCGGCCGCCCGGCCGCGGGGAAGGCGACGTCGCTCGCGACCGCGACGATGCTGGCATCGCCGGGATGCAGCGGCGGCTTGCCGTTGGCGGCGCGGTGCACCTCGATCTTGGCATGCGGCTCGCGCTTGAAGCCCTCGACGATGACGAGATCGACCGGCGAGAGCCGCTCCAGCAACTCGGGCAGCTGCGCCTCCGGCTCGGCCCGCAATTCGTGCATCAGCGCCCAGCGCCGCTCCGACGAGATCAGCACCTCGCGCGCGCCGGCCTCGCGATGGGCATGGGAATCCTTGCCGGGCGTGTCGAGATCGAAGGCGTGGTGGGCGTGCTTCAGGGTCGAGACCGAAACGCCGCGGCGGTTCAGCTCCGGAATCAGCCGCGTCAGCAGCGTGGTCTTGCCCGCTCCACTCCAGCCCGCAAGACCGATCACCCGCATCGGACGCGATATCTCCAAAACGAAACCGGGCGCGACTGCGCCCGGCCGTCATCTTTCAGATCAGTGGGTGCGGTCAAGCCGTCATGTCGGCAGGGTGCGTTTCGCCTTCGGGGACTTTGGACGTCTCGCCCCGTCTTTCATCGGAGGTGTCGCCGATTGCCGCGCAAGCTCTGTCAGCGACAGCCCCTTACGACCCCAATTGTCCGTGTCGACCTCGTCAATCACCACGAACACATATTCGGGATTGCGACCGAGCTCTTTGACGAGCACGTCCGTCATACCCCGGATCACAGCCTGCTTCTGTTCGACCGAGGCGACGCCTTTGGCGATTTCGAGCTTCACATATGGCACCGGCAATCTCCATGCTTCCGGCCGAGCCTATGGAAGCGAGGCCGGGCCGGCGAAAGATGCATCGACGGCGCGCAATTTCAAACCGGGGCTCGCCCCGTCAGCCAGGCGGCTATTCCGCCGGCTGCAGCTTCGGCCCGCCGGAGACATGGCCCTTCTGCATCTCCTCGGCGACCCAGAGCGAGTGGTGCTCCTTGGCCCAGTTGAGATCGACCTCGCCCGAGCCCATCGCGTCGAAGGCGCCCTCCATGCCGATCGTACCGATATAGATGTGGGCCAGGATCGCCGCGACCATCAACACCGCGACGAGGCCGTGGACGACGTTCCAGAACTGAAGGGCGAGGACGCCGCCGGCGAAAGCCGGGAACAGCAGGTAGACGCCGGAGACCGACAACGCCGCGCCGCCGAGCACCACGGTCCAGAACACGATCTTCTGGCCGCCGTTGAAACGCTTCGCCGGCGGGTGCGCCTTGCCAACGATGCCGCCGCCGGCCGCGAACCAGCGGACGTCGATCATGTTCGGAATGTTGTCCTTGATCCAGACCAGGAACATCAGCGCGATGCCGAGCATGAACGGCCAGGCGAGGTAGTTGTGCGCCCATTTCGCCGCGATCGAGAGGTTCGTGAAGGCCTGCGGCCCGACCAGCGGCAGGAGCAGCGACTTGCCGAAGGTGACGTTCAGCCCCGACAGCGCCAGCACGATGAAGCAGGCGGCGGTGAGCCAGTGCATGAAGCGCTCGAAGCCGTTGAAGCGGGTCAGCGTCCTGCCGGACGGCCCGCTTTCGATCCTGATGCGGCCACGCACGAGATAGAACACCGCCAGCAGCAGCAGCATGCCGAGCACCGCGATCGCGCCGACCCTGACCATGGTCCCCTGATGGAAGGCGCGCCATTCGCGGCCCGCGGGGCGCTCCAGCGTCGCGGCCTTGCCGTCGGGGATCGAGATCCGGCCCTGCAGCTCGGCCGCCGGATTGCCCTTCAGCGCGTCGAGGAACTGCCGCTCCTTAACCGAATCCGCAGTGGGATTGACCTGCTGGGCGAAAGCCGGGGCCGCCAGCGCGACCGCGACGGTCAGCAGCAGGCTTGCCAGAAAGAGGCGGATGGAAGCGCCGAGACGCATTGCGGTGGTCCCTTTCTCAGCCCTCATCCCGAGGAGGGCCAAAGTGTCCAAACAGCGTCCCAGAGCTCGATCATTTTGCCCGGAAACACCGCGTCATCCTGGACAAGCGGCAAAGCCGCGCAGATCCGGGATCCATCATGGAGCGGTCGATGCCTTACGATGGATCCCGGGTCGACCTGCGGTCGCCCAGGATGACGCGGTGTTGCCGAGTGCAATCATCAAACTCTAGATCGCGATCGTTTCCTTGTAGGCGGTCTGCCAACCCCAGGCGCCCGAGCCATAGCCGCGCTTGACCACCCGCTCCTTGTAGATCTGGGCGATGATCTCGCCGTCGCCGGCGAGCAGCGACTTGGTCGAGCACATCTCGGCGCAGAGCGGCAGCTTGCCCTCGGCCAGGCGGTTCGAGCCGTATTTCTGGAACTCGGCCGGCGAGAGATCGGCCTCCGGGCCGCCCGAGCAATAGGTGCACTTGTCCATCTTGCCGCGCGAACCGAAGTTGCCGACCTTGGGATATTGCGGCGCGCCGAAGGGGCAGGCGTAGAAGCAGTAGCCGCAGCCGATGCAGAGATCCTTGTTGTGCAGGACCACGCCATCGGCGGTGTTGTAGAAGCAGTCGACCGGGCAGACGGCCATGCAGGGCGCGTCCGTGCAGTGCATGCAGGCCATCGAGACCGAGCGCTCGCCGGGCTTGCCGTCGTTTATGGTGACGACGCGGCGCCGGTTGATGCCCCAGGGCACCTCATTCTCGTTCTTGCAGGCGGTGACGCAGGCGTTGCATTCGATGCAGCGGTCGGCGTCGCAGAGGAATTTGACACGGGCCATGGTTCAGGTCCTCACGCGGCGGCGATCTGGCAGAGCGTGACCTTGCCTTCATGCATGGCGGTCACGGGGTCGTAGCCATAGGTGGTGACGATGTTGACGGATTCGCCCAGCACGATCGGGTCCATGCCCTTCGGGTAGTTCTTGCGCTGGTCCTCGCCCTGGTAGAAGCCGCCGAAGTGGAAGGGCATGAAGGCGACGCCCTTGCCGACCCGCTCGGTGACCAGCGCCTTGACGCGGGCCTTCGAGTTGTTCTCCGGGCCGGAGACCCAGACGAAGGCGCCGTCCTTGATGCCGCGCGCCGCGGCATCTGCCGTGTTGATCTCGACGAACATGTCCTGCTGCAGCTCGGCCAGCCACTTGTTCGAACGCGTCTCCTCGCCGCCGCCCTCGTATTCGACGAGCCGGCCGGAGGTCAGCACGATCGGGAAGTTCTTGGCGACGCCGCGCTCCACCGCCGCCTTCTGCATGGTGGTGTGGAGATTGGGGATGCGCAGCGTGCGCTCGTCGGGACGGGCCGGCCACTTCGCCACGAGATCGACGCGCGGCGAATAGATCGGCTCGCGATGGACCGGGACGGGGTCGGGCAGGTTCCAGGCATTGGCCCTCGCCTTGCCGTTGCCATAGGGCACGCAGCCATGGTCGAGCGCGACGCGCTGGATGCCGCCGGACAGGTCGGTCGACCAGCTGACGTTGTCGATGGCGTTGCCGCCGATCGCGGTGATGGTGGCAAGCTCGGCGGCGGTCAGGTCCTTGTCCCAGCCGAGCTTCTTCAGCACGCCCATGGTGAACTCGGGATAGCCGTCCTTGATCTCCGAGTTCAGCGAGAAGGAGCCGTTCTCGGCGAGCAGCGTATCGTTGACCTTGCTGCCGTCGGCGAGCGTGCGCTCGCGCGTCAGGCCGAAGCGCGGGCGGAAGGTACCGCCGCCGTTCTTGGCTTCGAGCGCGGTGTTGTAGAGGATGTGGGTGCCGGGATGCTTGTACTCCGGCGTGCCCCAGCACGGCCAGGGCAGGCCGTAATAGTCGTTGGCGACCGGCGAGCCGGCGGCGCCGCGAAGCGAGACCAGGTCGAACTTGTCCTGGTGCTCCATATGCAGCTTCAGGCGTTCGGGCGACTGGCCGGTATAGCCGGTCGACCAGCCGCCTTTGTTGATCTCGCGCAGGATCGATTCCGGCGACGGCTCGGGCCCGAACTTGCCCTGGACCATATCGAAGGTCTTGAACATCGGTTCGGCGAAACCGAGCTTCTGCGACAGGCGATAGATGATCCAGTAGTCGTTGGCGGATTCGAAGATCGGGTCGACGACCTTGTCGCCCCATTGCACCGAGCGGTTGGAGCAGGTCCGCGAGCCCGAGCATTCGAACTGCGTCGAGGACGGCAGCAGATAGGTGCCGTTCCTGCGCTGGCCGAGCGAGACGAAGTTGGTCGGGTGCGGGTCGGCGACGACGAGGAGTTCGAGCTTCTCCAGCCCCTTCACCGCGTCGGGCATGCGCGGGATGGTGTTGCCGCCATGGCCCATGACGAACATGGCCTTGAGGTTGTCCTTCTGGTCGACCTGCTCGGCCGGCAAGGAGGCGGCGTCGAACCAGCGGGTCGAGGTGTGGCCCGAGGTCTCCATATTGGCCTTGCGGGTGCGCGCCGGGCGACCGCCCTTGGCCGGAACCTCGTCGAAACGCGAGACGAAATAGTCGTAGTCGACGTTCCAGACCCGGGCCCAATGGCGCCAGGCACCCTCGACCAGGCCGTAATAGCAAGGCAGATTCGAGATATCCAAACCGAAATCGGTCGCGCCCTGAACGTTGCAGTGGCCGCGGAAGATGTTGGCGCCGTTGCCCATGCCGCCGACATTGCCGGTCGCGAGCAGCAGGTTGCAGATCGCCCGGACGTTGGCCGTGCCGACCGAATGCTGGGTCACGCCCATGCACCAGATGAAGGTTGCCGGCTTGACCGTGGCGAAGGTCTGGGCGGCGCGCTTCAGTTGCGCCTCGGGCACGCCGGTGATGTCCTCGACGGTCTTGGGATCGTATTTCTCGACCTCCTTGCGGACGTCGTCCATGCCGTGCACGCGGGCGGCGAGGAAGTCCTTGTCCTCCCAGCCGTTCTTGAAGATGTGCCACATCATCCCCCAGATCACCGCGATGTCGGTGCCGGAGCGGATGCGGATGTAGTCGGTGGCGTGGGCGGCGGTGCGGGTCAGGCGCGGATCGAAGACGATGACGTTGGCGCGCTGGACCTCCTTGCCCTCGAGGATGTGCTGCATCGAGACCGGATGGGCTTCCGCCGCATTCGAGCCCATGAACATGATCGTCTTGGAGTTGCGGATGTCGTTGTAGGAGTTCGTCATCGCGCCGTAGCCCCAGGTGTTGGCGACACCCGCGACCGTGGTGGAGTGGCAGATGCGTGCCTGGTGGTCGACGTTGTTCGTCCCCCAGAAGGCCGCGAACTTGCGGAAGAGATAGGCGCCCTCGTTGGAGAACTTGGCCGAGCCAAGCAGGTAGACGGAATCGGCGCCGGACTTGGCGCGGATCTCCATCATCTTGTCGCCGATCTCGTTGATCGCGACATCCCAGGAGATGCGCTGCCACTGCCCGTCGACCAGCTTCATCGGGTATTTGATGCGGCGGTCGCCATGGGTGAGTTCGCGCACCGAGGCGCCCTTGGCGCAGTGCGAGCCGCGGTTGATCGGGCTCTCCCAGGCCGGCTCCTGACCGACCCAGACGCCGTTGGCGACCTCGGCCTTGACGGTGCAGCCGACCGAGCAATGCGTGCAGATGTTCTTGACAACCTTGGTGCCGGTCGCAGGCCCGAAGGTCGCGGCCTCGGCCTTGCGCACCGAACCGATCTGGAGGGCGCCCGCGGCGGCGACGCCACCCGCAACGAGCCCGGAGCGACGCAGGAAGGTGCGGCGGTCCATCACACCCGACGACAGCCCGGCCATCGCCGCCTGGAGCCGGCCGCGCTGGACATCGGCCGATTTGCGCTTGATCAGCATGGTGTCGGCCCTCTCAGTAGCGGTTCACGCGGTAGAACGCCTTGACGTGCTCGCTCTCGCGGTAGCGCGCCTTGGTCTCGTCCTTGCCGGGATCGACGGCCTCGGCCGGCGTCACCAGAGCCGGCGTCACCGCGACGGTCGCTCCGGCACCGAGCGCCTTGAAGAAGCTGCGGCGGTCGACCGCCGGCTTTTTCGCGTCCTGTGACATGGTCGTCTCTCCGGCCTTGCTCATGGTCATGACGGCAGCCTCGCGGCCTGCGTCTCGATCGACAGGAAGAGGTGGCCGAGCTTGCCGACCGCCTTGTAGAATTTCGCTGCCCGGGCGACCTCGATGTCGGCGAAGAGCCGCTCGCCCCAGGGCTCGATGTGACGGGCGTAGAAGCCCTCGGCATCAATGCCGTCGGCGGCGAAGTCGCCGCGGATCAGGCCGGCCATGATGTCCATCAGCACGGCGACGTGGTCCTCGGGCTCGGCCGCGCGCTGGTCGCGAACGATGCCGAGCCGGGCCATGTCCTCGCGCACCAGAGCGAGCGGCCGCTCGTGCAGGAAGCCGGTGAGGTAATAGGAGGCGAAGGGCAGCACGTCGCCGCGGCCGACGCCGATGAAGAGCTCGAAGAACTCGTCGCGGACACTTTCGGGCGTCGCCTCGTCGGCCGCCTCGGCCAGCGCCAGATGCGCCACGCCGAGGGGCGAGGCGTCGCCACGCAAGGCCCGCAGCTGTCGAAGCGTCTCGGCGGTCGGCGCGCGCCAGAGCAGCGCGCCGATCAGCTCGTATTCGCCGGCACGGGCGGCATCGACGTCGTCGAGCGGGATCGGCGAATGATCGTTCGCGGCACCGTCCCGATACGCCGGCGTCTCGGTCGGATAGAGGTCCGGCCTGAGGTCGAAGCGCGGCACCCCGGTATTGGCCTCGACCGAGAGCACGCGATCGGCGGGGACGCGCTTCCAGCTCGAGATCGCCGGCTGCGACACGCCGAGCTGCCGGGCAAGAGCGCGCACACCCCCCGCCGCGCCGATCGCCCGCTCCAGTGCCGCATCACGCATCGTCGACGTGTTTCCCCTGACCATCCAAGAGCAGGCCCGCTCGCCGTTCTTCAGAACGGTGATAAAGAGAGCTTATCACCCGAAAATACAACCATTCCAAACTGGCGTCAGAGCGGTGTCGCGCCGCCGCCGCGCCGCCGCCGACGCGGCACGGGCGGCTCCGGATCGGCCGAATCTTGCAATGCAGCAGAAGCAACCTTTGCCACAGCAACGGTTTTTTCGGGGTTTTCCGCCGATCCATGAGAGGTTCGGACCGGCTTGGCGCCGTCCTGGTTCGCGGCATCGTCCCGTTCATTTTGCAGCGCAGCATGCTGGGCCAGCCTTTCGTCATGCGACGAAAGTTGATGCGACATGCTGTCGCCTTCGCCTGATACCGGCTCGATTCCGGCCGGTTCGGCCGGCGGATCGCCGAAGATGTTGCGCACCATCGCCTCGACATCGTCCGATTCCGACAGCGGGCCGTAACCCGGCGCACCGCCCGGCGTGTTCCAGTCGAGCGCGTAGTCGCGGGCCGGATTCTCGTAGCCGGCGATGGCCGGGTCGCTCTCCCAGGCCCGGCGCAGCGCGGCGAGCTTCCAGCTCTCCGGCACGTTCTGCCTGAGCCAGTGGGCGACGTCGAAATCCTTGTCGACGAGATCGAGCGAAGGCGGCTCGACCATCTCCGGTTCTGGCTCGCCTGCCGCCGTCTCGACCGGCTGCGGCGCGACGGCGACTGGCGGCGGTGCGGTGACCTCCTCGTCCGCGATGACCTCGCGCTTGCGTCGCGACCAGCGCATCAGGAAGCCCTCGTCGCGGTCGTCCTTGTCGCCGTCGCCCCGCCCGCTCACGGCCCGCGCCTCTCGCGGCCGGGGCCGCCCTCGGGACGCGGGCCGCCCTTGCGTGGATCATGCTCCTGCCGCTTGCGCTTGATGAATTCGCGCTCGACGTGATGCGCCTCGAAGAAGGCGAGCACGGCCTCGGCGATCGCCGCCGGCATCGGCAGCGCCTCGACGATGTCGCCGACATTCTCGCAATAGTCCTCGCCCTCGAACGGGTCGGCGGTGACGCCGACGAACTCGATCTCGGGCTCGATCCCGCTCGGGCGGATCGCGACCCAGAGCTTCGCCCGCCCGGCCTGGAAGTTCTCGCGGAAATGCGCGGTGTCGACCGCGTGCAGGGTGAGCGTCGCCGGGCCGAGATAGAAGCTCTGGCGGCCGGGTTCGCCCGGCAGCGCCGTCCAGGGCGCAAGCGGCGGCGGCTCGGGCAGAACGGCGAGCGGCGCCCAGGCATGGTCGGCCCAGGGCGAGACGATGCTGCGGCGCTCGACGACGATGCCGACCTCGAGATGGGCTTGCGTCATCGCGCGCTCCTCACTGCGCCATCTCGCGGGTGGCGAGCGGCAGGCCGGCGACGAGATTCTGCGGCTTCAGCCGCAGGAGCCGCTCGGGCGTCATGGCCATGATGAGATAGATGGGGTGGCCTTTCGCGGCGGGAAGCACCGGGACGTCGGCCGGCAGCGTCAGGCGGTAGAGCGCGACGATACGCGCCAGCGCCGCCGCGTCGATCTGTTCGCCCTGCCAGAGCGCGTTGCCGATCGCGGTCGCCTCGGCGTCGAGCCCGACGAACCAGCGCCAGTTGGCGTCCTTCACCGTCTCGACCGCCTCGATCTTGGCGTCGAAGCCGTGGATGGCGCGCAGCCAGTATTGCAATGCATGCGCCAGCGCCGCCCGGCCCGACGGTTTGCCGCCGAGATCGAACACCATGTCGAAGCCGTCGGAGCGTTGCCAATAGTGCTCGGCATTGGCGGTTTTGAGGATGTCGAGCGAGGTCGCGGCCGGGCCGCCCAGCATAGCGAGCAGCGGCGAGGCGTGCCGGTCGGCCTCGTGCCCCTCGATGATCTCGGCATCGGCGAGCAGGATCGTGTTCTCGTGATGGGTGACGCGCTGCGGCCGGAACAGGCATTCGGCGGCGCGCACCACGAAGGCGTCGTCGCAGGCGTCGAGCGCGCCGCGCATGATGGCGTGTACGAGCTGGTCGAGGAAGAGCGGCGGCACGCCGGAGACGCCGTCGCGGATCATCTTGACATAGGCGCCGGCCAGCGTCGGCGCCGCCAGCAGCCGGTCGCGCCAGCCCAGCATGAAACGCCAGTTCTCGCGCGCGTCGGCATCGACGATGGCGGCGATCCCGGCCTCGCCGACATCGGTCTGGGGATCGTCCATCAGTCTCGCATGCAGCGCGCGCTCGGCGGCGCAGGCCTCGTCCGGCGGCACGAGCTCCGGCCGGGCGAGATAGGCCTTGAGGAAATCGTCGGTGACCGCGAGGCCGCCATGTGCGTCGCGGTCAAGCAGGAGATGGCCGGAGGTCGCCCAGAAATGGGTCATCGTGCAGCGTTCCGCAGGCTCAGCAGGTCGACGGTTTCCATCGGTCCGTCCTCGCCCTCGCTCTCCAGGAACTCGAAGGCGCGGAAGCCGGTCGTGTCGTGGCTCGCGCGTGGAGCGAGCGTCCGGAACCGTTCCCGAATCTCGCCATCCTCCAGCGTGCGGTGCAGGGCGAGCAATGTCTGCACCGGGTGGTCGCAAAGCGAGGCCGCGAAGGCGACTTCCTCGCTCGCCGCCATGCGCGCCGTGGCACGATCGGGTGCGCCGAGCTTCGTCAGCAGCCGCTCCGCGAGCTGGTCGACGGCCGCGTCGCGCTCGGCCGCGCTCGCCTCGGTGACGACCGCGAGCGTGCTCCAGCCGAAGCTCTCCGTGCCGAGGAAGCCGGAGCGGAAGGCGATGCGGGCCTTGGCGTCGAGCATATCGATCCGCGCCGGATCGAACAGGAAGGAACCGGTCACCAGCCATTCGCCGGGCTCGGCCGCACGGCGGAAGACCAGCGTGTCGGAGGCGTCGAGCCGGATGGCGCGGGGAAGCTTCAGGGCGCTCACAGCTTCGGCCCGCCGGTCTCGCGATCAAGCCAGTCGGCGCTGGCGAGCGCCGCGACCAGGCTGCGGCGCTCGGTACCTCCTTGCGTGGTCGCGACGAGGTCGCCGTTCGGCTCGATGCCGTGGCGCGTGCCCGTGACCTTGTCGAGCCGGTCGAGCCAGCGCCGCATGGCCGGCTTCGGACCCTCGTCCTGCCAGCGTGCCACGCCGAGCATGAGATGGCGGGCGAAGGCCTCGATCAGCTCGACCGCATCGACCTCCTCGAAGCCCTCCTCGGCCATGCCGACGCCGGTGTGACCGAGCTGGAACGGCGACATCGTGCTCGCGCGCAGCATCGCGCCGAAGACGAGCCAGTCCGGCGTCTCGTCCTCGCCGCAGGCGTTCGGCCAGGCGAGACGGCCGCCGCCGATCAGGCCGAGATCATAGGTCAGGGCGTCGGGCCAGCGGAACAGGATCGGCCGCTCCGGCGGCGAGTGGACCGCCAGCGCGTCGGCGAGCGCGGTCATGGCGAGGTAGTGCGCGAGCCTCGCCTCACCGAGCGCGGCGTCCGGCTCCAGCACCACGGCGAACTCGACGATGTCGAAGCGGCGCACCCAGACCAGCGTCGCCGCGCCCGCCTCCGCCGCGATCGCCTGCGCATGGGCGAAGGCGTCGCCGGATTCGCGAAGGGTGACCAGCGAGAAACCCGGCGGCAGGACCGGCTCGCGGCGCAGATCGTCGGAGCGCAAGGCGCTGGCCTTCATGCTGCGTCAATCCTCCGAGGGCGCGACGAAATGCGTAGCGTCGGTTTCTTTTGAACCACTCCAATTCCATATAAGCGTCGATTATCGCAAGCGAGACGAAAGGACGCTCTCGCATGCCACCGGAACGAGACGCCCGATGACCGATGCCGCCCGCACGCTGATGGTCTGCTCGTGCGAGGACACGATGATGCTCGACACCGGCGCCCTGCAGCGCGGCTGCGCGGGCAGCGAGATCCGCACCGCGCGGCATCTGTGCCGGTCGCAGACCTCCCTGTTCGAGACGCTGCTGGCTGAGAGCACGGCGATCACGGTCGGCTGCACGCAGGAGGCGCCGCTGTTTGAGGAGATCGCGGCAGACCTCGATTACGCCGGCGATCTCGTCTTCGCCAATATCCGCGAAACCGCCGGCTGGTCCGGGCAAGCGAAGGCGGCCGGCCCGAAGATGGCGGCGCTGCTGGCAGCCGCCGCCGAGCCGATGCCGCCGGCGAGCTTCACCACGCTGACCAGCAAGGGCGTCGCGCTGGTCTACGGCCGCGACGAGACCGCGCTCGCGCTCGGGCAAAAGCTCGCCGAGCATCTCGACGTGACGATCCTCTTGTCGCGGCCGAGCGAGATCGCCCCGCCGCGCGTAGTCGAGACGCCGGTGCTGAAGGGCACGATCGTCGCCGCCACCGGCTGGCTTGGGGCCTTCGAGCTGAGGGTCGACGACTACGCCGCGCCCTCCCCGTCCTCGCGGGCGAAGCTCGTCTTCGGCGAGGCCCGCAATGGCGCGACCTCGCATTGCGACATCGTCGTCGACGTCTCGGGCGGGGCGCCGCTGTTTCCGGCGGGCGAGCTCCGCGCCGGCTATCTGCGTGCCGATCCGCGCGATCCCGCGGCGATCGAGCGGCTGGTGGCGGAGGCCGGCCATCTCGTCGGCGAGTTCGACAAGCCGGCCTATGTCCGGCTGAACGAGGATCTCTGCGCCCATTCCCGCTCGAAGAAGACCGGCTGCACCCGCTGCCTCGAACTCTGCCCGACGGGAGCGATCACGCCGGCAGGCGACCATGTCGCGATCTCGGCCGAGATCTGCGCCGGCTGCGGCGCCTGCGCCGCCGTCTGCCCGACCGGCGCGGTCACCTATGCGCTGCCGCCGGCCGATGCGCTCATGCGCCGGCTGCGCACGCTGCTGACGACCTACGCCTCGGCCGGCGGGCGCGACGCGGTCCTGCTGCTGCATGACGGCGAGCATGGCGAGGCGCTGATCGATGCGCTGGCGCGCCATGGCGATGGGCTGCCGGCGCGGGTGCTGCCGCTGCGGGTCAACGAGGTCACCCAGATCGGGCTCGAAACCTACGCCGCCGCGCTCGCCTTTGGCGCGTCGGCGATCCGCGTGCTCGGCCGTGCCAGACCGAAGCACGACCTCTCGGGCCTCTCCCGCAATCTCGACTATGCCAATGCGCTCGGCCTCGCGCGCGGCTATGGCGAGGGCCGCGCCGGGCTGATCGAGACCGACGATCCCGACCAGCTCGCCGCCGCGCTGGCGCGCATCGCGCCCGGGACAGCGAGCCCGGCGCCCGCCCGCTTCCGTCCGATGGGCGATGGCCGACCGCTTCTCCGGCAGGCGATCGGCGCGATGCGTGCGGCTGCGCCCGCCCCCGTGGCCGCTGTCGCGATGCCGGCGCGCGCGCCGTTCGGTACGGTCCATGTCGACGCGGAAGGCTGCACGCTCTGCCTCGCCTGCGTTTCCGCCTGCCCGGTTCAGGCGCTCTCCGACGATCCGGACCGCCCGACGCTCGCCTTCCAGGAAGACCTCTGCGTGCAGTGCGGGCTCTGCGCCGCGACCTGCCCGGAAAAGGTGATCACGCTGGAGCCGCGTATCGACTTCGACGCCTGGACAGGCGGCAGGCGCGTGCTGAAGCAGGAGGAGCCGTTCCACTGCATCAGTTGCGCCAAACCCTTCGGCGTGCGCTCGACGATCGAGAAGATCGCGGCGAAGCTCGAGAACAAGCACTGGATGTTCGCCGGCGACGCCGCCAAGCGCATCTCGGTGATCCGGATGTGCGAGGATTGCCGCGTCGAGGTCGTCGTCAACGAGAGCTTCGACCCGCATCTCTCGCCGCAGCGCCCGCCGGTGCGCACGACCGAGGATTATCTGCGCGAGCGGGCGGAGCGGGGCGAGGACCCATTGCAGTAGGGGTCAAGAGCCGACCTTTCCCGTCATGCTCGCCCTTGTGGCGAGCATCCACGTCTTGGACGTAGGGCTCGACCAGCGAAGACGTGGATGGTCGGGACAAGCCCGACCATGACGGCGGACGGCGATCACCGCGTCGCCGTCACCTTCTCCAGCCAATCCACCAGCGCCTGCCGGTCCTCGGCCGAGCCGATCGTCTGCTCCGGCATTTTCGTTCCCGGCGTATAGGCGGCCGGCCCGATCTCGAAGAGCTTCGCCACCGTCTCCTTGCTCCAGACGATGTCCATCGCCTTGAAGGCATCTGAATAGGCGTAGCCCGGCGCACTCGCGATCTTGCGGCCCATGATGCCGTGCAGGGTCGGGCCGGCGCGGTTGCCGTCGGCGGGCGTCAGCGTGTGGCAGGCGGCGCAGGCGCGAAACACCTGCGCACCGCGCTCGCCCTGGAAGGCCGCGAGCACATCGGTTCCGGCGCGGGGCACGACCGAGCCGAGATGATCGCCGGTGACGGCGTTCCAGCGCCGGACGAGGCGGTCGGCGCCGCCGGAGAGCAACTGCTTGCCGTCCGGCAGGAAGGCGAGCGACCAGACCGGCAGGCCCGGGCCGACCAGAGTCGCACGGATACGGCGCGCCTTGCGGTCGATCAGCGCGACCTGCCCGCGCAGGCCGCCCGTCGCGATCGTCGCGCCGTCCGTGGAGATCGCGAGCGCGATCAGCGGTGTCTCGCCGACCGCGATCTCGGCCAGCGGCTCGCCTTCGCTTGAGAACAGCCGCAGGCGTCCATCGGCGCCGGCAACCGCGATCTCGCCGTCGGGCGCGACGACGACGCCGTTCAGCGCGGCCGGCAGCGTAACGATCTTCGGCGCCCCGCCATCGAGCGGCCAGAGGCGCATGGTCGCATCGTAGCCGGTCGAGACCACGACGCCGTCGGCTGCTAAGGCGACGCCGTTGACCGGACCCTTGTGGCCCTCCAGCAACCGGACGGCGCCATCCGAAAGCGCAGTCACGCGCACCGTCTCGTCCCAGGAAGCGGAGACGATCAGCTTGCCGTCGGGCGAGACGGCGATCGCGGAGACCGGCCCCCTGTGCCCATCCAGCACCTGTACCGGCTCGGCCGCATCACCGCGCCAGAGCGCGACCTTGCCGTCCTCGGCGCCGGTGGCGAAACCGCCGTCGCGAAGCGCCGCCACCGCGTTCACCGCGCCCTGATGAACGCGCAGCACCTTCTCGGCGTTGCCGCTGTCCAGCCGCCACAGGATCGCCGACTGGTCGAAGGAGCCGGTCATGGCGAAGCGGCCGTCGCCCGAGATCGCGACCGCGCGCACCGGGCCGCCATGGCCGCGCAGTTCCTGGGCGGGAGCGGGGGCGGCTAGAAGGGTGAGCGAAAAAGCAAGAACGAAAAGGGCGCGAATCCTTCTCCCCACCCATCTCGGGCTTGCCCGAGATGGGCAACAAAGAGTGTCAAAGTCGGCAACAGCCGACTTTGATCGGGAGAAGGTGGGCCGGCGAAGCCGGGTCGAATGAGGGAAGGACGGCGAAGGTCTCACCAAGTCTTCCCTCATCCGTCAGCGCTGCGCGCTGCCACCTTCTCCCCCGAGGAGAGAAGGATCAAGCCCGTGGTTGCCTCGGTCACAAAACCCATCATATGAAGCGCGATGATCCCCACCCCCCTCGATCTTCGTGGCCTGAAGTGTCCCCTGCCCGCCCTGCGCGTGCGCAAGGCGCTGAAGACCGCCGAGAGCGGCACGCTGTTCGTGGTCACCTGCACTGATCCGATGGCCGCGATCGACCTGCCCAACCTGATGCGCGAGACGGGAGACGCGATCGAGGCGAGCGCCAGCGAGGCCGGCGTGCTGGTCTTCCATATTCGCAAGCGCGCGGCCTGAGGCCGCGGCACCGGAGTTTCCGACAGTGGCCCCGACCCAAGCCGACATCCTGCGCGCGCTCGAACTGGTGAAGCTGCCGGCGAGCGGGCAGTCGCTGACCGCCTCCGGCCGCGTCCAGAACGTGCTGGTCGATGGCGGCAAGGTGATCTTCGCCATCGGCATCGACGCGACCGAGGCCGCCGCGATGGAGCCGGTGCGCAAGGCAGCCGAGAGCGCCGTCTCCGGCCTGCCCGGCGTGACGCAGGTGCTGGTCGGGCTGACCGCCGACAAATCCGCTCCCTCGACAGCCGCGCAAGCGGGCCAGCAGGCACAGCGCCCCGCGCCCGGGGGGCCGACGCCGAAGGCCGCCGGCGTGCCGGGCGTGAAGCAGATCATCGCCGTCGCCAGCGGCAAGGGCGGCGTCGGCAAGTCGACCACCACGGCCAATCTCGCCGTCGCGCTGGCCACGCTGGGCCTGCGCGTCGGCGTGCTCGACGCCGACATCTACGGGCCGTCTGTGCCGAAGATCTTCGGCATCACCGGCAAGCCCAGACTCGTGCAGGGCCGCACGCTCGCGCCGATGGAGGCCTATGGCCTCAAGGTGATGTCGATCGGCTTCCTGATCGACGAGGAGACGCCGATGATCTGGCGCGGGCCGATGGTGATCTCGGCGATCACCCAGATGCTGCGCGAAGTCGCCTGGGGTGAGCTCGACGTGCTGGTCGTCGACATGCCGCCGGGCACCGGCGACGCGCAGTTGACCATGGCTCAGCAGACGCCGCTGGCGGGCGCCGTCATCGTCTCGACGCCGCAGGACCTGGCACTGCTCGATGCGCGTCGCGGCGTCGCGATGTTCCGCAAGGTCGAGGTGCCGATCCTCGGCGTGGTCGAGAACATGAGCTATTTCATCTGCCCGGAATGCGGCCACCGCTCCGACATCTTCGCCCATGGCGGGGCGCGGCACGAGGCGGAGCGACAGGGCGTGCCCTTCCTCGGCGAGGTGCCCCTCGCGATGCCGATCCGCGAGACCTCCGACGGCGGCCGGCCGATCGTGGCGAGTGACCCGGACTCGGCCCATGCAAAGGCCTATCTGATGATCGCGCGGCAGGTGATGGCGGGGCTGAGCGGGGCCGCGCCGCGCGCGGCGCCGCGCATCGTGATCGAGTGAGGTTCAGCCGGCGCGCTTGTCGCCCTTCAGCAGCGCGACGATCGCCATGGCGTGGCCGTGGCCGAGCCCGAAATCGGCCTTCAGCCAGTCGACGATCTGGCCGGCCTTGACGCCGGGCGCGAGACCTTCCGCTGTCGCGAAACCCTTGTCGCGCGCCTTCGCCCTGAAGCCGTCCGGCGTCACGCCGGTCTTCGCCTCGATGTTGTCGAGATAGGCCTGGAACGACATGATCCCTCTCCCGGTTTTCGATGTCAGCCGCGGCGCAGCGGCAGCATGGCACGCAAGCCCGCATCGCGCAGCCAGAGCCCGCCCCACATCACCAGCCCGAGATAGACGCCGAAGAGCGTGTGACTGAACAGCGGGCTGCCAACGCGCAACTGCGTCGCGATGGCGCCGCCGAGCAGGCCGGTCATCAGGACGGAGCCGAGAAAGCTCGTGCGCGGCAGCAGGTGCAGCACGAGGCAGGCGAGCTCCAGCACGCCGATGAACAGCGTCAGCTTCGGATCCCAGCCGAGCTCGCGCATCGTCTCGGTCGCGACCGCCGCGCCGGCGAATTTCGGGGCGATCGACGCGCCCAGCATGAAGAGCGCGAACAGGCCGGTCAGGGCGCGGCCGGTCCATCGCATGGTAGTCTCGTTCATCGGCTTGCTCCCACGGCAAACAGGTTTATCTTGATGTCGAGATAAACAGGAATTATCTTGATGTCAAGACAAATCGGCACGGCCGCCGACGCTTCCGATCCGCGTGACCGGGTCGCTGGCCGCCAGGCGCAATGGCGGCGGGAGTTGCCGGAGGTGGACACGATCGGCATGGCGATCCTCGGCCGGGCGCGGCTGATCACGCTGCAGGTCAGGCCGGCGATCGAGCAGGTCTTCGCCGGGCACGGGCTCGACACCGGCGAGTTCGACGTGCTCTCGACGCTGCTGCGCGCGGGCGCGCCCTACCGGCTGCGGCCGACGGAGCTGTTCCGCTCGCTGATGATCTCGTCGGGTGGACTGACCAACCGGCTCGACCGGCTCGAACGCGCCGGCCTGATCGCCCGCGCCCGCAGCGAGACCGACGCCCGCAGCATGCTCGTCGAGCTGACGCGAGCCGGCCGCGACACCGCGCAAGCGGCCTTCCGGGACGACATGGCGGTCGAGGCCAGGCTGCTCGAGGGTCTGAGCGCGAGCGAGCGCGATGACCTGGCACGGCTGCTGTCGCGACTGGCGATCAGCCTCGGCGACGGCATCCCCGCGAGCGAGGACGCTTGACGCCGCCGGGCGACAATGCTTTTGTTCACTTTATGTTCTTTGCGGGAGGCCGTAGTGACGACGAGCCATGCGCGCCATATCGGCATCACGATCGAGCGGCCGGCCGAGGAGGTCTATGGCTTCCTTGCCGAGCCGGCGAACTTTCCGCAATGGGCCGAGGGGCTCGGCCACGACTTCGAGCATGTCGAGGGCATGACCTGGAGCGCGCAGACGCCGATGGGGCGGATGCGAATCCTGTTCAGCGAGCCCAACCATCACGGCGTCCTCGACCATGCGGTCATCCCCGAGCATGGGCCGGCGATGCACAATCCGATGCGGGTGATGGCCAATGGCGGCGGCAGCGAGATCGTCTTCACGCTGTTCCAGCGCGACATGTCCGACGACGAGATGGCGCGCGACGCCGGCGCGGTCGCGCGCGACCTCGCGGCCCTGAAGGCGCTGCTGGAGGGTTAGAGCATCGGCCCGGACAGTGGAATGCGTTTTTGGAAAAGCCGATGCAGGATCAAGAAACTAGAGCGTGCTGGGTTTTCGCGGCACCACCCCGTCATCCTGGGCAAGCCGCGCAGCGGCGCAGACCCGGGATCCATCGGAGGGCTCAGGCGCTCTACGATGGATCCCGGGTCGAGCTTCGCTCGCCCAGGATGACGGTGTGGTTCCGAGTAAAAACAGCGTGCTCTAGAGCCTGACGCCGCCGGTCGAATAGGCCTGGTCGACGGGCTTCTGGAAGACATCGTTGAGCACAAGGCTCGCGCCGAAGGCGGCGACGGCTGCGAAGGCGATAGCGGCGATGAAGGCTTTCATGCAAATCCCCCGGGCGGATGCGGCGGCCGATAAGCCGCTCTTATCGGCAAGTTCTTGTCACAAGAGATAGCGAGGCGCTGCGCCGTGTTCAAGCCGGCCGAAAGGTAGCGAAAAGCCGCTCGGCCTCGGCGATGTCGTCCGGCGTATTGGCGTTGAAGAAGGGGTCGACCGGGTCGAGCGGCCATTCCGCGGCCGCACAGCCATGGCGCGCCGTCCAGCGGTCGATCTTGCGTTCGTCCTCGACGGTGAGCGCATGGCGCAGATCGGCACGCAGGGAAACCGGCCAGAGCCCGATCACCGGATGCGTCCAGCCGCCCGAGGCGGCGCAGGCGAGCGGGACATTCGCCACATCCCGCGCCTCGTGCAGGCGGGCGACGAGATCGGGCGGGATGAAAGGCGTGTCGGCGGCGACGCTGACGAGCCAGTCGAGGCCGGGCCGGTTCTCCGCCAGCCAGTCGAGCCCGGCCAGGATCCCGGCCAGCGGTCCGGCGAAATCCGGCACGCCGTCGGCCGCGACCGGCAGGTCGTAATCGGCGAAGCGCGCGGGATCGCCATTGGCGTTGATCAGCAGGCCGTCGCATTGGGGCCTGAGCCGTTCGATCACATGCGAGAGGATGGTCCGGCCCGCGATGGTCCGCAGCGGCTTGTCGCCGCCGCCCATCCGCCGCGCCAGCCCGCCGGCGAGGAGCAGACCGAGTGTGAGAGGGTTCATGAGGCCGCAGCTTGAAGGCGGCGCATTTCGCCGGCAACGGTTTCGGCACCGGCGATGCCGATGAAGCCGTCGCGGACCAGTGCATCACTTTCGCTGCCTTCGACCAATCGATCAAAAAACAGAACGTCTGCGAAGCCACCGACTGTTTGTGTGATCTCAATAGACTTGATTGAACGGAGCCAAATGCTTTTCACCACTCGTTCATCAGCGACGACCGCGCGCTTGTCAGTCAACAGATAGGTGATCCGCTTGGCCTGAAAATAGCGTCGAATCGGGTCGCTCGCCACATAAGCTCCGATTGCCATGAAACAGGAGCAAAACAGGACAGCGAAGTAAGACCGGCCCTCGACCGCCTTGACCAGCGAGAACGCGCCGATCGCTCCGAAGAAAAGGCCGATGACAACGGCGCGCCCTGCTTGCTGCCGGGCGTAGCGTGATGGGTCGGGGCGGTCCCACCAGAGCGCCTGCTCGTCTGAATTGAGCAGGTTGGCGGGATAAGGCAGACTTGCGTTTGCGATCAGAGCCCGATCAATCATCGCCGCCCGCCCCCTTGCGGCGATGCCGGCCGTCCTCGTCTTCGGTCGCCTCGAGATCGGCGTCGAAGACGATGTTGCCCTCGCCCGCCAACGCGACGAAACGCTTTCCTCGCGCGCGCCCGATCAGCGTCAGCCCGGCCTTGCGCGCCAGTTCGACGCCCCATTCGGTGAAGCCCGAACGCGAGACCAGCACGGGGATGCCCATGCGCACGGTCTTGATCACCATCTCCGAGGTCAGCCGGCCGGTGGTGTAGAAGATCATCCTGCCCGGATCGGCATCGTGCCGGAACAGCCAGCCGGCGACCTTGTCGACGGCGTTGTGGCGGCCGACATCCTCCATATAGACCAGCGGCCGGTCGGCCTCGCAGAGCACGCAGCCATGGATCGCGCCGGCCTCCAGATAGAGCGAGGGCGTGGTGTTGATCTTGCGCGTCAACGCGTAGAGCCAGCTCGTCCGCAGCTGCGCCTTCGGCAGCTCGATCTCGTCGATCGCCTCCATCAGGTCGCCGAAGGCGGTGCCCTGCGCGCAGCCGGAGGTCAGCGTCTTCTTCTTCAGCTTCGCCTCGAAATTCGTGCGCTGCGGCGTGCGCACGACGACGACCTCGAGCTCCTCGTCATAGTCGACCGCCTCGACGACGTCGCCGCGCTTCAGCATGTTCTGGTTGAGGAGATAGCCGAGCGCGAGATACTCCGGATGGTCGCCGATCGTCATCATCGTGACGATCTCCTGCGCGTTCAGATAAAGCGTCAGCGCCCGCTCGGTGACGACGCGGGTCAGGACCGTCTTACCCGTCTGGTCGAGACCGGAGACGGTCGCGCCGAGGCGCGGCGCCGCCGGGTCGGGCCGCACGAGATAGTCGTCGAGAAAGGTCGGGACGAGCGCCAACGCGCCGGCCTTCAGGCCGCGACGCGCGCCTGGAGCGTCGCCCAGGCTTCGACGGCGGCGATATCGGCGGCCAGCTCGCTCCAGTCGTCGCCGGCGAAAGCGCGCCAGGCCGGCAGCATGTCGTCGCGCACCGCGATCAGGACGGGCAGGCCGGCGGTGATCGCGACCGCGATCTCCTGGCGCAGCCCCTGCCCCAGCGCCTCCTGCCGGCCGAACTTGTTGACGATCACCAGATCGGCGGCGGCGCCGAACGCGGCCGCCATCGCGCCGCCCGCGGCGGCGAGGCCCGAGGCGTCGAGCCTGCAACCGGTCGCACCCGCGCCGCGATCCTCGCTGATCGGGAAGCGCCGGCCGCTGGCGAGATCCTCCAGCGCCATCGTGGCGCAGCCATTGTCGCAGTCGCCGGCATTGTGCTGGACGACGCCGGCGAGGCGCAGGCCGCCGTGGCGGAGCCGTTGCGCCACCTCGGCCATGAAGGCGTCGATCGGGAAGCCGGCGCGGTAGACGATGGCGGCGATGGGCGTCATGCCCCGTTCATCCCACGAAACCGGCGCGCCCGCCAGAGTGCGCCGGTGCCGCGGCCGGACCAGTTGTCGGCTCAGTGTTGCGCCGCACCTACAGCCGGCATCCCGTCCGCAGGCTAGGGTGCGGGCGGTCGAGGTCCGGCGCTTTTTCCGGGCAAGACCCGTTCTGGTTTGCCGGATGATCCGCCGTAACGCCCAAGGCACGCTCGACCCGACCGCCGATTCCGCCATGCTGCTGCGCCGGATCGGCTTCGCGACGCTGGCGCTCGCGCTTCCGCTGGCCTCGCTGGTGTCGCGCCGGGCCGCGGTCGTGCTGGTGCCGATCGGCGTCGCGCTGATGGCGATCGCCATGCTGATCGAGGACCGCGCCGCCTTCACCGGCAATCTGCGCGCGAGCCTGACCGGCCGGCCGGGGCTGATCCTGATCGGGCTCGTCGGCTGGGCGGTGCTCTCGCTGATCTGGAGTCCCTACACCATCTCGGCGAGCGAGAAGGCGGCCAATCTGGCGCTCGCCGTCGCACTCGGCTTCCTCAGCGTCGCGGCGCTGCCGGAGCGGATGCGCGCCTCGAACCTCAACCTCGCGGCGCTCGGCACCGGCCTCGCCGCCGCCTTCGCCCTGATGCTCGTCGTGCTCGCGGCGCTGCGCCGGTCCGACGCCGAGGTCGGCAGCGTCGAGCGCGGCATTTCCGTCGTGCTGATCATGGCCTGGCCGGCCCTGGCCTGGCTCCTGTCGCGGACCCGCTCGCTGACGGCGCTGGCGCTCGCGACCATCGTCGGCCTTCTGACGCTGACGAGGGTCGAGGACGGCGAGGCGGTCGCGATGCTCTGCGGCATCCTCGCCTTCGGCGCGGTCAGCGCCAGCCGGGCGCTCTCGGCGCGGGTGATCGCGCTGATCATCGCCGGGCTGATGCTGCTGGCGCCGATGCTGCCCTTCCTGCTGATCCCGATCGTCTCGCGCTTTCCGGAGAGCGGCGGCGATCTCGCGCTGATGCTCGGCATCTGGGCCGATGTGGTGACGCGCGAGCCGGTGCAGCTGATCACCGGCCACGGGCTCGACACGGTGCTGCGCGGGCGCATCACCGGCGCGCTGCCGCAGACGACGCCGACGACGCTGCTGTTCGAGACCTGGTACGAGCTCGGCCTGGTCGGCGCGACGGCGGCGGCGGCCTGCCTCTATTTCGCGATCCGCGCCGCCGGCCGCATGCCGGGCGCGCTCGCGGCCGGCGGCGTCGCGGCCTATGTCACCGCCTTCGCGCTGACGGCGCTCGGCTTCGCGACACTGCAGACCTGGTGGCTGATGACTCTTGCCGCGGTGGCGCTGATGTTCTCGGCGATCGCGCGCGGCCAATACCGCACCGAGCGGCCGGTCGCGCCGTTGGCCAAGGCGCCGAACCATGTCCGCCCGCGTGCCGGACCGCCGCCGGTCACGCCGGCCAACTGAAACCGGCTCAGGCGGCCTCGCGGTCCGCGTTCACCGCGTGGCAGGCGACGCCGTCGATCGCCGGCGGCGCCTCGCTCCGGCAGCGCTCGAAGACCAGCGGACAGCGCGGATGGAAGGTGCAGCCGGAGGGCGGCGAGATCGGGTTCGGGATCTCGCCCTTCACGCCCTCGCGCGTCTTGCCGACCATGGCGACGTCCGGCACCGCGTCGAGCAGCATGCGGGTGTAGGGATGGCGCGGCGCGGCGAAGAGCCGGCGCCCCTCGGAGACCTCGACGAGGCGGCCGAGATACATCACGCCGATGCGGCTCGCCATGTGCCGGACCACGGCTAGGTTGTGCGAGATGAAGAGATAGGTCAGGCCGAGCCGCTGCTGCAAATCGCGCATCAGATTGAGGATCTGGGCCTGCACCGAGACGTCGAGCGCCGAGGTCGGTTCGTCGCAGACGATGAACTCGGCATTGGAGGCGAGCGCGCGGGCGATGGCGATGCGCTGGCGCTGGCCGCCGGAAAATTCGTGCGGGAATTTCCGCGCATCGTCGGGATGCAGGCCAACCAGGCTCAGCAATTCGCCGACGCGTTCCGCGATCGCGGGCTCGCCCGCCACGATGTCGAAAGCGCGGATCGGCTCGGCGATGATCCGCCCGACGCGCCAGCGCGGGTTCAGCGAGGCGTATGGGTCCTGGAAGATCATCTGGATGCGGCGGCGCAGGCGCTGACGCTCCTGGGCGACCGCGACGTCGGTCATCGAGACACCGGCGATCTGGACCGTGCCGTCGGAAGGCGGCAACAGGCCGACGACCATGCGTGCCACCGTCGACTTGCCGGAGCCGGATTCGCCGACGAGCGCGAAGGTCTCGCCCTTGCGGATGTCGAAGGAGACGCCGTCGACGGCTTTCAGGAACTGGCGCGGCTCGCGCTCGATGACGCGGTTGAGCCAGGGCTTCGAGACGTCGAAGACGCGGCGCAGATCGCGGACCTGGACGAAGGGCGTTTCGCTCATGCCGCGATCCCTTCCCGGCCCGGCAGGTCGTAGAGGTGGCAGGCGACCTTGCGCTCGCCGATCGCGACCAGTTCCGGCCGCTCGACATGGCAGCGGGCGAAAGCCTTGCCGCAGCGCGGGTTGAAGGCGCAGCCCGGCGGGATCGCCGACAGCCGCGGCATCGAGCCCGGTATCTGGACGAGCCGCTCGGTCTCGCCCTCGAGCGAGGGGATCGCGCCCATCAGCCCCTGCGCATAGGGGTGCAGCGGCTCCTTCACCACCGCGCGTACCGGGCCGATCTCGGCGATGCGCCCGGCATACATCACCGCGACCCGGTCGGCGGTCTCGGCGATGACGCCCATGTCGTGGGTGACCAGCATGACCGAGGTGCCGCGCTCGCGGCAGAGCCGCTTGATCACGGCGATGATCTGCGCCTGCACCGAGACGTCGAGCGCCGTCGTCGGCTCGTCAGCGATGACGAATTCCGGCTCGGCGCAGAGCGCGAGCGCGATCACCACGCGCTGGCGCATGCCGCCGGAGAACTCGTGCGGATAGCCGTCGATACGCCGCTCCGGCGCCGGGATGCCGACCTCGTCGAGCAGCGCGATGGCGCGCTTGCGGGCCGCGGCCGCGTCGAGATCGGTATGGGTGCGAATCGTCTCGATCAGCTGCTCGCCGACGCGATAGAGCGGATTCAGGCTGGTCAGCGGGTCCTGGAAGATCATGCCGACGCGCCGGCCGCGGACCTTTCGCATGGCCTCCGGCGGCAGGTCGTCGATGCGCTCGCCGGAGAGGACGACCTCGCCACCGGCGATGCGACCGGGCGGATCGATCAGCCCGATGATCGCCGCCCCGGTAACCGACTTGCCCGCACCCGACTCGCCGACGACGCCGAGGACCTCGCCGCGGGCGACGTCGAAGGAGACCTTGTCGAGCGCCCGCAGCGTGGCGCGGCGCGTGACGAACTCGACGGTGAGGTCGCGAACGGAGAGGATGGGTTCGCTCACGCCGCTCACCTCAGCTTCGGATTGAGCGCGTCGCGCAACCAGTCGCCGAACAGGTTGATCGAGAGCGCCAGCAGAACGAGGACGAGCGAGGGGACGAGCAGAATCCACCATTCGCCCGAGAACAGATATTGCTGGCCGAAGCGGATCAGCGTGCCGAGCGAGGGCTGCGTCGGCGGCATGCCGACCCCGAGGAAGGAGAGCGTCGCCTCCTCGATCACGGCGAGCGCGAGGTTGATCGTGGCGATGACCAGCACGGGACCGGCGACGTTCGGCAGGACGTGCTTCAGCATCACCGGCCAGGCCTTGAGCCCGATCAGGCGGGCGGCGTCGACATAGACCTTGTTCTTCTCGACCAGCGTCGAGCCGCGCACGGTGCGGGCATATTGCGCCCAGTTCGACAGGCCGATGGCGACGACAAGGACGAGCAGCGTCATCCTTTCCTGCAGCGCCGGCGGGATCAGCCCGCGCGCCACGCCGAAGACGAGCAGCGCCACCAGAATCGCCGGAAAGGAGAGCTGGATATCGGCGATGCGCATGATCAGCGCCTCGGTGCGCCCGCCGACATAGCCGGCGACGAGGCCGAGACCCACGCCGATGACGAGCGAGAACACGACCGAGGCCGCGCCCACCAGCAGCGAGACGCGCGAGCCGTAGAGGATGGCCGAGAGGATGTCGCGGCCCTGCGCATCGGCGCCGAGCCAGAAGACCTTGCCGGTGATCTCGTTCGGCTCCATCGGCCTGGAGAAGCCGTCGGAGAGATCGAGCGAAGCCGGATCGAACGGATCGTAGGGCGCGATCAGCGGCGCTGCGACGGCCGCCAGCACGAGCAGCAGCGCGAGCAGCGTCGCCACCACCGTGACCGGGGAGGAGCGGAACGAGAAGGCGATGTCGCTGTCCCAGGCGCGGGCGAGGCGGCCGGGGGCCTTGGCGGGAGTGGGAAGCGTTGTCATGCGCAGCCCCCTGTCATTCCGGGGCGACCTGCAGGGTCGAACCCGGAACCCACGACTGGGTGAACCAGGTTTGATCGGCTTTCCCGAGACAAGGCGGCTTGCCCGGTCGTGGGTTCCGGGTTCTTCGCTGCGCGAAGCCCCGGAATGACAGTCGCAGTGCTCATCGGCCGGCTCACTTCGCCATCGCCGGGTTGCCCGTCCGCAGCCGCGGATCGAGCGCGACGTAGATCAGGTCGACCGCCAGCGAGGTCAGCACGAAGACGAAGGCGACGAAGAGGAGGTAGGCCGACATCACCGGCACGTCGACGAACTGCACGGCGTTGACGAAGAGCGCGCCCAGTCCCGGCCACTGGAACACCGTCTCGGTGACGATGGCGAAGGCGATGACGCCGCCCAATTGCAGGCCGGCGATGGTGATGACCGGGATCATGGTGTTGCGCAGCGCGTGGCGGAACTCGATGCGGCGCTCCGGAATACCGCGCGCCCGGGCGAAGCGGATGAAATCGGCCCGCATCACCTCGAGCATCTCGGAGCGGACGAGGCGCATGATCAAGGTGAGCTGCAGGAAGCCGAGCGTCAGCACCGGCATGACCAGCGATTTCAGCCCGCTGACGGTGAGCAGGCCCGTCGTCCACCAGCCGATCGCGACCGTGTCGCCGCGTCCGAACGACGGCAGCCAGCGCAGCTCGACGGCGAAGATGTAGATCAGCCCGATGCCGATCAGGAAGGTCGGCAGGCTGACCCCGATCAGCGACAGCGACATCACGAGATTTGCGATCCAACCGTCGCGCCGGATCGCGGCATAGACGCCAAGCGCGATGCCGACGACGAAGGCGAAGACCGCGGACAGCACGGCGAGCTCGACCGTGGCTGGCAGCCGCTCGAGGATCAGCGAGGAGACCTTGCGGCTCTGGCGGTAGGAGATGCCGAAATCGCCGCGTGCCGCGTCCGCCACGAAGCGGGCGAACTGCAGCGGCACGGGGTCGTTGAGGCCGAGGCTCTCGGTCAGCTCGGCCCGGTCCTGCAGCGTCGCCTCCTGGCCCAGCATGTTGACGACCGGGTCGCCGACGAAGCGGAACATCGAGAAGGCGATGAAGGCGACGGCGAGCATCACCACCAGCCCCTGCATCAGCGAGCGCAGGATATAGGCGAGCATTCAGGGCTCTTCTTTTCTGGTTTCGACGAGCCGTCGCCGTCATTGCGAGGAGCGAAGCGACGAAGCAACCCAGGGGTGACGGAGCACTACGCCCCCTGGGTTGCTTCGCTACGCTCGCAATGACGGCGTTGGTTCAGCGAGACGACTACGAGCCCTTGAAGCTCACCATCTTGAGCTTCGGCGAGTTCGCCACGTCGACGGGGATGTCGAGCGTGGTGTTCATCGCGTAGCTCAGCGCCTGGTGGTGGATGGGCAGGTAGATCGTCTCGTCCTTCAGCTTGGCCCAGAGCTTGGCGATCGTGGCGTCGCGCTTGGGGATATCGATCTCCTTCGACAGCGACTGGATCATCGTGTCGACCTCGGCGTCCTTGTAGCCGGTCGCGTTCCACGAGCCTTGGCTGCCGGTGCGCGAATGGTACATGTAGGAGAAGATGTAGTCGGAATCATAGGTCGGCACGCCCCAGCCGACGAGGTAGAACTCGGTCTCGGGCGGGTTCTTCTGGATCAGGTTGAAGTGGATCGACTTCGACTGCGAGACCAGGTTCACCTTGATGCCGATCTGGCCGAACATGCCGACGGCCGCCTGGCAGATGCCCTCGTCGTTGACGTAGCGGTCGTTCGGGCAGTGCAGCGTGGTCGAGAAGCCGTTCGGATAGCCGGCCTCGGTCAACAGCGCCTTGGCCTTGGCGTTGTCGACGGCGGGAGCAGCGTCGAGCTCTTTCGTCCAGCCATTGACGAAGGGCGGCATGATCACGCCGGTCGGCACAGACTCGCCGCGCATCACGACGCGCTGGATCGCCGGGCGGTTGATCGCCATGTTCATCGCCTGGCGCACGCGCTTGTCGGCGAAGGGGTTCTTGCCCTGGACGTCGTCGCCCTTGAGGTCGGCCGAGGCCACGTCCATGCCGAAGAAGATCGTGCGGTTCTCGGCGCCCGACGTCACGCGCATCTTCGGCGCGCCCTTCAGGCGGGCGATGTCCTGCACCGGCACGTCCTGGACGAAGTCGACCTCGCCCGAGAGCAGCGCTGCGACGCGGGTCGCGTCCTGCTTGATCGGCACAAAGGTCAGCTCGGTCACCTCGAGCGGGACCTTGGCCTTGTTCCAGTAGGCGTCGTTGCGCTTCATCACCGTCTTCACGTCGGCCTCGCGCGAGACCAGCGTGAACGGCCCGGTGCCGTTGGCGTTGCGGACGGCGAAGTTCTCTTCCTTGTTCTTGAAGTCCTGCGCCTTGACCGCGTTGTTCTTCTCGGCCCAGGCCTTGCTCATGATCAGGATCGAGGAGGTGTTGTTGACCAGCAGCGGGTTCGGCCCCTTGGTCTTGATCCGGACCGTCAGGTCATCGACCTTCGAAACCTTCTCGACCGAGGTGAGATAGCCCTTGAAGTCCGAGGTCGGCTGCATGGCGCGCTCATAGGAGAACACCACGTCGTCGGCGGTGAGCGCAGCGCCGTCATGGAACTTGATGCCGGAGTTCAGCTTGAACTCCCAGGTCGTCGGATCGTCGGGCAGCACGCGCCAGGAGGTGGCGAGCAGCGGGCCGAGCTTGCCGGTATGGTCGCGCTCGGTCAGGCCCTCGTAGATGTGCGAGCCGAGCGCGGTCGTCGGACCCTCGTTCTGGCCGTGCGGATCGAGCGTCAGCGCGTCGCCCGAGCGAGCCCATTTCAGCGGACGGGCCTCGGCGGCGCCGAGCGCCAGGGCCGAGACGCCGACGAGCGCGGCGGCGAAGGCGAGAAAACGAGGTTTCATAAGACGATGCCTCCCGTGAAGCGGCCTGTGCGACGGCCGGCGAAGCGCAGGACTTTAGGGGCAGTGCCGGCGCGAGTCACGGGGTGCATCTGCGCAAAACGCATGGCCTTTGGACGAACTGCACAATCGGGCGCCAGCCGCCGCGCGAGCCCCCGCTCAGCGCGACAGTTCGGCGATGACCCCGCGCACGAAGGCGGTTCCGGCATCGAGCTGGGCGATGCTGATGAACTCGTCGGGCTGGTGCGCCTGGGCGATGTCGCCGGGGCCGCAGACCACGGTCGACCAGCCGGCGGCCTGGAACAGCCCGCCCTCGGTGCCGTAGGCGACGACATGGCTGCCATTGTCACCGGTGAGGCGGCGTGACAGCGCCTCCGCCGCGCCCTCTTTCTCCGGACCGAGCGGCGGCGTCTGCGACGTGATCTCGACGACGATGCCGGTCGCGGGCGCGATCGCCTTCATGCCGCCCTCCAGCTCGGCGGCGAGCGCCCTGTAGCGCCCGACATAGTCCACCTCGTCGTCGCCCGGCACGACGCGAACCTCGTGGCTGAAGACGCAGGCCTCGGCGGTGATGTTGACGGCGGTGCCGCCCTGGACGGCGCCGACATGCAGCGTCGAATAGGGCGGCTCGAACGGGCTGTCCGTGCCGGCACGGGCCTTGTTCTCCGCCATGGTGCGGTTGTGCCAGTCGATCAGCGTGCCCGCGATCATCACCGCCGGCACCCCGACATCGACGCGGCTCGAATGCACGGCATGGCCGGTGACGGTGGTCAGCATGCGGGTGCCGCCCTTGTGGCCGGTGACGACCTGCATCATCGAGGGTTCGCCGACGATCACGGCCGACGGCGCGATGCCGGCCGCCGCCATCGCCTTGACCAGGATGCGCGCGCCGAGGCAGCCGACCTCCTCGTCATAGGAGAGCGCGAGATGCACCGGGCGCTTCAGCGGCGCCGCCAGCATCTCCGGCACGAGCGCCAGGGCGATGGCATCGAAGCCCTTCATGTCGCATGTGCCGCGGCCGTAGAGCTTGCCGTCGCGCTCGGTCAGCGTCCAGGGATCGGAGGTCCAGGCCTGGCCGGCGACCGGCACGACGTCGGTATGGCCCGACAGCACGACGCCGTCGGCGACCTTCGGTCCGATCGTCGCGTAGAGGTTGGCCTTGTCGCCGTCCTCGCTCGGCACCAGCGTGCTCTCGACGCCGAGACCGGCCAGATACTCGCGGCAGAAATGGATCAGGTCGAGATTGCTGTTTTGCGACTCGGTGTTGAAGGAGACCAGCTTCGCCAGCATCTCGCGGGGCGTCATCGTCACTGAGGCGGTCTCCGGAAGAGGCGGCGCAAGGCTGGTTTCGTTCTGGCAGGCTAAGCCCGCAGTGCGGCAGGTCAACTGCGGAGGCGCGCTTCACGCATGGCAATCGGACCCGCCCCACGGCCCTGATCCTGGGAAGCGCTGCCAAAGGAAGCGCGTCTCGAAGGACGATCCAGCAGGCTCCGAGACCACTGGACCATCCTTCGAGACACGGCCTTCGGCCGCTCCTCAGGATGAGGGCAGAAAAGCACGAACGCCGTTGCCACGCTTGACGGGCCCGCATCGCGCGCGCTCCTGTGCGCCACCGCGAGCCGCTATGCTCGCGGCGCGACATGAAGGGCCTTGCCGATGGATTTCGACGTCACCCTCTCCGATATCCAGGCCGCAGCGACCCGCATCGCCGGCAAGGTCCGGCGCACGCCGACCTTCCACAGCGCCGGGCTCTCGGCCCGGCTCGGCGTCGAGACCATGGTGAAGGTCGAGGCGCTGCAACTCGGCGGCTCGTTCAAGGTGCGCGGCTGCTTCAACAAGCTGATGGGCCTGAGCGAGAAGGAGCTTTCGCGCGGCGTCGTCACCGTCTCGGGCGGCAACCACGCCATCGCGGTCTCGCTCGTCGCCAAGGCGATGGGCGCGCGCGCGCTCGTGCTGATGCCGAAGGACGTCGCCGCGCTCAACATCGCGCTGACGAAGAGCGCCGGCGGCGAGGTCGAGCTCTGCGAGGATGCGATCGAAGCCTTCGACAAGGCCGCGGCCTACGCTGCCGAGGGCATGACCAACATCCATTCCTTCGACGACCCGGCGATCATCGCCGGCCACGGCTCGGTCGGTCTGGAGATGGCGACCGACGCCTCGGGCCGGCTCGACCACGTCTTCATCTCGATCGGCGGAGGCGGCTTCTGCGCCGGCGTCGGCGCGGCGCTGAAGGGCCTCGACCCGGCGGTACGCATCCATGGCGTCGAGACGGAAGGCGCCACGACGATGACGCAGGCGCTCGCCGCCGGGAAGCCGGTGCCCCTGCGCGGCACCTCGATCGCGCGCACGCTGAACGCCCCGTTCGCGACCGAGCGCACCATGGCCGCGGCGCGCCAGTTCCTCGAGGACATCGTCGTGGTGCCGGACGCCGAAGCCGTGCGCGAGATCGTATGGGTGCTGCAGAACGGCCGCGTGCTGCTGGAGCCGGCGGCTGCCTGCGTCGTCGCGGCGGCGGAAGCGAGCAAGGCGATGTTCAAGCCGGGCGAGCGGGTGGGGCTGGTGCTCTGCGGCTCGAATGTGGCGCTGGAGGATATCGCGGCGTGGCGGGAGCGGTTCGGGGTTTGAGGGGGCGGTTGGGGATGCGGCAGCTATGGGGGTGGGAGCGGACACCCGCTGCTCAACGCTCCGGCCTCAAGCGCATTACCAAATTGCAGGTTGCGGCGCGCGTTGCAGGGCCGCGCTCGGGAGTATTTGCTCATATTCAGCCAAATAGTGCTCAAGAGGCAATCTCGTGCCGGTCACGCGAATTTCCGACGTCGTTCGGTCTATGATGATGGGGGCGTTGCCGAGAAGTTGTGCCGAAAAATCGCCAGTCTCGATATACTGTTTGGACTGGTAGAAGAATATCCACCCGTAGGGCTTTGCGATCGTAGCTTCACGCACAATGCAAGCCTGTCCTTCCAACAGAATGTCGACCCATGCCGTGGCCAGTGCAGCTGCCTTTCTAAAATCCATTGCGTCAGAATTCCTCGATCGAACGTGACGCCGCGAAGCTGCGGCCATGGTGGGCCAAATGCTGATAGGAGCGAACTCTTGCTCGGTCTGCAAAGGGTCGAAAGCTGCCTTGCCGCTTGCCCCGCCGACTCCCTCTCTAAACCCACTGCACGATATCGCCCGTCCCGATCTGGTGGAGATCGAGCTCCGAATCGCTCAAGCGGCGCTGCAGCTTGAGGACGGGATCCGGCAACAGCGCCGGATGCCGGGCGAGCGCGGCCAGCGCCGCATCCTCGACGAAGAAGACCTGTCGTCCAGACCCGGACGGCGAGGTGACCTCGATCTGAAAAGCCTTGCTGTCGCTCATCGTATCGGGCTCTCCGCTGACCGGGCGCGATAGCACGGTCGAGATGTCGCCGCCATGTAATGTCGTTTGCGAGCGTTATCGTCTGGCTTCGGTTTTCAACAGCGTGGCAAGACGTGGATGGCCGGGACAAGCCCGACCATGACGAAAATGGCACTGGAAGAACCCCTCTCCTGCAAGGAGAGGGGCAGGGGCGAGGTGATGGACGCGGGACCAGCGAACCGCAAACTCAACCGCAGCAGCGGCGAGGTCTCGCTCCATGCGGAGAACGTCCGACCCCTCACCCTGCCCTCTCCCTCCGGGAGAGGGTTCCGCGTCGAGGGTCTCGTGCGAACCCGGATAGGAGAAGGAACGAGACGGCGCGCTTCCCCGCCCGGTCACCCCATCTTCTCGACCACCACGAGCCGCCTGACCTCGCCGCGCAAAAACGCCTGCAGGAACTTCTCGTAGTCCCTGAACGAGACGCAGCCATTGGAGTCGCCGCGGGGTCCGAGCAGATAGGGATGCGCCAGGAGGCCGGCACGGCCGTAGATCGCGCCCGAGCCGCCGACCGGATGGAGGCGGATGGCGCGGTGGCCGTGGAACAGCGCCTCGCGTTCTGTGAGATTGTAGACATGCGGCGGGGTGACGCCCTGCATCCGGACATGGGCGAAGCGGATGTCGTCCATCTTCTCGCCGAGGCCGGAATGAGCCTCGAGCCGGTCGCCGTTCGGCATGTAGACCATGCGCGCGCTGATGTCGTAGACCGCCGTCGCCTGGGCCGAGCTCAGCGTCGGCGCGAGCGAGGGGCTCAAGCGCCGGCCACGGCTCTGGTCGACGATGTCGTCCTGCGGCGCGGCATAGGCGAGCGCCGTCCCGGAGGATTTCTGAACGCCGAACAGCTTTTCGAAGAAGGAGCGGTTGTCCTCCTGGACGGCGGGCGCCGCGACGGTCTTCGTGCGGCGGAGCGGGCGCGGCGCTGCGACACGCGGGGCCTCGGCCGTCGTCGTCGGGGCTTGCGCGGTAGCCGGCGCCGGCGGAGTCGGCACCTGCAGGCCCGGCGGGCGCGGCAACGGCAAGGGTGCGAGCTGAACGACGCTCGGAGGTGAGAGCGGCGGCAGCGGCAGCGCAGCCGGCGGCTCGGGCTCGCGGGCGGTCGTCGGCGGAAGCGAGGCGATCTCGGCCGGTGCGGCGGAGCGCCATGGCGCGAGCGGTTCGTTCCGGCCGAGCGCGAGCGGCTTGGGCCCGAGCGAGAAGGCCGGATCGAGCAGTGGATGATAACGCGAGGCGGAGGCGACCTCGACCGGGTTCGGGGCCGTCCCGCCCGCGCCGGGTTGGGCAGGCTGACGCTGCCAGGCCGAGACGCCGGCGAAGACGCCGAGGCCGACGACGAAGAGGGGCAAGAGCCTGGGGAAGCGGCGGCGGCGCCTGCGGCTGTACGACAGCGAGACGAGGCCGCCCGGCCTGCCGATCGTGTTACGCATGGACGCCACTCGCGCGCTACTCGAAAGCCCCTTCCGACGCGGTCACGAGCCAGCGCTGCTCCACCCGCGCCAAGGCTGCGAGCGGACTGCGTCCGGCACGATCGATGAGGGAGGGAGGCCTGAACTGAACTTCCGCCATTGAGCCCGATCTTGGTTAATTGCGCGTGAATCATGCGGGCCGGTTTTTGCAGGTCGCCGCGAGCGTCGGCGCTCATTCCGCCCGCTGCCATCCGCCATGCCGCAATCGGCTTGGACAGGAGCCCGCGCCTCGCGCTAGCCTGCGCGCCGCACGCCACCCGTTTCCTGCGGAGCGGCCGCCCTACTCGCCCGAGGACATGATGCCCAAAGCCGAACTCATCGCCGCGCTCGCTTCCGAGATCGGTGAAATCCGCCGTGATTTCCACCGCCATCCCGAGCTGATGTACGATGTCCAGCGCACCGCCGGGATCGTCGCCGAGAAGCTCAGGGCCTGGGGTGCCGACGAGGTCGTGACCGGCGTCGGCAAGACCGGCGTTGTCGGCGTGATCAAGGGCAGGAGCCAGGGCTCGGGCAAGGTCATCGCCATGCGCGCCGACATGGACGCGCTGCCGATCCACGAGGAGACCAATCTCGAGCACCGCTCGACCGTGCCCGGCAAGATGCATGCCTGCGGCCATGACGGCCACACCGCCATGCTGCTCGGCGCGGCGAAATACCTCGCCGAGACGCGCGATTTCGACGGCACCGCGGTGGTGATCTTCCAGCCGGCCGAGGAAGGCGGCGCCGGCGCCAAGGCGATGATCGACGACGGCATGATGGACCGCTTCGGCGTGCAGGAGGTCTACGGCCTGCACAACAAGCCCGGCATGCCGATCGGCCAGTTCTCGATCCGCAAGGGCCCGACCATGGCGGCGGCCGACCGCATCCACATCAAGATCGAGGGCAAGGGCGGCCATGCCGCGGCGCCGCACCAGGTCAACGATCCGCTCGTCGCCGCCTGCCAGCTGGTCACCGCTCTGCAAACGGTCGCCTCGCGCAATGCCGACCCGCTCGATTCGATCGTGGTCTCGGTCACGGCGCTGAACGCCGGCGAGGCCTTCAACGTCATTCCCCAGACGGTCGAGATCAAGGGCTCGGTCCGGACGCTGACGCCGCAGATGCGCGAGCTCGCACAGAAGCGCATCACCACCATCACGGACGGGCTGATGAAGGCCTTCGACCTCAAGCACGAGCTCGAATACCATCTCGGCTATCCCGTGACCTTCAACCATGCCGGCCAGACCGACTTCGTCACCAGCGCGACCAAGGAGGTCTTCGGCAAAAGCGCGATCGACACCGAGGCCGAGCCGGTGATGGGCTCGGAGGATTTCTCCTTCATGCTGGAGGAGCGCCCCGGCGCCTTCATCTTCATGGGCAACGGCGACTCGGCCGGGCTGCACCACCCGGCCTACGAATTCAACGACGAGGCGATTCCCGTGGGCGTGACCTATTGGGCGAGCCTCGTCGAGATCGCCATGCCGCAGCACGCGTGACGAGGCCACCGCTGCGATGAGCGACATCGACTGCCTGGTGATCGGGGCCGGCGTGGTCGGCCTCGCCACGGCACGCGCGCTGGCGCTGGCCGGCCGCGAGGTGGTGATCGTCGAGGCAGCGGACGGCATCGGCACTCAGACCTCGGCCCGCAACAGCGAGGTCATCCATGCCGGCCTGTACTACCCGCCGGGCTCGCTGAAGGCGAAGGTCTGCGTCGAAGGCCGCAAGGCGCTCTATGCCTATCTCGACCAGCGCGGGCTGCCCTACAAGGCCTGCGGCAAGCTGATCGTCGCGACCTCGGCCGCGCAGAAGCCGGCGCTGGAGACGATCCTGGCGCGGGCGCAGGCCGCCGGGGTCGCGTCGCTGCGCTTCGTCGATGCTGCCGAAGCGCGGGCGCTGGAGCCGGAGGTCGCTTGCGAGATCGCCCTGCTCTCGCCCGAGACCGGCGTCGTCGACAGCCACGCGCTGATGCTGTCGCTGCTCGGCGAATGCGAGGCGGCGGGCGGCTCGCTCGCGCTGGAGACGCCGATCCTGGGCTGGCGGCGCGAGGCGGAGGGTTTCGCGGTCGATTTCGGCGGCGCCGATCCGGCGAGCTACAGCGTGCGGACGGTGGTCAATGCGGCCGGGCACGGCGCACCGAAACTGCTTGGGCTGCTCGAAGGCTTCCCGCAGAAGCATGTCCCGGTGCAGCATTACGCCAAGGGCAACTACTTCTCGCTTTTGGGCAAACAGCCTTTCAAGCACCTGATCTACCCGGTGCCGGAAGCGGCCGGCCTCGGCATCCACGCCACTGTCGACATGGCGGGCCGCGTCAAGTTCGGTCCCGACGTCGAATGGGTCGGGAACGATCAGGACCTGATCGTCGATCCGGCGCGAGCCGACAAATTTTACGCCGCGATCCGGACCTACTGGCCGGCCCTGCCGGACGGCGCGCTCGTCGCCGACTATGCCGGCGTGCGGCCGAAGCTGCATGCGGCCGGCGAGCCGATGCCGGATTTCCGCATCGACGGGCCTGCGCAGCACGGCGTGCCGGAGCTGGTCAACCTGCTCGGCATCGAGAGCCCGGGCCTAACGAGCTGCCTCGCGATCGCGGAGCTGGCGGTGGAGCGGCTGGGGACGTAGAGCCAGTCATCCCCGCAGCTTCGCCACGGCCTCCCGCGCTTCTTTCGCCAGCGTCGTGATCCGCGCCCAGTCGCCGGCGGCGATCGCGTCCGCGGGAACCAGCCAGGAGCCGCCGACGCAGAGGACCTGCGGCAAAGCGAGATAGGAGCCGAGATTGGCGAGCGAGACGCCGCCGGTCGGACAGAAGGTCATCTGCGGGAAGGGGCCGGACAGGGCCTTCAGCGCCGAGGGACCGCCGGCCTGCTCGGCCGGAAAGAACTTCGCCACGGTCCGCCCGGCTGCGACGGCGCGCATGCAGTCCGACGCCGTCGCGACGCCGGGCAACCAGGGCAGGCCGGCCTCGCGCAGCGCCTGATCGACGCTCTCGCTGAAGCCGGGGCTGACCACCGCCTGCGCGCCGGCGTCCCGAACCTGCCGGACCTGCGCCGGCGTCACCACCGTGCCGGCAACCGCAAGCGCCTCCGGGACCGATTTGGCGATCGCCGCGAGCGCATCGAGCGCGGCGGGACGGCGCAGCGTGACCTCGACCACGTCGATGCCGCCGGCGACCAGCGCGCGCGCGAGATCGACGGCACGCGAGGCGTCCTCGATCACCACCACGGGGACCACGCCGCAGGCCTTAAGGCGGGCGACGGCGGCGGCTTCATCCATGGCGGCACTCTTTGAAACGATTGAACGGGCTGACGGCGATCTACTCTTTCGCCCAGTAGACGTCGAGCCCCTGCGGCCGGCCGAGCAGGAGATCGACCGGCAGCGGCGCGGTGCGCGAGGCGGCCGAGGTGAGCACCGCCTCCTTGACCGGACCGGAGACGAGCAGGCCGGCCCAGCCGGCGCCGACCAGCCGCGCAGCCGAGAGCGAGAGGCGCGGCGGCAATCCGGGCGGCCGCGCCACGACGATGCCGCTGTCGGGCGCGGCGCCGAAGCTCGATTCCGCTCCGGGGAACAGCGAGGCGACGTGGCCGTCGGGCCCCATGCCGCTGACGACGAGGTCGAGCGGCGGCTGCACCGCAAGTGTCGCGGACAGGGTCGCCGCGGCGGCCTCGATGTCGCTGCCATGGCCATGGAAAGACAGGAAGGCGATCTCCTCCCTGCCCAACGGCGCGAATTGCGCGCGGATCATGCGCTCGTTCGAGGCGGTGTCGTCGGGCGCGACGAAGCGCTCGTCGGTCGGCAGCAGCGTGACCTTGCTCCAGTCGACCGGCTGAATGGCGAGCGCCGCGAGGAAGGCGCCGGGCGTCGTGCCGCCGGGCACGGCGAGGCAGGCCCTGCCCTGCTTTGCGATCAGGTCGCTCAGCCGCAGCGCGACCGTCTCGGCCAAAGCCTCGGAGGCGTCGGCGAGCGTCTCGAAGCGATGCCAGGCGAGCGTGCCGGCGGCATCCATCAGACGAAATCCGGATCGGCCCAGGAGCGCCCCTCGCGCTCGATCATGCCGATCGCCGAGGACGGGCCCCAGCTTCCAGCGGCATAGCGGGCCGGCTGGGGCATGTACTCTTCCCAGCCGGCGAGGATCGGATCGATCCAGGCCCAGGCCTGCTCGACCTCGTCGCGGCGCATGAACAGGGTCTGGTCGCCGCGGATGACGTCGGTGAGCAGGCGCTCATAGGCGTCGGGTGTGCGCACGTCGAAGGCGGTGTCGTAGCGCAGGTCGAGCTGGCGCGGCACGATCTTGAGCTTTCCGGAGCCCGGGACCTTCATCATCATCTGGAGCTGGACGCCGTCATTGGGCTGGAGCCGGATGACGAGCCGGTTGGCATAGAGCTGCTCGCAGCCGGGCGTGCGGCCGAACAGCGAGTGCGGCACCGGCTTGAAGGTGACGGCGATCTCGGAATAGCGCTGCGGCATCCGCTTTCCGGTGCGGATATAGATCGGCACGCCGGCCCAGCGCCAGGTGTCGAGCTCGCAGCGCAGCGCCACGAAGGTCTCGGTGTTCGAGGCATGGCCGAGTTCCTCGGCATAGCCCTTGACGCGCTGGCCATCCATCTGGCCGGCGCCGTACTGGCCGCGCACGGTGTGGCGCTGGACGTCGGGCCCGACGATCGGTCTCAGCGCCTTCAGCACGCGGACCTTCTCGTCATGCACGGCCTCGGCCTCGAGCGTGTTCGGCGGCTCGATCGCGAAGAGAGTGAGGAGCTGCAGGACGTGATTCTGCACCATGTCGCGCAGATGGCCGGCCTTGTCGTAATAGCCGGCGCGGCTTTCGAGGCCGACGGTCTCTGCCACCGTGATCTGGACGTTGTCGATGTCGCGGCTCGACCAGGAGCGCTCGAACAGCGTGTTGGCGAAGCGCAGCACCATCAGGTTCTGCACCGTCTCCTTGCCGAGATAATGGTCGATCCGATAGGTCCGGCTCTCGGGCAGGATCTGCGCGACCGCGTCGTTGATCTCGCGGGCCGAGGCGAGATCATGCCCGATCGGCTTCTCCAGGATGACGCGCGAGGTGCCGTTGAGGATATGGGCCTTGGCGAGGTTCTGGCAGATCGGGATGAAGAGGTCGGGCGGGGTCGAGAGATAGAAGGAACGGACGCGCTCGGTGTCGCCCAGCGCCTTCTTCAGCGCTCCGTAGGTCTCGGGCTTGACCGCGTCGAGCAGGACCACCGTCAGGCGATCGAGGAAGTCCTTGATCTGGCTCTGCGTCAGATCGCTGTCGCCGAGTTTTTTGGCGACCTCCTTCGGCAGGCCGTCGACGTCCTCCGGCTTGCGGACGATGCCGAAGATGCGGCTTTCGCCGGGCAGCACGCCCTCCAGATTGCGCTGCGCCAGCGCCGGGAAGAGCTTGCGCATGGCGAGGTCGCCGCCGGCGCCGAAAATGACGAGGTCGAAGGGCGGCACCGGCGTGCGCTCGGGCGCGGCCTCGGGCCGGATGATGCGCTCGGGCGTGGCGTCCATAGGCTTTGTCTCCAGATTAATTCAGGCCGGCAATCGAGCCGAACCGTGCGACGAGAATGAGACCAAGCACGGCGCTTGCCAAACGCTTTGGACGACATGCAGGCCGTCATTGCGAGGAGGCGAAGCCGACGAAGCATCCAAGGGACATGCCGCGCCCGATCCGCCTGGATTGCTTCGCTGCGCTCGCAATGACGGGGGAATGTCACCCCGCGCGGCGAAAACCCTCGCTCGCGGTCAGCAATTGCTGGGCATAGGCCGTCTGCGGCGCGCGCGCCGCGAGCGTTCCCGCTGCCATCTCCTCGACGCCGCGGCCGAACTGCATGACGAGCAGGCGCTCGCACATATGGGCGACGACGGCGAGGTCATGGCTGACCAGGATATAGGTCAGCTTGCGCTCGTGGCGCAGCGCCTGCAACAGGTTCAGGACTTCGGCCTGGATCGAGACGTCGAGCGCCGAGGTCGGCTCGTCGAGAAGCAGGATCGAGGGTTCGAGCACGAGCGCGCGGGCGATCGCGACGCGCTGGCGCTGGCCGCCCGAGAGCTGGTGCGGATAGCGGAAGCGGAACGACGAGGGCAGCCCGACCTCGGCCATGGCGCGGCCGATGCGCGCCTCTGCATCGCCGAGCCGATGGATCGAGAGCGGCTCGGCCAGCGTGTCGTCGACCGTCTTCTTGGGATGCAGCGAGCCGTAGGGATCCTGGAAGACCATCTGGACCTGACGATGGAAGGCCTTGTCACGGATTTTCGGCTGCGGCTCACCCTGGATCGTGGCGCCGCCCGACCACTCCCGGTTCAGGCCGGCGAGCACGCGCAGCACGGTCGACTTGCCGGAGCCGGATTCACCGACGATGCCGTAGCTCTCGCCCGGCGCGACCGAGAAGGAGAGATCTTTCACGACATGCGAGTCGCCGAAGGAGACGTTGAGATTGTCGACGAGGATGGCGGGTTGCGTGTTCATGCCAGCCATGCCGGGTCGCGGGTGAGGGTCGAGAGCTTGTCCTTGGGATGGTCGAGCTCGGGCAGGCAGCCGAGCAGGCCGAGCGTGTAGGGATGGCGGCGCGAGCGCGCGCTCTCGTCGGCGAGCTCGGCCGCCGGCAGCGTCTCCATCGCCTTGCCGCCATACATCACGATGACGCGGTCGCAGAAGGACTGCACCAGATGCAGGTCGTGGCTGATGAAGATCAGCCCCATGCCGCGGCTGGTGACGAGATCGTCGAGGATCTTCAGCACCTGCAATTGCACCGTGACGTCGAGCGCCGAGGTCGGCTCGTCGGCGATCAGGATGTCGGGCTCGGCGATCAGCATCATCGCGATCATGACGCGCTGGCCCATGCCGCCCGAGACCTCGTGCGGATAGAGCTCGTAGACGCGGGCCGGCTCGCGGATCTGGACCTGCTCCAGCATGGCGAGCGAGCGCTCGCGCGCCTCGCGCGTGCTCGCCTTGTGGTGGACGCGATAGGCCTCGGCGATCTGCGCGCCGACGGTCTGGACCGGGTTCAGCGAGAATTTCGGGTCCTGCATCACCATCGAGATGTGGCGGCCGCGCAGCTTTCGGCGCGTGCGCTTGTCCATCGTCAGCAGGTCCTGGCCGCGATAGACGAGTCTGTCGGCCAGCACTTCGCCGGGATGCGGGATCAGGTCGAGGATGGCGCGGCCGGTCATCGACTTGCCGGAACCGGATTCGCCGACGATGCCGAGACGCTCGCGACCGAGCGTGAAGGACAGGCCGCGAACGGCGCGCACGATGCCGGTGGCCGTGTGGAAATTGACGCGGAGATTGTCGAGTTCGAGCAGGGGCTGTTCGCTCATCGTGCGTCCATCACGTCGCGCAGGCCGTCGCCGAGCAGATTGAAGCCGAGTGCGACGATGCAGATCGCGATGCCGGGGAAGGTCGCGACCCACCACTGGTCGAAGATCTGCTCGCGGCCGGCCGAAATCATCGCGCCCCATTCCGGGATCGGCGGCTGCGCGCCGAGGCCGAGGAAGCCGAGGCCGGCGGCGGTCAGGATGATGCCGGCCATGTCGAGCGTAGTGCGCACGATCAGCGAGGGCAGGCACATCGGCACGACATGCTTCCAGACGATGCGCCATTGCGAAGCGCCCTGCAACCGTACGGCCGCAATGTAGTCCTGCTGGCGGATGATCAGCGTCTCGGCCCGGGCGACGCGGGCGTAAGGCGGCCAGGCCGTGATCGCGATGGCGATGACGGCGTTCTCCAGACCGGGGCCGAGCGCCGCGACGAAGGCGAGCGCGAGCACGAGCCGCGGAAAGGCGAGGAAGACGTCGGTGATGCGCATCAGGAGGCGATCGACCCAGCCTCCGAGATAGCCCGAGGTCGCACCGATCAGAAGGCCGATCGGCCCGACCGAGATCACCACCAGCACGACGATGACGAGGGTGACGCGGGCGCCGTAGACGATGCGGCTGAAGATGTCGCGGCCGAGCGCGTCGGTGCCGAACCAGTTCACCGCGGATGGCGGCAGCAGCCGCTTGTCGAGCGCCTGGGCCAGCGGGTTGTAGGGCGCGATCAGCGGCGCGAAGGCCGCGACGAGCAGGAGCGCCACGACGATGCCGAGACCGGCGACCGCGAGCGGATTGCGCCTGAAGGCGAGCCAGCGCCGATAGAGCTGGCCAAGCCTGGCCTGCCGGCGCGAGGTCGGGGAGTCGGTGACGAGATAGTCGGTCCAGGTGCTCATGATCCCGCCCTCATCGCGTCCGCGGATCGACCAGGCGGCCGATGATGTCGGAGATCAGGTTGACGCCGATGAAGACGGCGCCGACGACGAGCGTGCCGCCGAGCACCGCGTTCATGTCGGCGTTGAGCAGCGAGTTGGTGATGTAGCGACCCAGGCCCGGCCAGGCGAAGATCGTCTCGGTCAGCACCGAGCCTTCGAGCAGATGCGCATAGGAGAGCGCGATCACGGTGACGAGCGGGACGAGCGCGTTGCGCAGCGCATGGCGCCAGATCACGCGGAACTCCGACATGCCCTTCACGCGGGCGGCGATGACGTATTGCTGCTGCAGCTCGCTGATCATGAAGCTGCGGGTCATGCGGCTGATATAGGCGACGCTGAGCAGGCCGAGCACGGCGGACGGCAGGATGAGATGCGAGAAGGCGTCGCGCGCCGCGTCCCATTCGCGCTGCAGCAGCGCATCGAGGACGAGGATGCCGGTGATCGGATCGACGAAATCCTGATAGGCGACCCCGATGCGGCCCGGCCCCGCGACCCAGCCGAGCTTGGCGTAGAACAGCAGGAGGCCCATCAGGCCGAACCAGAACACCGGCACGGAATAGCCGAACAGGCCGATGAGGCGGGCGAGCTGGTCCGGCCAGCGGCCCTGATAGACCGCCGCGAGCACGCCGAGCGGCAGGCCGAGCGCGACGCCGATCAGCGTGCCGAGCGTCGCGAGCTCCAGCGTCGCGGGGAAGACGCGCCTGATGTCGTCGGTCACCTTCTGCGCGGTCAGGACCGAGGTGCCGAGATCGCCGGTGAAGACCTTGCCGATATAGATCGCGAATTGCTGCCAGAGCGGCTTGTCGAGGCCGAGTGCGATGCGGGCGTTCTCGTAGACGTCAGGCCTTGCATTGTCGCCGACGACGGCGAGCACCGGGTCGATCGGGATGACGCGGGCGATGAAGAAGGTGACCAGCAGCAGGCCGAAGAAGGTGATCGCGACCGTGGTCAGCTCGCGCCCGGCGATCCTGCCCCAGCGCGCCGCCCGCCCCGTGAATGTTTCCGACGTACTCGCCATCGCACCAACTTCTTGTTTTTCTTAGCCGATCCACCGGTCCCCGTCCCGAGGAGCGCTCCGCGGGAGCGCGTCTCGAAGCAAAAGGACCAGGAGGTCGGCAACCGTTATTGGCCGTCTAGCAAGAAGCCCGCCGCAGTCCCTCGGGACCGGACGGGCTTCCAGCAGTCGCCGGCGCTCAGTTCTTGCTGATCGACGCGTAGAAGTTGGTGTCGGAGCTCGGCCCGATGACCCAGCCGGTGACGCCCTTGCGGTCGGCCGAGACCTCGACCTGCTGGAACATGATGACGAAGGGCGAGACCTTCTGGTGGTCGCGCTGCAGGTCGCCATAGACGGCGGCGCGCTTGGTGGCGTCGGATTCGAGCACGTTGGCCTGCGTCAACTTGGTCATGTCCGGGATGTCCCAGGCATTGCGCCAGGCCAGCGTCTTCGACTTCGCGTCCTCGCCGTTGTTCTCGTTGATGGCGAAGGTCTCGGCATTGGTGTGCGGGTCGAGATAGTCCGGGCCCCACTGGCCGATATAGATGTCGTGGGTGCGGGCGCGGTACTTGGTCAGGGTCTGCTTGCCGTCGCCGGGGATCAGTTCGAGCTTGATGCCGGCCTGGGCCCAGCTCGCCTGCACGGCCTGGGCGATGTCGGTGATCGGGTTGACCGAGCGGACGTCCATGGTGACCGAGAAGCCGTTCGGCAGGCCGGCCTTGGCGAGCAGCTCCTTGGCCTTGGCCGGGTTGAACGTATAGGGCTTGTCGTCGATCGCGCCCAGGAAGCCCTTGGGCAAGAAGGCCTCGTGGTGCTTGTAGGTGCCCTCGACGATGTTCGTCTCGATCGACTTGTAGTCGACCAGATATTTCAGCGCCTCGCGGACTTCCGGCTTGGCGAAGTTCGGGTTCTTGGTGTTCAGGCCGAGATAGAGGATGTAGCCCTTGTCGCCCTGGACGATCTCGACGTCCTTGTTGGTCTTGACCGCGGCGAGCTGGTCCTTGGACAGGTTGCGGGCGATGTCGATGTCGCCCTTCTCCAGCAGCAGGCGCTGCGAGGCCGGCTCGGCGACATGGCGCACGATGACGCGCTTGTTCTTCGGCGCACCCTTGTACCAGGTCTCGTTGGCGTCGAGCGCATATTGCTCGTTCGGGCGGTAGGCGCGGACCTTGTAGGCGCCCGAGCCGGCCGAGTTCAGCTTGAGCCAGCCATTGCCGAAATCGCCGTCCTTCTCGTTGGCCTTGACCAGCTTGGAATCGACGACCGAGGCGACGCCGGAGGTCAGGCAGTTCAGGAAGAAGCTCGGCGCGAACGGCTTGGAGACGGTGATCACGACGGTCGAGTCGTCGCTCGCCTTGACCTTCTCGAGGACGTTGTCCTTGGTGAAGCCGAACTGGGTCAGGATGAAGCCCGGCGACTTGTTCAGCGTCACGGCGCGCTGGACCGAATAGACCACGTCGGCGGCGGTCAGCGCATTGCCGGAGTGGAATTTCACGCCCGGACGCAGCTTGAAGGTATAGGTCAGCTGGTCGGGGCTGACGGTCCAGCTCGACGCGAGCTCGCCGACCAGCGCATTGTTCTTGGCGAGATCGACGCCGATCAGCTTGTCGTAGACATTGGCGCCGACCTCGACGCCGGAGAACTCGAAGGCCTCGGCCGGATCGAGCGTGATGATGTCGTCGATCTGCTTGGCCATGACGACGGTGTCCTTCGGCGTCTGCGCCAGGGCGGTCGTCGCCATCAGGGCGGTGAAGGCTGACACGGTCAGCAATGTCGCTACATGACGCATGGAATTCCCCGTCTTTCGATTGTGCCGGCCGCTTTGCCGCCGTTCCGTCCATTTTGGAACCAGTTGCATGGCGATGTCCAGCGGCTACGCCGGGGCGGCTGCGGGGCTTGCGCGCAATTGCTCATTTCTTGCGCAATCCCCTCTTGCGGCGCCGCAGGCTTGCGCAACGGGCGGGTTTGCGTGCTCTTTCGGCAGCGCTAACCTAGCCGGGCGTCGTCGCCTCCCGCGCGAGCCCCAGAGTTTCGAGGTGCCAGAGCCTTGGCCATCATCGCCGCGCTGAACCATGTCACCCACTATGCCTATGACCGGCCGGTCACGCTCGGGCCGCAGATCATCCGCCTGAGGCCGGCGCCGCATTGCCGGGCGGCGATCAACTCCTATTCGCTGAAGGTCTCGCCGGCCGAGCATTTCGTGAACTGGCAGCAGGATCCGAGCGGCAACTGGCTGGCGCGCTTTGTCTTCCCGGAACCGGTGATGGAGTTCCGCATCGAGGTCGATCTCGTCACCGAGCTCTCGATCATCAATCCGTTCGACTTTTTCGTCGAGACCGACGCCGAGACCTTCCCCTTCGCCTATCCGGACGAGCTGCGCGCCGAGCTCGCGCCCTATCTCGTCACCGAGCCGGCCGGCCCGCTGCTGGAGGCCTATCTCGCGACGACCCCGCGCGAGCCGACCAACACCGTCAATTTCATCGTCGACCTCAACGCCAGGCTCGCCGCCGGCATCGCCTATGGCATCCGGATGGAGCCGGGCGTGCAGGAGCCAGAGCACACGCTCGACATCAAGTCCGGCTCCTGCCGCGACACGAGCTGGCTGCTCGTCCAGATCCTGCGCCATCTCGGCTTCGCGGCGCGCTTCGTCTCGGGCTACCTGATCCAGATGAAGGCCGACATCGACCCGCTGGAAGGCCCGCGCGGCACCGACAAGGACTTCACCGACCTGCACGCCTGGGCCGAGGTCTACATACCGGGCGCCGGCTGGATCGGCCTCGACCCGACCTCCGGCCTGCTGACCGGCGAGGGCCATCTGCCGCTCGCGGCGACGCCGCATTACCGCTCGGCCGCGCCGGTCTCCGGCGTCGCGAGCTTCGCCGAGACGACCTTCGACTTCTCGATGCGGGTCGACCGCGTGCACGAGGTGCCGCGCATCACCCTGCCCTTCTCGGACGCGTCCTGGAGCGAACTCGACGCGCTCGGCGAAAAGGTCGAGGCCGATCTCCGGGCCGGCGACGTCCGCCTGACCATGGGCGGCGAGCCGACCTTCGTCTCGATCGACGACCAGACCGGCGAGGAATGGAACACCGCCGCCGTCGGCCCGAGCAAGCGCCACCGCGCCGACGTGCTGATCCGACGCTTGCGCGAGCGCTTCGCGCCCGGCGGCATGCTGCATTACGGCCAGGGCAAGTGGTATCCGGGCGAGAGCCTGCCGCGCTGGGCCTTCGCGCTCTACTGGCGCGCCGACGGGGAGCCGATCTGGCGCGACGCGGCGCTGATCGCGCGCGAACCCGGCGCACAGACCGGCGGCGACCGCGAACTGGAGGCGGCCGCCACGATCGGCGACGCCGAAGCATTGGCCGCCGGTCTGTCGGAGAAGCTCGGCCTCGGCGCCGACTATGTGCTGCCGGCCTATGAGGACACCGGGCACTGGCTGCTGAAAGAGGCCCAGCTCCCCGACAATGTCGACCCGCTCGACCCGCGCCTCGCCGATCCCGAGGAGCGGGCCCGGATGGCGCAGGTCTTCCAGCTCGGCTTAGGGAAACCGCGCGGCTACGTCATCCCGGTGCAGCGCTGGCAATCGCAGGCCGGCGACCGGCGCTGGCGCTCGGAGAAGTGGAAGCTCCGGCGCGGCAAGCTCTTCCTGGTGCCGGGCGATTCGCCGGTCGGCTACCGGCTGCCGCTCGGCTCGCTGCCGGTGGTCTCGAAGGACCAGTACCCGCATATCCATCCGCAGGATCCGATGGAGCCGCGCGGGCCGCTGCCGCCTGCGACGGAGGCTGCGCCGGCTCCGGCCGCCGCGGCCGCGACCTCGGACGGCCAGCCGGCCTCGCCCATTGCCGCCGCACAGATGTCGCGCACGGTCGATCCGGCGCCCGGCTCCGGCGCGCAGGACCGCCAGGAACAGGAGATCGGCGGCGAGCATGTCCGCACCGCGCTCAGCCTCGAGGTGCGCGACAACGTGCTCTGCGTCTTCCTGCCGCCGGTCGAGCGGCTGGAGGATTATCTCGACCTGATCGCTAGCGTCGAGGCGGTGGCGCGCGATCTCGGCCAGCCCGTCCATATCGAGGGCTATTCGCCGCCGCACGATCCGCGCCTCTCCAACATCAAGGTGACGCCCGATCCCGGCGTGATCGAGGTCAACATCCACCCGGCGCGGAACTGGCAGGAAGCGGTCGCGATCACGCGCGGCGTCTATGAGGAGGCGCGCCAGTCGCGACTCTGCGCCGAGAAATTCATGGTCGACGGCCGCCACACCGGCACAGGCGGCGGCAACCATGTCGTGCTCGGCGGCGTGACTCCGCCGGATTCGCCCTTCCTGCGCCGGCCGGACGTGCTGAAGAGCATCATCCTGTACTGGAACCGGCACCCCTCGCTGTCCTACCTGTTCTCCGGCCTGTTCATCGGCCCGACCAGCCAGGCGCCGCGCATCGACGAGGCGCGGCACGACCAGCTCTACGAACTCGAGATCGCGCTCGGCATGATCCCGAAAGCCGGCGAGCCCTCGATCCCGCTCTGGCAGGTCGATCGGCTGCTGCGCAATCTCCTGGTCGACGTCTCGGGCAACACCCACCGCACCGAAATCTGCATCGACAAGCTCTACTCGCCGGACGGGCCGACGGGCCGCCTCGGACTGATCGAGTTCCGGTCTTTCGAGATGCCGCCGGATGCGCGGATGTCGCTGGCGCAGCAGCTCCTGATCCGGGCGCTGATCGCCTGGTTCTGGCGCGAGCCGCAGGCCGGTGCCCTGGTGCGCTGGGGTACGGCGCTGCACGACCGTTTCATGCTGCCGGAGATGGTCTGGCAAGATTTCAGGGAGGTGCTCGCGGACCTGAACCGCGCCGGCTACGCCTTCGACCCGGTCTGGTTCGAGGCGCAGGCCGAGTTCCGCTTCCCGTTCTTCGGCAAGGTCGAGCATGGCGGCGTCGAGATCGAGATCCGGCAGGCGCTCGAACCATGGCATGTGATGGGCGAGGAGGGCGCGATCGGCGGCACGGTGCGCTATGTCGATTCCTCGGTCGAGCGGCTGCAGGTCAAGGCCAAGGGACTGGTCCAGGGCCGCCACATCGTCACCTGCAACGGCAGGCGCATGCCGATGACCCCGGCCGGCACGGCGGGCGAGAGCATCGCGGCGGTGCGCTTCAAGGCCTGGCGGCCGGCGTCCGGTTTGCATCCAACGATCCCGGTGCATGCGCCGTTGACCTTCGACATCGTCGACACCTGGGTCGGGCGCTCGCTCGGCGGCTGTGTCTACCATGTCGCCCATCCCGGCGGGCGCAATTACGAAACTCCTCCTGTGAATTCCTACGAAGCGGAAGCCAGACGGCTCGCGCGTTTCGAGGCGATCGGTCATAGTCCCGGCGCTCTGGCGATTCCGCCGGAGGAACGCAGCGCCGAATTCCCGCTCACCCTGGATTTGCGGCGCCCTTCCGGGGTGTGACGAAGCAGCATGGCGTTGCAGGGCCGCTCCCCGTCGATGCGCGTGAAGGCGGAGCGGCGTAACGCTCTGCTCGCCGGCTATCGTCCGCTGCCCGGCGCCTATGACGAGTTCATGAGCCCGGACGGCAGCGTCCGCCCGCACTGGCAGCCATTCCTGGCCGAATGGAGCGCGCTCTCGCATGACGAGCTGAACCAGCGCTTCGGCCTCGCCGACCGCCATGTCCACGACACTGGGGTCTCCTATCGCGTTCATGGCGACCTCGATGAACGCGACCCGCTGGCGGGCGAGCGCGCCTGGCCGCTGAGCCATGTGCCGCTCGTCATCACCGGCGCCGAATGGCAGACCATCGCCGCCGGCGTGACACAACGGGTCGAACTGCTCGCCACGCTGCTCGACGACATCTACGGACCGGGCGAGCTGATCGCGCGCGGTCTGCTGCCGGCCGCGATCGTCACGGGAAGTCCCGATTATCTGCGGCCGCTGCAGGGAGCGCCGGGCGGCGGCTCGCTCCAGCTCTACGCCGCCGATCTCGGCCGCGGCCCGGACGGGCGCTGGTGGGTGCTCGGCGACCGGACGCAGGCACCGTCGGGCGCCGGCTACGCGCTGGAGAACCGGCTGGCGCTCGGGCGCGCCTTCCCGGACCTGTTCCGCGCGATGAATGTCGAGCGGCTCGCCGCCTTCTTCCAGGGTTTTCGCGCCGGGCTCGTGGCGAAATCGCGCCGGGTCGAGCCGCGCATCTGCCTGCTGACGCCGGGAGCGCTGAACGAGAGCTATTTCGAGCAGGCCTATCTGGCGAAATATCTCGGCTTCCTCCTGGTCGAAGGCGGCGACCTGACGATGCGAGACGGGCGCATCAACGTTCGCACCATCGCCGGGCCGAAGCGCGCCGACGTGATCTGGCGGCGCATCGACGGCGACTTCGCCGATCCGCTCGAGCTCAACGCGCATTCGGCGCTCGGCGTCGCGGGGCTGGTCCAGGCGGTGCGGCAAGGCCAGGTCCATGTCGCCAACGGACTCGGCTCCGGCGTGGTCGAGGCGCGCGGGCTGATGAGCTTCCTGCCCACGCTCGCCGAGCAGGTGCTCGGCACCGAGCTGATCCTGCCCAATGTCGCGACCTGGTGGTGCGGCCAGCCGCGCGAACGCGCCGCCGTGCTCGCACGGCTCGGCGAGATGAGCATCGCGCCGGCCTTCCGCAGTGCCGGCGGCGGCCTCGACGGCGACACCGTGCTCGCGGGCGAACTGGCCCCGGCCGAGCGCGAGGCCCTGCGCGCGCGCATCGAGGCGCGCGGCATGGACTATGTCGGCCAGGAGGTCGTGCGGCTCTCGACCATGCCGGTCTACCATCAGGGCCGGCTCGAACCGCATCCGGTGACGTTGCGCGTCTTCGCCGCCGCGACGCCCGACGGCTGGAAGGTGATGCCCGGCGGCTTCTGCCGCATCTCCGACGAGCCCGACGCACGCGCCGTCAGCATGCGCAGCGGCACGCGCTCCAGCGATGTCTGGGTGACCTCGGAGGCCCCGGTCGAGCAGGTCAGCCTGCTGCCCTCCGGTGACCGGATCGCGATCCGCCGCCTCGTCGGCACGCTGCCGAGCCGCGCCGCCGACAACCTGTTCTGGCTCGGGCGTTATCTGGAGCGCACCGAGGCGACGCTCAGGCTGGTGCGGGCGCTGCTCGGCCGGCTGATCGACACCGACACGTCGAATCCGGCGAGGCCCGAGACGGTGCGTCGGCTGGCGAACCTGCTGGTCGCCTGGGGCGCCGCACCCGCGATGAAGTCCGCGGTGCGCGGGGCCGCCGCGCGCGGCTCGTCCGCGGCCAGGAGCGCGACCGTCCTCGCCCAGGCGACCGCCGCCCTCTACGACGCCACCGAATACGGCTCGGCCCGCGCTAATGTCGGCGAGGCGAGGCGCACGGCCTCGGTGATCCGCGAGCGGCTCTCGATCGACGCCTGGCGGCTGTTCGGCGACCTGCAGCGGCAGCTGACGCTCGAAGCCGGGCGCCAGCCCAGCGCGGGCGAGGTCTACGAGAGCGCCGACCGGGCGCTGAAATCGCTCGCCGCCTTCTCCGGCCTCAGCCAGGAGAATATGGTGCGCGGCCCCGGCTGGCGCTTCCTCGACATCGGCAGGCGGATCGAGCGCGGCATCGCGACCTGCCGTTTCGCCCGCCATTTCGGCGAGGCCGCCGCGCAGGGCGACGCGCTCGACGCCCTGCTCGACCTGACTGATTCCCAGATCACCTACCGCTCGCGCTACATGGTCGGGGCGAGCCTCCTGCCGGTGCTCGACCTCGTGATGCTCGACCCCTTCAATCCGCGCTCCTTCGCCTTCCAGGTCGAACGGCTCGACAGCGAGATTGCCGACCTGCCGGCGCTGATCGACGACGGCATGCTGGAGGAGCCGCGCCGCCTCGCCCTCAAGCTCGCGACCGAATGCCGGACCTGCGAGGCGACGCGGCTCGACCGGGCCGGCATCCTGCAGTTCGAGCAATGGCTGATGATCCTGTCCGGCGCCGTCGCCGAGCGCTATTTCCTCCAGAACAGCGGGCCCGAAGGCTCCAGGTTGACGGGCATCGCGTGATCTACGACGTCCGCCACGTCACCACCTACGGCTACAGCCGGACGGTGCCCTTCGCCCGCTGCATCCTGCGGCTGCTGCCGCGCGAGGGCGGCGGTCAGCAGATCCTGCGCAGCGAGCTGTCGATCGCGCCGCGGCCGGTCGAGCGCATCGACGGCCTTTGCTTCTTCGGCAACCGGATGACGACGGTGACGATCGCCAGGCCGCATCGCGAGCTCAAGGTCGAGATGCGCGCCCGGATCGCGGTGAACCGCCCGGCCCCGCCCTTCGCCGGGCTGACCCGGCACTGGGAGGAGGTCGGCCAGCTCGCACTCGGCGCGCCCAGCCTCGCGCCGGATTCGCCGGCGCACCATCTCTATCCGAGCCGGCTGGTGCCGCCCGTCGCCGAGGTCGTGGACTATGCGCGCAAGAGCTTCCCGCCGCTCAGGCCGGTGCTGGAGGGCGCGACCGAGCTGATGGGCCGCATCCGGCGCGAGTTCACCTACGACCCGGACGCGACCGAGGTCTCGACCCCGCTGGCCGAGGCCTTTCGCGACCGCCACGGCGTCTGCCAGGACTTCGCGCACATCATGATCGCCGGGCTGAGGGGCCTCGGCCTGCCGGCGGCCTATGTCAGCGGCTATATCCGCACCATCCCGCCGCCGGGCCAGAAGCGGCTCGAAGGCGCCGATGCCAGCCATGCCTGGGTGATGCTGTGGTGCGGGCCGGAGACCGGCTGGATCGGCCTCGACCCGACCAACGACCTGATCGTCGCCGACGACCATATCGTCACGGCCTTCGGGCGCGATTATGCCGATGTCTCGCCGCTCGACGGCGTGCTGATCGGCCCCGGCTCGCAAAAGGTCGGCGTCGCCGTCGATGTGATTCCGGTCGGCTGAGGACGATCCCGTATCGCTCGTCCAGAGCCTGCCCTCATCCTGAGGAGCCGCGAAGCGGCGTCTCGAAGGATGCTCCAGGAGGCTCCCGAACCAACTGGAGCATCTTTCGAGACACGGGGCTCGCGCCCGTTCCTCAGGATGAGGGCTGAGAAACGGCTCTCATGGTCTCGACCGGCCATCTTTGCGCTTTGACTAAAATGGTTGCTATGGCAACTTGTTGGCGCTGCTTCCGCAGCCCATGCCGCTGGCGGCGACGATCTTCACAGGAGAGCCCTTGCACACACAGGTCGCCATCATCGGATCGGGCCCGGCGGGGTTGCTGCTCGGCCACCTGCTGCACCGGGCCGGCATCGACACGGTCATCCTCGAACGCAAGAGCCGGGACTACGTGCTCTCGCGCATCCGCGCCGGCGTGCTGGAGAGCGGAACGGTCGCCCAACTGGAAGCCGTGGGCGCGGCCGACCGTCTGAGGGCCGAGGGCCTGCGCCATGACGGGTTCGAGCTCCTGTTCGGCGGCCGGCGCCACCGCATCGACCTAACGCGCCTGACCGGCGGCAAGCACGTCACCGTCTACGGTCAGACGGAGGTGACCCGCGACCTGATGGATCTGCGCGCGGCGCAGGGCTGCAGCACGGTGTTCGAGGCACAGGACGTCGCGCTCCACGATTTCGACGGGGCAAGGCCGTTCGTCGCTTACGTCGAGAACGGCGTGCCGAAGCGGCTCGACTGCGACGTCATCGCCGGCTGCGACGGCTATCACGGCGTCTGCCGGGCGAGCGTGCCAGAGACGGCGATCGCGAGCTTCGAGCGCATCTACCCCTTCGGCTGGCTCGGCATTCTGGCCGACGTGCCGCCGGTCTCGCACGAGCTGATCTATGCCGGCGCGGCGCGCGGCTTCGCGCTTTGCTCGATGCGCTCCGAGACCCGCAGCCGCTACTACGTGCAGTGCGGGCTCGACGAACGGGCCGAGGACTGGTCCGACGCGCGCTTCTGGGGCGAGCTGAGATCGCGGCTCGACCCCGAGACGGCCGAAGTGCTCGTCACCGGCCCCTCGATCGAGAAGTCGATCGCGCCCTTGCGCTCCTTCGTGGCCGAGCCGCTGCGCTTCGGCCGGCTGTTTCTGGCCGGCGACGCCGCCCATATCGTGCCGCCGACGGGGGCGAAAGGGCTCAACCTCGCCGCCAGCGACGTGCACTATCTCGCCGAAGCTCTGGCCGAGCACTTCGTCGAGCGCTCGGATGCGGGGCTCGACCACTATTCGCGCAAGGCGCTGGCCCGAGTCTGGAAGGCCGAGCGCTTCTCCTGGTGGCTGACCTCGCTGATGCACCGCTTCCCGGAGAACAGCCCGTTCGAGCAGCGCATGCAGCAGGCCGAGCTCGACTACTTGGTGTCGTCGGACCATGCGATGGCGGCGCTGGCGGAGAATTATGTCGGGCTGCCTTATTAGCCTATCCGCTTATAGCGAAGCCCAATCTGAATTCTTATATTTTTGCTAAAAATAGGGATATTGAAATCGAATAATCTAGATCCAAGCAACGTTTTGGCGAGGTCAAATAAATGGATAACAATCAAAAAGCTCACCATCCCGCTGGCATTCAGGCATCAATTAAAACCTACGCTCTTTGTACAGGCCGATTGCGAGATATTCTGGAAGAGATGAATGTGCCATTTAATCCAAGCGGCTCGGGCTCACGAGCACGTTATGATAGTGCAGTGTCCGCAATAAGACAGATTCTCGATGGAAATAATCTTTCCAATAAATCAAGCACTGCGAAAGATTTGGAGAATCTGGGCCTGCTTAGAGACGGCGATATCATTTCAAGTAGTGATATCGAAAATTCAGCCGGCTTGAGAGATAGCATAGAGCTATCAATTTCACGGATGTCTTCGTTAATATTCACAGTTGACGATATTACACCCAACAACATGAAAAAATCGATCTTGGACGCTTGTCTGCAAATCCATGCGGACAACGGCCCGTGCGTTGAATTGGCACGTAATATATTTAGGAAAAGTCTCGACGCAATTGTTAAAGAACTTGAAATCGACAAAAATATTTATGTTGTTAATAGTAACTTTTATCGGCTTTCTAATTATTTATTTGAAATAATACACGATGATATAGGGATATACATATTCGGGCGCGGCAGTAAAATAAATACTATGAAAATTCGAATAGATTTCTGATCTTGAAATTATTACTATGATTTATGATAGGGTGACGCGCTGATAACAACGCGCCACCTGTTGTACGCTCAAGCCAGCGTGTAGGCGGTCTTCACCGTCGTGTAGAACTCCTTCGCGTAGGCCCCCTGCTCGCGCGGGCCGTAGCTCGAGCCTTTCCGGCCGCCGAAGGGGACGTGGTAGTCGACGCCCGCCGTGGCGAGGTTGACCATCACCATGCCGGCCTCGGCGTTGCGCTTGAAGTGCGTCGCGTGCTTCAGAGAGGTCGTGCAGATGCCGGACGACAGGCCGAACTCGGTGTCGTTGGCGAGGCTCAGCGCCTCGTCATAGTCCTTGACGCGGATGATGTTGGCGACCGGGCCGAAGACCTCCTCGCGCGAGATGCGCATGGCGTTCGTGGTCTCGGTGAACAGCGCCGGCTGGAGATAGAAGCCCGGCGTCTCGCGGTTGAGGAGTTCGCCGCCCCAGACCAGCTTGCCGCCCTCGTCCTTGGCGATCTGGATGTATTTCAGATCCTGGTCGAGCTGGCTCTGGTCGACGACCGGGCCGATATGGGTGCCGGCCTTGAGCGCGTCGTCGACGACGACGCCCTTCAGCCGCTCGATGCAGGCCTCGACGAAACGGTCATGGATGCCGGCCTGGACGATCAGGCGCGAGGAGGCGGTGCAGCGCTGGCCGGTCGAGAAGAAGGCGCCCTGGACCGCGCATTCGACGGCGATCTTGAGGTCGGCGTCGTCGAGCACGACGAGCGGGTTCTTGCCGCCCATCTCGAGCTGGACCTTCTTCATCGGGTTCGAGGCGATGCAGGCCTCGGCGACCTTGCGGCCGGTCGGAACCGAGCCGGTGAAGGAAATGGCGTGCACGTCCTTGTGCTGCAGCAGCGCCTGGCCGACGACGGAACCCCGGCCCATGACGAGGTTGAGCACGCCCTTGGGCAGGCCGGCGCGCTGGATGATGTCGACCAGCGCCCAGGCCGAGCCCGGCACGAGGTCGGCCGGCTTGATCACGACGCAGTTGCCGTGGACCAGAGCCGGCGCGATCTTCCAGGCCGGGATCGCGATCGGGAAATTCCACGGCGTGATCATGCCGACGATGCCGACCGGCTCGCGCGTGATCTCGACGCCGACGCCCGGGCGCACCGAGGGGACCGCCTCGCCGCCGAGGCGCAGGGCTTCGCCGGCGAAGAAGGCGAAAATCTGGCCGGCGCGGCCGGCTTCGCCGATGCCTTCGGCGAGCGTCTTGCCCTCTTCGCGCGAGAGCAGGCGGCCGAGCTCCTCCTTGCGGGCCAAAATCTCGTCGGAGGCCTTCTTCAGGATCTCGTAGCGCTCCTGCGGGCCGGAGCGGCTCCAGGCCGGAAAGGCCGCCTTGGCCGCCGCGACCGCGTCGTTCAGCTGGTCGACCGAGCCCTGCGCGTACTCGCCGACGACATCGTTGGTGTTTGACGGGTTGATGTTGCGCGAGGCGTTGCCGGACGCGGCCCATTCGCCGGCGATCAGGTTCTTGAACATCTCGGTCATCGCATGGGCCTCCCAACGGCTGGTCTTCTCGTGGGAGGTGTTAGCCGCTTCGGGGCGCGAACGCCAATGCGCAGGCCTCATGCAGGGCCTGCCACGATCTGCATGCTGCATGCAGATCGGTCAGAATTCGGCGTCGAGCTCCTCGAGTTCCTCCGGCTCGGATTTGGCGGCGGCGATCCATTCCTGCAGCGCCGGCCAGCCGGAGATCGCCTTGCAATAGGCCCGACTCGCGGGATCGAGCGGCACGTCATAGGTCATGAAGCGCAGGCAGACCGGAGCGTACATCGCATCCGCCATGGTGAGCGCGGCGCCGAACAGATAGGGCCCGCCATAGGTTTCGAGGCAATCACGCCAGATCTCGGTGACGCGGTCGATGTCGGCCTGGGCGCCGGCCCAGACCTTGAAGCCGGGATAATGCGCCTTGAGGTTCATCGGCAGGGCCGAGCGCAGATTGGCGAAGCCGGAATGCATTTCGCCGCAAACCGCCCGGCAATGGGCGCGCGCCTTGGCTTCCGTCGGCACCAACCCGGCCCCGGGCACGGCCTCGTCGAGATAGGCGGCGATAGCCAGCGTGTCCCAGACCTTGACCTCGCCATGGGTGAGACACGGCACCAAAAAGGACGGCGAGAGCAACAGAAGCTCCGCCCGCGCCGAGGGGTCGTCGACCGAGAGCATCCGCTCCTCGACCGCCAGTCCGGCCATCCTGCAGAGCAACCAGCCGCGCAGCGACCAGGAGGAATAATTCTTGCTGCTGATGGTCAGGGTCGCGGCAGGCATGGGCAGGCATCCTCTGCGGGAGGTGGGCCATCATAGCAAGAGATGTTCCAAAGTCTGATCGAATAAGAACAATCTTGCGAATGACCGCTTTTGCAGTGCAACATGAGCGGCGGCGTGCGGGAGCGCGGACGGCATCGCCGTCCGGCGTGGTCCCGCATCGGCTCGGGGTCGCATTCTGATGCTCTATCTCGCCTACCAGGCCCAGTCCGACCTGATGAATCCGGCCCGCATGTTCGCCCGTTCCGCGCTGGCGGCGCTGCGGGCCAATCCGGTCGACGGGCAGGGCTTCGACCTGGCTCCCGTCTCGGCGGCGCTCGAAATGGTGACGCGCGCCGGCCTGACCCATGAGCGCCCGCCCTACCACATCGACAGCGTCCGCGACGGCAACCGCGACGTGCCGGTGCGCGAGGAGACCATCCTGACCCTGCCCTTCGGCAGCCTGCTGCGCTTCGCCAAGGACGTGGAGACGCCGCAGGCCAAGGTGCTGGTGGTGGCGCCGATGTCGGGCCATTTCGCCACGCTTCTGCGCAGTACGGTCGCGACCCTGCTGCGCGACCACGACGTCTACATCACCGACTGGCACAACGCCCGCGACGTCTCGCTCGAGCATGGCGCCTTCGGCTATGACGACTATGTCGACACGCTGATCCGCTTCGTCGAGAGGCTCGGCGAGAACACCCACATCGTCGCGGTCTGCCAGCCCTGCGTGCAGGTGCTGACGGCCGCCGCGGTGATGGCCCAGGCCGGGCATCCGCTGCAGCCGCGCAGCATGACGCTGATGGCCGGGCCGGTCGATACGCGGATCAACCCGACGACGGTCAACAAGCTCGCCTCCGACAAGCCGATCGAATGGTTCCGCAAGAATCTGATCGCGACGGTGCCGCCGCGCTATGCCGGCGCCGGGCGCGAGGTCTATCCGGGCTTCATCCAGCTCGGCGCCTTCATGGCGATGAACCTGCAGCGCCATCTCAACGCCCATATCGACATGTTCACCGCGCTCGCCACCGGCGACGACGAGACCGCCGACAAGCTGAAGGATTTCTACGACGAGTACTTCGCCGTGCTCGACCTGCCGGCGGAGTTCTATCTCGAGACGGTGCAGTGGATCTTCCAGGAGGCCAGGCTCGCGGCGAAGACGCTGACCTATCGCGGCGAGACGGTCGATTGCCGCGCGATCCGACGGACCGCGCTGCTGACGGTCGAGGGTGAGCGCGACGACATCTGCTCGCTCGGCCAGACCTCGGCCGCGCACGAACTCTGCAGCGGGCTCAAGCTCTTCCGCAAGAAGCACCACATGCAGGCCGGCGTCGGCCATTACGGCGTCTTCTCGGGCCGGAAATGGGACGGCCAGATCTACCCGATCGTCCGCAACATGATCGTGGCGAACAGCTGAGCGCTACGAGCCTCGCGCCAACTCACTTCTCCTTGATCTGCAGACCGTTCTTGCCGACTGAGATCTGCACGCCCTCGGGCTCCTTCTTCTCCTGGTAGAGCGCATAGCCGGTGACGGCGAGGCCGGCGACGAGGACAACGACGAGAGCGACGAGCAGATTGCGGGAAGCGAGCATCAAGGTGTCCTGAATGAGCATCGCGGATGATCGCGACGGCTCCTCAACCGCTTGTGCAGTGCAAGGTTCCCGTGCCGTACCGGCTAATTCGGGGAGACGCCGAACCAGCGTGTCGCGATGTAGAGGCCGCCGGCAGCGCTGACCGCGGTCAGCACCGTGCCCCAGGCCAGATCGACCAGCGCGATCGAGACCGGATAGCCGCGCAGGGTCGCGAGATTGGTCGCATCATAGGTGCCGTAGGCGATGAAGCCGAGCGCCGCCCCGGCCAGCAGCGCGCCGACAACGCTGCTGGCGCCCAGATTGGGCAGGCTCGCGAACCAGACGACGCCGGCGACGTAAAACAGGTAGAACGCCGCGGCGACCCCCCAGCGCGGCTGCGGCAGCATCAGGTCGCCGAGACCCGATACGTAGAATTTGCGTGCGACGACGCCGAGCCAAATGGCATCGAGCGGGAACAGCACCAGAGCGGTCGCGGCGTAGAGGAGCAGGAAGCGCTTCATTCCGATATCCCGTGGCGGCGGCCGAGGGAGCCCTGCCCGCCTCACTCAGGCAACAATACGCACCGGCGAAGGTTCCGGACCGGTTTTCAGCCCGCAGCGCGCGCCGCCGGCAGCGCCGCCTCGCTCGCCGCCATGCCGCGTCCGAGCCAGGCAACGGCCAGGCTCGACCAGGCCAGGCCGAGGCACCAGCCGGCGAGGACGTCGGTCGGCCAGTGCACGCCGAGATAGATCCGGCTGAAGCCGATCAGCACGATCATCACCCAGGCGAGAACGACGCAAAGCCGGCCGATATCCTCGCGCCGCGAGGCAAGCCCGACGAAGCCGGCGATGCTGAGCAGCGTCACCGCGGAAAGGAAGGCGTGCCCGCTCGGAAAGCTCGCGGTGAAGGTCAGCGCCGCCGGTTCGACGATGTCGGGGCGGGCGCGGCCGATCAGGATCTTCAGGGCGGTGCTGGCCAGCGTCGCGGCGACGACGTTGAGTGCGAGGCCGATGGCCAGGCCGCGGTGTCGGCACATCCACAGAGCGAGCGTCGCCGTCAGCGTCATGAAGCCGAGCCCGACGAAGCTGCCGAGCGCCGTCAGATCACGCATCGCCTCGTGCAGCCAGGGCGGGCCGAGCGGCGTCGCCGGGTCGCCGGGCGTCCGCAACAGCAGGACGAGGCTGGTGTCGAAGGCGAAGCTGCGGCCGGAGAGGATGAACAGCGCGAGGCCGAGAAAGGTGCAGGCGGCCGCGAGCGGCAGCAGCAGGCGGGGATGGAACAGGGACATCGGGCTTTTCGGGTCTCGTCGGCTGCGCAGGCGCAGCATCAACCCGGAAGTTCGGCCGGAATGCGGCGGGCCGCGATCAGCCTGATCGCCTTCGGCAGCAGCCGGTAGGCCAGCGCGCCGGCCTTGCGCTCGACCTCGCCGTCGAAGGTGATGTGGCCACGCTTCTTGTCGCGCCGGGTCAGGGTGATCTCGTCGGCGGTGAAGGAGGTCAGGTTGTGCGAATCGCGCCAGCCGCCGGTGACCACCGAGAGCGCCGCCTTGCAGCGCGACCAGAGCCCGCCGGCGTTGAGGATGTGGACCTCGAACATACCGGCATCGAGCCGGGCGCGGCGCCAGTCGGCGCCGTCGAAGCTGTTGATCGTCACCAATACGGCGTCGGCCTCGACATGGCGATGGCCGTCGCCCGTCCTGATCTCGACCGAAATCGAGCGCGTGAACAGGATCGAGCGCGTCGCGGCGACCGCAAACGCGATGCCGCGGCTGAACGGGAAGCGGCGGCGGGCCTGCTCGCGCTCGCGCGCCATCAGGCTGAAGAAGCCCATGCCGGAGATCGAATGGAAGAGCCGGTCGTTGACCCGGCCGATATCCATGACGATCTCCTCGCCCTTGCAGAGCGCCTCGATCTGGTGCTCAAGCGTGCCGTAGAGGCCAAGATCGCGGCCGAGCACGTTGACAGTGCCGAGCGGCAGCACGCCGACCGGCCGGTCGGCCTCGAGCAGGACCGGCAGCACGCCGTTGATCGTGCCGTCGCCGCCGGCGATGACCGGGATCGAGGTCTCATCCTGGATAGCCAGCGCCAGCGCGTCGTCGAGTTCGCGCGGATGCACGAGCTTGACCTCGGCCGAGCAGTCATGCGCGGCGAAGGCCGAGCGCAGGCGCTGCGCGAAGGCCTCGGCGCCGGCCGCCAGGACGGTGCCGGCCCGGGCATTGACGACGACGGTATGACGCATGATCGACGGCCCGCTGCGGTTCGACCGTAGCTGTGGTGGTGCCGCCGTTTCCGCAAGGCTCATGGCGTGAAGGTCCATGGCGACAAGGCTCACGACAGGACCGGATGCCGCCCGTAATTGCTGGCGGTCTGCTGCGGCGGCGGCAGGATCGGCGCGGCCTCGACCTCCTCGGTCACGACCTCGAAGCGCTGCAGGAGATGCGGGCCGAAGGAACTGACCATCGCGACGTCGGTGGCGTCGCGCCCCCGGGCGATGACGATGCGGCCGATGCGCGGCATGTTGTGGCGGGCATCGAACGTGTACCAGCGCCCGCCGAGATAGACCTCGAACCAGGCATTGAAATCCATCGGCGCGGGGTCCGGCGGGATGCCGATATCGCCGAGATAGCCGTTGCAGTAACGGGCCGGGATGTTCATGCAGCGGCAGAGCGCCACGGCGAGATGCGCGAAATCGCGGCAGACGCCGACGCGCTCCTCGAACGCCTCGGCGGCGGTGCGGGTGTTGCGCGCGAACTGGTAGCCGAAGGTCAGGTGATTGTGGACGAAGTCGACGATCGCCTGCACGCGCGGCCAGCCGGGCGCGATATGGCCGAACAGACTCCAGGCCTGCCCCGACAGCCTGTCGGTCTCGCAATAGCGGCTGCCGAGCAGATAGACCATCGCCTCGTCGGGCAGCCGCGCCGGCGTCACCTCCGCCGCCAGCGGATGAACCGGGTCGGTTTCGCCCGAATCATGCGCGATGCCGCTCGCGGCCAGCACGACGCCGCCGGCAGGCGCCACGAGGCGGCGGCAGATGTTGCCGAACTGGTCGAGATACTGGCTGATCTCGATCGCCCGGCCGGGATCTGCCAGGGAGGTCGCCACCATCTCGTCGGGCTCGACCAGATCGTGCCGACGCGAGGGATGGACGTCGAGCAGCGTCACCAGCGGCAGATCGCTCTGACAAACGAGTTCGATGCGATAGCCGTAGCGGATCTGCATGGCCTGCTCCTGAGACGATGCGCGCGAAAACAGGCGGTTCGATGGCGCGCGAGCACCATCGAACCGCCTCGGAAGGGAAGATGCGGACCCGAAGGCCCGCATCCCGCCGCCACGACGGTTCGGCTGGGGGGATAGCAACCGCCGCGACCTGCGTCGGGCAGCCGCTACATCATCCAGTAGGGCATGGTGCCGTAATAATCGTGGACGCGCTTACCAAAGGCCCTGTCGTCCCAGTCCGGCTCGCCCTCGCTGTCGTACATCGGGGCCGCCTCGAGCTTTTCCTTCGTCAGCGGCACGACATAGCCGCCACGATTGGTGTCGTAGTCGAGCACGCTCCACGGGATCGGATGATACTTCTCGCCGAGGCCGAGGAAGCCGCCGAAGGACATGATGGCGTAGGCGACCTTGCCCGACTGCTTGTCGAGCATCACGTCGTAGATCTCGCCAAGATGATCGCCATTGCTGTTGTAGACGTCCGTGCCGGCGACGCGCGCACCGGCGATCAGGGGATTTCCGGAAGAGCCCAGGGCTGTGCCGGTCGCGGCCATGGTTTGAGCTGACATCAGCTTTCTCCTCGGGTTCAAGGCGGCGTGGTCTCGCCGCGGGATTGCCGAATGAACGTGGCATCCCGCCGAAAGGTTCCGCCGCTCCGACCGGGCAGCACAGCCTCAGATTGAAGGCGTGACGAGGCGCGCGGCGCGCCGCAATCCCGCCGTCTTGGCGCCGCGATCGGACACACCTAATGGCTCGTGCGCCAGGGAACCTTCGGCCCGCAAGCCGGTTGCAGGGGGCAAGCGGCTGCGGCCGATGGATGGACGCCAAGGAGAAACCCATGAAAAAAATTCTGATCCTCGCCGCCGTCGCCGCATCGCTCGGCGCCTGCACCCAGCGCGAGCAGAACACCGGAACGGGCGCCCTGATCGGCGCCGGCACGGGCGCCGTGATCGGCGGTCTCGCCACCGGCCGCGCCGGCGGCGCGCTCGCGGGCGCCGCGATCGGCGGTGCCGGCGGCGCCATCATCGGCAATGCGACGACGCCCGATCAGGTCTGCTACGGCCGCGACGAATATGGCCGTCGCTATCGCTACGCCTGCTGAGGCGGCCAATTCTCGACGAGTTCAGCCCGCGCTCGACCGAGCGCGGGCTTTTTCGTGTTCCTGCGGCTCAGGCCGGGCCATAGGGCCCGAAGCGGCCGACGAAGCGGTGGCGCGGCCCGGGATAGAGCAGGCGGACGGCCGTGATCGGCGCCTCCTGGTTCCAGGTGCGGCGTTCGACAAGGAGGCAGGCCGCGCCCTCCCCGACCGCCAGAAGCCTCGCCTCCTCGGGCTCGGCGCCGATCGCGCTGAGAGCGTGCTCGGCCTGCGACCATAGGCTGTTGCGCAGCAGCCAGTCGCCCGGCGGCGTCACGTCGAAGCGCTCGCGGGCCGCGTCCGGCACCGAGGCGAGATGGATGACGCGCTCCTCCAGCACATGCGGGGCGCCGTCGCCGCGATGCAGCACGACGAGGTGCAGGATCGCGGCCGAGCGCTTGAGCGCGAAGCGTTGCGCGACATCCGCATCCGGCCGGCCCTCGCTGCGCGACAGGATCTCGAAGGCGTAGTCCTGGCCGAGCCGACGGACCTCGTCGGGGATCGAGAGGATGTCGAACATCGCATGGCTGGTCGGCGGGTCGGCCACGATCGTGCCCGAGCGGCGCCGGCGCGTGATCAGGCCCTCGCGGGCGAGCTGAACCAGCGCGCGATGCACCGTCATCCGCGAGGCGCGCAGCTGCTCCATCAGCGCGTGCTCGGGCGGGACGGCGGTCCCCGGCGGCCAGATGCCGTTGACGATCAGGTCGCGGATCGCGCGCCTGATCTGGTCGTAGACCGGCCCGGCCCCGTCGAGCTTGACCGCCTCCAGCGCGCTGACACCGTCGCTCATCGCCGCCTCCCCATCAGCCGAGGAGTTTGCGCATCACGCCGGCGAAGCGCCGGGCGACGGGCTCGCGGGCGTGGTGCCTGCCGCCGCTCACGAGGAGGTGGCCGCCGACCCTGACCTCCGCGATCGGCAGGGCGTTGGCGGCGAAGATCGCGCTGTCGAGCAGCGCCTCGCCGCCTCGTCCGACCAAAGCCGGATGATCGCAATCGAGCGTGACGAGGTCGGCGCGGTGGCCGGGTGCGATCGCGCCGATCGCACGTCCACAGGCCTTCGCGCCGCCGGCGCAGGCGGCCTGCCAGAGCGCCGTGCCTGAGGACGCCTCGGGCGTGGCGAAGAGCGCCCGGCGCCGGTCGCGCAGGCGCTGCGAATATTCGAGCTGGCGCAGTTCGGAGCCGGCGTCGATCTGGATGTTGGAGTCGCTGCCGATACCGAGCGCGCCGCCGGCCGCGGCATAGGCGACGCCGTCGAAGATGCCGTCGCCTAAACTCGACTCCGTGATCGGGCACAGGCCCGCGACCGCGCCGCTGCGGGCGATACCGTCGCGCTCGGCTGCGGTCAGATGGGTCGCGTGGATCAGGCACCAGCGGCCGTCGAGCCCAACCGTGTCCATCAGCAGTTCGACCGGGCGGCGGCCAGTGATCCTGAGACTGTCCTCGACCTCGCGCATCTGCTCGGCGACATGGATGTGGACCGGCGCGTCTGGCCTCAGGCCCGCGAGCCAGCCGAGATCGTCGAGCGCGACCGCCCGCAGCGAATGCGGCGCGACGCCGAGGCGCGCATCGGGCAGCGACCGGATCGCCGCCGCGCTGCCGTCGAGCAGGCGCAGATAGGCGTCGCGCTCGTTGACGAAGCGGCGCTGGCCGTGGACCGGCGATGCCCCGCCGAAATTGCCGAAACGGTAGAGCACCGGCAGCAGCGTCAGCCCGAGGCCGGTCTCCTCGGCCGCCGCCGCGATCGCCTGCGCCATCGCGGCGAGGTTCGCATAAGGCCGGCCGTCGGCGTCGTGATGGAGATAGTGGAACTCGGCCAGCGCCGTGAAGCCACCCTCCAGCATCTCGACGAAGGCCTGCGCGGCGATGGCCCGGACGTCGTCGGGATCGAGCCGGTCGAGGAAGCGGTACATCACCTCGCGCCAGGTCCAGAACGAATCCTCGGGATTGCCGCGCCGCTCGGCGAGGCCCGCCATACCGCGCTGGAAGGCGTGGCTGTGCAGGTTCGGCATGCCCGGTAGCGTCAACCCGGCAAGACGCGTCGCGCCGTCCGGCGCGGACCGACCGGTCTCGACGTCCGCGACGGCGCCATCGGACAACGTCAGCACGACATCGTCGGCGATGCCCTGCGGCAGCAGGGCCTGCTCCAGATGCAGGATCTCGGTCACGCCAGCACTCCGTCTTCACCAGTAGGACCACAATTGCATAGGCAATTGACGGCCACCATTTGCATATGCAATTAGAGAGCATAAGGCAGCGTCGGGGAATGTCGAGGGGGAAGGCGGATGGCCGGCACCAGCATGCTCTGCGACAGACTCTGGCGCAATGCCCGGCTCGCGACCATGGTGCCGGGCGAGAGCCCCTACGGCGCGATCGATGACGGGCTGATCGCGACGCACGGCGGCCGCATCGTCTTCGCCGGCCCGAACCGGGACGCGCCGGCTTTCGACGCGGTCGAGACGATCGACTGCGAGGGACGCTGGATCACGCCGGGGCTGATCGACTGCCACACCCACCTGGTCTATGGCGGCGACCGCGCGCACGAATTCGAACTGCGCCTCGAGGGCGCGAGCTATGAGGAGATCGCGCGCGCCGGCGGCGGCATCCTCTCGACCGTGAAGGCGACGCGCTCGGCAAGCGAGGCGGAGCTGTTCGCCGCCGCCGACAGGCGCCTGTCGGCGCTGATGGCCGAGGGCGTCACCACCGTCGAGATCAAATCCGGCTATGGGCTGGAGATCGAGGCCGAGACGAAATGCCTGCGCGTTGCGCGCCGGCTCGGACGCGAGCGCGACGTCGGCGTCCGAACGACCTTCCTCGGGGCGCACGCCGTTCCGCCGGAGTTCAAGGGCCGCTCGGGCGACTATGCCGCCCTCGTCGCCGGCGCGATGCTCGATGCCGTCGCGAGCGAAAACCTCGCCGACGCGGTGGACGTGTTCTGCGAGGGCATCGCCTTCTCGCCGGAGGAGAGCGCGCGGGTTTTCAACGCAGCGAAGGCCAGGGGACTCGCGATCAAGGTCCATGCCGAGCAGCTCTCCAATCTCGGCGGAGCGAAGCTCGCGGCCGGGATGGGGGCGCTCTCGGCCGACCATCTCGAATATCTCGACGAGGCCGGCGTGATCGCGATGCGTGAGGCCGGCACCGTGGCCGTGATCCTGCCCGGCGCCTTCTATTTCCTGCGCGAGACGAAAGTGCCGCCGATCGCGCTTCTGCGCCAGCACGGCGTGCCGATCGCACTCGCGACCGATGCCAATCCCGGCTCCTCGCCGCTGACCTCGCCCCTGCTGGTGATGAACATGGCCTGCACGCTGTTCAGGCTGACGCCGGAAGAGGCGCTGGCCGGGCTCACTCGCAACGCGGCGCAGGCGCTCGGCCTCCAGGACGAGACCGGCACGCTCGAGGCCGGCAAGGCCTGCGATCTCGCGATCTGGGAGATCGAGCGCCCGGCCGAACTCGCCTACCGCATCGGCTTCAACCCGCTTCACACCCGCATCCGGAACGGCCAATGACGACCGCACTCGCACTGACGCCCGGACGGGCCGCCCTGACCGACTGGCGCGCGGTGCTCGACGGAGCCGCCGTCAGGCTCGATGGCGCCGGCGACGCCATCGCCGCAGCGCAGGCGATCGTCGACGAGATCGTCGCGGCCGGCACCGTGACGTATGGCGTCAACACCGGCTTCGGCAAGCTCGCCAGCGTGAGGATCGCCGATTCCGACCTCGCCACGCTGCAGCGCAACCTGATCCTGTCGCATGCGGTCGGAACCGGCCCGGCGCTGCCCGACGGTGTGGTGCGGCTGATCCTGGCGATGAAGGCTGCGAGCCTCGCGCGCGGCGCGTCGGGCGTACGGCCGGTCGTGGTCGAGGCGCTCATCGGCGCATTAGCGGCCGATGCTCTGCCGGTGGTGCCGGCCAAGGGTTCGGTCGGAGCGTCGGGCGATCTCGCGCCGCTCGCGCATCTGACCGCCGCGCTGATGGGCGTCGGCGAGATCAGGCTGAAGGGCGAGGTCCTGCCTGCCGCGGAGGCGTTGAAACGCATCGGCCAGGCGCCGCTTTCGCTCGGCGCAAAGGAGGGGCTGGCGCTGATCAACGGCACGCAGGTCTCGACGGCGATCGCACTCGCCGGGCTCAGCCAGATGGCTCGCGTCTTCGATGCGGCGCTGGTCGCGGGCTCGCTCTCGGTCGATGCGCTGAAAGGCTCGGACACGCCGTTCGATCCGCGCATCCAACGCTTGCGCGGCCAGCCGGGCCAGATCACTGTCGCGAAGACGCTGCTCGACCTGATCGCCGGCAGCGAGATCCGCGACAGCCACCGCTTCGGCGACAGCAAGGTGCAGGACCCCTATTCGCTGCGCTGCCAGCCGCAGGTGATGGGCGCGATTCGGGACCTGCTCGGCAATGCGGCCGCGACGCTCGCGATCGAGGCCAACGCCGTCACCGACAACCCGCTGGTGCTGGGGCCGGGCGAGATCGTCTCGGGCGGGAATTTCCATGCCGAGCCGGTCGCCTTCGCCGCCGACATGCTGGCGATGGGGATTTGCGAGATCGGCAACCTGTCCGAGCGGCGCATGGCGCTGCTGGTCGATCCGGTGATGAGCGGACTGCCGCCCTTCCTGGCGCGTGACGCGGGCTTGAACTCCGGCTTCATGATCGCGCAGGTCACGGCGGCGGCGCTGGCATCCGAGAACAAGCAGAAGGCCTATCCGGCCTCCGTCGACACGATCCCGACCTCGGCCAATCAGGAGGACCATGTCTCGATGGCGACGCATGGCGCGTATCGCCTGCTCGAGATGGCGCGCAATGCCGCGAGCATCGTCGGCGTCGAGCTGATGGCGGCGGCGGAGGCGATCGAGCATCATCGCCCGATGAAGACGAGCCCGCGGCTGGAGAAGGTCGCGGCGCTGCTGCGGACGAGAATCGCGCCGCTGGAGGCGGATCGGTATCTCGCGCCGGATCTGGCGGCGGCGACGGAGCTGGTGCTGTCTGGGGCCGTCGGGGATGCGGCGGGGCTGGACGGGTTTGCGGGGTTGGGAGCATGAGGCGCAGGCACAAGGCGCTCGTCGTCAACCGCGCTAGCGTGGGGAACCCCTCTCCCGAAGGGAGAGGGGCAGGGGTGAGGGGTCGGCCGTTCGACGCCGTAGCCGTGCCCTCACCGCAGCCGCCGTTGGGTTTTCGCCTCACTGGTCGAGGGGCCTACACCTCACCCCTGCCCCTCTCCTTACAGGAGAGGGGTTCCCCGCGCTCTTTCCGGCTCGGGTCATCGTGCCCATGACCGGCATCCTCACGGTAACCCCCGGCCCCTCCCCGCTGATCCTCTCGATGCCGCATCCCGGCACCAGGCTGCCACCGGAGGTCGCCGCTGCGCTGAACGATCGCGGCCGGCTGGTCGAGGATACCGACTGGCACATGCACGAACTCTACGCCTTCGCGGAGCGCTTCCGGCCGACGATCGTCGAGGCGAAACTGTCGCGCTACGTCATCGACCTCAACCGTGACCCATCCGGCACCTCGCTCTATCCGGGACAGGCGACGACGGAACTCGTGCCGACCACGACCTTCGACGGCGCGGCGATCTGGTCGACACCACCCGACGCGGCCGAAATCGAGCGGCGGCGTGAGGCCTATTTTCAGCCCTATCACGAGGCGCTCGCCGCCGAGATCGCACGGGTCAAAGCCCTTCACGGCTATGCCCTGCTCTGGGACTGCCACTCGATCAAATCGGTGATCCCGCGGCTCTTCCCCGGCACGCTGCCGACGCTCAATCTCGGCACCAATTCGGGAGCGAGCTGCGCGCCGATCGTTGGTGAAGCGGCTGAACGCGCCATGACCGCAAACGCTTTCGACTGCGTCGCCAACGGCCGCTTCAAGGGCGGCTGGATCACGCGACACTACGGCCGGCCCGACGAGCACGTCCATGCGATCCAGATGGAGATCGCGCTCGCGGCCTACCTCGCCGAGGAAGCACCGCCCTGGACGTTCGACGCGCCCAAGGCCGCGACGATCCAATCCGCCCTCTCCAGCATCATCGCCGCCGCGCTCGACGCCGCCGCCAGCTTCGAAAAGGCTCGTCCATGACCCGCATCGACAACAGCCGCGTCATCCGCGCACCCCATGGCAGCGAACTTTCTGCCAAGAGCTGGCTGACCGAAGCGCCGCTACGCATGCTGATGAACAATCTCGATCCCGACGTCGCCGAAAAACCGGGCGAGCTCGTGGTCTATGGCGGCATCGGCCGCGCCGCCCGGACCTGGGAGGATTTCGACCGGATCTGCGCCAGCCTGCGATCGCTGGAAGCCGACGAGACGCTGCTGGTGCAGTCCGGCAAGCCGGTCGGCATCTTCCGCACCCATGCGGACGCGCCGCGCGTGCTGATCGCCAACTCCAACCTCGTCCCGGCCTATGCCAATTGGGAGCATTTCCACGCGCTCGATAAGGCCGGGCTGATGATGTACGGGCAGATGACGGCCGGTTCCTGGATCTATATCGGCACGCAAGGGATCGTGCAGGGCACCTACGAGACCTTCGTCGAGGTCGGTCGCCAGCATTACGGCGGCTCGCTCAAGGGGAAGTGGGTCCTGACCGGGGGCTTGGGTGGCATGGGCGGGGCGCAGCCGCTGGCCGCGACCATGGCCGGCGCCTCGATGATCGCGGTCGAGTGCAAGCCGTCGAGCATCGATTTCCGCCTGCGCACCCGCTATCTCGACGAGAAGGCCGACAGCGTCGACGAGGCGCTCAAGATCATCGAAGCGGCCCATGCCAGGGGCAAGGCCGTCTCGGTCGCCGTGCTCGGCAACGCGGCCGAGATCTTTCCCGACATGGTTCGCCGCGGCATCAGGCCCGACGTTGTCACCGACCAGACCTCGGCGCACGACCCGCTCAACGGCTATCTGCCGGCCGGATGGACACTTGCCGAGTGGGAGGAGCGCAAGGAGCGCGATCCGGCCGGGACGATCGAGGCGGCGAAGCGCTCGATGGCGGACCACGTCCGCGCCATGCTCGATTTTCACCGCGCAGGCGTGCCGACGCTCGATTACGGCAACAACATCCGGCAGATGGCCAAGGACATGGGCGTCGCGGACGCCTTCGACTTCCCGGGTTTCGTGCCGGCCTATATCCGGCCGCTGTTCTGCCGCGGCATCGGGCCGTTCAGATGGGCCGCGCTCTCCGGCGATCCCGAGGACATCTACAAGACCGACGCCAAGGTGAAGGAGCTGATGCCGGACGATGCCCATCTGCACAACTGGCTCGACATGGCGCGTGAGCGCATCCAGTTCCAGGGGCTGCCAGCGCGCATCTGCTGGGTCGGCCTGGGCGACCGGCACCGGCTCGGCCTCGCCTTCAACGAGATGGTGGCGAAGGGCGAGCTCAAGGGCCCG
>JAESFU010000101.1_pt1 | contig 158752 bp, 131 predicted proteins | sample 9269461 | NCBI WGS metagenome assembly JAESFU01 (sample SAMN14502556, study PRJNA617107) | algae metagenome | isolation source: Stenomitos rutilans HA7619-LM2 and co-occurring heterotrophs from cave walls | place: USA: Waikapalae cave, Hawaii | collected 2009-07-28 | reverse complement strand
TAACCTGTATCAGGTGTCTAGGCAGCTATTTGTGCCAGTGATCCGTCAGTTTATTTTGAAAAACCTCTCCAGATCGGCTGTTGTCTGACTTCAGACATTGCCACTTCTGTCAATGCGTAAGTTCTAAGATCATGCAACTACCCATTATGAGTGTGGTGAAACGATCGCTTCTGATTCTGTTGGCGATCGCGCTGGCGTGGTTATGGGTGCTTGTAGGAGCCGCACCAGCATTCGCTCAAGCCAAAACCATTAACTACAGCAACACGAATCTTGGAAACCGAGATTTTGCCAACATGGATTTAGTTGGAGGAGTCTTTGTGGCAGCTGAAATGCGAGGCACAAACTTTGCTGGCGCTAATATGAAGGGCGCTATTTTGACGAAAGGCAATCTTTTGGGAGCCGATTTGACAGGTGCGAATTTAGAAAATGCGTTGGGCGATCGCGTCACGTTTTACAAAGCCAAATTGACCAATGCTATTTTGATTGGAGCAACGCTGTCTAGCAGTATTTTTGAAGAAGCTGACATCACAGGGGCAGATTTTACAGATGCGATTCTTGATCGCTATGATCTGACTCAACTTTGCAAACGGGCTGAGGGTGTGAATCCCACCACTGGCGTTGTTACGCGCGACAGCCTGGGTTGTCGCGCGTGATTTACCTTCTAGCGCCGTTTGCGTCGCCGCGATCGAGTAGACGATCGCCGTACTGTGCTAGCTAGCATCACCACCGAACCTAAAAGCGCCGCGATCGATCGGGCTTTTTGAGAAGGTGCTGATGTGTGAGCACCTGATGGATGTGTTGATTGCTCCTGCTGGGTTGCAGATGTACCTTTGCCGTTCCGCTTTGTGGGCCGTCGCTCGTCGCTCTCTGCTTGAGGCTGTGCTGTCGCCTGGGTGATCCGCACGGCATGAGCGCTGGGCGTAATTTCAGAGCCACGATATTTGGCAAAAACCTGCGTAAACTCCGCGCCAAAGAGAATAATTTGAGCGGAGTAAAAGACCCACAGCAAGATGACTACAAGTGAGCCTGCCGCGCCGTAGGTCGAACTTGCCCCACTGCTACCCAGATACAGCCCAATCAGAAACTTGCCGATATTGAACAATAAAGCAGTCGTTGCGGCACCAATCCACAAATCTTTCCAGGCAACATTGACATCCGGTAAGAATTTGTAAATGGCGGCAAAGAGCAGTGTGATAAAGCCGAAAGAAAATACAAAGTTCAATACCTGACCCAAGATCACCAGATCAGGCATGAAGCGGCTAAAAAATGTGGCGATCGCCGCCAGCGCTGCCGACAGTACTAGAGAGACCAGCAGCAAAAAGCCGATCACCAGCACCATCGCAAAGGACAAAAAGCGAGACTGGAGAAAGCTTTTCATGCCCTGCCCTGGCTTTGGCTTCACACCCCAAATGGTGTTGAGGGCATCCTGTAGCTGCCCAAACACACCGGATGCCCCAAACAGCAGTGTGGCGACGCCAACGACGGTTGCGATCGTGCCCTCAGAGCCAGGACGATGCGCGTTTTGAATCATAGATTGAATGGCGGTTGCTCCTTCCTTGCCTACTAAGCCCTGAATTTGCCCAACGATTTCGCCCCGTGCTGCGTCTTCGCCAAACGCCACACCTGCGATCGCGATCGCAATCAACAGCAGTGGAGCCAGCGAAAAGATCGTGTAATATGCCAGTGCCGCCGCCCATAATGGCACCTTATCTTCATTCCATTCGGTTACTGTATCCTTCAGTAGCTTGAAAACAACCTTCGGCTTCATGCCCTAATCCCTCTACCGATCGCCTCTTTTCGGTCATCATCAACTGTCCGCGAAACGGAAGCATCGGTCGAAAGAATGGCATATGATGAATGGCTGGGTCGATCTATGGCCTCCTGCAAAGCGGCGAGTATCAAAAACAACACTTTTGCACGTTTTCCTACAAAAGATATATTGCCAATCGCCGTCTCTCTTGCTTTCATCATAAAGAGTCTCCTGAGCTTTTATTTAGGCTATGTCGCAATTTTCAGTGCGCCTTGTACGTGTGCTTGTAACCGTTAGTTTCTGGGTCGTGCCTTCGGTAGCATTAGCAGCACAGCGCCCTGTTGCGATTGCCTCCACGCAGCCGCCAGCGCAAGATAAGAAACCAATACCATTGAAATCAGAGCCTCCCACTACGTCTGATCCAGCCGCTCCAGCTCAGCCTAGCCACCTGAAGATTCCAGCCGCATTAACGCCGTATCTTGATCCAGGGTTTCATCCAGACTTGCAGTTTGAGCCAAAGCCAACCCCTGCCGAAGTCGATCCGCAAGCGCTACGGCTAGAAATTCGCTTGAGTCGTCGCCAGGTTACCCTCTACCGAGGCGATACCCTGATCAAAAGCTACCCGATCGCGGTGGGTCGTCCAGGTTGGGAGACGCCTGTCGGTAGCTATGAAGTGAAGCAGATGATCAAAAACCCAACCTGGGTGCACCCCTTACAAAAGGGAGTCGTCATTCCCGGTGGCGATCCTGAAAATCCGTTGGGACGTTATTGGATTGGCTTTTGGACAGATGGTAAAAATTGGATTGGGTTTCATGGTACGCCGACGCCTCGTTCGGTGGGCAGGGCGGCTTCGCACGGCTGTGTGAGAATGTACAACAAAGACGTTGAAGCTCTGTTTAAGCAAGTCACTCTCGGCACCGTTGTCACCGTTGTGAAATGACGATTTGCTAGCTGCCAGTCTTGCCTCATACCGCGTCGTTGGATGAGATGTCGGTAATGTTTTGGCTTGTGCCATACTCTCTTAACCCCTGAGTCGTATGATTTGAAGAATGTGCGATCGCTCAAACAAGATGATCAAACAGGACGAGAAGTCATGCTGATCCACACAAATTGGACTGCATTAAGATGTAAACGCGATCGTGAAAAACAGACCCCTGGTTCTGGCCTTGAGTGATCTCAACGGCGATCGGGTGCCTGTCTTAGCATCTTAGACCTCGTGATGATCGACATTGGCTGATGAAGGAACGGATTAGAGAAGGCTATTGGTATGAACATACAAACGATTACAACGACCCCCTTCCTCGACCAAAAACCTGGCACCTCCGGACTGCGGAAGAAAGTGCCGACGTTTCAGCAGCCGCACTATCTGGAAAACTTTGTCCAGTCTATTTTTGACAGTTTGGAGGGTTTTCAGAGACAAACGCTGGTGGTGGGCGGCGATGGTCGCTACTACAACCGCGAGGCGATTCAAATCATCTTAAAGATGGCGGTGGCAAATGGCTTTGGGCAGGTGTTGGTGGGGCAGGGTGGCATTCTCTCCACACCCGCTGCCTCCTGTGTGATTCGTAAAAACCATGCGTTTGGTGGCATTATTTTGTCTGCCAGCCATAATCCGGGTGGCCCGACCGAAGATTTTGGCATTAAGTACAACATTAGCAACGGTGGGCCTGCACCTGAGAAGGTAACGGAGGCAATCTTTGCCCACAGTAAGTCGATCGCGCAGTACAAAATTTTGGACGCGCCTGATGTTGATTTGGATGCCCTTGGCAGCGTTTCCTTGGGTACCAGCACCATTCAAGTGATCGATCCGGTCTCGGATTATGCAGAGTTGATGGAGTCATTGTTTGACTTCGATCGCATCCGCCAGCTCCTCACCAGTGGACAATTTCGTATGTGTATGGATTCACTTCATGCGGTGACGGGGCCATATGCTTATGCACTATTTGAAGGAGCGTTGGGTGCGCCTGCTGGCACTGTACAAAACGGCATCCCGCTGGAAGATTTTGGGGGCGGGCATCCTGATCCAAACCTGGTGTATGCTCATGATCTCGTGGAGGTGCTGTTTGGGGAGAATGCGCCAGATTTTGGTGCGGCCTCGGATGGGGATGGCGATCGCAACATGATTCTGGGTCGGCATTTCTTTGTCACGCCCAGCGATAGTCTCGCGGTGCTGGCGGCCAATGCCAAGCTGGTTCCCGGTTACAAAGATGGGTTGGCAGGCATTGCGCGATCGATGCCCACGAGTCAGGCCGCCGATCGTGTGGCGAAGCGCCTGGGTATTGAAGCCTACGAAACGCCAACGGGCTGGAAGTTCTTCGGCAATTTGTTGGATGCTGGCAAGGCGACTCTCTGTGGGGAAGAAAGCTTTGGCACAGGCTCTAACCACGTCCGCGAAAAAGATGGGCTGTGGGCAGTGCTATTTTGGCTCAACATTCTAGCGGTACGGCAAGAATCGGTCGAACAGATCGTGATGGAACACTGGCAGCAGTATGGACGCAATTTCTACTCTCGCCATGATTACGAAGGGGTGGACAGCGATCGCGCGGCAACCCTCATGAAAGGGGTTCACGACCAGATGCCCACGCTGGCAGGCAAACGCTTTGGTGCGTATGAAGTTGAGTATGCAGATGAGTTCAGCTACACCGACCCGATCGACGGCAGCGTTAGCACCAATCAAGGTGTGCGGATTGGCTTTACCGATGGTTCTCGCATTGTGCTGCGGCTCTCTGGCACTGGTACCCAGGGCGCAACGCTGCGAATTTACCTGGAAAGCTACGAACCCAATATTGCCAAACACCATCTTGACCCGCAGGAGGCCCTTGCTGACCTGATTACGATCGCAGATGACATTGCGGGCATCCACACTCACACGGGTATGGCAAAACCAACAGTGATTACCTGATGGGATCTTGCACCTCTCGCAACAACCCACCCTGCAATAAATTACGGGCTAACAGTACGAAGTCCGTTAAAACGGACTGCAAAGCGTCTCATACCGATTCAAACAACAATCGCTACAGATGATCGTTGGGTAGGGGCAAGGCAATGCCTTGCCCCTACAGAATGTGTTGCATTTTCAATTGCGTCTCATACCGATTCAAACAACAATCGCTACAGATGATCGTTGGGTAGGGGCAAGGCAATGCCTTGCCCCTACAGAATGTGTTGCATTTTCAATTTAACCTGGTATCAGTTGATTTCCAGTCCACTAGAAGTGGACTTTCCTCTGTTAGCCCGCACTTTTAGGGCAGGGCGGGGCAAGGCGATCGCCAGTAAGGCCCCAAGTACGTTTTCTTGAGAGTGGTGCAAGATTTGAGTTGGCCTTCTGCCCTCTGCCTTGCACCATACCGACCGCACGCCAGTTTCTTCACGATCGAGTGGACGCTGGCTGATAGGTCTTGCGGTACATTTCCATAATGTGCGCTCCAGCGGTGATCGGCGCGTACTTTGGTCGTTGTTTTACACTCTGACACGTAGGCAGACATTCCACGAGTGCATGGTAGTAAGGATCGAAAAAGAAGGGAATGGAGTAGCGCTCCTGGCCCGATCGATTCATCACGCGATGCGGTGTGGATTGGTAATAGCCATTCGTCCAGCGTGCCATCATATCGCCCAGGTTGATCACAAAGGTTCCTGGCATGGGTTCTGCCCGAATCCATTCACCTCTGGCATTGCGAACCTCTAAGCCACCCACCTGATCTTGCAGCAAGATCGTCAGGCAGCCCCAGTCTGTATGGGCACCACAGCCAAGCTGATCTGCTACTGCGTTTACCGAATGCGGCGGGTAGTGCAGCAGTCGCAAGACCGACATGGAGTTGTCCATCATTGGGTCAAAGTAACGTTCGTCCAGGTCTAGTGATAGAGCTAAGGCGCGGGATAGTTGAGCAGAGAGCGCCAGCATCTGAGCGAAATAGGCTTCGAGTGGCTCACGCCAACCGGGTAGAGTAGACCACTGATTGGCTCCATGATTGGGTATGCCAGTCTGCACTAAGGGATCATCCGCACCCCGATCGACCCCAATGTAATACCCTTCTTTTAAATCGGGGATCTGGTCAAGCGCCTGCTGCCCAATCGCCTCATAGCCGCGCGAGATAGGCGATCGCGCAATCGAAACTGTATTCTTAAACGCCAGGGGTTGATCAAAAAAGCGTTTGCTCTGCACAAACGTCTCCGCGATCGCCGCTGCTGGGACTCCATGATTGGCAATGTAGAAAAAGCCTACGTCATGGCTAGCGTGACGAATCTCTACCGCAACACTTTTGCGATCGCTCAGGTTGGGCGATCGTAAGCCACCAATATCAATCACGGGAATCTGCGAAAACGTCACGTTCGATCACTCCCAAAACTGTCACTTCGATATTTGATGATTGTCTCGACTTTGGTTGTATCCAAATCCACAAATGGTCGCCTGTTTAAAGTACGACAGATTTTGCGATCGTTTTTGATGCATACTGCTGCCTACCTCACTCACCATTTTGGTAAGAGTCGATCGGTCTCGCAGCAACATCAGCCATTTGTTCAAAGATTGCTTTATCAATAATTTTCAACTCCGTATCAAGAAAGTTGTCCCAAAATTTTTTCAGTTTTTGATTTGAAGCTGCAAAACTAGCATCTTCATAATCAGAACGCATAAAAATTTGGCGTTTATAAAGGTGATTCGGTAGTCCTATTTTGGAAAGGATAAAGAATAATGGAGCGAGGGTGAGAGGGTGTGATGATGGGCATTTCTCCCCCTCCCACGCTCTCGTCATCCTGCCCTCTGGGGCACTACCGCATAATCGACTCGCTCAGACACACCCGGTTGAGCCGGAATCGGAATCACCGTTTCTTTGACCAGTGGCTTGGTGGCTTCATCAAGACAAACGATCGGAAAGGCTCGATTGTAGCGGGTCTGATACAGCTCTAAAACGGACTCCATTCACCACACGAATTCAGCGTTCTGCTCCGGTGGAATCACCCAACACTCTTGCTTCCAAGGTTGCAGTTTGTTTTTTTCAGCACTTGTCGCACACTCTCATGACTGATCTGTTCGACATAGCTGAGTTCGACCATCCGGTCGGCTAACAATGGCAGGGTCCAGCGTCCCTGTCCGCTTAGGACTTCGCTACAATGCAGCGCAATCAAATGCGCTTCGCTTCTCCGGTCACTGCTTGCTTGCGTCCTGCTCCTGGACGACACTTCAAAGCCACTTCCATCCCTGCTTCGACAAAGCGCTGTCGCACCCGCTCGATGGTTCTCACGCTGAGGTCGAGGGCACCTTTGATGCCCTGGTCACGCCAACTGCCTTCGGCTTGATTGCGATCTGCTTTCAACAAGATGCGAGCATGATTGCTTTGATAAGCCGCGTGTTTCCCGGTCATCGTAAATTGTTCCAGATACTGTCGCTCCTCAGTCGTGAGCGCAACATTGTATTTTTTAGCCATCGGGTTGACGTTAAAGTGGCGAGTCTCATCTTACCGAATCCACTCGTCAATAGTTGTTTGATAGACCACTAGTCTCGAAGTAGCCTGATAGGGCGAGTAGTCAAAGAAACGAAAGAGGATAAAGTTCAGCGGTGATTCATTCGTTGTGAAACAACTCAGTCGCCTCATAGCCGTGTGGGCTTCGCAATCCCAATGCCGCAATGACAAAATCTATGCCTATTGCCACCTCTGCCAAGGCACTGAGTTTCACAAACAAGCACTCCATGTTTCTCCGGAGCAAAAGCCTGTTACTGTGAAGCAAGCTTTATCCTTTCTCTGGAGATTGGATCATGGCAGACGTGTTTATCTCCTATTCGCGCAAAGATAAGGATTTTGTCAAGGCGCTGCATACCGCGTTGGCGCAGTGCGATCGCGACGCCTGGGTGGATTGGGAAGACATTCCCCTCACCGCTGACTGGTGGCAAGAAATTGAGCGTGGGATTGAAGCGGCTGACACCTTTGTCTTTGTAGTCAGTCCTGATTCCACCGCTTCCAGGGTGTGCAATCAAGAACTTGACCACGCGGTGCAGCACCACAAGCGCCTGGTACCTGTCGTCCGGCGCGATGATTTTGAGCGGCAGCAGGCACACGAAGCACTAAGACGGCACAACTGGCTGTTCTTTCGTGAAGAGGATGATTTTGATTGTGCGTTTCAGTCGCTGCTTGAAGCGATCGACATGGATCTGGAGCACGTTCACGCGCATACCCGATTGCTGGTGCGGGCGATCGAGTGGGACAGCAAGGGACAAGATGATAGCTTTTTGCTGCGCGGGAGTGATCTCAAGTCAGCTAGCCGCTGGCTCAGTCTTGGCACCGATAAAGATCCCAAACCGACTGCTCTGCAAACGCAGTACATTCTTGCCAGCGGTAAAGCCGAAATTCAGCGTCAGCGACGCACCAGCCTCATCTCTAGTGTGGGATTTGTAGGAGCGCTCGCCCTTGCCCTCCTTGCTGTCACCCAATATCACCAGGCAAAGCAACGTCAGCTTGAGGCTGAAAAGGGGCAACTTCTAGCGTTGAGTGCCTCTGCCAGCGCTAACCTTGCATCAAACAAAGACATTGAAGCATTGATTGACGGTGTGAAGGTCGGGCAGCAACTTCAGCGCCATCAAAACCTGGATGCAAATACGCGCAACCAGGCGATGACCGCCTTGCAACGAGTGACCTATGGAGCGAAAGAGCGCAGTCGCCTGGAAGGTCACAGCGATTACGTGCGGCAGATCAGCTTTAGCCCCGATGGTAAGACGCTGGTAACCAGCAGTGATGATGGCACCGTCAAGCTTTGGAAGCTGGATGGTACGCTGCTTAATACTTTCAAGCAAGATGGTTATGCCTACGCGGTCAGCTTTAGCCCCGATGGCAAAACGATCGCTACCAGCAACTTTATCGACTCAACCATCAAACTCTGGGCGCTGAACGGTAAGCTGCTGAAAACCTTTAAGAGACACCAAGATAGCATTTTTGATCTTGCCTTCAACCCTGATGGACGTGTGCTTGCCTCTGCCAGTGGTGATCGCACGGTGATGCTGTGGGATGTAGAGAAAGGAACACGGCTAAAAACTCTAAGCGGTCATCACGATGAGGTCAATGCGGTGCGCTTCAGCCCTGATGGTCGTACCCTGGCAAGCAGCAGCAACGACAGAACCATCAAACTTTGGACATTGGATGGCACACTGTTGAGAACCTTGAGGGGGCATCGAGGACAGGTAAACAGCATTAGTTTCAGCCCCGATGGCAAAACGATCGCCACTGGCGCTGGCGATCAAACCGTGAAGCTGTGGGCACTCGATGGCGCGTTGCTGCGAACTCTGAAAGGGCATACTGAGCCAGTCAGTGATGCACGCTTTAGTCCCGATGGCAAAACCCTGGCAACCGCTAGCGTCGATAACACCATCAAGCTCTGGAAGCCCGATGGTACATTGCTAACCACCCTAAAAGGACATAGTGACTGGATCACCAATGTTCGATTTAGCCCCGATGGACAAACCCTGGCATCGGGCAGCGGCGATGGCACTGTCAAACTCTGGCAGCTTAAAACCAATCTACTGAGAGTACTGGAAGGAACGGATAGCTTTGTCTACGGACTGGCATTCAGCCCCGATGGGCAGGTGCTAGAAACAGGCGATGGCAATGTCCTCACTTTCTGGCGATTACAGAATGGCACAATGCTAAAGCGGGTGGTACCCCATGCGAATGGCATCAACGACGTTAGCATTAGCACCAATGGCAGTCTGATTGCAACGACAGGCGATGACAAAACGATCAAGCTCTGGAACTGGGATGGCACACTGCGAAAAACGTTGATACGGTTAGAGACGCCCACAACTGAAATTAACTTCGGTCAAGACGATCAGGCGATCGCGGCTTTAATCCAAGAGACAAAAACCTTAATCGTCTGGAACATGGACGGCAAAGTGTTAAAAAAGGTTAAAGTGCCGCGTGAGTGGTTAGAGGGAGGGCGCATTGGATCCGATTTGCAAACACTTGCAACCCCAAGCGGCAAAACCGTGAAACTTTGGCAGAACGGTAAACCAGGGGCAATACTCAAAGGTCATACCGCAGATGTCACTTACACCAGGTTTAGCGCAGACGGTCAAACCATTGCCACCACAAGCTGGGATCGCACCATTAAACTCTGGACGCGAGATGGTAAGCTGATCAGCACACTGAAAGGGCATACGGGTGGTGTCACACGAGCAGTAATTAGTCGCGATAATCAACTGGTGGTTTCCAGTGGCGATGATAAAACCGTGCGACTGTGGAAGCGAGACGGCACCTTATTGATGACGCTGCAAACAGAGAATGTTCCACGGGGTGCAGACTTTAGCCGCGATGGTCAGACGATCGCCTTTGGTAGTGGCACAGCAACAGTTTTATGGAATATTGCCGATCTTCAGTCACCTCAAGCATTGACGCAACGAGACTGTACGCTCCTCCAAAACTACCTCATCACTCATCCCAACGTTCTGCTCGACCTCGAACCCTGCCAGAATGACTCCAATCTGGTGCCTGCCGCGACCAACCTGGCAAACGCCAACGATGTTGCTGGAGCCGTGACGCTGTTTCGTCGGGCAGTGCAGCGCAACCCAAACCTCACCCTGAACCCAGAAGTCGAAGCGAAAACCCTTGCTGATCGGTCTAAGGCGCTCAGGTTAGTAGAAGAAGGACAAGACCTGGCGCTCGATGAAAAGATCAATGGTGCTGTTGCCAAATTTCAAGCTGCGCTAAAGCTAAATCCCCAACTGACCCTTACCCCAACATCGGAAGCTCAGACCTTGGCAGCAAAAGGAAAATCCAGACGGTTGATTGACGAAGGGAGAACATCAGCTTACTACGGGGACATCACAGCCGCGATCGCCCACTTCAAACAGGCACTCCAACTAAACCCTGGATTGGCGATCGAGCCAGAGGTAGAAGCAAAGTTTCATCAGGCGCGTGGGTTGATTGACCGGGCAAACAGCATGGTGAGACGAGGCGAGATTAAACCCGCGATCGCGCTCTACAACCAGGCAGAAGCGATCAAAGTAGCCCGTCTCCTGCTACTTAGAAATTGGAACTGGAACTACCTCTGTGGTAGCGGTAGCGTTCAAGACTATGCCACCGCTGTCATGCCTATTTGCGAAAAAGTAGTAGCAACAGATCCTGATAATGGTGAGTTCCACGACAGTCGGGGGGTTGCCAGAGCAATGACGGGCGATTTTGCGGGTGCCATTGAGGACTTTCAGGTGTTTGTCAATTGGACGGAAGAGGACGATCGCCGCACCCAAAGACAGCGCTGGATCAACAAACTCCAACAAGGCAACAATCCGTTTACGCCCCAAGAATTGCAAAAGCTAAAGGAAAAAGAGTTACTTTAACTCAGAACTGGCGCAAACCTCGGAGGTTTTAATCAAGCATCAAGCATTGAACAAATGCTGTCGCTTAAACCTCCGAGGTTTTAATCAAAATGCGTAATACCAATTTGAATTGAAAATGCGACACATCCTGTAGGGGCAAGGCATTGCCTTGCCCCTACCCACCGATTGATCTGTAGCCGTCATTCTTTAAATCGGTATAAGTTCTATAACTCTGCGCTGACGCAGAAACTAGGTCTTTCCATAAACAGATGCCGTTGAGTATCAGGCTGCGTTTGGAGACTTGACTTCTCAGCTTCTGTCAGCAAGCATTCAACAACGAAGCTCAAAGACTTAATGACGAAGCTCAAACACTCAACGACGAGGTTCAAAGACTCGACGACGAGGTTCAAAGACTCGACGACGAGGCTTGAACATTCAACGATGAGTTCTACAGACTCAACGACGACACTCAAAGACTCGACGATGACAGTCAAACACTCGACGACGACACTCAAAGACTCGATGGCAAGGCTTAAAGACTCGACGACAAGTCCTAAAGACTCACGGCTGGGTCCTAAACACTCAACGACGACACTCAAAGACTCGATGGCAAGGCTTAAAGCCCCACGAGTGCGGGATAGAGCTTTAATGATGAACTTGAGAGTTTGAGCGATCGACACCAAACAAACCAGTTATACAGAGGAAGACTGGAGTAGCTGCGCGATCGCGTCTACCAAAACATTTGGCTCTACAGGCTTTGAGAGGTGCTGCTGAAAGCCAACTTCTAGAGCTTGCTGCTGGTCATACTCACCCACATACGCTGTGAGTGCAATGGCGGGAATGTGTCCCCCCTGTTCTGGCTTGAGCGATCGAATTTGGCGCATCAAGCTATACCCATTCATCTCAGCCATGCCAATATCGCTCAGCAACACATTTGGAACGGATTTCAGCAAGCTCTCTAGAGCACAGGCAGCAGATGCAACGGCGGTTACTGTTGCACCCGCTTGTGTCAGGATAAAGGCCAACAGGTCGCGTGTATCTGCCTCATCCTCCACAACCAGAATGTGTACTGCTTGCAAACTCAACGGCTGAGCGACAGGCGCGGGGTGTTTGCTCACAGGCAATGCCCCTCCCCGCAGCGGCAAACGAACGCTAAAGATTGCTCCCAGCCCCTCTCCCGCACTTTCTGCTGAGACCGTGCCGCCATGCAACTCTACAATCTGCCGGACGATCGCCAACCCCAACCCTAACCCGCCAAACTTACGGGTGATAGTACCATCGGCTTGCCGAAAGGTATCAAAGACAAACGGCAGAAAGTCCGAGTTAATGCCTTTCCCCGTATCTCGCACGGTAATTTGAGCTTCGATCTTGCTGTAGGTCAAGGCAATATACACATGACCCTCTGGTGGCGTAAACTTCACCGCATTTGAGAGTAAGTTCCAGATCACCTGCTGTAGGCGGTTGGCATCACCCAAAGGTGATCGGGTTGTAGTTTCCAACGTCGTGTGAAGGGTAATCGACTTTGATTCAGCAGCTAACCGAACGGTTTCTTTGGCGGCTTCAATGGTGACGACTAAGTCAACCGCATCCAGCTTGAGGGACAGTTTGCCCTGAAGAATGCGCGAAATATCCAGTAAATCTTCGATCAGTTGGGTTTGCAACTTAGCATTGCGTTCAATGGTTTCCAGCGCGATCGCCATTGTTGGTTGATCTAACGTGCCCTTGCGTAGCAGCTGCACCCAACCCAGAATCGGGTTAAGCGGTGTGCGCAATTCGTGGGATAGCACCGCTAGAAATTCGTCTTTAATCCGGTTAGCGGCTTCTGCTTGCTCACGGGCAATTTGCTCGCGTTCTAACAGTTGTTCACGCTCGGCTTCGGTACGTTTGCGATCAGTAATATCCAAAAAGGCACCCACCGAGCCGCGTGGCTGACCGTGCTCATTCCGCAGAGGAGAGGCATAGCCATAGAGATTAAACAGGGTGCCATCTCCCCGCAAAATATCCACCTCTATGCCCTTTAACGAAATGCCATGCAGCCCTGCGTAGCGCAGAGGAGTTTCCTCTGGAGTCAGTTCTTTACCATGCTGAAACACTTTGTAGGTAGGACCAGTGCTCTCGGCTGGCGGTGTCCACGAAGCGTTGTCACGAAAGGGAATGCCTAAAATGCGGGCAAACTCAGGGTTGGCTCGAATGTGCTGAAATTCCAAATCATCGCTCATCAAAATGCCCACTGGAATCACCTCAAACAGAGTTTGCAGATCATCAACCCGGTTCTGCAAATCTCGATTAAGGGTGGCGATCGCGGTTTCTGTCTGCTTGCGTTCGGTAATATCGCGACAGATGGCCTGTACTGTGGGCAATCCATTCAAGGTAAAGAGCGTTGCACTCACTTCTACAGGCATTTGCTGACCTGCTTTCGTGCAATGCACTGATTCCACGACAATGTGATTTTCTACCCACAACTGCTCAATGCTGGTGTGGACTATATCTTGCGGCGGCGCAATTAAATCCAACACCGACTTGCTGAGCAATTCCTGGCGGGTATACCCCAACCGCTGACACGCCTGTTCATTCACCTCAATCAACTGCCCTGGCTGAAGATCAGGAGTCAAATGGTAGACCAGTATCCAATCTTCCATGCCGTTAAACAGCGTGCTAAACCGTTCTTCACGCTCCCGTAGCTCTGCCTCAATGGTTTCGCGATCGCGAATCTCTTGCTGTAGCTGCTCATTGACCTGTAGCAGTGTAGCAGTACGCTCTTGCACACGCTGTTCAAGCTGATTTTGAGCCTGCCGCAGTTCCGTTTCAACGTTTAACCGCTGCTGCATTTGGGTGTGGAGTGCCTGATTTGCCTCCTCCAGTTGAGCAGGGCTGGGTAACGCGAGCGCTTGAGGCACCAACGGCACCAAGACATAAGCGGTCAGCAAGGAGACGATCGCCGTTAACACCTTCACGGCACCTGAAAACCAGTAGGTGGGATGCCAAAGCGTCCAAATTTCTAAAATATGCGTCGTACCACAGGACACGATAAAAGTTGCAAAGAGCAGAAAAACCCCTGCAAATGGCAGGTCTTGTCGTTTGCGGACAAAGTAGAAGAGCGTGAGGGGAATCGAGTAGTACGCAAACGCAATCAAGCTATCTGAAACGAGATGGAGCCAAACTAAGCTTGGCTGCCAGAGATAACAATGACCATGCGGAATAAACGGGCCTGTGATAAAAAAATTGCTTAGAATGTCATTCATGCGAGTGGGGAGTGAAGCGAGAGGCAAAAGCAGGATAAGCGAAGCGGTGCTCGATCGCCATTCCTGAAACTTATTGTGGTCTCTCTAGTTTAGAAATTAAGCGTTGGAAATATTGAGTTATCAAGAAATTAAGTCTGTGAAACCTGGTACGGGCTGGCAGTAGAAACGCAGGGTATGCTACATGGGAAAGATTCCCAGCATCAACGGCGTTAGTCACGAATCCGTTATTCTACTCAGAGATTTGGGCAAACTGTAATGACATCGGTTAACGGCATCATCCTGTTGTTTTCGTCGCTACATGCATTTCAATAGCGGTTTTTGCGACTACGCTTAGCGAATGATTGCAGTACGCAATGCATCGCCGTGAAGTGAATTCTGTAGAATTCTTACAGTAAGGGCAACAGCTATCCGCCTCTTCAGGTCAAGATGACTGCCAATCAGTTTGCTACATCGGTTGTAACACCCGCAAAAATCCTAGAGAGTCTTGCGGCGATCGCCCTTCAAAGCCAGCGCTCTGTCGCGCTACCAACCATTTTCCAGACAGCACTTGAAACAACCAGAGCCGTGCTGCACAGCGATCGCGTCCTGCTATATCGCTTTCTGGCCCAAGGCGATGGCGTGGTCGCCGTGGAATCGGCGGGTACTGAATGGACACCGCTACTGGGACGAGTCATTCGTGACAGTTGCTTTGATAATGCCCGTTTAGAGCTATATCGACAGGGACATGTCAGCGCGATCGAGGATGTAGCTGCCAGTAGCGTCCAAGCCTGTCATGCCGCTTTATTAGACCACCTACAAGTACAGGCAATGCTGTCCGTGCCGCTTTTAGGGCAGGGTAAGGTGTGGGGGTTGCTCATTGCCCACCAGTGCCACAGCACCCGCTTATGGCAACCTTTGGAAGTGCAATGTCTTCAAATGATTGCGATTCAGCTAGGCGTAGCCATGCAGCTGGAGCAGACGAGCGGTGCCACGATCGATCAGACTCTGGCAGACGAACCGTTACGCAGCAGCGAACAATGGTTACAGCAGTTTGGTCTCCAGTCGCCCGGCAACATTATTTATACTTTGGTACAAGAACCCAACGGAGAACTACGGTTTGAGTTCATTAATGCCGCGATCGAAGCACTGCACGAGATACCCTATACCCAGGCGTTAAGCAGCGCCCAATGGCTGATTGATGCGATTCATCCCGATGATCGGGCTGGGTATACTGCGGCTCTCGCTCAGAGTGCCCAAACCCTTAGTGCCTTTGCATACGAATGGCGGATTGTGGTGCCGTCAGGGAAAGTCAAATGGCTGCAGGGCGATGCGCAACCACGGCAACGATCTCATGGGGCGATCGCGTGGTGCGGCATGCTGCAAGACATCAGCGAACGCAAGCAAACAGATCTGATGCTGCGAGAAAGTGATGCTCACAAGGGTGCGCTCATTAGCGCTCTGCCCGATTTGGTCATGCGAGCAAATGAACAGGGCATTTATCTAGAATTTCTCGCTACAAATACCTTCAAAGTCATTGGCAAAACAGGTGATTTTGTTGGAACGCACGTATACGACAGTTTGCCGCTTGACCTGGCACAACAGCGTATAGCAGCCATCCAAACGGCCCTAGCAACACGATCGCTGCAACTCTATGAGCAAACGATCGCGGTCGATGGTGCTACGCAAACCGAAGAAGTCAGAGTGGTGCCATATCAAGTAAACGAAGTGTTACTGCTCGTCCGAGATATCAGCGATCGCAAACAAGCAGAAACGGCCTCCTGGCAGCGTGCTGAACGAGAGCAGGCCATCAGCCGTGTGGTACAGACCATTCGTCAGTCGCTGGATTTGCACACCATTTTGACCGCTGCCGCAACTGAACTTACCCAGCTCTTGAAGGTCGATCAAGCCGCCGTGGTGCAGTACTTACCAGAACGCAACTGCTGGGTATATGTTGCCAGCCATCGACAGCAGCCAGATCTCTTCGATGATCTTGGGCTAGAAATTACCGATCAAGACAATCCCTTTGCAGCACAATTAAAGCGTCGAGAGATCATTAAAGTAGCTGATGCAGCGTCCCTGAGTAAGGGTACAAACCAAGGCTTTGCTCAAAAGCTACCGGGAGCCTGGCTTCTGGTACCAGTCATCGTGGGTGATACGGTTTGGGGTAGCTGCAGCCTGCGGTCAAGCCGACCAATTGCTTGCTGGCACGATGAGCAAGTCGAACTCGTCCAAGCGTTAGCCGATCAACTGGCGATCGCCATTCAACAAGCATCGCTTTACCAGCAGGTGCAAACCCTAAACACTGACTTAGAATTGCAGGTGCAGGAACGCACAATGCAACTGCAACAGGCATTAAACTTTGAGGCACTGCTGAAACGCATCACCGACCAAGTGCGGGATAGCCTGGATGAAACGCAAATCCTCCAAACAGCTGTCAAGGAACTGGCGATCGAGTTGGGCGTGGATTGCTGTGTTGCCGCTCTCTACGATATGGAACACCGAACCACCACGATCTGCTACGAATACACCCATCAAGGGGTCTCAACCGCAACAGGTAGCGCGATCTCGTTTGACCAAAACCCTGAACTTTATGAGCAAGTCTTGAGTGGACAAGTCGTTCATTGCTGTGTGACTGCTTTGGTGGTAGATCCCCTACGGAATATTGAGCAGAGCGCAAGCATTTTGGCGTGCCCCTTAATGGATGAACGCGGTGTTTTAGGCGATATGTGGCTTTTCAGGCCCCAGCACCTCTACTTCGACGAGTTGGAAATTCGGCTGGTACAACAGGTTGCGAATCAGTGTGCGATCGCACTGCGGCAATCGCGGTTATATCAAGCAGCTCAAGCCCAGGTACAGGAGCTAGAACGGCTGAATCGGCTGAAAGATGACTTTCTCAGCACGGTTTCCCACGAGCTGCGAACGCCCATGTCCAACATTAAAATGGCAACCCAAATGCTGGAAGTCACGCTCAAGCCGTTGGGGATCTTTGACGATGCAACCAACGCAGTTAACCGTTATTTCAGCATTCTCCGCGAGGAAGGGCAGCGCGAAATTGGACTCATCAACGACCTCCTCGATCTGGCGCGTCTCGATGCAGGCACAGAACCACTCAGTCTCACCCCGATCGTGCTTCAGCCCTTTCTGGCTCATCTTGCCGAACCGTTTTTTGACCGCGTTCGCAGGCAGCAGCAGTACCTGATTATTCGCCTGCCTGAGCAGTTACCCGTACTAACGACTGATCGTCCCTACCTGGAACGCATCGTGACTGAATTGCTGCAAAACGCTTGCAAATACACACCTGCTGGTGAGGCGATCACCCTCTCTGCTCACACAACCGCGACAGCACTAGACATTTCTGTCAGCAACGCTGGTGTCGAGATTCCAGCCGTTGAGCGCGATCGCATTTTTGACAAGTTCTACCGCATTCCCAACAACGATCCTTGGAGATACGGCGGAACTGGACTTGGCTTAACGCTGGTCAAGAAGCTTGCAGAACGTTTAGGTGCCACTATTGGCGTGACCAGCCAGCAGCAGCAGACGACTTTTACCTTAGAGTTTTTGGGCGTTGTCTAAGGCCATAGAAAGAAGGCCATAGAAACGCGGGAAGGCGGTAAGATCGTTTTCCAGTCCGGCTATCTTCCTCTTCATTTACCCTCTTCAATGACCGTTTCTCGCACCATTTGTCTGGGTTTTGTGACTGTGATCGCGATCGGCACCCTTTTGCTGTCGCTGCCAGTTTCAATCAGCGATGGCACCTGGGCTTGGGAGCATCTGCTCATTTCGTTGTTTACAGCCACCTCTGCGGTTTGCGTGACAGGTCACATCGTGGTCGATACGGGAACGTACTTCTCTCCGATCGGGCAGTTCTTTATTTTGGCGCTGATTCAGGTTGGTGGTTTGGGCTATATGACGGCGACCACCTTCTTGCTGCTGCTCGTTGGGCGGCGTTTTGGGCTGCGCGACAAAATTGCCGTCCAGCAAGCCCTCGATCGCAGTGAAATGCAGGGTGCAGCTCAGGTGATTCGTTCCATCATTGCGACCACCATGCTTTTTGAGATCACAGGCATTTTCCTGCTGCTGTTTGTGTTTGCCCCTGTTTATGGCTTCCAGCAAGGCGTATGGCTAGCAACCTTTCATAGCATCAGCGCTTGGAACAATGCTGGTTTCAGTTTATTTCCCAATAATCTCATCGGCTATCAAGCATCACCCTTGGTAAACCTGGTGATTCCAGGGCTGATTGTCTTTGGTGGCATTGGCTATGAGGCCATTTTTGAACTCTTTCTCTGGTCTCGCGATCGCGTGCTGAGACGGCCCAGGTGCCTCGTTTTCTCCCTCAACTTTAAGGTGGCTGTCAGTACAACCCTGACCTTACTGGTGCTAGGAACGATCGCCTTCTTCCTGGTAGAGGGGCGCAGTACAAGCACCCTGAGTTCCATGAATTTGGGCACTCAATTGATGTCGGCCTGGTTTCAATCCGCAACAACAAGAACCGCCGGATTCAACACGATCGACCTGAGCAAAATGACCGAAGCAGGCTTGTTCATCACGATCGCCCTGATGTTTATTGGGGGCAGCCCTGGTGGGACAGCTGGCGGTATTAAAACGACAACCCTACGGGTCTTAACAAGCTGCACCAGAGCCATTTTGCAAGGCAAAGAAGAGGCATCGTTGTACGAACGCCAAATTCCTCTGTCACTCATCCTTAAAGCTGTAGGTGTGGCCGTTGGTTCGCTGATCACAGTGCTCATCATGACCACCTTTATCGCGCTGAGCGATCCCCAGTTTGATTTCATTCAGCTCTTGTTTGAAGTCGTCTCTGCCTTTGCAACCGTTGGTTTATCGACTGGCATCACAGCAGGGCTATCCACGGTGGGTAAGCTCGTCCTAATTGCTACTATGTATATCGGTCGAGTTGGCGTGTTACTGCTCATGAGCGCGCTTTTAGGCGACCCCAAGCCCACCGCTATTCGCTATCCAGAAGAAAACTTGCTGGTAGGCTAAAGCAATCGCTAGGGTGAACGAACCCAAAAAGTGGAGTGTACTCGCTGAAAGTTTAGCCATCATCCAATCAGCATTAACACCTACCGTTTGCCTCCCGCCCTCAACACGCCCCTTGATCACATCAATTAGCTCGGAGTTCGCCTGTGAACCTGACATTTTTAAGTTTTTTTCGTAGCTTGCAGACTCATCCAAACAAACACTACGCTGTGATTGGGTTAGGTCGCTTTGGGCGAGCAGTCTGCATGACGTTGCACCAAATGGGTTACGAGGTGTTGGGTGTCGATGCAGATGAGAAACAGGTGGCACAAGCACTCGCTGATCAAATTGCGGTGCGCACCGTGCAGCTTGATACGACCGACCCCGCAGCACTCAAAGAAGCGGGGCTTTGTGAAATTGACACGGTTATCGTGGCGATCGGCAACTATGTCGAAGAAAGCGTCATCACAACGCTCAACCTCAAAGAAGCTGGAGTGCCCCATGTGGTGGCAAAAGCCTCCTCTCAAATCCACGAAAAGCTGTTGCGAAAGGTGGGAGCTGATCACGTCGTTTTTCCAGAGCATGAGATGGGCTGCACATTGGCGCGCGCGCTGACCAAACCCAGCATTCTCGAACGCTTTGAGCTTGACCCAGACAACAGCATTGTCGAAGTGTTGGTGCCAGATGCCTTTGATGGCAGAACGATCGCCGAACTTCGGCTGCGTTCTCACTACGGCTTGAACCTTCTAGCCGTGAGTCGTGATGGTAAATTTGAAATCAACCCGGCCTCTAGCCGTCAGCTACAAAAGGGAGCCTTGATGGTGGTGATTGGCTGCAACAAGGATATCGATCGACTCCCTGTTTAGCTATTAACCCCGCAATGATTGATCTTGCACTCCAAGGCGCTCTCATCCCACAGTCCCTTCTTCCAAAAAAGGAGACGGGGACCGGATACGTGCTTTGCACACGCAAAGTTCCTCGCTCCGTTTGGGAGAGGGATTGAGGGTGAGGGCAGATGTCGTCACAACAGTTGCCGGGTTAATAGATGGTATAGGCGATCGTCACTATAAGCCTTATCTTCCGCTGTAAGGGAGCACCACGTACATCTACAGATAAGGCAAGGACTACAGAGGCTTATCGACACGGCATTCTCCGTAAAATTGCTGTGAATTTACCCACCCTCTGGTGCGGCCTCCAAAATTTCTCTGTATAGTGACAAGAGGACTATGTAGCGTCTAGAGTAAAAGGACTCTTGAGGTTTCTCAAGTCATTCCAGCAAGGGTCAAATGCCTTCTATTGATGGTGCACTGCCAGGCTACCGAACTGAAAGGATGTCTCTCCAGCCTGGACAGACAAGGCAGATCATACTGATTGGCTTTTACATGAGCAATCGATCCATTCGCTTGAATCCAAAGGTTTACAGTGCATGTAAACCCCGGTAGCCTACCAGGTTCAGTTAAGACGACTTAAACCGAACACAACGTACACTCAGGTAGGTTCAAAACATGAATTTCAGGTCAATTGGTCTCAGTATTGCCACTGCAACCGTAGTAGCTTCAGGTGCAACGATCGCTTCGTCACCCGCTCAAGCGCTCTCTTTTAATAAAGGTACCTTCGTTGCTGGGGGGCAAACAAGCATTACGGATCTTAATACGTCAAGCAACCCTACCTCCTTTACCCTCAACTTCCAAAATTTTGGCGTTACAAATACAGGTGGGAGTTTAGCGGGTGGAAATCTAACCGGAACACCAATTCTCGCGTCCTTATCGTTCACTAAGGACGCAGGTGGAAACTTCGCGACCAACGGCTTAACAAGCTTCGTAACGGGCCTCAAGTATCAAGGGCAAGACGCGTTCTTAGACATCAACCCATTCACCTTTACAGCTTCTGCAAGTTCATTTGTAAACAGTGCCACAAGTTATTTGTTGGCTTCTAATACCAGTTTTACAGGTGTTTTCAGGACTTCTACCCTCCAATCTCTTACGACTATTACGCTCGGTGCTGTCAAAGTTGGGACATTGAACAGCTCTACACTAACGGCTGAAATCCCAACACCTGCGCTTATCCCCGGCCTACTTGGTTTAGGCGTAGCAGCGCTACGGAAACGCAAAGCTCAAGCGAACGAAGAGGCTTCGGCGGAAGCCTAATCGTTTAAGAAGGCAGTGCTAGAAACTTCAAGCTTCAGCACTGCCTTTTTCTAAAAGATGAATGCATCGTTGCAATCACGCCAGTTTAGAATGCATGTTTTGAGCGATCGCGAAGCTCCTATCTTCCAAAAAGTTCCCCCTCTATCAAACATTCAAAGGTGAAACGCTTGTCTTTAAAGATGCGATAAAGCCTCTTGCAAAACGTTGTTGAGCTTGAGCCTATCTACGTACGATCACAGGTAACCGAGGGAAGGTATAAGCAAAACACCCACCTTGCATCGGTTAACTATTGGGCTGAACCCCTTCTACCAACGGTGCACTGCCAAGGCTACTGGATCACACGGACAAAAAGTCTCTTCAAACGCAGCCACTACACGGGTATTGATTAACCGTACAGTTGTTTGTCTCACCCGTCATGCTGGGATCGCTATCTACAGAGCACTTTCTTCTGTCGTTTCCGGTAGCCTACCAGGTTCAGTTGAAACCATTTGCAACCGAACGTACCTGTAGGTAGACATGATGCATTTAAACTTGAAACAACCGTTTGCGATCGTTGCAGCCACTGTCGCTGCGTCCACCCTTTCTCTATTGGGTTCCCATGCCGCTCAAGCACTGAGCGTTTCATCGGGGCCTTTACCCACTACTCCAGGTGTAAACCTGATTGATTTTAATGGGCTAGCGCCTGGCACAGTGCCCACAAATGCCGCCACGCCCATTGACCTGGGTGATGGCGTAACGCTGTTTGATGGCGTTCCTGGTAATCGTAATACGGTGACGACGACTGAGTTTACACCCCCTGTCGGTAGCGACGGCAATTATCTCAAAGTGCGTCAAACAAATGCAACGTTTAGCTTTGAGAAGCCCCTCACCTACTTTGGGCTACTGTGGGGTTCGATCGATGCCGAAAATACCATTCAGTTCTTCAATAGCTCCACGACAACATCTGTGAGCAGCTACACCGGATCTAGTCTTGCCAGCTTGCTCGGTTTTTCGCTGCTGCCGTTTTCAGCCAATTTGGGTGCCGATGGTACCAAATATATTGAGTTTGCCCTGGCAGACATTGGTGCCGATGTAGACAGGGTTGTTTTAAGCACTGGCTTTTCGCCCTTTGAAGTCGATAATGTGGCGTATCAAGCCATTCCTACCCCTGCTCTTTTGCCAGGATTGCTTGGTATGGGAATTGCGGCACTACGGAAGCGTAAAGCTAAAGCAGTAGAAGGCTAAAGCAAACAGTTCATTGTGCAAACGGTGGTGAGACTCTGCTTTGTGCTGAGTACACTACTGTTTGCAAGCGATATAGCTTTCTAGCAGTGCTCCATTCGGCAAGACCGCGTTTCGACTAAAACCTTGGAGGCTTAAGCGCCTACATTCGCTTAAGATGCCTGACTTTTGGTAAAACCCTCCAAGGTTTGCGTCAGTCCTATTTGATAGATCATCGTTGATACCTTTAGGACTTACGCAAAAGCGGTCATCTTTCGCCCCCTAGCCCCCAATTCTGGGGGAACCGAGCCAGTTAAAACCCCCAGCATTGAGGGTTTGGGGGCAAATGCGTAAGTCCTAACCTTGTAAGGTGGGCACTGTCCACCCTACTTAAGTCAGTGTTATTCAACCATAGCTTTCTAAGAACGGGTATGGGGTATGGGGTACCGGGTGTGGTGAATGCAAACGCAAACGGCTGTAAGTGCAAATTGTTGGCTATATCAAGTTTTTACAGTAGATACCCGGATCACTACGTACTGCTGCGGAAAGTTGAATTGTCATTGCAAACGATTCTCCGCAATGGTGCCTGACCCTCTTCAGTAAAGTGGTATTGATCTTATGGCTTCCCTTTCTACTCAAAGTCCTGTTGGTATTAACGCAAAGCCTCTCTGCCGAGTCGTTGGGTTGGCGTGTGTCGCTGGTTTTGTGGTTGATTTACTCATTCTGGCGTTACCCCCTACGCTCAATAGTGCGGAGTGGCGAGTTGGGTTTTTGCAGCAGATGAGCGATCGCAGTATCGTTTTACTGTTTGGTGCAGCGCTTCTCATTTATAGCAATCTTGACTACCGTACCTGGCGGAAACAGTTGGCTATGCTGTGTCTGGTACTGGGAATTGTGTTTCAACTTTCTTGCATTTTGGTGATTAGAGACAGCCTATCGCTGAATGATAGTGCAACTAAAAACATCAATATTCAAGCTTCTCAAGTGCAATCTCAGATTGAAACGGCCAAAAATGATCCGAAAGCGGCTCCCAATCTTACGTCAGAGCAGCTAGATAAGGCTTCTCAGCTTGTTACCACTCGTGCCGGTTCATTGAAAAACACGGCTAAAACAAGCATTCTCAAAACGGCAGGAGCCATTGTGGGCAATTTTGTCGTGGTTGGCTTAGCGCTGATTGGGTTAGGGCGCTATGGTATGCGTCCAAGTAAGGGTTGAAATTATGCAGTGGCAAAAGCGGTTAAGGGAGGCAACCCAGGGTTCATTGCGTGAGTTGCTCAAAGATACGCATGGGCGCATTGTGCTCTGCGGTCTCCTGGTAGGGCTATGGTATTTGCCCGCCTGGTTGGGTGTTTTGTTTCATCGCATGGGGAAAGGATCTTCTAGCCTGGTTTTGCTGCTTGCGATCGTCTACCTGGGTTTGCAGGAACTGTGGAAACAACGCCAACAGCTTGCTAAAAGTCGGGTTTCTGATGCCGATCGCTTTTTGGGACACGCACTCATCCTGACAGGTGCTGGGCTTTTTCCGTTTTGCCGCTTTGCCATCTGGTCGCAAGCACTTATTTGGCTAGTCATTTTGATTGGGATTGCGTGCAGTGCATGGGGAGGAGGATTTTTCCGTAGACATGCCCTTACAACCGCGCTCATGGCACTGAGCGTTTATCCTCGCCCTGGAGAAACTGCCAAGATTATTTGGGAAATATTCACCCCACCCCGTATGCTCGATCGGCTCACTGCATGGTTGGGCAGTGGAGCATTGCAGGTGATTGGGCAACCCGCAACAGTGACCAATGATGTTTTTATTTCGTTGCCGACAGGCTCAGTTGAAGTTGGCTGGGGCTGCAATGGGTTTGGGATGGCAACCAATATCGCGATCGGGGGTTTAATCTTGGGGCTGTTTTTGAAACAAAGTTGGTTCAAGATTATCCTCTTAATGGTGCTTGGCACTGTTTTGGCGCTTGTGCTCAATATTCCCCGCGTCATGTTAGTAACGTATGCTGCGGTGTACTGGGGCAAATATTGGTTTGATTTTTGGCACACTTCATGGGGTGCTCAGCTTTTTGTAGCCGTCTTATTTACCATTTATTACTATTTGGTGATGGCGATCGTGAACCGATCACCCAAGAGGATGCAAGCTTAGTAGCTGGGAAGTAGTGCCTTGAGTTAATCATGCTGTTAATTGGTTGAAGGCCGCTTCGTTGCGCGTGATGTACATCCTACAGCGGTTGTTGATTAGCTCAGCCACAGTCCTTTGAGGACGGGTGTGGTGAATGCAATTGAAGGCTGTAATAATGAAAACGAAGTGGATGCACTCACGCTATTAAGGCTGAGTTCGATGCGATCTACGGCTGCGAACCATCAATACTTAAATGGCTGCTCCATGTTTGAAGGCATTCATCACGTCGCCATCATTTGTTCTAACTACGAGCGATCGAAGCACTTCTACGTCAACCTTTTGGGCTTTCCCATTATCCAGGAAACCTTCCGTGCCGCTCGCAATTCTTACAAGCTCGATTTGGATATTGGGAATGGTGGTGCGATCGAACTCTTTTCTTTTCCAAATCCGCCTGATCGACCCAGCACGCCTGAAGCTTGTGGACTTCGGCACCTGGCCTTTAAGGTGGACGATCTGGATGCAACAGTTCACCATCTTCAAGCCCAAGCTGTTGCAGTGGAACCGATTCGCACGGATAAACTTACCAACAAACGGTTTACTTTCTTCAAAGATCCTGACGGATTGCCCCTTGAACTTTATGAGATGTAGCAGCTTGTAATCTGGGGTGGTGCGATCGCAATCCTTGCTTGTAGAAGCTTTAAGACAATTGGCTAGCTAGCAGGTTGAGCCTCCTCAACCTTCGGCTCAACGACATTCTTAAACCCATGTGTTCTGCAACACTTTCTTTTCAAAGCCACATCTGGGAGGATTTCTAGCAACGACCTCCAGGTAAATTCATGACGAGAGCTAGAGAGATTACTCCAGACATTAACCTGAGCGATCCGCAATACTATTTCAACCGTGAGTTGAGTTGGCTTGAGTTTAATCATCGCGTGCTGCACGAAGCCCTCGATCCGCGCACTCCCCTCCTAGAGCGGTTGAAGTTTCTAGCCATCTTCAGCTCTAACCTGGACGAATTTTTCATGGTACGGGTTGCAATTTTAACGCAGCAGGTAGAAGCACAGTTGGATAAAGTCGCGCCTGATGGCAGAACGCCCCAACAGACCCTAAATGCCATTAGCCAACGGTTACGCCCGATGGTGACCGAGCAGCATCGCCATTTTGAGCGCGAACTCCGTCCTCTCCTAGCTGAAAAGGGTATACATATCCTGAACTACATGGATTTAGATCAGGAGCAGCGACGCTATCTGCAAGGCTATTTTGAGCAGCGCGTGTTTCCCATTCTGACGCCGCTGGCAGTCGATCCAGCGCACCCGTTTCCTTACATTTCCAACCTCAGTTTAAATTTAGCGGTGCTGGTGAAAGACCCCATCACTCAAAAAGAATTGTTTGCCAGGGTCAAAGTGCCCAACAGCTTACCTCGTTTTATCGTGCTGCCGTTAGATCAGCAGAAGCCCGATCGCGCCAAAGTTTGGGCAGGCGTACCCTTAGAGCAAGTCATTGCACATAATTTAGAGATGCTCTTTCCTGGCATGAATATCCAGGAATATTCTCTGTTTCGCATTACGCGCGATGCCGATTTAGAATTGGAAGAAGACCTGACCCACGACCTGTTGCTGTTGATTCAGCAAGAATTGCGCAAACGGCGGATGGGCGGTGCGGTAGTACGGCTAGAAATTGAAGCCTCTGCGTCGCAAGCTGTGCGCGATCGCCTGATGCGCGAAAAAGAACTCACCGATCGCGATGTCTACGAGGTAGAAGGATTGCTAAACCTCAAGGATTTAATGTCGTTTCTGGCCTTGCCGCTATCAGAACTTAAAGACCCGCCCTGGATACCCGTCGTCCCTGCGCGGCTGCGCCAGATTACAGAGGCCGCCAAGTCCAACGCAGTTCCATCATCAGAAACGGGTGAGGATATTTTTACATTGATTCGTCAGCAGGATTTACTCGTCCATCATCCCTACGAATCATTTACAGCCTCGGTAGAACACTTCATCACGCATGCAGCGCAAGATCCGGATGTGCTGGCGATCAAAATGACGCTGTATCGTACCTCTGGCGATTCACCGATCGTCAAAGCGCTGATTGCCGCTGCCGAAAATGGAAAGCAAGTTGCCGTTTTAATTGAACTAAAGGCCCGGTTTGATGAGGAAAATAACATCAACTGGGCGCGGCGGTTGGAAGAAGCAGGCGTCAATGTGATCTATGGGGTCGTTGGCTTAAAGACACACACCAAAGTGGTGCTCATCGTGCGTCAGGAAGCAGACGATATCCGTCGCTACGTCCACATTGGTACAGGCAACTACAATTCTAAAACCGCAAAACTCTACACCGACTTGGGCTTATTTAGCTGCCAGGAAGACTTGGGCGCTGATTTGACCGATTTGTTCAATTTCCTCACGGGCTATTCACGGCAGCAATCCTATCGCAAGCTGTTGGTGGCTCCGGTCAACCTGCGCGATCGCATGATTGCCCTGATCCGTCGAGAAGCCGAGCATGCCAGTCGTGGCGATCGCAGCCACATTATTGCCAAAATGAACTCTTTAGTTGATCCACAAATCATCAAGGCACTGTACGAAGCCTCTCAGGCAGGTGTGGAAACTGATCTGATTATTCGAGGGATCTGCTGTCTTCGCCCTAGGGTTGCGGGCGTGAGCGATCGCATTCGCGTGATTAGCATTGTGGGTCGCTTTCTCGAACACTCGCGCATCTTCCACTTCCATAACAACGGAGAGGAAGAAGTCTTCATTGGCAGTGCTGACTGGATGCCACGCAACCTCGATCGCCGAGTCGAGGCCATGACCCCAGTTGAAGCGCCCGCACTGGCAACTCAACTCCGCGCCATTCTCGATTTGTTTCTAGCAGATAACCGCCACGCCTGGGATTTACAGTCTGACGGTGATTATGTGCAACGACACCCTCACGAGGCACCAGAATGGGATGCCCAAGTGGAACTAGCAAACCAGGCACAGCGGTAGAGCGATGCATGGCTGGGTAATTTGGGGTATGAGGGGTAGGGTGTGGGGTGTAGGGTATCAAGCAACGTATTGAGTTTTCAGCAGTCAGCAATCAGCTCATCCCTTCCCCTCTTCCCCTGCCTTCAATAGTTAGGACAACGCATGAATGCAGAAGCGATCGCGCCCTGTTGCCTTTGCCTGATACAGGGCTTTATCCGCTGCGGTGATCAGCGTTTCTGGCAGAAAATTCAGGGTGCGATCCGGTATTACACTCGAAACGCCTACACTAAGCGTGACATACGGACTCACACTAGAGTTGGGATGGACTAATTGCAACGCTTGCACACCCGCCTGGATCATTTCTGCTACTTTAACCGCACCCTCGATCGGAGTATTGGACAAAATCACGGCAAATTCCTCTCCCCCGTAGCGTGCTGCCAAATCGCCAGGACGCTTGGCTACCGCACTAATGGCATTGGCAACCTGACGCAAGCAGGCATCTCCGGCCAGGTGCCCATAGCCATCTGCATCGTTGTACCGTTTAAATAGGTCAACGTCACAGAGAATCAACGATAGCGGTTCTCCATTCCGCATCATCCGCCGCCATTCCTGGTCAAGGTGGGCATCCAGCATCATGCGATTCGCAAGCTGCGTTAAAGCATCCACCGTAGCTAACCGATGAAACAGCTTGGTGGCCGTTTCCAGTTGTCTTTGCAGTTGCGATTGTTGAATGAGCCTGCGAACCCGCTGGCGCAAAACAGCCCAGTGAATGGGCTTTGTCACGTAGTCAGTCGCGCCAGCGGCAAATGCTCGATCGACCGAAACCTGATCATCCAGGCTAGTGATCATCAGAACGGGCGTATGGTCAGCTTCGGGCAATGCTTGTAATTGCGCGCAGCATTCAAACCCATCCATTACAGGCATCATGCCATCCAGCAATACAATATCTGGCTGAAAGCGTGTACAGGCTTCGATGCCTTCTTCGCCATTAGTGGCTTCAATAATTTGATAGCTTCCTTTCTCCAGAAAGCGTCGAATCTGAGTTCGGATCACGTTCTCATCATCGATCAGTAAGATCAGGGGCGATGCTTTGGGCATAAAGGGCTGAGACAGAGGTGATTTAAGCAGCGAGAGATTGATAGGAAGGTTCATAACGCTCGGTAGGATTGTGTCTGCCTTAAAGCAGCTTCAACGCACGCATACTCAGATTCCAGGCAGGCAACCTCGATCGTAATGTCGTCGATCGACGCACTCAGAGACATTGTTTCCAATGCACTACAGCGCTGACTGAGGGAGAGCGCCCCTAAAGAGGCACTGCTTGCTTTCAGTCCATGCGCGATACGTTGTACCGTTTTCACATCGTGATGGCTAACAGCCAGGTGAAGTGTTTGCAACAATCGAGGGGCCTCTGCCAGATAGCAAGCAATCAACTCAGCAATGACGGCGTTTCCCGTTTCCCCCATTTCTTGCCTAAAAGATGAGAGCACGGCTAAATCTAGCGCAGCGTAATTGTGGCAATTTGTTACAGAAGCTGGAGATCCCGTAGAGTCTGGAGAAAAGTGGCCTTCAACATGAGCGATCGATGCCCTCAACGGTTTGCACTGACCCAGCACCTGACCTAGTTCCTGCATCCTAATTGGCTTACTCATGTAGTGATCAATACCAGCGCGGAGACACATCTCACGATCGCCCGACATCACATTTGCCGTCAAAGCAATCAGATAAGGTCGTAAATGGGATGGTGCTTGTTGGCAGATCCGGCGAGCCACTTCAAGTCCATCCATTTCTGGCATTTGTACGTCCAGCAACACCACGTCATAGGGTTGTTGTTGCAGCACTGCCAAAGCTTCCAGACCGTTCCCTACCACGTCTGCCTGATAGCCAAGACGCTTCAGCATTAGCAGCGTAACCTTCTGGTTGACCAGATGATCGTCTGCCAACAAAATTTTAAGCGGAAGGACGCGATCGAATGCAGACACCATAATGCTTTGGTCGATTAGAGAAACCTATATGACTGGGCGATCGTTCAGGCAGACTATAGCGCCATGCTGCGATCGCGGCTCGACGTGCAAAGAAGCAGCACGTAGTTTCTCTATAAGAGTGCCCACATTTTTTCCCAAGAGACCGTAGAGCATCTTTGCGGCATACAGAACTTGCGTCCTGATAGCCAAGCTCAAAGGCCTAAGAGGGAAGGACGTCGTTAGAATTCAGGAGCCAGGAGCCAGCAGAAGCATGATGCGATGCCGATCTGTAAAGTCAGGCAAACGCATAAATCCCTCACGTTGAACGGGTTACAGGAACGTATGGAAGGGCTGCGATCGCTTGGGTGGCTTTAGATGACAGGAATAATCATGCCTTCACGCGCCAGCACGCTATTGGGAAATACCGATCGCACCTGCGCTTCGACACCGTCTAGAAAATCATCGCTATGGTTCGGGTCGTGGTGGAAGATCACCGCTTTTTTAACGCCTGCCGCTTTTGCTAGCTTGATGGCTTCTTGCCAGGTTGAGTGTCCCCAGCCAATCTTGGGGGCTTTGGGGTCGTGATACTCTTCGTCGGTGTAGCACGCGTCGTAAATTAAAATGTCAGCGTCGCGGGCAAGGTACAACAAATTCTCATCCAGGTGATCGGGATAATGCTCTGTATCGGTGGCATAGACAACTGTATGATCCTGCCACGTCACTCGATACCCCATTGCCGTATTGGGATGATTCAGCGGCCCGGTTTCGATCGTAACGTCTCCTAGCTGCATGACATCCCCAGGAAGCAGGTCATAAAACTTCAAATCAGATTGCATGACCTGAATGGGCACTGGAAAATTGGGGTGCAGCATTTGATCGCTGAGGCGCTGCTTCATCGTTGCACCATTAGGTGCGATCGCACCATAAATATGGAAGCAGTTGCCCTTCACAAACGCGGGCACAAAAAAGGGAAAGCCCTGAATATGATCCCAGTGGGAATGGGTAAAGAAGATGTACGCTTCAACAGGCATCTGTTTTAGCAAGTGCTTTCCCAGCACACGTATCCCTGTCCCTCCGTCGAAGATAAGCCGTTTTCCGTCCACTCGCATCTCTACGCAGGACGTATTGCCGCCATAGCGCACAGTTTCACTACCAGGCGCAGGAATGCTGCCTCGAACGCCCCAAAACTCAACTGCGAATTCTGGTGATGATGACACAGACGCTGTGTCGGCAGATTGAACCTGGAGGTTGGATGCAGGTGAATCAGGGTTTGGCATTTTTGATCTGATTAGTCTTTTCTAACAAGTCTGTAAAGGGTAATGACACGATTTAAGCGAGTATAAAGACAGCATTGAACCACACGGTGGCAGGTGAAGGCGGATTGGTCATCTTTCTGAAGAGATGGTTGTACTAAAGGGGTTGACACTTGATCCAGCAGCATCGGTTAAACGATGACCAGTCACGATCGTCAAAGTTGGAGATTATTGCTTTACCAGCCAGCGGCCTGAATGGCAGTGGTTAATAACGTATCCTAATCCATGCATAAAATTATTGGTCTATTCGTAATGCCTCATCAACTCTTATGCTACCCATATTGTTGACATCAGCAGCTATAACAAAGCAATGATGGTTGAAGGCTTAGCTCAGAAGCGCTCTTATTATGTATAAGGCGGAAAGTATGTTCGCTTTCCTGTTAATCAAAAGATTCAGAAGGAGCAAGACAGCAAGATTTACTGACGACCGCTTTACCGTGATGTAGCTAGACATAGTGAATGTGATAGAACCGAAAGCGACGCGGCAAAAACCATCGGTTGAGAATTAAGAAGGAGAATACAAAAGAATAGCATTCTCCGCTAGATTCTTCGGTTGTAACTATTCCCTAAAACTGGTTATCTTTTAATCATCAGGATAATCTTCAATATTCCCTGAGTATAAATATTTTTAACAGGCTTAGGAAGTGTGACTCCTAAGCCCCTTACTATATCAAGCACAGTACAGGCTTTTCTAGCCTTTGGCTCTGCCTGCTTTGACGCACTGTTCTACCAATGGCAAAACGTGCTCAACATCTTTCCAGCCTAGAATTTCGGTCACTTTCTTCTCCAGATTTTTATAAGATCTAAAGAATTCAGCGATTTCATCCAGACGGTGGGGGGCTATGTCGGCAAGGCGCTTCACATGGGTGTAGCGAGGGTCTTTGTCGGGAACACACAAAATTTTCTCGTCACGATCGCCGCCGTCAATCATTTCCAGCATTCCGATTGCACGCGCCGGGATGACGCAGCCAGGAAACGTCGGTTGATCCATCAGCACAATACCATCCAGGGGATCGCCATCATCCGCTAGAGTATTGGGCACAAAGCCATAGTCATAGGGATACTGCACAGAGGAGTAGAGCACACGGTCTAAGGCAAACGCATTCAAGTCCTTATCGAACTCATACTTATTTTTACTCCCAGCGGGAATCTCGATCAGGACGTTTAGCAAACCGGGCTTGGGTTGGGCGGGTATACGGGACAGATCCACAGCAATTCTCCAAACTAGCGAGGGGATGGGGGAGAAGGCAGAGGGCAGAAGGCAGAAGGCAGAAGGCAACGTTTTATCCTTCATCCCCTATCCCTCATCCCTACAGTTCCTCTCCCCGATTAGCATTTTACGGGAAGACGGAGACAGAGTACGCGGAGGGCGATCGCACGAGGCAACCTGCATTGAGATCAATGTTAGGCCGCTGGCGATGGAAAATGGTTCGCGTAAATGAAAATGGTAAGCTTATCCTAAATAGGACTGAGGCAGAAAGCGGGCTTCTTCACGAGAAGCTTCTGTTTGAGCCATTAGTTACGTCCAGAAACCTGGTTTCTCCCCAACTCTTTGCATCCGTCCTGCTAAAAACACTTCATTCTATGCAAGCAAATACATCGCAAGCAAATATATCGTGTCCGTGAGGATGCATCATACCAATGCGGAAACTTGCGCTGACAGAGTCTTGCTGTTGGTTTGTCATTGCTCTATGTATCGTCGTTTTGGCAGGTTGGCAATTCGATGTCATTCTCCTGCGCCGTCTCCTTCCGCACGCACCTCAAACAACCCCCCTGTCTGCTTTGATGCTGTTGGCGCTTGGTGCCGCGTTGATGATCTCCCAAAGGCTCTTGACCGATAAGGTCGCCCGTAGATGGATATGGGTCTGCCAGGGGTTATCTGGTGCAGCTATGCTGGCAGCGCTTTGGGTAGGTGTGCAATACTTGTTCAACCTTGGATCAAGTATTGAAATCGCTTTGTATCCACGACTCGTCACGCAAAACGGCGGTGTGTTTCCTGGTCGACCATCGCCTCAGACGACTGTAAGCGTTATTCTGGTCGGGTGCTGTATCGGTCTGTCTCCAGCAACGGCTCGGCGATCGCAACGGTTGGTCATGCTCCTTGCATTGATGGGTATGCTCCTGCCGTGGCTTGCTTTGTTCGGATATGCCAGCACGACCAATTTGTTTTATGCACTACCTACCAACCCGCAAACCGGTATCTCGCCCTTAACTGCGATTGGTTTTCTAACACTGGAGATCGGCGTGTTGGGCTTGCGACCTCATGAAGGCTTGATTGGCTTGCTAACCGCCCCGTCATCAGGTGGGCAAATGGTCAGGCGGCTCCTGCCAATTGTTCTGGTTGTTCCCATTCTTTTTGGCTGGGTGGTCACATATGGGCGTGGCTCAGGCTTTTTCGACACTGCCACCAGCTTTGCCCTCAGTTGGGGTGTGACCAGTTTGCTTTTCGCCGCGCTCGTTATTTGGCAGGGCACGATCCTTCATCAGTATGACACTAGACTCAAATTTCAGTCTGAAGCGCTTGAGCGCAGCAACATAGACCTGCAACAGTTCGCTTACATCGCCTCACACGACCTACAGGCACCGCTGCGCAGTATTAGCGGGTTTACCCAATTGCTCCAGCAGACATATGACGGACAGTTAAGCGATGAAGCGAACGATTGGATCGATCGGACAGTCGCCAGCACCAATCAGATGCAGGCGATGATTAATGACATCCTGGCATACTCCCGGGTTGATTCGCGTGCTCGCCCCTTTGAGCCAGTCCCTCTGTCCGATGTCTTTAGCCAGGCTCAGGCAATGCTGGCAACTTCGATTCGTGATGCAAATGCAACAGTGACCCGTGACGAACTGCCGACGGTTATGGGCGATCGATCGCAGCTCGTACAGTTGCTACAAAACCTGATCGGCAACGGGCTTAAATATCAGGGCGACCAAGCGCCTCGCGTGCATATCACGAGCGTAAAGAAAGAGGGGGCGTGGGTCATTGCTGTACAGGATAATGGCATCGGCATTGAGCCACAGTATCAAGAGCGGATTTTTGAAATCTTCCGCCGACTGCATACGCAAAAGGAATATCCTGGCACCGGGATTGGTTTAGCGATCTGCCGACAGGTGGTCGAACGTCACGGAGGAAAGATTGGGGTCACGTCTGTTCCAGGTCGGGGCAGTACCTTTTACTTCACAATTCCATTCAGGAGGTGATTCAGCCATGACCAACCAACCAAACAGTCATCAGCTTGGGAAAATCTTACTGGTAGAGGATAATGAGAACGATGTGATCTTGACCCGCGCGGCTTTCAAGCGAGCCAAGCTCGCCATTGATCTTTATCACGTGGAAAACGGTCAGGCGTGCCTAGATTTTCTGCGCAAGCGCGATCCGTACGCCGACGCGCCCACGCCCGATCTGATTTTGCTCGATTTGAATATGCCCATTCTGGATGGACGCGAGGTGCTCCAGCAAATGGTTGCCGATGACAAGCTAAACCATTTACCTGTGGTCATTTTGACCACCTCGGCAGAAGAAAAAGACATTCTGACCATGTATAAGCTGCGCTGTAGTTCGTACATCGTTAAGCCCATTGACTTTGATCAGTTCATGCGTGTCGTGCATGATTTCGCCGACTACTGGTTTACCGTTGTTGTCCTTCCACCCAAAGAAACAAGACGGACTTGAGACATGCACGAGCAGCTCACAGCCAGCAGGTTAAGGAGAAATCGCCACCCAACACGGTAGGGATCTGACTACTAAACAGCGTGCAGCAGCGACTGATGCCTACATGATGAAGATTACTCTCAGGACGATCACTCAAGCGTTGCCTGTACGAGGTTTGTGTTGTTGCTACTGGCTCTTTTGCCGCAGGTTTTCTTAGCGCGTTGATCACTTGCAACTATTCTCTTCCTAACGTTTGAACAAGTGGCAAGAAGGTAGGGACTAAGGCGGTTTGGCTAACAACCAGGGTGGGGTAAGCCCGATCGCCATAGTCTTTTCCTACCTGAAGAGGAAAGATTGGTTGCGGTTCTAAGGGAGTCCAGACGGCTCCTGCGGCTTGTACGATCGCCCAGACAGCAGCAATGTCCCAAATTTTGGGGGTGGCTTCGACTCCGCCAAGGGTTGCTCCAGCCGCTACGGTCAGCAGGTTGTACGTTGCGACTCCTAACATCCGAATTTTGCAGGGGAAGGGGTTTTTGAGTAAGCCAGTGCTGCGGGTGCAGAGGTTGAAGAAATGGTTAGAGGTGAGAGCATCGGTACTGGCGTGAATGGGGCGATCGTTCAAAAAAGCACCCGTTGGCATCTCTAAACCAGATGTACCGCGCCAGTAACCGTGAAAGGATTGATCTAAAGGCGGTAAGTGGACGTAGCCAAAAGTGGGTGTGCCTTTGTAAAGCAAGCCTAATGAAATGCCCCAGATGGGTATGCCTCGCGCAAAGTTGGTGGTGCCGTCTAAGGGGTCAACAATCCAGCACCAATCATTGGCAGGGAAAATGTGTTCGACTTCTTCGCTGAGAACGCCATGATCGGGAAAAGCCTGGGCGATCGCGCCTCTCAATGCCTCATCTGCCCATCGATCAGACTGTGTGACCAAACTACCATCTGCCTTTTCTGCCGCCTGCACCTGCCCAAAGTCTTGCAATAGCTGGGTGCCGACACGAGCAGTCGTGGTTTGAGCAAAGCTGAGTACCTGAGTCCAGAAGTCAACCATGAGAGTTATGAGTTCTAAGTTTTGAATCTTGAGTTGCGCCTTCTAACTCATAACTCAAAACTCAACACTCAAAACTCTCCTAATCCAATTCGTTGCTCATCACCGTGGCGATCGTATCCTTCGCGCTGGTCTGAAATTCCTGGACGTTGACGCGCATCAGAAGCGCGATCGCGCCGAGCATGCAGAGTGCCTGAAGGACAAAGACCAGACCGTAAGCGATCGCCAGTTCAGTGGTGAGCTTTCTGCCCAGGTCGAGTGCTGTCCCCCCAATAATGGTCGCCATACCGCGAGACAATGCCTGTGCCAGACCCCATGCCCCAATGAAGGTGCCTGCCGTTTCAGCCGCCGTAAGATCCATCATCAGCGTAATGGCTCCGGTGGTGGTGATGCCTGCCGCCAACCCAAACAACAGCAGTGCCAGTTGCAAGAAGTGAGGATTGCGGGTGAAGCCAGCGGCAATGACCAGCACCAATGACAGCACAACAGCTTGACAGCCAAGCTTAGCCGTTTGATGTTTACCGATTCGAGGTGCTAGCGCGAAGCCTGCTCCGATAATGCCAATGAGCGTTCCTGTGCCCCAGAACGCATTCAGGGTTGCGGTGGCCCCTGCTGGCATTTTGAAGACCTCGCCACCATACGGCTCAAGGATCGCATCTTGCAGAAATAACCCCAAAGTCATTGCCAGCAAAAAGGTGAAGAAAAAGCGGGTTTGACGGTTGGCAGTGAGAATCGTCCATGCTCGCTTTAAGGTAATACGCTCACTTAAATCGGTGAAGCTCGATCGCTGAGCATAGCGAGAATATTTTTTTTCAACGCCCCAGGTTGCTGTTAGCGCCAGTAAGACAACGATCGCAGGCAGGATCAGAAACAACTGGTTAATGCTGCTCCGCAAAACGTCTAGCGATGGATCAGCGCCTAGCTTTTTAAGCATGATGCCGATCGTGATGCCACCTACGATCGTGCCACAAATCAGCAGTGCCCAGTCCACGCCCACAATTTTGGAGCGGTCTTCCTCATCTGTCACATCTACGAGCAAGGTTGTAAAAGGGGTCGAACAGACGCTAACGGCAATGCCGTATAATCCAAACATGGCGGCTAGAAGCGCTGTCCAGGCATAGGTCACGGCACTCCAGCCCGTTGCTTGCAGGCTGGCTCCAACCTGCCACATAATCTGCACCGCGAGAAACGCAATGACCGCCAGGCTGATCGCACCTATCCAGACGTAGCCTGTGCGATGTAGCCCCCACAAAGATTTTGTATCGGATAGCTGCCCAAACCAGACGCGAGCGGGTGACACTAGCAGGGTAATGGCTAGCACCACGCTGGCGATCGTGGCTGGTACCCCCAGTTCCTTAATCAAAACGCGGTTTAGTAGCCCAAACAGCAGTACCGACATCATCCCTAGCCCTAGCTGAAATAGCCCCAGGCGCAGCATGGTCAGAAGGGGAATACGAGGACGCGACACAGCGGATGAATCAGAGAAATGACTGGTTTCCATGACAGCACGAAGAGGTTTTGCGATACACGTTTTGTTCGTCAGCCTTTAGTTAGAAAGGACTGCCGATCTAATAGCATAAAGCCCTACGTCTCCCAGCATCGCGCTAAACTCTAGATGTCAAATACTTAGGACTTACGCAAAAGCGATCATCTTTCGCCCCCTAGCCCCCAATGCTGGGGGAACCGAGCCAATCAAAGCCCCCACCAGCATTGGGGGCTAGGGGCAAATGCGTAAGTCCTAATACTGTAACGTTTGTTGATGGGTGAAATGGCTGTAGACGCGATCGCATTAGGCCCCAACGGCCCCACGGTTTCTCCACTGGGCATTGGCACCTGGGCATGGGGCGACAAATTCTTTTGGAGCTACGGGAACGACTACGGTGCCGACCAGGTGCGTGAGGCATTCAACGCCACGATCGAGTCTGGCCTCAGCTTTTTTGATACGGCAGAAGTCTATGGTTTGGGCGAATCTGAGCGGTTGCTTGGACAATTCATGCAGCAAACCGACAAACCTGTTCAGATTGCCACCAAATTCTTTCCCCTACCCTGGCGCTTTAATGCCCAATCGGTTTCTGATGCATTAACCGCCAGTTTGGAGCGCTTACAGGTGTCCCAGGTTGCACTTTACCAGGTACATCAACCGTTTGATTTTCTCTTAGGAAAACGCATATTAATGAATGCCTTGGCTGATGAAGTGCAGCAGGGCAGAATTGCCACCGTTGGCGTGAGTAACTATTCTGCTGAACAAATGAGGCAAGCGCACAGATATCTAGCAGCAAGAGGCGTGCCGTTGGCTGTCAATCAAGTGCGCTACTCGTTGCTGACCCGTCACATTGAAAGCAACGGCATTTTAGACACTGCCCGCGAATTGGGCATTACAATTCTCGCGTACAGTCCTTTAGCGCAGGGATTGCTGACTGGAAAGTATACGGTTGAGTCTGCTCGATCGGGTCAGGGGCAGTCCCTCCAGGGCGCTCGCCGTCTCGATCCCCGCTTTAACCCAAACGGTTTGGAGAAGATTGCGCCTGTCATCCGTGCGCTTCAAGAGATTGGTGCAGCATATGACCGCACTCCTGCTCAAGTTGCTCTCAACTGGTTGTTGGCTCAAGGAAATGTCATTCCCATTCCTGGCGCAAAAAACGCGGAGCAGGCACGTCAGAATGCCGGAGCTTTGGGCTGGAGCCTAAGTACGTCGGACGTAGAGCGACTCGACCAACTGACACAAGCCTGGAAGTAGAACGATCGCACCGTGAAACGTTTGACCAACTGGGCATAAATCACAGAGATGGCCTTTTCAAACATCCTCTTTACAGCGGATTGATTACAGCAGATTGATTACAGCAGATTGATTGCAACTGCCTTTAGTTGGGCACTCTATCAAGTAAGCCTGAGTCAACTGAGGCACCATTCTCGTATTTGTTTTCAACGCCAAAGCGAGCCGTGAAGAGCGCTGGCTGCTGGAAAAACACCCTGACGATGCCGACTATCAGCAGCCGATCCCTCTGTAGGGATGTTACATGTAACGTCCCTACAGAGATCTGTCGTGAAATCTATTTAAATCGGTATGAGTCGGTTGATTCTGTGGCTTGACTAAAAATCGTCCTGTAATTTGAGCCAAAGAAGGTGTCGTGAGATTGCCGCACTTCTGCCGGAACCATGCTCATCTGGTGTGAAGAAGGCTATGACAAGCGTTTCATCCTTTGTGCCTGAGTGACAGCGATCGCAACCCAAATTCCCTCGTTTGACGGGCGAACCAGGGCTAAAGCGCTGACTCCCACTGGCTCAACAAACACGCTAAACTATCGCAATCATGCCTTAATCACTGAGCCGTTATGGAGTTATGACTATAGTTCTGATCGTGGACGATAGCCCCACCGTGCGGGAAATGGTCTCAGAGCAATTTAGAAAAAGCGGCTTCAGCGTCGTTGAGGCGGTGGACGGGGAAGAGGCGATCGAGCGCATCACGGCAAAGTCGCCTGATGTTGTGGTGACGGATATTGTCATGCCTCGCAAAAATGGCTACGAACTATGTCGGTGGATTAAGAATGATCCCAAAACCAAGCACATTCCTGTGGTTATGTGTACCAGTAAGAGCGAAGAGTTTGATGTCTACTGGGGCATGAAACAAGGCGCAGATGCCTACATCACCAAACCCTACCATCCACCGGATTTACTCAATGCGGTTAAGAAATTACTGCAACAGACGAGTTGATTTCATCATCATCAACCGGCTTTAGCTTGCAACCTGCATCCCCTACCCTTCTAACTACCAACAATCTCAAAGCCTTGCGTTTTGTTAAGCTGAGACAATGCCCTCAGTGCTGGCTTTATCTATGAACCGCACGATCGTCTGGTTTCGTCGGGATTTACGCATCGCGGATCATGCGCCGCTGTATCGTGCTGCTTTGCGGGGTGAGGTGATTCCCGTTTTTGTGTTCGATCGCGCCCTGCTGCACCACCCCGAAACAGGTGCCGCACGGGTGGCGTTTATGCTGGAGTGCTTGCGATCGCTGGATCAAGATTTGCGCGATCGGGGAGGGCGGCTCATTTTGCGATCAGGCGATCCGGTAGAGGTGTTGCCACAACTGATTCGTGAAACTCAGGCAGATGGCATTTATGCCCATATTGACTTTGAGCGCATCTATGGTCGGGTACGCGATGCTCGGTTGAACGCAGCACTCGTCCAAGACAACCTCAAAATCCGTTGGTTTGAACCCCTAGCGACCACACCAGATCTCATCCCGTATCCAGACTATCGGGATTTATGGTTCGCTGACATGAACGCTGATATGGTGCCCATTCCTGCCCATGTTCATGTACCCCCTGACATTGCCAGCAATCCCTTACCCACACTGAGCGAAGTCGGACATTTGCCAGATAGTAAAAAAATCCCGCCCGCTGGAACGCAAGCAGCGCGGCAACTGCTGCAAGAGTTTTTGGCAGAGAAGACCGATCGCTACTACTGGCAACTCTCCTACCCCAGCGCTGAGGCAACTACAGGCTTAAGTCCCCACATTAAATTTGGTGCGATTTCCGTGCGGGAATGCTACCAGATGACCCAGCAGATCAACTCGTCTCCTGATGGACGGGTGCAACGGAGCCGCACACAATTGATTGCTCGCTTACGCTGGGGTACTGGGTTTGCTCAACGGTTTCGCTACCTGCCGCAGTTAGAGTTGCGATCGCTCTACAGCATCTTTGACGACGATGGCTGGTCGTTTGATGAAGACCTGTATCGCGCATGGCAGGACGGTGAAACAGGCTTTCCGATCGTCGATGCGGCTGCACGATGCCTCCAAGCCACAGGCGGCTGGAAAGAACTTAACTTTCGCATTCGCGCCTTGTACTCCAGCTTTTTAAGCAATCTCCTGGGAATGGACTGGCGCTATGGAGCGCTACACTTCATGCGACACCTGATTGATGGGGATTGCCCGATTGACCATTATCAGTGGGCGATGCAGTCGGGTGTTACCCATTGCGTCGATAAAACCTGGACGCGCATCTACAACCCAGAACAAGTGGCGGTCGATCGCTGCGATCCAGAGGGTACCTTCATTAAGCGCTGGCTACCAGAACTCAAGAACTTGCCGCCCGAATGCTTGGGTTCGCCAATGCTGCTCAAGGGCTATCCTGCACCCATTCTTAACTACAAGCAAGCTCGCAAACAGCGCGTCAAGCAGCTAGAACAGCAGCGCCAGCAGTTTATCGGCTTAGAAAACGTGGTACCACATCTGTCGCGCCTGCCAGAAAGCCTCCTGCCCTTCGGAGCAGAACGTTTTGAAAGCCACATAAATTGGACGACGACAGCGGAACGTGACCTTTTCCCACTAGCCCTTGATCTAGAAACGCTTGACCCTGAACAGGCAAAAGCGCTACGCACCTGGTTTGTCGCCCATGTCGATATCAAACCTCGTCAAGCCTCTCGACGCAAAGCAAAGCTAGAGACTGACACAATTCAACTCAGCTTACTGTAGTCACTTGAGCCATATCTGCAAGACTTATGCACTCGACCAAAACCTCGGAGGTTTAAGCGGCTACATTTGGTTCAGCGCCTGATTCTTGGTTAAAACCTCTGAGGTTTGCGTAAATCCCAATTTATTCAGGCTCGGTTCAAACCCTCCGCAGTTTTGCGGTTTTGAGGCAGCAGGTAAATGACACCAGAGATCAGGGTCAGCGCTACAGACACCCAAAAAGCGATGAGTGAAGGAAGCACCCAGGTTTTATCTAGTGGCACTATGAGTAGCCCGATCGCTACAATTTGACTCACCGTTTTCAGCTTGCCCCAGAGGTTTGCACCCTGAATCGTCGTGCTACCTTGCAGACTGGGGTTCACGCGCCAACCCGCGATCGTTAGTTCCCGCGCCAGGATGAGAAACACTCCCCAGGCAGGCACCTGGCCTAGCTCCACCAGCGACAGCAGTGGCGCTAAGACTAATAGCTTGTCAACCAGAGGATCGAGGAATTTACCCAATTCTGTAACCTGATTTAGTCGGCGAGCCAGGTAGCCATCCAACCAGTCTGTACCTGCTGCCAGTAAAAACACCACTAGCGCGATCCAGCGCCAGGTCATCGTTGGCTCATGCAACCCATACAGCAGCAAAGGCACTGCCAGCAGACGAGAAACCGTAATCCAGGTTGGTAAGTTCATGATGAGCGCAAGTCTAAAGCCTAACGTCTCAGTCTAGAGGATCGGTACAGAATTCAGGAAACAGCGGCATGAGCCGTTCCTCGAAATCTCCTAAGAGGTGGAGAGTAGGCACGACCGCCATGCGACGCAAATCAAATAAGTTTTTGCGGAGCGTCAGGGAGCGCGAACGGTCTCCCTGCCACCGGGCAATGTGAGCCAGTGTCTGTTCCACGGCCACGTCGATTGCTTCATCGTCCGATGCGCCTGTCCAGGCTTGCACAATCATCGCTAATGCTACTTGAGCAGTCGGGACGGGCGGCTGTCCCACCACGCTAGCGCCATAGAGCGCGTTCAGTTCAGGTTGCAAATCGGCGTCAAAGAACTCGTGCCGGATCGTGTGCAGAAACACGAAGCGTTGGGCCCGTTTGATCCGTTTGACGCTCCTTTGCTCTGCTGCACGCAGTTCAATCATGGGTGTCCACGGGGGAGGCTGCAGCCACGAATTCGCCTTGTCGCGAGGGATACCCTGATCCTCTCCAAACTTGGCTGCCCCTTCTGTATTCATCCATCCTGATTCTGTATCGGCACTCTAGGCATGCTGATTTGGCAAAATGGCGCTGACCTCGATCCTGATATGCTGTACGCCATTGTTTCTGGAAGTCCGATTCCAACTTATTCTAGAGTTATCGCATTGTAAGAGCGGCGATCGCAGCGCACGAATGAACTGCCAGATGATCCGATACGCAGGGAGAGGTGAGGGAATTGGAAGAAGGGTGTGGGAGATAATCATTCTCCTGATAGAAGACGATCCTGAAGATGGCTACGTAGTAAGAGCAATGGGCGAATCATTTTTACGCAGGCTGACAGCAGTGCAGAGCTACGAGAACAAGTACGCGATGCTGTTCATTGTCATTATCCCAACGCACAAAACCGCCCTAAGCTAATTCGTCGTCTCCACCCATTACCCGAATCTTCACTTACGGGCGGGACTATGCGGGAGCGTTCACCAGTTTTCCATCTTCCATATAGATAATGCGATCGGCCACATCGAGAATCCGATTATCGTGTGTCACCATCAGAATCGTGCAGCCCTGATCCTTAGCGAGGTTGTGCATCAGATCCACCACATCACGCCCCGATTGTTTATCTAGGGCAGCGGTGGGTTCATCGGCCAGCACAATGCTGGGATGGCTGACGAGGGCACGCGCGATCGCTACCCGTTGCTTTTGTCCGCCCGACAGGTTTTCAGGATAGTACTGCGTCCGCTCCTCTAAACCCACCAGAGCCAACATTTCCAAGGCACGATCGCGTCGTTCGGTGCGTGAGTAAAGACCGTGTACTTCTAAGCCCATCATCACGTTTTCTTCAGCAGTCAGGCTGCTATGCAAATTGTGCGCCTGGAAGATGTAACCACACGAGCGACGCGCTTCCACGGCAACGGTCTTTGCGGCTCCTACCAATTCTGTATTCAGGATGCGGAGACTGCCGGATTGAGGCGATCGCAAGCCACCCATGAGTGACAGTAAGGTCGTCTTTCCTGAACCGGAAGGGCCTGTGAGAATCACAATTTCACCCGCAGCAAGGGTCAGATTAATGTCAAACAGCACTTGCTTGCGGAGTTCACCTTTGCCGAAGACGTGATCCAGCTTTTCAACAGCGATCGCGGGGTTAACTGCTGTCGAGGGCTTGCTGTCAGTGGTTAAAACCATATGCATTCTCCTCCTGAGAAAAGATTGGCTCTTAAAAAATATCGGCAGGATCAGCCGACTGCACTTTGCGCGTGGCAATCATGCCAGAGGCCGTACACATCAGCAGGGTGAGCAAAAAGACAAAAGCCAAGCGACCAAGGGTCATAGCGATTGGGAGAGACGCTGCACTCCGGAGTAGGGCATACTGTGCGAGTGCCAGTCCCAAGCCTGGGAAGAAGCCCAACATGGCGAGAATAACCGCTTCTTCAAACACAATCAGGAGCAGATAGCGATCGCGGTAGCCCATCGCTTTGAAGGTGGCGTACTCGCCGAGATGTTCATTCACATCGGTGGAAAGAATCTGAAAGACAATAACCGTGCCGACAACAAAAGCCATCACGGTACCAAAGGAGAACACAATGCCGATCGGCGTTGTTTTTTGCCAATAGGCTTGCTCGATGGCAACAAATTCTTGTTTGGTAGAGGCGATCGCATCGGGTGGCAACATCGCTTTGATCTGGGTTAATACTTGCTGTGGATCAGCATCTGGTTTGAGTTTCACTAGCCCTAGTGTGACTTGCCCAGCACCGCGTTCAGGGAAGAACCGCAAGAAATTTTCCTGACTCGTAATCAGCGTGCCATCGCTGGCAAAGGAGGCACCAAGCGAAAATAGCCCCACGACTCGAATGCTACGTCGCTCAATTTCAGCTTTAATCGGTTGCCCGGTTTCGGCTTGAGCAATGATTTCTTGATAGTCGCCTCTGGCTAAGCGATCGAATAAGAAGGTATCTGGCTGCTTGAGCTTGCCAAGGTTTTGATTGATTTCAGGCACATCAAACGCGGGGCGATCGAGGCTCTGACCCACCAGGGTAAGCTGCGTCTTGCGACGGGTCTGTGGGTTCTTCCACACTTTGGTGGCAATATACAGTGGCTCAACCGATGCCACTCCCTCTACGGCTTGAATCTGGTACAAACGACGACGCGGAAACGTATTCGCAACGCCCAAATCTCGATACTGAGCGCTGCGAATCACAATATCGGCAGCCACACCGCGATTGAGCAGGGTATTACTATCAAACAGCGCCGCCTGAATGCCCAATTGAGCAAACATCAACAGATCGGCAAACCCAATACCAGCAACGGCAACCGCCAATCGCGCTTTGTTCTTTTTCAATTGCAGCCAGCCCAGCGGTGTGCGGTCTTGCCAGCGTTGCCACAGATGACGGTTGGGTGAAGACTTTTGGGGTGCTGGCTTTACGTCCTGCCTTGGTGCGGTGAGCGTCATAGCTGAATTTCTCCCGTCACTTGCAGGTTGGTTAGCCCAGCTACTTTTGGCTCAGAGGCGGCATCCAGTTGCACCCGCACTTCAACAATGCGGGCATCAATATTGCTGGAGGTATCTGAATTCACCACGTTCTGGCGCTTCACTTTCACACCCACTTCTATGACCTTGCCGGAGAGTGCCTCCGGGCGACTATCGGCATAGAGTTTAACGGCTTGCCCGGTTTTCACGTTGCCAATATCGGTCTCGTAAACCTCTAATAGCGCCGTCATCTGGCTTGTGCGCCCTAATTCTACAATGCCATCGTTAGAAACCAGTTCACCAGGACGCGTATAAATCTCCAGCACCGTCCCATCTTGAGGCGATCGCACCACTGATAAATCCAGTTCAGCTTTGGCTTTTTGCACTGCCGCGATCGCCTGATTTACCTGTGCCTGTGATGCAGCAATATCCACCGGACGCACTTCCGCAATGCGATCGAGAGTGGCTTTGGCAGAGATGAGTTCGGGCGATCGAGTGGTTTGAATGCGCTGTAGCACTGCCTGCGCTTCTTGTAGGCTCCGTTGGGCGGTTGCCTGTGTTAAGACCTTACTATCTCGCTGAGAAGCTGAGGTGGCACCAGCTTGATAGAGTGACTCATACCGTTGTACCTCAGCCTGAGCGTTTTGCAGTTCTGCCCGCAGTCGATCTACAGTGGCAGCTTGCGCTTGCGCATCGCCCTGACGCTGGGCTTCAAGGCGGACAATCTCGGCTTGTTGCGCGTTCACCTCACCGCGCTTTGCTCCTGCTTTTACCACGGCTAGATTTGCCTGGGCAACGTTCACTTGCTCTTGCGCTTCTATGAGGGCGGCCTGAAGGCGATCGTGATTATCCAAACTGGCAATCACTTGCCCCGCTTTGACGACATCGCCCTGTTTAACCAGAAGGCGATCAACACGGCTCATGCCACCCGACGCACTCGGCGCTGAAAGTTTGATCACTTTGCCACGCGGCTCTAAATAGCCTAATGCCGTGACGGCATGCACACTGGGAACGACCTGCTCTGTCTTGGCGGCTTGAGCCGAAACGTGCGATCGCCAAACTGTATAAGCACCCACTCCGCCTGAGACGCTGATAGCAGCGATTAGCAGTAGCTTCAAGGGCGGCAAGCGCTTACGGCCTGCATCGATCATGCCACTCTCTATCATGACAGTTTTCCTAATTAACTTAAGTTGACTAAACCGTTTAGTTAAACTCTGTAGCTAAACTAAACCACTTAGTATAGTTTGTCAAGCGTCTGATTTGTTGAATTAAAAACGATCGCAGAGGCGTATAAGCCGCAAAGGTTGGTTTCTAGGGTTTCTGCGTCTCGGTAGTAGATTACAAATATGCAACTGAATCTAAGGCACGATCTTTAGAATGAGTGAATCATTGCAGGGTTGAATGGCACTGAAATAACAATCCGAACTGCCCCCCGCCCCAAGTTTGGGGGAGCCAAACCTCAGAGTCCCCCAAATTTGAGGGATTTAGGGGGCGACCAGGGTGAAGCATGTCCTTAAGTCAGCGCCATTCATTGCAGGGTTATTGCTTGGCTAAGCCACAGTCCCTTGAGAATGGGTGTGGGTTAAGTGCCGAGCGTAGTAAATCTAGCTGAATGATGGCTGTCGTTGCTTCGTTGGAAACGGTAGTAATAGCTTTGACTTCTGTGAGCAATCACTATGACAAGCAATAACCATGAGTGACCGCGTGCAATGGCAATCAGTATTAGATTGCTTGGTGAACCTGCAAGCCAATCACGATCGAGTTTGGTTTGAACAACAGCGGGATGATTATCAGCAGGCCAAGGAGCAATTTATCTATTCAATTTGGTCATTGGTGAACTGAGAACAAACGCGTGACTGCCAGACCCAACGCACCGTGAGTGTAATGACTACGCTTGCCAAGCTTGACCCACAGTGGGTCGGCGTTTAGTGTGTGATGCGCATCGAACGGGTTGGGACGAGAGCACAATAGCGCACTACATCCACGATCGGTGAACGATAACCGACTTACGAAGGTTGGAAAATCGTCTTCCAGGCTTTAACGGTATCTTTGCCGATTTCTGTATCCTTCGTCTTGCCGTCGTTCCAAATGAGCCGGATCGCAATGTTTCCTGATGGGGCCGTTGCAAGCGCAGTGGCTAATTCGGGTAAGACAGGGCCACTGGTGTAGGTGTAAACCTTGCCCCCAATCGCCAAACTGATCGAGTCAGGCACGCTTTCAGTCAAGTAATAGCGGTAAACCGGGTCACCGCTTGAAAACAGCCCCAAACCAAGCCCAAATCCTCTGCTACGGTGACCAAACCCAAACCCAGAGTAGCCAAAGCCAGCATCATAACCAATGAGTCTTGACCCGACGCGATTGTAGGTCACGCCAATGCCGTTCTTTGACCAACTGCTAACAAAGACAAACCCCCGATTGTAGTTGCGATCGTACACAATTTTGCCATCAAAGGGATTTTCGACCACCTTCGACCACGCCACGTTGTCACTTGCATCGACTGTCGCTGGTTGCACCGCCAGAGCAGGCATTGCAGTGCAAATGGTGAAGCTTAGTCCCAAGCCTATTAATTGCCACTTCACACGCAGACCTCCGTATCCTCTTGCTGTGATTGCTGTTAAAGCTGAAATTGATTCGGTAGATGGAGCCATATCCAGGCTCATAGAACAATCCGTTGTTCAGAGCGACCTGAAGCTCAGGGATCGCTCATAGCTCTATTGTGAAAGATTTGCTTTCATCTCGGCAATACCGGGAGAGGGAAGTAGGGGGAGACAAGGGAGCAGAGGGAGCAGGGGAGGTAGGGGAGCAGGAGAGGCAGGGAGAGCAGAGGGAGCAAGGGGAGGAGAAGTTTTGAGTTTAGAAAATTGAGCTTATACCGATTTAAAGAATGACGGCTACAGATCAATCGGTGGGTAGGGGCAAGGCAATGCCTTGCCCCTACAGGATGTGTCGCATTTTCATTCAAATTGGTATTAAAGGTTGAAACGTCGAGCTTTGAACTCGAAGGGTGGAGCTTTGAACTCGAAGGGTGGAGCTTTGAACTCGGAAGGCGGAGGTTTGAACTCGAAGGGTGGAGCTTAAAGGTCGGAAGGTGGAGATTGGAACTCGAAGGGTGGAGCTTAAAGGTCAGAAGTTGGAAGGTGGAAGGTGGAAGGTGGAGCTTAAAGGTCGGAAGGTTCAGTTAAAGGTTTGGAACCTAAAAGCCTGGAGCGTTACCGTCTGCTGCCTGCCTTCTGCCTTCGGCATCCCTTGCGCCCTGCTCCCTCCGCTCCCTACTCCCCATCCGTCCCACCCTAAAGTTGTCTTGTTTCTCAAGGTTCTGGTAGCATTTGAACCAGAGGCCACAGCCCGCTTGCCAGCTTAAACACACAACACGGGGAAGACGCTATGAAATGGAGCGACATGCGCCGCAGTGGCAACGTGGAAGATACGCGCGGTGGGTCTGGTCGAGTTCCTGGTGGGGTTGGTGGTGCAAGCATTGGCGGTGTTGTGATTGCGGTTATTGCAGGCTTGATCTTTGGGGTGAATCCCTTAGAAATCCTAAGTTTGATGCAAGGAGGAGACGTCGGCCCGGCACCGCAGCAGCAGGGAAAACCCATTCAAGATCGAGATTCAGACTTTGTGAAAGCGGTTTTGGGTGATACGGAGGATACGTGGAGCCGCGTCTTTAAGCAGCAGTTAGGCTCAACGTATGAACCACCGAAGTTGGTTCTATTTAGCAACAGTGTGAATTCGGCTTGCGGTTTTGCCAAAGCGGCAACTGGGCCGTTTTACTGCCCTGGCGATGACAAAGTGTATTTAGATATGAGCTTCTTCCGGCAGATTCAGGCTACGGCTGGTGCGGATGCTGATTTTGCTCGTGCTTACGCGATCGCTCATGAAGTGGGGCATCACATCCAGAACCAACTCGGCATTTCTACCAAAGTCAGACAACTGCAAACCCGCTCAAACAAAGCAGCAGCAAATAGTTTGTCTGTCCGTCTTGAGCTTCAGGCCGACTGTTTTGCAGGCATTTGGGGCCATTACACGGCTGAGCGTAACTTAATCAGTGGGCAAGATGTGAAAGGGGCGATGGATACAGCCGCACAGATTGGTGATGACTATTTGCAAAAGCAATCTAGTGGCTATGTAGTGCCAGAAGCCTTTACGCACGGGTCGTCTGAACAGCGTGTCTCGTGGTTTTCTCGTGGTTTGAAGTCAGGCAGCATGAAGCAATGTGATACGTTCAGCGCTAACCAATAGTGGGTGCCGATCGTCTTTACCATGCAGCGGGTTTTCCCCTAAAGCGCTTTGCTACCGCATTCGTACAGCGGGTCAATTTATCGTGGTTGATGTGGACGACTGACGATCGATATCCTGTAGTTCTGGCACGGTACTACTGCTGAGCGGTATCTGTACTGTAAAGGTCGTTTTTCCCTTGATGCTTTCCACTGTAAGGCTTGCCCCAAGACGTTCTGTGAGCTTTTTCACCAGCGCCAACCCTAAGCCAGTGCCCCCCTGTTGCCACGGATCATGCTTGGGAATGCGATAAAACTTGTCAAAGATGCGCGACTGTTCGCTAAGTGGAATCTCAACTCCAGTATTGGTGACGCTGATGTGAAGGGTGTCTATCGCTTTTGGCGTCTCGGCCTCTTCTGCCGCGACAACGCTGGCTGCAACAACGATCGATTCTCCGGTAGGCGTATATTTACAAGCATTATTGAGCAGCTCAGCCAGAATTCGCTCCAGATAAGACTGTTCTGTGAACAGTGGAGGTAAGTCAGGAGCGATGTCGAACTGCAACCGTTGCTGCTGGCTGTGGGCGCGATCGACAAACGGCTTGGTCAGGCTTTGCACCCAGGGTTCTAATGCAACTGCAGTCAAAATCAACGGCTCGATGTCACCATCTAGACGGTTCAAGTCGAGCAAATCGGTAATCAGGTCAATTTCTCGTTGGCACTCATCTTGCAAAATTTTGAGGTAGCGATCAACGTTGCTCGATCGTGGCTTTGGCTTTTTCTCCACGTCTTCTGGTTGCGGCACTTCTGGCACTATCGAAGTAGCCGTTGCGGGCGATGGATCAGCCGCTTTGAGGCTAATTTCGAGCATGTGCAGCGCCATTTTGATGTTTGCCATCGGGGTGCGTAACTCGTGAGAAACCGTGCTGAGAAAATCATCCTTAAGATGGTTTAGTTGCTCTAGCTCAGTGACTTGAGTTTGCAGAGTTTGATAAAGACGAGCCTGCCGGAGCGCGATCGCGCACTGGTTAGCCACCTGTTGCACCAGGCGAATGTCTTGTTCGGTGAACGCATATTCACTGGGGTTTACCAGCCACAGGTCGCCCAGTACACGCTGATCATCCACAATGGGGCAAGCCAGCATCACGACCCGTCCCCGATGTGAGTTTGGTAACAAGGAACAGAATTGAAAGTACTGCCCGTGCAGGAGTTGATGATAGCCCTCGGTAAAGTTGTTCATGTTGAGCACTCGCCCCTGTATGGGGGTAAGCGAAGCCGCGTATTCATACTGCACGGTGGCAGAATGCTGCTCCAGATCGTAGAGCGCGGCATTACAGCTTCTGACATCAACCGCGATCGCAAGCTCCTGTACCGCCACTTGCAAAATTTGGGTTTCATCCAGGCTATCGCGGACGCGATCCGTAATCCGTTTGAGCGTTGCTTCAAAATCGAATGCCAGTTGTAGTTGAGCCGTTCGCGTTGCCACCTGGGCTTCCAGGTCAAGACTGTATTGGTAAAGCTGCCGTTGCAGAGTTTGAATGGTCAATTGATGCTCAACGCGGGCCAGCACTTCTTCAACGTGAAACGGTTTGGCAATGTAGTCTGCGCCACCCACCTGAAACGCTTTGACCTTATCGAAAACGCCATTCAGCGCGCTTAAAAAAATGATGGGAATCTCCCGCATGTGCGGCATGACTTTTAGCTGCTGGCACACTTCATACCCATCCATGTCTGCCATGCGAATGTCGAGCAAGACCAAATCGGGTGGTGCTGCCTGTACTGCCTTGAGCGCCAGTTTGCCGTTGAGCACCTTGCGCACGGTGTATCCCTCGTGAGTGAGTAGAGCCGACAAGACACGCAAATTGTCTGGCACATCATCAACAACTAGGATGGTTCCTTTGGTAGCAGACTCACTGTGACTACTCATTCAGATTGATCAGGCCAAGAGGGATGGTAGTAAGGCTGAAACTTCTTTATCAGCTTAGCGTTAGCTTGCCCAAGAATGTGGCTTTTCCAAAAGAGATGGTGAGTCAGTTGATACCACTTTAAAGATCGATTTGTTTAAATGTCGTGTCTGCTTACAACCCCTTCCAGCTCAGACTGTGGCGCGGTCAATTTGTAATGCCCATTCATGCAATGCACTCAAACGTTAAAATAAATAGGATTTGTATTGGGAAGGGTTTGTCTCTTGTGCTAACTACCCTCATGGCCGATTTTCGGATTATTTTTGAGCGTGATCCGGCTGCCCGCAACTGGTTAGAGGTTTTATTCTGTTATCCAGGGTTGCAGGCGCTGGTGTTTCATCGCGTCTCCCACCAGTTATATCGCCTGGGTTTGCCGTTCATTCCTCGCCTTATATCACAACTGGCGCGCTTTTTGACGGGCATTGAAATTCACCCTGGTGCTCAAATTGGGCAGGGCGTTTTTATCGATCACGGTATGGGGGTTGTCATTGGCGAAACCGCGATCGTCGGCAACTACGCGCTGATCTATCAAGGTGTGACATTGGGTGGAACGGGAAAAGAGACTGGTAAACGTCACCCAACCCTCGGTGAAGATGTGGTCGTTGGCGCTGGTGCCAAAGTGTTAGGCAACATCGAGATTGGCGATCGCGTCCGCATTGGCGCAGGTTCGGTTGTGCTACGTGCGGTGCCACCAGATTGCACTGTGGTGGGTGTGCCCGGTCGCATTGTGCATCGGTCTGGCGGTCGGGTTGATCCTCTAGAGCATGGACGGCTACCCGACTCGGAAGCGCAAGTCATCCGTGCCCTGGTTGATCGCATCGAATCCTTGGAACAGCAGCTTCAACTCGTACAAACCAAGCAGTCGCTGAATGACTCTTTGTTGCTGGTTTCAGCCACCGCCAGAACATCCAGCCTGAATGGTAATGAGTCGCACACGGCTGATTGCTCTGAGACTCAAGCCGTTGCCGATGCCGTTTCTCGTAGTTGCCGCATCCGAGACAAAGTGATTGAAGAATTTCTAGACGGCGCTGGCATTTAGGACTGTTCCGCAAGCAGACCAGAACGTAGGCCAGCCAGAAGCATTAACGTCGCCACGATCTAGGCGCGATCGCGCTGCACAAAGGCGAGTAGCGCCATCACAACGCGTGCGATTAGGGTGGCAAGCAGCAGCATTACCCCAAGCTAGATCAAGCCACGATCGCGTCCTGACAATATGGCTGCGATCACTTCGTCAGGCGTGCGAAACAAAGCCAACAGCTTGCCCCAATCCAAGCTGACTTACTGATAGAATCAATCATGCTTGGTTCTAAAAACGATAACTACAGTTGATTAAATTAAGCTGCACGAGTGGAGGAGCCATCGATGGCAGGAATGACCCTCGAACAGTTGCGTATTTTTTTGGCTGTAGCGACTCATCTGCACTTCACCCGTGCGGCAGAGGCGCTCTACATTACTCAGCCTGCGGTCAGTGCCGCCATTCAAAATCTAGAAGTAGAGTATTGCGTCAAACTCTTCCATCGAATTGGTCGTCGCATTGAAATTACCGAAGCGGGCAAGCTACTTCAGATTGAAGCCCAAAAGGTACTGGATCAGGTGTTGCTGACCGAGCGAGGCTTGCGAGAACTCAACAACTTACAGCGCGGTGAATTGAAGCTAGGATCAAGTTTGACGATCGGCAACTATTGGCTCCCTGAAAAAATCAGTTACTTCAAACGTAGTCATCCAGGCATCACAGTGAACTGTACGCTGGCGAACGCCAAGGAGATCTACGAAGGTACGGCCAGCGGACTGTTTGATCTGGGGTTGGTGACGGGCGATGTTGATCCCGATCTCCAGGCAGTTTTGGAACAGGAGGTTGTGGGGCACGATCGCCTGCAAATTGTCGTTGGTACATCCCACCCCTGGTTTGAGCGTGCGAGAGTCACCGTGAAGGAACTAGTCGAAACGCCCTGGGTGATGCGTGAACCGGGATCTGGCTCACAGCAGATGTTTGAGCAAGCAATCCAGCGATGGGGTGTTGAACCGACTGATCTGGATGTAGTTTTAGTGTTGAGCAGCAGCGAGATGGTTAAAGCCGTTGTGGAAAGCGGTGTTGGCGCAGCAGCGATTCCCGAACTTATGGTGCAAAAAGAACTACAACTGATGACGCTACGGGCCGTTTCGATTGTCAATAGCCGCAAAGGATCGGGCACGGCTCTCGACATTGTGCAACCTGTGTGGAAGCTCAAACATCGACAACGGTTTCAAACCCAGCTTGCGATCGCTTTTGAGCATGTCTTATCCCCTACTCCATAGCGCGTGCTCTTACATCTGAGCAAACCTCATGTATTGAAGCATTGCGATGTCGCGGTCTTCACTCACATACAGTTTCTTTAATTGAAGCCGATAGCAGCCAGTATCTAGCCTTTAGAAGAACTTCCGTATTGCTTCCTGCCTTTTACACAATCGTTGACTCCTGCTTTGCTCGTGAAACCGATGACTTGAACTCTTCACGCCTGACGCTCACTCCTAGCCCTGCTTCTAACGGCACCGCTAGGAGCAGGTCACACGGCTAGTTAAACGCAATCCCATTGCTAGCAACTGTGCTCAAAGGCTTCAGAAAAGGGCACCTTACTGTATGTACTTCACCTCTTGCCCTATGCGCTCCAAAAGTCAAAGGACGCTCATCCGCGGTAGCGCGATCGTCAGTTTGTTCTTCCTGTTATCAGCTTGCTCGACTCGCCAGCCTTCCCCCTCAGCGACCCTTCCTCCAGTGCCCGCAGCGTCTGCTCAACCCGAAGCGAAGCCAAGCACGATCATGGTGCCTGCAACAACTGCCAGCCGTGATCCATTTCCCAAAGCGGAAGACAAAGCCATTAGTGCCGCCAATCTCGCTCGCAATGCCTCAACAGTTGAAGACTGGGATTTAGTCAGCAGCAAACTACAGCAGGCGATCGCGTTGATGAAGACCGTACCTGCTAGTAGCCCAAAGTACGCGATCGCCCAAAAAAATCTGGCAACGTATCAGCAGCAGTTGAAAATGGCCCAACAGCGCCACCGAACGATCGCCACAGCCAGTACCCCAAAAGCTAGCGCACCACAGGAGGGTAAACCGTCTCTAGCCGTTGCGACAGCAGGTGCGCCCGCGCTCTCAGGTGGGGGTAGCTTAACTGGGGCAAACTTTAGCCGCATTGAACTTGGCATGAGCCCCGATGAAGTGCGATCGCTCCTGGGTCTGCCAACCCGTGAAGAGGGAACGCCACCCACCTTTTCCTGGGTTTGGGACAGTGCTGATAAGAAGACAATGGTTAGTATTGAGTTTTACAACAATAAAGTCTCAGGAAAAACGTGCGTTACATCTAGTTCGACTATGAAGTGTGTTTCTAAAGCGTAAGAATTTGCTAAGGTGATCTGAAACTATGCTTATTGCTAAGCTTTTGCTTGTCATCAGCCTCTTAGTTGTTTACCTGGCAGCTTGCTTTTTTCTTCTCGCTGATTCTTTCCCGCCTGTGTGTGGAATGCTTTTTGTCGCTCTTCATGCGATCTATAGCTGGTGCATTATTTGGTTTTACGCCTACCTGAAAGTGCAAAACGGCGGTAACTTGGTCTACCTTCTTATCCCTATACTTTCAACAACTTCAACGCTCGGTATTGCAATCTGGCTTATCTTTCGCCCCGAAGCAACATTAAGAAAGCGCTTTCAACGCTAGGACGAGATAAAAAAGTGCACCTGGAAGCTTGCTCCCACAACTTTTGCTCCCAATCTCTAAGTTTTTGCCGTCCGTTAACACTGCAATGATTACAGCCACTTTCAACGCTTTAGAAGGCGATCGACAGGTTACTCTGCTGTGACATACGCTGCCGTGATACCGCCATCGACCAAAAAAGTCGAACCATTCACAAACGACGACTCATCACTGGCTAGAAACAGGGCTGCATTTGCAATTTCCTTTGCCTGCGCCAGTCTTCCCGGTGGGATGTGAACCAACCGACGTTGACGGCGCGCTGGATCAGCCATCAATTCTGCTAACAGTGGCGTTTCCACAGGCCCCGGACAGAGTGCATTCACGCGAATGTTCTGACGCGCAAATTCAACGGCAATTTCCCGCGTGAGCGACAGCACGCCTCCCTTACTTGCGGTGTAAGCAGACTGAGACGTTGCAGCCCCAACCATCGCCACAAACGAAGCTGTGTTGATAATTGAACCACCCCCCGCGCGTTGCAACGCTGGAATGCCATACTTGCAGCCTAGAAAAACGCCCTTGAGATTTACGTTCATCGTCAAATCCCAGATGTCTTCTTCTGTCTCTAAAACGGAACCATCCGCAGGGTGAAAAATGCCCGCATTGTTAAACAGCACGTTCAGTTTACCGTAGGCAGTTTCAGCCGCTTCAACCATCGCTTTTGCGTCTACAGCCTTCGACACATCGGCACGCACAAAGGTCGCCTTGCCCCCGATCGCCTCAATCAGCGCCACTGTTTCATTGCCTCCAGTTCCGTTGAGGTCGCAAACAACAACCTGTGCACCCTCTTGAGCAAATAGCACAGCCGCTTCTCGACCAATGCCGCTGCCTGCTCCAGTAATCAAAGTGACTTTATTCTCTAAGCGCATAAATAAGTCCTTAACGTGATGTAGATTTTTAACGGGGAGAAAGGCAGAAGGCAGAGGGCAGAAGGCAGAAGAAGTTGTTAGTTGTTGGTTTTTAGAAGGAAGCTGAAAAGTTGACGGCTGACGGCTGACGGCTGATGACTGACCGCTCTTCCAACTCAACACTCGAAACTCAAAACTTTTCCATCCCTCCTCCCGCTGCTTCCACCAACGCTTGAAACAACCGTTGATGAACAGGATCATCGGGTGATAACTCTGGATGCCATTGGACGGCTAGTAGCCAGGGATGCTGCTGATGCTCCAGTGCTTCCACTAAGCCATCTTCTGCTTGAGCGATCGCCGTCCACCCATCTGGTACACCTTTGACTGCCTGATGATGCCAGGACACAACCGTGATGTCGGTTTTGCCTAGAATGCTTGCTAGCCGACTGTTAGGCTGTACCTGCACGTCATGGGGAATCGGGCGGCGAGGATGATCGAGCCGATGGTTGATCGTTTCGCCATATACATCGGGAACGTGGGTGATCAACCGTGCGCCACTAGCAACGCTGAGGATCTGCATGCCGCGACAAATGCCAAGCACGGGAATGCGAGAGGCGATCGAGGCTTTTGCCAGCGCCAGTTCAAACTCATCTCGTTCTGCATCCACCAGGTAAATGCTGGAATGATGCTCTCCGTTGTAATGCTGTGGGTCAATGTCGCCACCGCCAGAAAAAATGAGACCATCGACGATCGCCAAAAGCTGCTTGGGCGCAGGCTGATTGGGCGGTAGCAAAATGGGGATGCCGCCTGCAAGCTGCACCGCATCAATATAAGCGCCTGGAAGGTAGAATTCGCCAGCTTCGTTACGGCTATAGGTCGTGATACCAATGACGGGCAATCGCTGCTCGCTCAATCCCTCGTTGCTCCCAAAACACATGTCTAGGAATTAAGACTATCACCTCATGCCGGACTGTTGGCAGACCCCACAGCCTTTTGAGACAGTTTTTCCAGCGCCTTATGATGAGCTACGGTAAAAGCACAAAAAATTTAGGAGCCGGGAAAGACCATTCTCCCGACTCCTTCTGACGTGATTGACTCTTGCGTTGCTTGTGGAGTCGGTAACGTAACTTCTGAATTCTGGCTTCTGACTCCTATCTTCTAACCCCTATTACGACAGCGATCGAATTCTCGCCTTGTAGGAAGCATTATCCATTCCAGCACCATTTGCCATTGATGGATTTACAGACTGCTTCAATCGTGCAACGCGGTCAGCCGTTGCTGGATGGGTACTCAAGAAGGTTGGGGTTGAAGCCTGATTCAACAGCTTGCTCATGAAGGCAGGGGCCGCTGACTGGGCATACCCTGCTTTTCCCATCATCGTAATGCCTGCCTGATCAGCTTCATACTCAGCATTGCGGCTATGGGGACGGCTGAGCGCTAATGTGGTGCCAATGTTGACGATCGTGTTGCTGTTGACCTTGGCAAGGGTCGCAACACCCTGTAAGGTTGCTTCTTCTTTCAATTGGTTGACCAGATGCCGCCTGACAATATGCCCCGTCTCATGCCCAATCACACTGGCAAGCTGAGCTTCGTTATCGGCTGTCTTCATCAGCCCAGTCGTGACATACACGAAGCCACCCATCGTGGCAAACGCATTCACGCTCTTGTCTTCCACAATTTGGTATGTATAAGGAATCTGCGTCCGTCCGCTCTGTGCGGCCAGCCGTTGACCAATCTGGTTGACGTATTGATTTAGCTCTGCACCGCGGTAGAGCCGAAATTGGCGCGTGATGGTTTGGTCATTCATCTGCTTGCCGATCGCGACTTCTTGTTTATCAGACAGGTTGGCAAGCTGGATCACCTGTATACCACTGGGAATGACGCGGATGATATCGCCCAGAGAGATCGCCCGCACCAGAAGCGGTTGACCAAGCCACACGCTCAACGCGACAACCAGCGAAAGGAGCGGATAAACCCAGGGGGAACGACGAAAGAAGGATTCAGAGAGCTTCAACATGGCTAGATGATGACTGGCTAAATGATGACAATGAGGGAAAATGAAACGACATCGATCGTAAAACGGTTGAGCAATGACTGATCTTGGCTGAAACCGCGACGACAGTCAGCAAAACAAACCCACTCCTAACGTAGGCTATACCAGAATGCCCTGAGACGGGCGATCGTGAACCTAATGACCCTCAAAGCTGAGTTTTGTTCCACAAGCGAATAGCAGACCGCAGCCCAAAGCGCTAGAGTGAAAGGTATGGCCGACAACAACACAAGCTACAAAATCGTCAGCGATAACCGTCAGGCTCGCTTTCTGTACGAGATTCTCGAAACTTACGAAGCAGGCATCGAACTGATGGGCACGGAGGTCAAGTCGATTCGAGCAGGCAAAGTCAACCTCAGAGACGGCTTTGCGCTGATTCGCAATGGCGAAGTGCTGCTACTAAATGTGCAAATTTCCCCCCATCAAACGACGAGCCAAACCTTTAACCACGAACCGACGCGTACCCGCAAACTGCTGCTGCATCGGGAAGAAATTCGCAAGCTCATTGGTAAAGTCGAGCAGCAAGGGCTGACGCTGGTGCCACTCAAAATGTATATGAAGCGCGGTTGGGTAAAGGTTGATCTGGCGCTAGTACGCGGTAAAAAGCTGCACGACAAGCGCGAATCCATCAAGAAACGGGAAGACGAGCGCACTATGCAACGCGCCTTGAAGAATCTCTAAGCGTTTGCACTCTACTGAAGTTCTTGCACTTCGCTAGTGTCAGACGGCAGGGTGTAGTAGCTGGCAATGAGCGCCATCATGAGCCACCATAATGTATTGACTTGAGGACGATACCAGACGGTATCCACAAAGCCGTGACTGAGCAAGCCTACGAGAGTTGCGATCGCGCCCATGAGCCAGAACGCATCAACGTTCCTGGCGGCGCGTAAGCGTTGAATTTGTTGCCAACCTAAGTTAAACGCCACCAGTAGCAGCCAGAGAAAGCAGGTCAACCCAATGATGCCGGTTTCGGCCGCAATCTCAAGCGGAATGGAGTAGGCGCTCAGCGCACTAAAACGAGGACGCTGATAGTACGGATAAATGCTATTGAATGCCACGTTACCAGGCCCAATGCCCAGAATGGGGCGATCTTTGACCATCTCAAGTACCGCTGTCCAGACGTTGATGCGGTAGTTGTTGCTGCTGTCATTGCGTCCGCTAAAGATGCTGCTGGCCCGATCGCGGAGTGGCTCCACCACCAAAAAGGCCAACACAAGGACAGCGGCAAGGCTTCCTAAGCCGATCGGCAATGCTAGTGTGCGCCAAAAGCGCGGGAGGTATACGTTCCACCAATGAAATAGTAGGAGTGCCAGCACCAGAGACATAGCCGCAAAGCCAATCCACCCGCCCCGGCTTCCGGTGTAGTAAAGGCAAGTCGAGTTGACGACTACCATTGTGACTGCCAGTAACTTGGGTCCCCAACGCTGCCAGGCAAAGACGGCTACCAGGCTTAGCGCGATCGCAGGCAACAAGTACGCGGCTAGCAAATTGGGGTTGCCCAGGTAGCTGTACACGCGGGGTTCTTTTGCAGATGGCGAGGTTGGGTCAACCCAGGTTGCCAGCGCTGCCACCCCAGTGATTTTCTGTTGAATGCCGTAAATACTGACTAGCAGTGCGGCATGCAGATAGATGCCAATGATCCAGGCACGGACTCGGGGCGATCGCAACACCCGTGCCATCAGCGCAAAGAGAATCAAGTACAGGGTCAGTTTGCTCAACCCGGTGAAGGCGGCTCGCTTGACAGGAGACAGCGCTGTGGCGGCGGCAGAAATCCCCCAGTACAGCATCACTATAAGATGAATGGGGGTTGCCAGAACCGATAGGCGATTGCGCCCTGTCAGCCCAGCCCACCAATACGGCGATCGTGTCGGTGGCTGATCAGTTGATAACGACGGTTCTCCATCGATCGCTCCATCCGAAACGGTTAACAGCACCCAAAATCCAGCACAGGCAATCAGCAACACCGCCAGCGAATTCTTATCGTCCGAAACAAAGGGGGCGATCGCAAAGACCAGACCCACAAAAATCGCGCTCAACAAATCGCTCCACCGCAGCATGAAGCTACTCTGCCGCCAGCGACGTAACGGCCTCAACAGACGATTCAGGTAGCTAGCGCTCCGCCACTGGTGCAGTGACAGGGTAGCGAGCGTGAGTTGTTGCCAGAGAGAATTCATGCGTGCTGCCGATTAAGAGTCGTTTGAGGTTTATTTTAGGGGATAGGGTGAAGGTTGCGTTCCCAGTTTTACAGCAGTTCTTGATCGAGTAAGCCACAGTCTGACTGAGAATGGGCGCAGGGTTTAGGGAACAGGGTGTAGTGAATCTAAATGAAAACGGCTGTAAGAGGCAGCGCAAGGATCGATCATGAGCCAGTCTCACCCAAGAAGCCTATCATGCCTTCATTGCCCTCATTAATGATTGCCTGAGATGTTCTATTGCCTGAGATGTCCGCACCTCAGAGCAAAATGATACATTGATACTATGTTTTCTTCAACGCTAAGTCAGTCTAGCAACCGATCGCCCGTTCTCCACATTTAGCGTCGATTCTTAAGAAAAAACCTGGTCATGACGCTAACGATCGAGTAACCTGATTGGGTTCGCGTCATGCTTGAATCATTATGTCCTTTGTTGGTCTGCATATTCACAGTGACTATAGCCTTCTAGATGGTGCCAGTCAGTTGCCAGAACTGGTTGACCGCGCCGTTGAGCTAGAGATGAAGGCGATCGCCCTGACCGATCACGGGGTAATGTATGGCGCGATCGAGCTGCTAAAGGTGTGCAAGGGCAAAGGCGTGAAGCCCATCATTGGCAACGAAATGTACATCATGAACAGTGATGTCACCAAACAAGAGCGTCGCCCCAAGTATCACCAGATTGTGCTGGCGAAGAATGACATTGGCTACAAGAATCTGGTCAAGCTCACGACGCTATCGCATCTAAAAGGCTTTCAGGGCAAGGGCATGTTTGCTCGTCCCTGCATTAACAAAGAAATGCTGGAGGAGTATCACGAAGGTCTGATTGTCACCAGTGCTTGCCTGGGCGGCGAAATCCCTCAAGCCATTCTTCAGGGTAGACCAGAAATTGCACGGCGCGTGGCCCAGTGGTACAAAGATCTGTTTGGCGACGATTACTACCTGGAGATTCAGGATCACGGGTCGCAGGAAGACCGGATTGTGAACGTTGAGTTGGTCAACATTGCGCGGGAACTCGACATCAAAATTATTGCGACCAACGATTCGCACTATATCTCTTGCTTTGATGTGGAAGCGCATGATGCTTTGCTCTGTATTCAAACGGGCAAGCTGATTTCAGAAGACAAACGGTTGCGGTACAGCGGCACAGAGTATCTCAAATCGGCAGAAGAGATGCGCTGGCTGTTTCAGGATCACCTGACTGAGGACGTGATTGATGACGCGATCGCCACCACCCTCGAAGTCGCTGACAAAATTGAGGAATACCATATTCTGGGCGAACCTCGCATTGCGGACTATCCCATCCCCGAAGGGTTCGATACGGCAGACGCATATTTTGAACACGTCGCCTGGACGGGCTTGCTCAAACGGTTCAAAGTCCAGTCGCGGGAGGAAATTGAGCTGGTCTACCGCGATCGGATGGACTACGAACTCAAGATGATGCAGCAGATGGGGTTCGCCACCTACTTCCTCGTCGTGTGGGACTACGTCAAATACGCCAGAGACAACCGTATTCCAGTAGGCCCAGGGCGCGGGTCGGCGGCAGGGTCACTCGTTGCTTACGCGATGAGCATTACGAATATTGACCCGGTGCATCATGGCTTGCTGTTTGAGCGCTTTCTCAACCCCGAACGGAAGTCGATGCCCGATATCGATACCGACTTCTGCATCGATCGCCGGGAAGAAGTCATCCAGTACGTGACCGAAAAGTACGGCACCGAGCGAGTTGCTCAGATCATCACCTACAACCGCATGACCTCCAAAGCAGTGCTGAAGGACACGGCGCGAGTGCTCAACATTCCCTACGGCGACGCGGACAAAATGGCGAAAATGATCCCCGTTGTGCGCGGCAAGCCCACCAAGCTGAAAGTAATGATTTCGGCAGATACGCCTGCCCCTGAGTTCAAAAAGCGGTATGAAGAAGAGGCGAATGTGCGTCAATGGATTGACACTGCGATTCGCATCGAAGGCACCAACAAAAGCGTCGGCATTCACGCAGCGGGAGTCGTCATCTCTGCCTGCCCCCTAGACGAACTGGTGCCGCTCCAGCGCAACGCTGACGGTGCCGTCTTCACCCAGTACTTCATGGAAGACATCGAATCTCTGGGACTCTTGAAAATGGACTTCCTGGGACTCAAGAACCTGACCATGATTCAGAAAACGGTCGATCTCATTGAGCAGACCAAGCAAGAGTCGATCGACATAGACGGGTTGCCGCTAGACAACCCCGAAGTCTACAAACTGCTGGCACGAGGCGAACTGGAAGGCGTGTTCCAGCTAGAATCCTCTGGGATGCGCCAGATTGTGCGTGACCTCAAGCCCGACAGCCTGGAAGATATTTCCTCTGTGCTTGCTCTCTATCGCCCTGGCCCTTTGGATGCGGGACTGATCCCAAAGTTCATCAACCGCAAACACGGACGCGAGGCGATCGACTACCCCCACGCAATTCTCACCTCCATTCTGAACGAGACTTACGGCATCATGGTCTACCAGGAGCAGATCATGAAAATCGCGCAAGATATGGGCGGCTACTCTCTTGGTCAGGCAGACCTGTTGCGGCGTGCGATGGGCAAGAAGAAAAAAGCCGAGATGGAAAAACACCAGGAGCTGTTTGTTGCCGGTGCCGAGAAGAATGGCGTGAAGCCAAAAGTTGCCTCCGAACTCTTCGACCAGATGGTACTGTTTGCCGAGTATTGCTTTAACAAGTCGCATTCCACAGCGTATGGGTACGTGACCTATCAAACCGCGTACCTCAAAGCCAACTACCCGATCGAGTACATGGCAGCGCTGTTAACAACCAACAGTGGCGATCAGGATAAGGTGCAGCGGTACATTGCCTCCTGCATGGCAATGGGGATTCGCGTGGAGTCACCAGATGTGAACCGATCGGGCGTAGACTTTACGCCACTGGAAGACCGCATTCTGTTCGGGTTAGGCGGTGTGCGAAATGTAGGGATGGGGCCGATCGAATCCCTTCTATCAGCCCGCGATCAAGAGGGACCGTTCAAATCGCTGGCAGACCTGTGCGATCGCGTCGATTCGCGTACCGTTAACCGTCGTGCGTTGGAAGCGCTGATTTACTGTGGTGCCTTCGATGCCATTGAACCCAACCGTCAGCAACTCATCAAAGACCTGGATCTGGTCATTGATTGGGCACAGTCGCGAGCAAAAGATCGCGCGAGTGGGCAGGGCAACCTATTCGATTTATTTGGTGGAGGAACAGCCGTCAAAGAAGCACCCACTAGCTTTACGTCAGCGCCCAAAGCACCGCCCACACCAGATTTTCCTCAACAAGAGAAACTGCGTTTGGAGAAAGAAATCCTGGGCTTCTATATTTCTGACCATCCACTGAAAGCATTGCGAGAATCGGCGCGGGTGCTGGCTCCCATTAGCTTGAGCGATTTAGCTGATTACAAAGAAGGCACCAGCATTAGCGCGATCGTCATGCTCACCAGCGTCAAACCCGTCGTGACGAAAAAGGGCGATCGCATGGCAATCATCCAGATCGAAGATCTCACTGGACACACCGAAGCAGTGGTCTTTCCCAAAGCCTATGAGCGCATTAGTCAATATATCCAGGCAGATGCCCGACTCATGGTGTGGGGGAAGGTCGATCGCCGGGATGATCAGGTGCAGTTCATCATTGATGATGTGGAACCGATCGAATCCGTCCGTATGGTGATGGTCGAACTTGACCCCAAACTTGCCAGCGACATCGAGCAACAGCACCGCTTGCGCAATGTGCTGCTGCAACAGCGGGGTGAAGACGAAAAAGGCAAAGTCTCTGTTGTGGCGATCGTCAGCGCTCAAGATAAGCGGCACTTTGTCCGGTTTGGCCCCCAGTTCCGAGTGCAAGATGATCAGGCGGCCATGAACGCGCTCACAAAAGCAGGCTTTCAAGCACGAATAACCTCGTTAGCAAGTGCGTAGTTGTTTGCTTTAAAAAGAAAGCCGATCGCGCATGGCGATCGGACAACCTCATGAAGCGGTGACAGACCTAATACCAATTTGAATTGAAAATGCGACACATCCTGTAGGGGCAAGGCATGGCCTTGCCCCTACCCACCGATTGATCTGTAGCCGTCATTCTTTAAATCGGTATAAATTGTTAGCCAAGCGTTTTGGCTTCCGTAGACTTGCGCTTCTGACGCAGAGCGCCCAGCCCCAAGCCAATGAGACCGGGTAAAAGTGCAGGCGTTGGAATGGCAGCAGATGCCGTCACGGTGCCATCCGCCACCTCACGAATTACCGCCAGACCACCACCAAACCCAAGTTTCTCAAATGAGAAGGATGGTACCAGCGCGATCGTGCCACCCGCATTTGTTAGAGGATTTGCAAACAGCGCTTGCAACGAGCGATCACCCTTAATGAGCTCCAAGCGGGTCGCGTTTTGCAAACTACCTGTAGATGACCCAGAGGCGTAGGTTGTGCCTGGGAAAAAGATGTTGGACGGTGAGCCTCCAACAAGCGTTTTGATGTCGAACTGAGACAGCACGCCACTGGTCGCATCGTAATTAAAGGAGCCAGTTGCGGTACCGCCATCCACAAAATTCGCATTGAAGTTCCAGGTGAGGGCCGCAGCCGAGGCTGGGGTTACATGGGTGGCAAGAACAGCCGTAGTGCTGAGGGCTGCAACAGTCACCATTGTCTTAAGTTTCAGGGGCTTGAGTTTCAGGGTCATTGTTGGTTCTCCAATTGAGTTAATCAAGCTTGGAGATGCACTGTCGTCGTTCTCTTAGCACAGAGCGCCACTCTCAAACAGTTGCCAAAGCCAACACGCTGGTCGTTAACATCGCAACAGGGCAAAAAATTCCCAGTCAAAGTGACCTGAGTCAGATTCGACGTTGCCTCTTACCGTAAGCTGGCGATCGTGATCGTGGTGATAGCAAGCGTCCAAGCCGCAGATTGGCACATCATGCTTTTTGGCACACAGCCGCCATCTCGAAGAACGCGTTAGAGAAATCAAGGAAGACGACACAGAGGGATTTCCTTCCTAAAACCTTGAACAGGCCCGTAAACAGACCCGTAAACAGCAGAATTTTCCACGTGCTTAGCCGCATCTCTGCTTGTAGGACACGTGGAAAATTGCCACATGTAAGGGCAACTGTGCTTTCAGCTCGATCGCGCTATTCAAGGTGCTTGTTTAACGTGGCAGCTAAGGTCGCTTTTGGCACTGCACCCACGACGGTATCGATCGTCTGACCAGCTTTGAACAAAATCAACGTAGGAATGCTGCGAATCCCGTAGTGGCTGGCAATACCAGGGTTATCGTCCGTGTTAAGCTTGACGACTTTCACCTGTCCAGCGAATTGAGCGGCAAGTTCATCGACGATCGGCCCAACCATGCGACAGGGACCACACCACGGTGCCCAAAAATCAACCAGCACAGGCATCTCACTGGTAATCACTTCTTGCTCGAAAGTAATATCAGTAACGGACGTGACAGAAGACATCGTCTTCCTCCTCTTATTTCAATAGTTCGAGAAACTCGAATAAGTAAACGATAGCGCGTTCCGTGTCATAATGACAACTATGAGGCTGCTATATCATCCAGACAAGAAAGATATTTCGCTAGCGGGCGTTTTGTATGCCCTGGGCGACCCTATGCGCCTAGAAATTGTGCGGCGACTGGCAGAAAAAGGTGAGTTACCTTGCTTTGCTGCGCTGGAGGCAGATGTTGCCAAATCAACGCTCTCTCACCACTTTAAGGTGCTGCGCGAGTCAGGGGTGCTGTACTGCCGCAAAGAGGGCACTCATCATATGAACTCCCTGCGCCGTGCGGATTTGGACGATCGCTTTCCTGGGTTGCTTCAAACCGTGCTCCAGTCCACCGAACCTTTGAAACCTTAGAGATTACGCAAGCTGACCGCTGAAAGCTGACTGCTGAAAGCTAACCCTCTACTGCCCCTTCATTCCAGGGGCACGGATTGAGGCGTTGTCTGAGAGACTTCATGGTGTTCCCAGTGGCTTAATACAATGGCATTCGTTGTATTGCCCACCACATTTAGGACGGTTTTGATGCCATCTACCAACCGATCAACCCCCGCTACGATCGCCACGCCTTCTAGCGGCAAACCTGCGGCACTCAATACGGTTGTCATCGTAATGATGCCAGAACCGGGCACACCAGGCGTGCTGAACGAAACGAGTAAAGAACTGAGCGCGATCGCCAGCACCAGCGGCACCGTGATGGGCACCTGATAGACCTGGGCAATAAACAGCGCATTGAACCCCTGGAGAATCGCAGAGCCATCCCGCTTTAAGGCCGTACCCAGGGGAATGGCAAAGCTCGCAATCTCTTCGGATAAGCCGTAGCTTTCCTGCACGTTCTGCAATGCGATCGGCAACGCGGCATTAGAACTGGCGGTGCCAAAGGCTAAAGATAGAGCAGGTAATAAACTGCGGAAAAAATGCACTGGTTTTGCCTTCAGCGCATACAGAATCACCGCATACAGGCCAATCATGAGGAGCGAACCAAGGATTAAGCCCAAAACATACACAAACAGTCTCACCACAATCGCCAGTCCTTCGATGGCAATGACGGAGCTAATAAGCGCAAAAACGCCCAGAGGAGCCGTGTATAGAATGAGCGCCAGAATCTTCTCAAAAATGGCATAGCAGCTTTCAATGAACGTAACGAATGGAGTCGCTTTGGCACCAACCAGTTGAATGCCAACGCCAATGAGCGCGGCTGAGACGATCGTTTGTAGCAAATTACCACTGCTTAAGGCTTCTAGCGGATTCACCGGAATTAGACTCACGAGCCAGACCACCAGCGATTGGCTTTGAGGTTGCTGCAACCCATTGGCTACGGAGAAGCCAGTTACCCCAACTCCGGGCTGCAACAGCATGGCTAACAGCATCCCCAGGCTAACCGCGATCGCGCTTGTAATGACGTAGCTAAGGATTAACTTAATGGCGTACCGTCCGACCTGAGCCGCGTTCTGAATCCGCGTCAACCCTAAAATCATGGAGGAAAAGACGATCGGCACGACCACAAACTGAATGAGCCGCAAGAACACTTCTCCGATCGGAGCCAGAAGATAGCCATTGACTGGCTCAACCGCCGCGACAAAGAAGCCGTTTAGCACAGCGCCAAAGAGAATGCCTGCTCCCAGCGCAACCAGGATTAGCGTCGATAGGCTCATAGTCTTTTGGGATCTGTTTTTTGGGATCTTGAGGTACTGGTTGAGATTCCTGCTGGAATCAGGATGGAGCAGACGCTTAATTTACCACTACTGGTGTGCTGCAATCCGATCACTGCTTTACAGACTGCTAGCAATTCATTGCACGCTCATCCTATGGCTTCCACACGTGCTTCAGGTTCTTCCCAGGGTTCGTGGCAACTTAAACAAGTCGCGGTAAACTAGTGAAGATTTCTCTTGCTTTTGCCAGCATTCAATGACTCCTTTACCGAACTACCGCCCCAAGCAGCTTTCGCTCGGCCCTTTGGAGAGCGAAATTTTGCACATCGTTTGGGAACTGGGCACGGTGGCGGTAAAGGATGTCCACGATCGCATTCTCTCCGATCCAGAGCGCGAGTTGGCCTACACTTCAGTCACCACGATTCTCCAGCGGCTGACCCAGAAAGGTTGGCTGACGTGCGATCGGAAAAACCGCGTGTATACCTGGACGGCTTTGGTCACGAAGGAACACGCTCAAGCACTCAAAGCCTACGAGCAGCTCAATCAGTTTTTAGCCGTGGGCAATCCTGATGTGGTCGCGGCCTTTGCCGACAGTTTGGATCAGTCCAGCGTGGATCAACTTGAGGCGATCGCTCAAAGATTACGCGCCGTCCGTCAAGCCAGGGAGGAACAGTAATGCACTTAACCCTGCTGTTTTTGGGCTTACTGAGCGCCTGGGGCATTCGGTGCCTTCCCATCCGCCTCAGTGGCACCTGTCAGCAACGCTGGCAGCGATCGCTGGGTCTCTTTCTCTTGCCGCCGTTGTTGCTGCTCACGACGGCGATTGCGCTTGTCTGCATGGGGCCGCAGGGTCAAATGGTGCGCTGGTGGGAGGGGTGGTCTAGCTATACTCTGGCGATCGGCCTGCTAGCGTTCGCAGTTACCTTGGCGCTGAAGCTAACGTGGGAAGGTTGGCGATCGCTGCAACAGGTTCGCACCTACCCTCAATTGATGGTGCAAGGGCAGCAGGCTCGACTGCTAGATACCCCCATTCCCTTTATCGCTCAGGTCGGCTTCTGGCAATCTGAGCTGGTGGTGAGTCAGGGGTTGTTAGAAACCTTCGAGGCTGAGCATTTAGAGGCCGTTTTGACCCATGAGCAAGCCCATGCTCACTACCGCGACACCTTCTGGTTTTTCTGTCTGGGCTGGTTGCGTCGCCTCACGGCCTGGTTGCCGCAAACCGAATCACTGTGGCAAGAGTTGCTGCTGCTACGAGAACGCCGCGCCGATCGCTGGGCTGCTCAAACGGCTGATCCACTCTTGCTCGCTGAATCATTGCTCCAGATGGTGAAAGCACCAGAACTCTACTCCGAAGCGATCTGTGCTGCTTTTAGCAGTGCCACCCCTCGAAATCGCCTGGAAGAGCGCATTGACGCTTTACTGTCCATCCCAGAAGAATCTCAGTTTACGACCAGTTTTTGGAGCTGGCTGTGGCTGGTACTAGTGGCCTTACCCTTGCTAACCATTCCGTTTCATTACTAATGCAGGAAGGCAGGAGAAGTGGTTGGTTGTATGCCCGTTGGGCATTCAAGAAAAGTTGTTGGTTTTTAGAAGAACGCTGACGGCTGACCGCTGTAGCTTGCTTCCCGTAGGGTTGGCTGACCGCTGACCGCTCTTCTAATTCAAAACTTAGAACTCAAAACTCCCGCCCCACACCCCACACCCTACACCCGATATCCGCTTCACCGCATAAGCACCAACAGCAGGCTGATCAAGATCAGCCCAAGCAGCGCCAGCAAGCCGATATGTCGTTCCACCCAGGCTTTGACGCGAAACGTGCTTTTGTAGCTTGAGTGGATATCTGTAGGTGGCTTGCGCACATCATCGTACAGCGTACAATCCATTGCATCAGGGCGCTTAGGAAACGTGCAGGTATTGTCTGCATAGTAGGTACAGGTCAGGCAGAGTGGCTCTCCTCCAACCGATCGATAGAGCGGCATGCCCGGATGCCCATGCGCTTTTAGTGGTGTACGACAATGGGGGCAGGCGATCGCTTGTGGCTCGATAGACTGGTGGCAAAGAGGACATTCTGACATCTCTGGTGGTTGGTGAGGGGAGGGCCGTCTCTCAACCATTACAACACTTTTGGGACGTCTGTAGGGGGTGGGGAGTGTCAGGAATGGGAAAGCTTATGCCCAAGGAGGTCAGGAACCAGCGTTCTGGCGGGCTATGAGCCAGTAGGACAATTAAAATATGGCCTGTCGCCGCTTACATTAAAGCTGAAAGGGCAGTGTTCGACGGACGTGTTCAATCTGGCTTGGGGTTAGTACGTCCGGTGAGGGCAACTGGTTTGACATCAAAATTTGCATCAGCTCTGCTTGCTGCACAGGCGAAAGATTGAGAGCGGTGAGCGTGCTTCGGCTGATGCCTGCGTCGCCTTCTAAAGCAGTTTCAAGCTGTCTCCGTTGCGTGGGCGTGAGAATGGCTTGAAGTCCTGATCGCGCCTGGTCATCGATCGGGATCAGGTGATCGGCCGACTCAGTCGTGGGCGAGAAACTTGATAGATCAAGGAGACTAGAAGGGTATGCGGGCTGGGCAAACGACGAAACGGGGGCGATCGCCGAAGAGATAGCCCCCGTAACCACTAGCACACCGATCGAGCAAACGATCAGCTTCATGTGAGCACCTCTACGAATTCAAACTTGGGCTGCTTGAATCCGTGAGTTCATCTTAGAGCGGTGCCCACGTGTACACATGAAGCGAAAGTCCTGAGCAGCCTCACTCTGAAGTACTACCTTGCGTTAGGACTATAGTCATGTCGATCGCGCTTTAAACATGACGCAAGCGTCTAGTCGTGACGATCGTTCCTGACATAAAGTAAAGAGAAGTCAACCTGCCATTGCTACCGTCCGTGAAACAGTTGGTGCCAGCTCAACGCAACTTCTTTCGGCTGCTGCTCTACCTAGAGTGGATCTTGCTCGGTATGGCGATGTTGACTGAAACCGTGCCCAACCCCATGAATCGGTTTGAGCCATCGCCACTGATCGCCCTGCCAATCATTTTGATGTTGGGTCTAATGGGGCTACACGTTCCCAAAAAAGACTTACTGGCAAAGCTACTTTATACAGGCTTGGAGTTTGGGCTGATTGCGTTGCTCTTGCCTCTCGCTGGTGGTGCGGTCGGCCTTTTCCCGATCCTTTACCTCGTTGTAGCGATTCGCAGTTGCACCATGTTTCAGCCGCCTGGTCGTCTGGTGGTTGCGAGTTTAGCGTTCATCTCTTTTGTGCTGACGATTTTTTTTCGCATCATCACACCAGAGAAACACGCTGGTAAACTCCCGCCTCCAGAGTTTGATGGCAACATGATTTGGACGCTGAAGCTCAATGCCACAGTTACGTTTGGCTTAACGCTGGTGTTTGTGCTGCTGTTGGTCAATGCGCTGCTTTCGGAACGTCAGAGTCGGGAGCAACTCACCGCTGCAAATGAACAGCTTCGCCAGTATGCCCTGCGGATTGAGAACCAGGCGACGCTGCAAGAACGGAACCGTATTGCCCGCGAGATTCATGACTCATTAGGGCATTTGTTGACTGCGCAGAGCATTCAGCTTGAAAATGCCCTCCTCTTTTTGCCACCAGATGCTGAGAAAACGCGATCGTTTCTCACGGAATCAAGACAGCTTGGTTCTAACGCGTTGCAGGAAGTGCGGCAATCGGTTGCGACGTTGCGATCGGATGCGCTGCAAGGCAAACCGTTGGATCTGGCGATCGCGCATCTGGTCAAGAGCTTTCAACAAACCACGGGTATTGTGCCAGAGGTCATCACAGAGCTTCGATCGCCCCTGGCAAATGATGTGGGTACAGCCATCTATCGTATCCTTCAAGAAGCACTGACCAACATTGCCAAACATGCCGAGGCTAATCGCGTCTCGCTTCAGCTTTGGGAGAAACCAGACGGCATTCATTTACGGGTAGAGGATAATGGACATGGTTTCAACCCAGGTCAGAACACGACGGGCTTTGGCTTAAAGGGCATGCGGGAGCGGTCGATCGTGATGGGTGGGCAGTTCTCCATCATCAGCCAGCCCCAAACGGGTTGTCAGATCGCAGCAGTGATTCCCTTGTCGAGGCATGCACTATGATTCGAGTCTTGCTTGTTGATGACCAGACCATCATTCGCCAGGGCTTGCGGAGTCTGCTGGAAGCCAAACCAGACTTGCAAATTGTGGGTGAGGCAGAGAATGGTCAAAAGGCATTACAGCAAGTCGAAACGCTTCAGCCCGATGTGGTGCTGATGGATATCCGTATGCCCGGTATGGATGGAGTCGCTGCCACCCAGTCCATCACGCAAAACTTTGCGAATACCAGAGTTTTAGTGCTAACCACGTTTGATGATGATGAATACGTCTCTCAAGCGATGCGGGTGGGAGCAAACGGCTATTTGCTCAAAGACACTCCTTCAGAAGAGTTAGCGCTTGCCATTCGTCTGGTGCATCGTGGCTACACGCAACTGGGGCCAGGGTTACTTGAAAAAGCCTTTTCAATGCCGATCGCCCCAACACCCCCGATCGCGCTACCTCAAGAATTGGCTGAACTCACGCCGAGAGAACGTGAAGTGCTGTGCCTGATTGCCGCCGGAGCCAGCAATCGTGAAATTGCCGAATCCCTCCATATTGCCGAAAGTACCGTTAAGAACTACGTCACCAATATCTTGAGTCGGTTGCACCTACGCGATCGTACCCAGGCAGCGCTATATGCCAACTCGTTCCTCCCACTTCTAGAAAATTCGGGCTGAGACGTGAAGAGAAAGGGGTTAGCCAGACTTTAGAGGCTTGTGACGAAAGGATTCCATGCCCCGATCCGGCTTCAAAATTGAATGGCCTACCCTGAAAAGAGGGTTGTTATGAAGAAAGTTGCAGTACTGTTTGTGGGCATTTAGATCGTTCTTAGCCATAGTAGTGGTGAGATACTCATCACTACTGTTCAACGCCTGTAATGCTGCCACCAGAGCCAGAGCCACCATACACTCCTCAGACAATCGCACAGAATGATCGCCAGTCTGAAGATTCTTCCCCCATGCCATCACGCTTCCTGGTTTGTGGGCTGGGCAGTTTGGGGCAATATTGTGCGATGGTGCTTAAAGGGTTTGGCGTCTTAGTGAGCGCTATCACGATTCCACAGCCTGAAAGCTGGGAAATGCCCACGCTGCCAGATTTGCTGGATGACCTGGTGATTGGTGATTGTCGCCAACCTGATTGTCTAGAGAATGCCAACGTACATGCATGCAGGGCAGTGCTGCTGGTGACGAGCGACGAGCGGGTGAATATTGAGGCGGCATTTGCCATTCGGTTACTCAACCCTGATGTGCGACTGGTAGTGCGATCGTCCAAGCAAAATTTGAATGCGCTGTTGGGTCAGAGCTTGGGCAATTTTGTCGCCTTTGAAGCCTCCCAGTTGCCAGCATCAGCCTTTGCGATCGCGGCACTTGCCAGTGAAATTCGGGGTTTTATTCATCTTGGTGATCACCTGTTGCGGGTGGTCAAAGTGTCTATTGATGACGAGCATCGCTGGCGCGATTTGCGTCTGCTGCATGAGCTGAACAGCGCGACGCGGCGGTTGCTCAGCCACATTCCCAGCGGTCAGCCGTTGCCCACCGAATTTCACCAGTGGGAACCAGATGCCAGGGTGCGGGCAGGCGATCTAGTTGCCTACATTGAGGTCACAGGCAATCTAACCGAGCTTGCGGCTACAACAAGCGTGCCGTCTTCTTCCTCTAGGGGATGGCTCGATCGCCTGTGGCAAGGACGGCGGCAGCTTCTATCTGGTGCTTACTTACGGCGAAAGCTGCGAGAATTCTGGCAGTCCACGGCACAGCAACAGACGAAACGGGTTGCCATCATTGTGGGTAGCGTCATGCTCTCGCTACTCGTGTGTGGCACGGTGATTTTCAAACTGACGCAACCAGGCATTAACTGGCTGCAAGCGTTTTATACCGCTGGGGTCATGCTGCTAGGCAGCTACGATACAGTGTTTGGTATCCTCAGTCCGCAAGACTCGATTCCTTTATGGATGCGGCTCATGAACTTGAGCTACATGATGGCAGGGACGGCCTCGATCGCCGTACTGTATGCGTTGCTCACTGAAACGCTCTTAGCTGCAAAGTTTCAGTTACCCAAAAAGCGTCCGTCGCTGCCACCGCAAGATCATGTGGTGCTTATTGGTTTGGGTCGAGTGGGACGGCGGGTTGCCACCTTTCTGCAACAGATTAAGCACCCGTTAGTCGGTGTAAGCAATCAGGCGATCGAATCCAGTTTTTTACCTCAAATGCCACTAGTGGTGAATGAACTCACCAGTACGCTATCAAAAGTGAATCTAGCAACGGCGAAAAGCGTGGTACTGGCGACCGATGACGAAATGGCAAACCTGGAGCTTGGCTTAATGGCGCGTGCGGCTAATCCTAATTGTGCCCTGGTCATTCGGACGTTTGATACACGGTTTAGCGCCAGTATCGATCGCTTGCTGCCCTTCGCAAAAGTGCTTTGCGCCTACGATTTGGCAGCAGAAGCGTTTGTGGCTGCTGCATTTGGTGAAAGAGTCCTTAACTTGATTCGTTTGAACGAACAAACGGTGCTGGTCACGGAATACACGATCGCCTCAAACGACCATTTGCAAGGACACCTCCTGGCTGAGATTGCCTACGGCTACGGAGCAGTTCCTATCTTGCATCAACGATCGCACGAATCTGCTCGCTTAATGCCATCTGACGACATCCGGCTAGACGTGGGTGATCGTTTAGTTGTGCTGGCAACCATCAACAGCTTGCAGCAGATCGAGCACGGCCACATGCTGCCCCGCCAATGGCAGATCTGTCTTGATCAAGCCCTGTCGAAAGATGCGCTCTTTGATGGTGCAACGACGATCGCTCGCATTTCTGGTTGCAGTCTAGCCACAGCCCGCGATTGCATGAACCAACTCCCCAGCGTTCTGCCCGTGCTGCTGTATAAACATCAAGCCCAACGCCTTACCCGTCAACTGCGGAAAGCTCAAGTACTGGCTCATTTGGTGTCAGGGAGGAGGGGGAGTTTTGAGTTTTGAGTTTTGAGTTGAAGAGCAGTCAGCGGTCAGCAGTCAGCAGTCAGCTTCCTTCTAACAACTAAAAAATAACAACCAAAACTTCTTCTGCCTTCACACAAAATAAGTTCTGTAAATTTGCGTAGGATGCTGTTATTGAGCAGCCACGTTGGGCACGATGAGCTAGCCCTGTACATCGAGATCCATCTTCGTTGCTCGTGCTATGAGTTCACCTCCTGCTCCAAACCAATCTTCTCAGTTGATGCAGGCAACGCTAGTACCGATGCCGCAGACCTTTGAGGATGCGATCGTTGCGCTCAAAGTCTTCGCCTTGCAAGCTTTCGATCGTGAACTGATTGAACAGAAATTGTGTTATCACACCCGCGAACATATTGAAGGGGTGCAGCGTCGAGCCAGCCAAATTTTTCAAGTTGTGCATCCCTATTTGTGGGACACCGCTGAGCGCGATCGCATGGCAGCGTTATTGGGCTTGTGCGCCGTTGCTCACGATATGGTGCAAATTTTCGTGACACAACCGACATCGCATAGCCCTCGCCGTCGAGAAGCGGGAGTGAGCGAGACGGCAACAGTAGCACAACTGTTTACCTGGATGGAACGCTTCAATCAACAATGCCAGAAGCTTGATCCAAAGAGCGCTTTACCGTTCACAGATCAGGATTTTCGCTTGATTCAAACGGCGATCGAAGCCACTATTTGTGCATACGATCCCATTGAACAGGCCATCTTTCAACCCGCTTTAACCAGGAGTGAGCCTACCCTTTCACCCATCGCACGTATTCTCGCTCTCGCAGACATTGGCACCTTGGCAATGGAAGGTATCGAAGCCTATAACCGCGAAGGATCGCTGCTGTTTTTGGAAGAGAATCTAGATGTGCGATCGCTACTTGAGCAGCACAATCTGAAACGCTTTACTGCCGAAGATCCTGAGCTTTACGAAAACATCCGACAGCGTTTATTGAGACGAGCACGCTTTCAGGTACATCTGGCGCGATCGCGGCTACAGCGCTGTCCCCAAGAGTTAGAAGGGTTTCCCACAACAGCCATTCCAATCTTGCGGCATGATGTCTTTCCATACCTCACGCCAGCCACTATTGAAACGATTGAGTCAATAACACCGACCGCAGATAACACAACGCTTGAGAGTCTCATCGCCTTTTTTCGCTTCGAGTCAGCGATCCCATCAGTGAATGGACTATCCAGCAGCGTTAACGGCTAGGGCGTGTTTTAAAACCCTCGAAAGCCCCCCACCCCCAATTCTGGGGGCTTCCAAACAGGCTTCAAAGTCCCCCAATCTTTGGGGGCTTAAAGCCCCTTGGGCATACAAGAAAAGGGGGCAGAAGCTTCAGCAACGAAGCGATTAGGAGTTTTAAAACACAGCCTAGAATCACGAGGACTTTTGTGAAGAGCGTGATCCCATTTTCATAAGCGGGAATGCTAGGGGCAATCAAGCGATGTGCTTGATTTAAATTCCATTCAATCTGCGAGTGGAGCTAGCGATGTTACTGTTAATTTTTAATGTGGGCAGCAGTCTGTACGCGATCGAGAGTGAGCACGTCGTCGAAGTGATTCCACGTCTCGCTTATCGCCAATTGCATCAAGTGCCTGAGTATGTTGCAGGCGTCTTTAATTATCGCAGTTCCATCGTTCCAGTCATTGATTTATGTCGATTGATGCGAGGGATTCCCAGCCAGAAATACCTGAGCACACGCGTCATGATGGTGAGCTATCCCCAATCAGATGGTGCTTTGCGCTATATCGGCTTAATGGCAGAACGCGTGATTGAAACACTGGACAAGGCGGAGGCTGATTTCATGGACGCAGGCATTCAAGGGCAAGAAGACTCCTACTTAGGTGGCATCATGACGGATAAAAAAGGACTCATTCAACGTGTTTGTCTAGAGCAACTCTTTGCGGCTGTGCAGTTCTTGAATACGCCAGCAGGAGCCTGACTCACCGATGACTCTGGAACCCATCACAGCGCTCTTGAGTAAATGCATTGGGGTTGATGCCAAGATTTTGGGCGATCGCGCTCTTGGTAGAGCCGTTGAACGTCGTCGAATGGCTTGTGGCGCAAGTGATCTGGAGGCGTATCTCACACTTCTACAAACGGTTCCATCAGAATTTGATGCACTGGTGGAACAGATCGTGATTCCTGAAACCTGGTTTTTTCGCGATCGCAAACCATTTGATTTTTTGGTGGATTTTGTTCGTTCTGAGTGGCTGCTGAAACCAGGTACTACCCGCTTGCAGGTGCTAAGTGTCCCCTGTGCTACTGGGGAAGAGCCTTATTCCATTGCGATCGCGTTATTAGAAGCAGGCTTAGCCGCCAATCGGTTCGATATTGATGCGATCGATCTTAGCCATATTTCGATTGCTAAAGCCCAGAACGCCATCTATGGCAAGCATTCCTTTCGCGGCAAAGAGTGGATCGAGCAGCACCGCTATTTCCAACCCATTGAGAGTAAATATATCGTTTGCTCAAAAGTTCGGGATGCTGTTAATTTTCAACAAGGCAATTTATTGGAAATCTTTGCCAACAGTTCGCTGCAATATGACATCATTTTTTGCCGCAACTTACTAATTTACATTGAACCGCTTGCCTGCCATCAAATACTTAATACACTCCATCGTTTGCTAGCACCAGAAGGACTATTGTTTGTCGGTGCTTCTGAAATGGGCAAGATACCGAGCGATCGCTTCTTATACCTGCGTCAGCCCTTTACGTTTGCCTACCGCAAGATGGATTCTGTGTCACTACGCCGCTGTACCACAAGATTAGAACGTCCAAAACACGAAACAGCTTTGCAGTCAGCGTTTTTAGCCTCTCAATCAGGTATCTTCTCAGCCGCCCGTTCCCCACAATTAACGATTGCTTCCACTGCAACACCACGATCGTCAATTCCATCAACCATCAACGCTGCTTCTCCATCCGAGTTTCAGAAGGCAAAAGCTTTTGCTGATGCGGGACATTTAGAGGCAGCGATTGATTGTTGCAAAGCTTATTTAGAACACCATTCTACCAATGCAGATGCCTATGCCTTGTTGGGCACTCTATATGAGGCTACTGCCCGCTATGAGCAGGGGGAACGCTCGTTTCAAAAAGCGCTTTACCTCCAACCCAAGCACGATGAAGCGTTGATGCATCTCGCGTTGTTAAAAGAATCTCGTGGAGATGCGATCGGGGCTGCACGATTACGACAGCGAATGCAAAAACTGCAATAGCTTTCCTCACCTCTTACAACCGCAAACAGGCGGACAACTCTAACCAGGCACCTAATTATGGTCAGCACGATCTTTAAGAATCAAACACTACAGGAACGGATTACGTCTGCTTTTCTGTTTATGGGCGGACTGGTGCTTGTCGTCGCCGCCGTTGGGTTGATCTCCACTTTCCACTTAAGCAACAGTATCAATGTATTAGCCAACAATAGCCTGCCAAGCTTGATGGGGTTATGGAAAGTCAATGAAGGGAAAACCCAGATTGAATCCTCTGAGCGGGCCTTGATGATTTCTGGGTTAACCGCTCAAGAACGGCAAGCTGAAATTATCCGTATGAAAGCAGCCTGGAATCAGATTGATAATGGCTTCAAACAATACGATACGGCACCCCGATCGCCTGAAGAAAACCGCGTTTACAAGCAGCTTTTAGACCAGTGGAATCGGTCAAAGACTGACCATGAAGCCTTTCTTCAATTAGATCAGCAATTTGAGGCTCTTGGTATCTTGCATCCCTCTGACCGCCTACTTGAGCTTCAGCGTCAGGGTAAGACAGATACTCCCGAATACGTCACGGTACGCAAAGCCTTTGAGCTGCTCGATCAACTACGCAATCGCATTAGAACCAGTCGGACTAACTTTGAAGCTGTCGCTACATCAATTGTAGAGGACTTGAAAATAAATGAGGATGTTGCTAATAACGCTGAAGCTGTGGCAAATCTAGCGGTGAAACGATCGTGGTTTTGGGCACTGGCAGCGATGGTGATTGGGCCACTGACCGCGATTGGGTTGGGGCGCTTTCTCAGTAAGGCGTTAACCCGTCGCATTCAAAAATCGGTGGTGCAAATTACCACCTCCGCAACCCAAATTGCCGCCTCTGGGAAAGAGCTAGAAGCCACCGTCGCAGAACAACTGGCTTCGACGAATGAAGTCACTGCCACCTCGCACCAAATTGCCGCCACCTCCAAAACGCTGGTGCAGACAATGGATCAGGTCGCCAACATGGCACAGGCAACCGCCCACGCCGCCAACGATAGCCAGGATGAACTGGGTGATATGGAAGGGGTTATGCGGCAATTGCTTGAAGCGACCACCTCCATTTCCTCCAAACTGGGTGTGATGAACAGCAAAGCAAACAATATCAATAATGTGGTTATCACCATCACAAAGGTTGCCGATCAAACCAGCATTTTGTCACTAAATGCAGCGATCGAAGCTGAAAAAGCCGGAGAATATGGGGCGGGTTTTGCCGTTGTTGCGCGTGAAATTCGACGCTTGGCAAACCAAACAGCGGTCGCCACGTTAGAAATTGAGCAAATTGTCAAAGATATGCAGTCTGCTGTCACCGTTGGCGTGATGGAAATGGATAAATTCAATAAATCCGTGACCGATAGTGTCGATCGTGTTAGCAAGATCAGTGACCAGATTGGTGATGTCATCAGTAAAGTGCAAAGCTTACCGCCTCGCTTTGAACAAGTGGGGCAAAGCATTGAAGAACAATCCGAAGGCGCACAACAAATCAGCGAAGCGATGGGACAACTCAGCCAAGCCTCTGAACAAACCGCCGATGCCTTGCGTGAAACTAACAACGCCCTGGATCAATTAGACGATGCCGCGCGAGGCTTACAGGCTGCTATTACGCGGAAGTAGAGTCACAGCGGTAGGAGTTTTGAGTTTTGAGTTCAGAAGTCAGAAGTCAGAAATCAGAAGTCAAAGTTTTGAGTTTTGAGTTGGTTTAGCGGTCAGCTTTTATCCTTTATCCCTCATCCTTTATTCCTCCCCCATGCCCTATCCATCCACGATCGTAGATTCCACACCCCCTCCCCCTTCCCTCAATGATTGTTGGAATCAAATTGGAGTGATGGGTAATCGCTCGTGCGATGAACTCAAAGCTGTGATTCACTGTCACGATTGCCCAGTATATGCAGCAGTGGGCGATAGCCTACTGGAGCGAGAACCTCCACCAGGTTATGTAGATGAGTGGATTCACATTCTGGCAGAAACCACGAATTCAGGCGCTGCTGATAGCAATGGGATGATCCTTCCGGTAGAGGAAACCATCTCAATCATGATCTTTCGCCTGGAAAATCAGAAACTCGCCCTGCCTGTGCGAATTTTGCAAGAAGTGACCCATCCCTGTGCGATTCAACCACTGCCCCATCGCAGTAATGATCTCTTTCTAGGACTCGTCAACATTCGGGGAGAAACGCTGCTGTGTGCCTCGCTCAGCCATTTACTTAATGTGGATTGCTTAAAGGAATCAGCGCTTCAGACCGACAGCAAGCGCATGATGGTTGCCGGAGTGCCAGAAGGGAAATGGGTCTTTCCAGTCGATGAAGTCTATGGCACCTATCGCTTTCATCACAATGAGCTACACGAGGCACCTGTTGTGATTACCAAGGCGGCTGAGTCATATACCCAGGGTATCATTCACTGGGATGGAGAAAAGGTCAACTATCTAGATTCTGAATTGCTGTTCTACACGCTCAATCACAAAATGTTGTAGGCAATAAAGTGACTATGAGCGCGTACTCCAAACTAGATTTATTTCGTCGTGAGGTGGATACCCAGGTTGCCATCCTGAAGCAAAGTTTGGCGATGCTTAAAACGCAGCCATCTGCGCTCGCAGAAATCGATCGCGCGGTGCGATCGGCTCACTCCCTATGGGGAACGGCTCGCCTCGTCGAGCAAGAAGCAGCGGCACATCTTGCTCACCACATGAAGGAGTGCTTTGCTGCTGCTGAGCAACAAACCATCACATTGGACGATGAGCATATTGATGTGTTGCTCCATTCAGGGGACTTGCTTCTCAGTCTCAGTCGTTCACCAGAAACCGAGATGGATCATTGGATGACAGAACATGCTTGGGATTTGGCAACAACGCAGAAAACGATGGGTTTGATCGCAGGTTTGGGGAATCAGCGGTCAGCAGTCAGCAGTCAGCAGTCAGCAGAGAAAAGCAATGGAGAAGATAGAAGAACGGAAGCCATAACTCAGGAAGCGGCTCATGATCTGCTGGTTGATCACGTGTTGAACTCCGATCTCAATGCTGCATCCGCTTCCACATCTACATTCGCGGCAGATGCTAATATGGATGACTCCATGATGGATCTCTTCCGGCTGGAAGTTGAAGCTCAAGTGGCAATTCTCAACGATGGCTTGCTGGCACTGGAAAGCAAGGAACATTCGGTGCAGGCGTTAGAAACGTTGATGCGGGCTGCCCATTCGATTAAAGGATCTGCCCGCATTTTGGCGTTGGAGTCTGTTGTGAAGCTGGCGCACGTGATGGAAGACTGTTTTGTCGCGGCTCAACAAAAGACGCTTGTGTTGAATTCCGATCGTGTGGATGTGTTGCTGCAAGGGGCGGATTTGCTGCAAGGCATCAGTCAGTTAAGTCATGCAGAGATCCCGCACTGGTTAGCGCATCAAGAAACTGCGTTTAGCCACACGCGGTCACGCCTCGCCAACATCCTGAACCCTGGTGCGGCACGTTCCGTTGTATCATCGCCTCCGCAGCCTTTAGCGTCCACCTCGATCGCACCAGCACCTGAATCCATCTCGACAGTATCGATTAATCAGAATGGAATCGCTCCAGCAGATCATCTGCCATCAGAACGATCGGAGGCTGGTGCAGAACCAGTACCTGCTCAAGATCGCGTGGTGCGGGTCAGTGCCGAAAATCTGAATCGCATTATGGGTTTAGCAGGTGAATCACTGATTGAAGCGAACTGGCTGCAACCCCATGCCGATTCCATGATGTCGTTAAAGTGGCGCTTGGTAAACCTCTCACGAACGCTGGAGCAGTTGCAGGATACCCTCGATCGTGAGACATTTTCTCAGGATAGCAGGGACTTTTTAGACCAGGCACGTCAAAAAGAACAAGAGTGTCTTGGCTTTTTGAGCGATCGCCTGAACGAGTTAGAACTTTATGCCCAACGCACGGCAAACCTATCCGATCGGCTCTACCGGGAAGTGATCACATCCCACATGCGCCCGTTTGCTGATGGGGTACAGGGCTTTCCACGCATGATTCGCGATCTGGCACGGAAGTTGAATAAGCAGGTGCGGTTGGAGATCTCAGGCAAAGCCACTCCCGTCGATCGAGACATTCTCAAAAAGCTGGAGGCCCCGCTGACCCACATTTTGCGTAACGCCACTGATCATGGGATTGAGAGCACCGAAGAGCGTCTTGCTGCTGCTAAGCCTGCTGAAGGCACCATTCGCTTAGAAGCCTTTCATCGGGGTGGCATGTTAGCGATTACCATCACAGATGATGGATGCGGCATTCATCCTGAATGGCTACGTCAAAAAGTGCTTAGCAAGAAGCTAGCAACGCCAGAAATGGTGGCGCAGATGAAAGAGGCTGAACTGCTAGAGTTCATTTTTCTGCCTGGGTTTTCTACCGCGAAGCAGGTTACAGAAATCTCAGGACGCGGGGTTGGGCTGGATATTGCCAAAAGTATGGCGCAAGATGTGGGAGGCACGGTGCGCGCAGTTTCCCAGGTTGGGAAGGGAACGAGCTTCTATTTCCAACTACCATTGACCCTATCAGTCGTGCGTACTTTGCTCGTTGAGCTTTCGGGAAACCCATATGCTGTTCCTTTAGCCCGCATTGATCATGTGTTGACGATCGTTCGCTCAGAGATTTCAGATGTGGAAAATCGTCAATATTTCACTATGAACCAGCAGACGATCGGGTTGATTCCGGCCTATCAAGTCCTGGAGCTACCAGAACCAACAGTACAGGCTGAAGCCCTATCCATCGTGGTCATTAGTGATCAAGCCAATGCTTACGGGTTAGTGGTCGATCGCTTTTTGGGTGAGCGCGATTTAGTGGTCAGACCGCTTGATCCTCGATTGGGTAAAGTGCCGGACATCAGTGCGACATCTCTGCTGGCAGATGGAACACCCGTGTTGATTGTGGATGTGTCAGATATGGTGCGATCGATGGATGCGTTGCTCAGCAATAAAACTCTGGCAAAAGTTGGTGTCACTCCAATGAAGCCAAACCAGGATCAGCGCAAGAAAATTCTGGTTGTGGATGATTCCATTACCATTCGTGAAATGGAACGAAGAATCCTGGAGAATCGAGGCTATAAGGTTGATATTGCGGTTAATGGAGCCGATGGCTGGAGTGCCGCTCGCACCAATCATTACGATCTGGTCATTAGCGATGTGGATATGCCCAAGATGAATGGTATTGAACTGATCCGTCAGATGAAAGGGCACGCGCGTTTACAGTCTGTGCCCATTATGATTGTGTCTTACCGCGATCGTGAAGAAGACCGACTGCAAGGACTTGAAGCGGGAGCCGACTACTATCTAACCAAAAGCAGCTTTCAAGATGACACGTTTGTTGAGGCAGTCGTGGATTTAATTGGGCAGTGACATGAAAATCGCGATCGTCAACGACTTAGCCATTGCTGTTGCGGCCTTACGGCGAGTAGTGCAAACAGTCCCCGATTATGACATCATCTGGACAGCCAAAGATGGGTTAGAAGCCGTCACTCGCTGCGCCCAAGAGACACCCGATCTGATTTTGATGGATTTGTTGATGCCCGTGATGGATGGGGTTGAAGCTACCCGCCAAATCATGCAAAAGTCGCCCTGTAGTATTTTAGTGGTGACATCCAGCACCGAAAAGCACGTCAGTCGTGTGTATGAAGCCATGTGTCACGGTGCTCTGGATGCGGTGAATACGCCTATTCTCAACGCGGCTGATAGCACTCAATCCGCGAAAGCACTCCTTGCTAAAATTGCCACTCTTCGCAAGTTAATTAGGCCCGTCACGCCAACCAGTAGACCGATTTCATCAACGCTTGTTCCATCAAAGTCAACTGCCTTTGAGCGATCGAGTCCTCGCTTCTCTACCCCTCCCATCATTGCCATTGGGTCTTCTACAGGTGGCCCCAAAATGCTGGCAACGGTATTGTCGAAATTGCCTGTGGGATGCAAGGCCGCGATCGTCGTCGTGCAGCATGTGGATGTTCAGTTTGCCGCAGGGCTGGTTTCCTGGCTAGACCAGCAAATTAGTCTGCCTGTCCGGGTGGCAAAAGCGGGTGAACCTCTGGAAGCAGGTACGGTGCTGGTTGCAGGTACTAACGATCATTTGTATATCAAGCCCGATCTCACATTGGGCTATATCAGAGACCCGATCGACTATCCCTATCGCCCCTCAGTAGATGTCCTTTTCAAAAGTTTGGCCGATCGCACCACGCAACGAGGCACGGCTGTGCTGCTCACAGGAATGGGGCGTGATGGCGCAGAGGGACTGTTGGCGCTACGATCGTGCGGCTGGCACACCATTGCTCAGGATAAAGCAAGTTGTGTGGTCTACGGTATGCCAAAAGCGGCTGTGGAATTGAATGCAGCCATAGCAGTATTGCCTCCAGAGGCGATCGCCACAGCTTTGTTACAAACGCTCAAACCCGCCCGTTAATCGTTATTCCATCTCTATCCCATCACTCCCACACTCCCACGCTCCCACACTCTTCATGGACGAACACATTACAGTTCTACTGATTGATGATCAATCCATCATTGCAGAAGCCATTCGGCGCATGCTGTCTTCTGAAATCGACATTGCCTTTCACTATTGTAGTGACCCAACTCATGCGCTGAAAGCGGCTGCAAACTGCCAGCCTACCGTCATTCTGCAAGATTTAGTCATGCCGCAGATGGATGGATTGCTGCTGGTGGAATTTTTGCGTTCCCAAGATGTGTCCACATGCCACACACCCTTGATTGTGCTATCCAGCAAAGAAGATCCGGTGATTAAGGCCAAAGCCTTTGCCTTAGGCGCAAATGATTATCTGGTCAAGCTACCGGATGCCAGAGAACTCATCGCACGCATTCGGTATCACTCCAAAGCGTATGTAAACTTCCTGAAGCGGCAAGAAGCAGAAGCCCTCTTCAAGGCAGAAATTCTACGGCAGGCTGCCTATATTGAGCAGGTGGGGAAGGTGACAACAGCGGCCTCAGATGTAGAGCGTGATGCGTTTCAACCGGATAAGTTGATTGAAGTGGCCGATCGCAGCGATGAGTTGGGACAACTGGCGCGGGTGTTTACCAACATGGTGAGAACCGTCAAAGCGCGTGAACAAGAAATGCTGGAGGCAAATCAACAGCTTGAGGAGCTTCTCACCGCTTACGAGCGCTTTGTTCCTAACGATTACCTCCGCTTTCTCCGCAAAAAAAGCATTACTGATGTGCAGTTAGGCGATCATGTCAGCAAAGTCATGGGTGTCATGTTCTCTGATATTCGCTCCTTCACCACCCTGTCTGAAAGCATGACGGCAAAAGAGAATTTTGCTTTTGTGAATTCCTATCTCAGTCAGGTTAGCCCTGAAATCCGTAACCATCATGGCTTAATTGTGAAATTCCTGGGTGATGGCATGATGGCTGTTTTTCCAGAAGGTGCTGATGATGGTTTGGCAGCCGGAGTCGCAACCCTTAAAGCCGTCGATCGCTTCAACGAAGCACGGCAATCATCTGCTGCTCAACCCATTCGAGTGGGCATTGGCATTCATTTAGGCCAAATGATGCTGGGCATGGTCGGCGAAGCAAACCGAATGCAGGGCGACGCCTTTTCCGATGCCATTAATCTCACAGCACGGCTGGAAGGCTTAACGAAATTCTATGGCGTATCGTTGCTGATCTCTGGACAGGTCTTAGACCATCTCAGTCACCCTGAAAAATACCAGATTCGCTTTCTAGACCGGGCGATCGTCAAAGGCCGCAGTGAACCGATCGCGGTCTACGAAATTTTGGATGGCGAATGTGAAGCCGTGCGATCGCTCAAACTTCAGACTCAATCAGATTTTGAACAGGGAATAGAGCACTACCGCACGGGCGATTTAGCTAGCGCAAGAAAGTCCTTTAAGAACGTGATTACCGCCCACCCTAGGGATAAAACCGCCCAACACTACCTTGAACGAGTGGAGATTTTGCGCGATCGAGGCATTCCTGATCATTGGAATGGGATATGGACATTCAGTGAAAAGTGACCGCGAAGAAGGGGTATAGAAACGCTTTAGAAGGTGCTCACTCTCATTCATGAGCCGTCGTTGCACCCAGGTATAGTTCGCCAACTTTGGGATTGTTCAATAAATCAATGCCGCGTCCCTCAAAGCGATCGCGTCCGGCTTCAAGCACATACCCTCGATCGGCCATTTCCAGTGCTTTACGGGCATTCTGCTCCACTAGGACGATCGCCATCCCGCTCTGGTTAATGCGCTTTACTTGTTCAAGCACCGTGTTGACCAGAATCGGTGATAGTGCAGCGGAGGGTTCATCGAGCAAAAGCAAGCTTGGTTTGAGCATCAACGCTTTACCCATCGCCAGCATTTGGCGCTCCCCTCCCGAAAGGGTTCCTGCTCGTTGCTTACGCCGATTTGCTAGCGCTGGAAACGTGGCAAAAATTTCCTCCTTGAGCGGTTGCAGCGGCACATGGCGCACAAAAGCTCCCATTTCCAGGTTTTCTTCTACGGTGAGAGAGCGAAACACATTGGCAATCTGAGGAATATACCCCATGCCAAGCTGCACAATCTGGTCAGACTTCAGCCCTGCAATACTCTTGTCCTTAAAGACGATACTGCCCGTATGCGGAGTTAGCAGACCAAAGATGGTTTTCGCCAACGTCGATTTACCAGCACCGTTCGGCCCAATCACTGCCACCAACTCACCCGGATGAATTTTGAAATTAACCCCCTGCAAGATATCCAGGTCTTTGATGTACCCGGCGCAGACGTTTTGAACTTCAAGGAGAGGAGAAGAGTCAGGCATGGGAAGGGGGAGGAAAGGCAGAGGGCAGAGGGCAGAAGGGGCAGGGGAAGCAGAGGGAGCCAGGGAAGCTGAGGAGGCAGGGGGGCAATTCAAAATTCAAAACTCAAACCTTCTACGCTGACGGCTGACCGCTGACGGCTGACCGCTCAATTAGCGCCAATCTTCGATCCCTACTTTGGCGTTTCTTGTAAGTCGGGTTGTTCTTCAGGCACGATCGCACCTTCTACGGGGCAAACCTGTAAGCAAATGCCGCAGTCGATGCAGGTAGCGAAATCAATCCAGTACCAGTCCGTACCCTTTGCATTTTTGGCAGGACCGGGATGGATGCAAGCAACGGGGCAAGCATCCACACAGTCAGCAACGCCCTCACAGGTATTCGTAACGATTGTATGCGACACAGTGTTTTCTCTAAGGTTGTTGGTTGTAAAGCCCTAAAGCCTTGCAGGCATACAAGAAAGGGCATATCAGAAAAGTGGTTGGTTGTTAGAAAGGAGTGAGGCTAACAGCTAACCAACAATTAACTACTCTATGATCACGGGTTCACAGTTTCAACTGTGGCGTTGCCATCAGGCTTTACCCAAGCGATTTGGGTAATGCGGCGATGTTGCGCGTAACGGTGAGCGTCTTCTGTAGAACGGGTTGCCAGGTCAAGCTCAACCCTGACGGCATCGGCATTGCGTAGGGTTTGAGCATATACAAGCGCCGCTGCATACGCCTGATGGCTTTCTGGCACCACAAGCCAATCACTACTGGGCGTCTGCTGGGGCAGTTGACCTGTAGGTAGCAACACCTGGTGCAAATGCTCAAGCTGGAGAGCAAAGCCAATGCCGGGATAGGTTTGCCCTTCAGGATGGTACAACCCCAAAAGTTGGTCGTAGCGTCCGCCCTGCCCCAACACGTGCTGTCCGGCTTCACTGGTATTGACTACTTCAAAGACAACCCCTGTGTAGTAGTCGAGGGTGCGGATGAGGCTGAGGTCGAGGATGAGGGAGTGGGGAGTGGGGAGTGGGGAGTGGGGAGTGGGACGTGAAGGTAGGCGATCGCTTTCTTCCAACAGGTCAACCAGCGACTTCAGGTTCGTTAAGGCACGTTGCTGAGCCGGATCGAGATCCAGAGTGGCGATCCGTTGTAGTACATCGGCGGGACGGCCTCGCAAGTCAAGCAGCAGGAGCGCTCGTTCACGCAAGGCTGCCGACATGGGCATGGTTTCTAACGCCATACGATCGAGCTTGGCAATGGCTTTGCGTACTTTGTCTCGCAAGGGCGACGGGAAGACGGAGAGGAGCGATCGCGTGAGTCCGGCTTCTCCTAAAATAATCGACCACTGCTGCAACCCCAGACTATGGAGACAGTCCACTACAAGTAGCAACACTTCGGCATCGGCAAGCAACCCGCCCGTGCCTAAGAGTTCTACACCTGCCTGATAAAACTCCTGCTGACGGCTGTAGCTGCTTTCCTGCGCGCGCTGAAAGATGTTGGCGTTGTAGTACAGGCGCAACGGGTGCGTAGAGCCTGCCATACGAGTTGCTGCTGTACGGGCGATCGAAGCCGTTAATTCGGGGCGTAAACCCAACTGCTCATCGTCTGAGTCCTGAAGCTGGATGACAGTCGATCGCTGAATTGCCCCCCCGGCCATTAGCGTATCCAGTCGCTCCAAGGTTGACGTGATGATACGGTGGTAGCCCCAGCGATGAAAGACTTGCTGGAGGCGATCTTCAATCCAGCGTTTTTGAGTCACGTCCAAGGGCAGCAGATCTCTCGCTCCCGCTGGTGGTTGGTACACCATTATTTCTTCTTCCCGCCAAAAAGACCAAAAAGACCACCACCCGCTTTGTCGTCTGGTTTCTTACCTGAAGTCTCTTTTGGTGCTCCTGGTTTTGCGGTGGAGCCTGTGGTCTTACTAGCAGGCTTTTGTGCTTGTTCCAGGCGTTGTATCCCTTCGTGTGCCATTGTGTCTTGTGGGTTAAGCTGCAAAGCTTTGTTGAAGTGAATCTTTGCCATTGTCCCTTGATTTTGCTTCAGGTAGATCATTCCCATCAAGCTATGGCAACGACTGTTGTTTGGATCAGCTTGCAGAGCCTCTCGCAGTTCCAAAATGGCCTGAGCAAAGTTGTTCTTGGCAACAAATCCTTCGGCACGTCGGTAATATTGGTCAGCCTGAGATTCTCGGACTGGTGGCGGAGCGGCTACCGGAGCTTGCGATCGCGCAGTGGGCGGCATAGCTTCTGAACTCTGGGGGGGCGAGGATTTTTTCTCGCCCGTTTGGAGTTCACCCTTGGCTTCCTTCCGCATTAAGTAAACCAGGTTCAATTCGCTGATTTGCGCCGTTAGTTCCAGCGTTTGATCGAGCAGTTCGTATTGCTGCGCTGCCAAATCTTTGAGCGAATTGATATAGAAATGGTCAGGGTTAGTCGAGGTAGAAAGCTGCTTCGCTAGGGGGCCGAGTACAAGTTCGCCTTGCTGTCGCAACGCTTGTTGTCCCTTCAGCTTCAGCACGATCATATATTCACTACGATCGCGCTCCTGCGACAGCTTCTCCCAGGCAGGATTGACGAGCTTTGACAAGAGATCGCTTGCCTGTAGCCGAGACGCCTCTGTCTCAGACGACGCACTATCTGGATGAAGCCGACGGGCGATTTTAAGATACCGCTTGCGGATGTCCTTGATTTCAGCATCCACTGGCACTCCCAGAATGGCGTGATGATCGATGAAGTCTAAAAGAAACAGCCCACGAGCGATTTGGAAAGACATGGTGCAACTAATTGCCTGTCGATGAAATTCCTTCTAGTGTAATAGCTGAAAGCGAGTGTAGCTTATCAAAAATTAAGAACTGATCGCTTTATCTCCGCTTCATCAGAGAGTTCTGCGTTCGGGATGTCAGAAGCCAGGAGTCAGCTTTTACCTTTAGCCCACTCCCTACTTCCAACTCGATAGCGGCGGCACGGTTCGCAGCGCTTCGCTTAACTGAGGATGCAGTGGCCCATTGGTTGCCAAGATGCGGCCCGATCGAATGTCCATTGGGCTGTGATCGTAGGCCGTCACCATTCCCCCGGCTTCTTCAACCAGCACAATGCCAGCAGCAATATCCCAGGGTGAGAGTCCGCGTTCCCAATAGCCATCAAAGCGACCACACGCCACGTAGGCCAAGTCCAAGGCAGCAGAACCGCTACGGCGAACCCCTTGAGTCAAGTGCGTGAGGTGGCAAAATTCAGCATAGTTATTGTCGATTGTTTGGCGACGATCGTAGGCAAAGCCCGTCACCAACAAACTTTTTTCCAGCGACGCCGCTTTGGAGACCTGGATTGCTCGTCGATTGCAGGTTGCTCCCAGCCCTTTAGCCGCCCGAAAGAGTTCCTGGCGAGACGGGTCAAAAATTGCGCCTACTTGCGGCACCCCATCGATCAATAAGCCTACCGAAACGGCTGAAGCAGGGTACTGGTGAGCGTAGTTGGTTGTACCGTCTAAGGGATCGATCGCCCACAGACAGGAACTCTCCTGGTTTCCCAACTGCCCCGACTCTTCCGTCAAAATATTGTGATCGGGCACATGGCGATGCAACACCTGCAAAATGATAGCTTCGGCAGCTTTATCGGCCTCGGTCACCAAATCGCCAGGGCGACCTTTTTCCTCGATCGCTTCCAGGTTGCCCCAGTAGGTTTGCAAAACGGTTCCGGCTGCCAGAACAGCTTCTGTCGCAACATCAAGAAAAATTTGGAGTTGGCTGAAAGCAGCAGTCATAGGGCAAATAACGTGATCAATGGACACTATAGCGACTCCTACGCACAAGCGATACTGCGAATGAGAAGTTAGAAGTCAGAAGTCAGCTAACCCTAAGGATCGTGGATTTAATAAAACCGAATATTTGCGTAGGATGTGTTAGCACCGCGTAACGCATCGTCTCCGAGGCTGGTGATGCGTTACGGCTAGCGCCTAGCACGTCCTACAAAAGCCGATTTTATTTAATTCTCACTCCTAAGGGAAGCAAGCTACAGCGGTCAACTTTATCCTTCATCCCTCATCCCTCATCCCTCCGCGCGAGAAAACACATACCCCTTGCCCCGAATCGTCACGATCGACTCCGTTGATTCAGAGCCATCCGGCAACACTTGCAGCTTTTCTCGTAAGCGCGAAATGTGGACATCCACAATGCGGACATCACCTAACCCTGGCTGGTTATAGCCCCACACCTTTTCTAGGATTTCCAGCCGAGAAATGCAGTTACCCGCCTGACTCACCAGCAGCTTCAGCACGTTAAACTCCATATCGGTCAGCCGAATCAAAACATTGTTTTTGTAGACTTTGCGCGTGTGCGGTTCGAGGCGCAGCGAACCAACCTCCAGCACTCCGTCGATCGTCCCCTCCTCGCTCGGTTTATCGATTCGACGTAGAATACAGCGAATGCGGGATTCTAATTCCTTCGGTGAAAACGGCTTCACCATATAGTCATCGGCACCCGCTTCCAGACCCGTGATGCGATCGGCGACATTTGCCAGAGCCGTCAAGAGAATAATGGGCACAGCAGACTCTTTGCGTAACGTGCGGCAAACCCCATATCCATCCATTACAGGCATCATGACATCTAAGACGATGAGATCGGGAGCCTGCTGACGAAAGCTGGTGAGCGCTTCTGCGCCGTCAACGGCTGTTGAAACGGTATAGCCCACCATAGACAGGCGAGTTGCCAAAATCCGACGAATATTCGCGTCATCATCCACAACCAGAATGGTTTGCTTAGGACGCTCTAAGCGATTCAACATTTGGGTCACAGCGAATGGTCAAACTTTAAAGTGAGCAAACAAAAGACCGCCGCAATCTTACATAGCTTCGGTCTGTCAGGAGCCAGTCAAGCCCTTACTGGTGAAGCGATCGCCCCAGGTACAACCAGCGAATCGAACTGATGTTGTCCACTGAAGCTTCAAGTTGCCTCCAGTTCACCTTACTTCACGTGGTGTTCTTCCAGAGGCTTCCACTTGAGAGAGCAGCGAGCGCCTACCCACAGTCATCTCTTTAACAGTCATCTCTTTAAGTATGACGGATCTCTCAGCAAGATCACCAAGGAAACAACCATGAGGAGTGAGTTTTGAGGCAAAGACATCACGCTGGCCCCCTTGCACTCCTCCATTAGACAGAAGCAACGAAGCTAGCGATCCCTGTCGCTTGCAGCGCGATCGCCCAGGTAACATCAACCAGCACATGCACATCACAAACCTTGGGATTAGAAAAAAGACTACCGTCTAAGTGAAAGAAACCCTCTACAATAATTGGGATTTTAGCCCTCGACCCTGGATCACCACCATGCCACGTCGCAACGACCTCCACAAAATCCTTCTGATTGGCTCTGGGCCGATTGTGATCGGGCAAGCCTGCGAGTTTGATTATTCGGGCACACAAGCGTGTAAAGCCCTGCGGGACGAAGGCTACGAAGTCGTTCTGGTCAACTCCAATCCAGCGACGATCATGACTGACCCGGAGACCGCTGATCGCACCTACGTTGAGCCACTCACCCCTGAAATTGTTGCCAAGATCATTGAAAAAGAACGGCCTGATGCTTTATTGCCAACAATGGGTGGACAGACAGCGTTAAATCTAGCAGTGTCACTGGCAAAAAACGGCACGTTGGAAAAATATGGTGTGGAGTTGATTGGGGCAAAATTGCCCGCGATCGAAATGGCAGAAGATCGCAAGCTCTTTAAAGAAGCGATGGCGCGCATTGGCGTCGGAGTTTGTCCCTCTGGCTTGGCTACAACGCTGGATGAAGCGCGACAAATTGGGCACGAAATCGGCAGCTATCCGTTGATTATTCGCCCTGCTTTCACTATGGGCGGCTCTGGTGGCGGTATTGCCTACAATCAGGAAGAATTTGAAGCCATTTCTCAGTCGGGCCTGGATGCCAGTCCGGTATCGCAGATCTTGATTGAAAAGTCGCTGCTGGGCTGGAAGGAGTATGAGCTCGAAGTCATGCGCGACCTGGCAGACAACGTGGTCATTATCTGTTCGATCGAAAACCTTGACCCAATGGGCGTACACACAGGAGACTCCATTACCGTCGCACCTGCCCAAACCCTGACAGATAAAGAATATCAGCGCTTGCGGGATGCCTCAATCAAGATCATCCGCGAAATTGGCGTAGAAACAGGTGGCTCTAACATTCAGTTTTCCGTCAATCCCGATAATGGCGACGTGGTGGTCATTGAGATGAACCCCCGTGTGTCGCGCAGTTCGGCGCTGGCATCCAAAGCAACGGGCTTCCCGATCGCCAAAATGGCAGCCAAACTTGCAGTGGGCTACACGCTAGACGAGATTCCCAATGACATTACAAAGAAAACGCCTGCCAGCTTCGAGCCGACGATCGACTACGTTGTGACCAAAATTCCCCGCTTTGCCTTTGAGAAATTCCCTGGTTCTACGCCGACGCTCACCACCCAGATGAAATCGGTGGGCGAAGCAATGGCGATCGGGCGCACCTTTCAAGAGTCGTTCCAGAAAGCGTTGCGCTCAATGGAGACTGGACGTGCAGGCTGGGGGTGCGATCGCAACGAGAAAGTGCCTAGCTTGGAGCAAATTCGCGCTGGCTTGCGGACTCCCAATCCAGAACGGATCTTTACCATCCACCATGCGTTTCAAATGGGCATGACGGTGGACGAAGTGTACGAACTCACCGCGATCGATCCCTGGTTCCTCGATAAGCTGTACGACCTGCTAGAAACCGAAAAGATTCTCAAGCGCACGGCTCTCAAGAGTCTGACCAAAGAGCAATTGCTGGCGATTAAACGACAGGGGTTCAGCGATCGTCAAATTGCGTTCGCCACAAAGATGACTGAAGACGACGTGCGTACCTATCGCCAAACGCTCGGCGTGATCCCAGTTTACAAAACCGTCGATACCTGCGCGGCAGAATTTGAGGCGCTGACTCCCTACTACTACTCCACCTACGAAGAGGGTGAAACCGAAATCCTGCCGTCTGAAAAACGCAAGGTGATGATTCTGGGTGGAGGTCCCAACCGGATTGGTCAAGGCATCGAGTTTGACTACTGCTGCTGTCATACCTCCTTTGCCCTACGAGCGGATGGTTTCGAGACGATCATGGTCAACTCCAACCCCGAAACCGTTTCGACCGACTACGACACCAGCGATCGCCTCTACTTTGAACCCTTGACTAAAGAAGATGTCCTTAACATCATCGAAGCCGAAAACCCAGAAGGGGTGATCATTCAGTTTGGTGGACAAACCCCGCTAAAACTCGCCGTTCCCTTGCAGAAATATCTCAGCAGCGACCAATGCACCGTTGACACCAAGATCTGGGGCACCTCTCCAGACGCGATCGACACGGCTGAAGACCGGGAGCGCTTTGAGAAAATTCTGCGCGAACTCGACATTAAGCAACCTGCCAACGGTCTTGCCCGTAGCTACGGTGAATCGTTAGAAGTCTCCCGCCGCATCAACTATCCCGTTGTGGTGCGTCCCAGCTACGTGCTTGGCGGACGCGGCATGGAGATCGTCTACTCGGATGCCGAACTGGAACGATATATGACCTACGCGGTGCTGGTTGAACCTGATCACCCTATTCTGATTGACAAGTATCTGGAAAACGCGGTGGAAGTAGATGTAGATGCGATCGCGGATCAAACGGGGCATGTCGTCATCGGCGGCATTATGGAACATATCGAAGAGGCTGGTATTCATTCTGGTGACTCTGCCTGCTCCCTACCATCAGTTTTCCTCAGTGAAGCAGTCCTTGACCAGATTCGGGCGTGGACGGTTGAACTGGCAAAAGCCCTCAAAGTTGTGGGGCTGATGAATATCCAGTATGCAGTGCAGGGTGAACAGGTGTACATTTTGGAAGCCAACCCCCGTGCCTCGCGTACTGTGCCCTTTGTCTCGAAGGCGATCGGCGTACCGCTGGCAAAAATGGCGGCTCGTGTGATGTCTGGTAAAACGCTTGCAGATCTCGGCTACACGCAAGAAGTGATTCCCAAGCATATTGCCGTCAAAGAAGCTGTCCTACCCTTTGAGAAATTCCCTGGCACCGACACCATTCTCGGCCCCGAAATGCGCTCAACGGGCGAAGTGATGGGCATTGACGACAATTTTGGCACCGCGTTTGCGAAAGCCGAACTGGGCGCAGGTCAACGCCTACCGCTGAAAGGCACGGTATTTGTCTCAATGCGCGATCGTGAAAAAGCGGCTGTTGTCCCAGTGGTTAAAGAGTTTCTGGAACTGGGTTTTCATGTGGTTTCGACCGAAGGCACCCGCAAAGCGCTGCGTGAACAGGGCGTAGAGGTTGAACTGGTGCTAAAGCTACACGAAGGCCGCCCCAACATTATGGACGCGATCAAAAATGAGAAGATTCAACTCATTATTAATACACCCTCTGGTGAGGAAGCCAAAGCTGATGGTCGCCTGATTCGTCGCACTGCGCTATCATATAAGATCCCGATCGTGACGACGATCGCGGGTGCTCAAGCAACCACCGCTGCCATTCGATCGCTCCAGTCTCAGACGCTTTCAGTAAAAGCATTGCAGGACTACATTCATTAGTAGGACTTACGCAAAAGCGATCATCTTTCGCCCTCTAGCCCCCAATGCTGGGGGAACCGAGCCAATTAAAGCCCTCAGCATTGGGGGTTTGGGGGCAAATGCGTAAGTCCTAATTGCTTATCAGCCATTATCTCATCAAGGAGCAAATGCCTTCTCGCCTGAAACGTTGTTGCCAATTATGGCAATCGGGTTAGGTATAAAGCAGTCTACCTGGTGCATACCCGTGCTGTTGGTCATTAGCAATCTCACCATGCTCTAAGAAAGCTGATGCTTCTTAACAAAAAGGTTCTTAAGACAAGCTGAATATTTGTACTGCTTTGGTTTTTACTGGGGCATTTTGTTTTATGGGATGCATTTGTAGAGCTTAATCCTGAGTAGTCTTATCTAAACTCAAACCGTATATCGTTCGTCGTCCCTATATCTTTATGCCTTAGAAAATCCTTCGCTAGGTATATACGTCCCCTCTCAGGAATGTTACATTTGTTCATATGCTATATCAGCAATCGTGATTCAAGTTGGCAATGCGGGTTTTCTGCTCTTTGACAGCACCTCGAACGTCACTACCCTTCTTTCACATTCCACTGTCGCTGCTGTATGACGCCTTGTGTGGCCTGACGTTGCTTCTAGCTTGGTGACCAAGACTTGCGGATGGAAGTTGCGGGTTCATTGCTTAGATATTTCAGCTCAAAGGTATCGTTTCAGTTTCGTCGAAAGCTCTCTCTGGCTGCTGATCCCAGCCTTCTATTCACTGTCACTACCTCAACAGCGCTATGAAGACCGCTCAAACCTCAACTGATTTAGTACGCGCTTACTTAAGAGAAATTGGTCGTGTGCCTCTGCTGACCCATGAGCAAGAAATTCTCTATGGCAAACAAGTGCAAAGGCTAGCCGTAGTGTACGATGCCAAAGAACTGCTTTTTGAGCAGTTGGGACACGATCCAGCGCTGGCGATCTTGGCACAGAAGGTTGACCTCTCCGTGCCGGAATTACAGCAGGCGATCGCCGAGGGCGAAAATGCGAAGCGCAAAATGGTGGAAGCAAACCTGCGTTTAGTCGTTTCGGTTGCCAAGAAGTACACCAAGCGCAATGTCGATCTGCTGGACTTGATTCAGGAAGGTACGATCGGGATGCAGCGCGGGGTAGAAAAGTTTGATCCCACTAAGGGCTATCGGTTCTCAACTTATGCCTATTGGTGGATTCGTCAGGCCATTACCCGTGCGATCGCCGAAAAGGGCCGCACCATTCGGTTGCCCATCCATATCACTGAAAAGCTTAACAAGATCAAGAAAGCCCAGCGGCAACTCTCTCAGCAACTCGGACGTGCTGCCACTGCTTCTGAACTGGCGAGCGAATTGGAGCTAACCCCGCGACAGGTTCGCGAATATCTAGAGCGATCGCGCCAGCCGCTTTCTCTAGATCTGCGCGTCGGCGACAACCAGGATACCGAACTAGGTGAACTGCTAGAAGATACGGGCGCTTCGCCAGAAGATTTCGCCTTACAGTCTTCTCTACGTGCTGACTTAGAACGCTTGATGTCAGATCTCACGCCCCAGCAGCGTGAAGTGCTGGCGCTGCGGTTTGGCTTGGAAGACGGTCAAGCCTTGACCCTGGCAAAAATTGGTGATCGCCTCAATATTAGCCGCGAACGGGTGCGCCAGATCGAACGCGAAGCCCTAACAAAGTTGCGGAAACGCAAGGCTGCGATCGGCGAGTATTTAGCGAGTTAGTTGTTAGTTGTTAGTTGTTGGACAAAAAGTTCTAACAACTAACAACTAAGTGCTCCATGTACGCCCATCCCCCACACATAGTTCGGTTCTACTCACTTCGGTTATCAGCAAGACGTTGATACATTTGTTGATATAAATCCACAGCAGTTTAGCTTGAGGTTCCTTAAGTGAACAACACGTCAGACCGGATGCCAGAGTTTCTCGGCGGTGCTGAGTCCAGCAATCAGTTTCTGAATTACGTCCAATCCTTGAGTCCAGAAGCCATCGCTCAACTTTCTCGCCCCGCTTCGTCGGATGTCTTTCAAGTGATGGAGCGGAATATTGTTGGCTTACTAGGGGCACTACCTCCTGATAGCTTTAACGTTATGGTTACGACCAGTCGCGAAGATTTGGGTCGTTTATTGGCTTCTGCCATGATGAGTGGCTACTTCTTGCACAACGCTGAGCAGCGGATGGCGTTTGAAACGTCTCTTGCAGCCACCACAGCAGATAGTTCTAGCTCAGAAGGTTAAGCCCCCTTAAGAGGGACGTGACGAGAGCGATCGCGCTTCAAGGTTGTCCTCTCTTCTGGTTGCGATACGTGATTGCGATACACTAAGGAGCCAGATCTGAAGCTCACGTATACCTACCTCTCCTGTCATGTCGCGTAAGTCCATTGACGATCGCACCGTTAAAGCCTCAAACCATTTCTTACAGCCTTCTTTGAAGCGGGCAGATGATTGTAGTCATCTGCCCGCTTCTGTGTTTGCCAGTCTTCAATACAACCTGTTGGTTTGGTATGGTCAATTTGGGCGCGTTTTGCCCTGGCGACAGAGCCGTGATCCTTATGCAATTTGGGTTTCGGAGATTATGCTTCAGCAAACTCAGGTAAAAACGGTGATGCCCTATTACCATCGCTGGCTGGACGTGTTTCCTACCGTGCAAACGCTGGCGATCGCAGAACAGCAAGCTGTACTCAAAGCCTGGGAAGGGCTTGGGTATTATGCTCGCGCTCGTAACCTGCATCGTGCCGCTCAAACCGTGATGTTGCTTTATAACGGAACTTTTCCTGATCGGCTGGTGGACGTGATGCAATTACCGGGCATTGGACGCACAACAGCAGGTGGCATTCTCAGCGCGGCTTTCAATCAGCCCTTAGCGATTTTGGATGGTAACGTGAAGCGGGTTTTAGCACGGTTAGTCGCGTTACACGTCTCGCCAAATCGCGCATTGCCCTACCTGTGGCAACTTTCAGAGACCCTTTTGGATCAGCAGCAACCGCGTGATTTTAATCAGGCCATCATGGATTTGGGCGCAACGGTGTGCACGCCTCATCAACCGTTATGTCCAGTTTGTCCGTGGAAAGAGCACTGTCAGGCTTACAATCAAGGCATTCAAGCAAAGCTGCCTATGTCTGAAACGCGTGCGCCTCTGCCCCACAAAACCATTGGGGTTGCTGTGATCTGGAATGACCAGAGACAAATTCTCATTGATCGCCGTCGCCAGGAAGGACTGCTCGGTGGCCTGTGGGAATTTCCGGGCGGCAAAGTTGAGGCAGGCGAAACGATCGAAGCCTGCATTCAACGCGAAATTCGAGAAGAGTTGGGAATTGAAATTGCCGTTGGCGATCGCCTCATAGTGGTTGACCATGCCTACAGCCATATTCGCGTCACTCTGCAGGTGCATCACTGCCGCTATGTTGCTGGTGAACCACAAGCGATCGAGTGTGATGAAGTGCGCTGGGTCACGCTCACCGAGCTTGAGCAATTTCCCTTTCCAAAAGCAAACGGGCAGATTATCGAGGCGCTGAAGCAGGAAGCAGGAAGAAAGGATGAAGGCTAAAGGCTAAGACTGTAGCTTGCTTCTGCGGAGCAGTAGGCTAAAGGCTGAATGCTGACGGCTAAATTTATCCCTCACCCCACTTCTTTCCCCCACTCTCCCTGCCTTTCTGCTGCCTGCATCACTCCACAGGCAAACCTCAATTGGTAGAATCGTAGGCTCTACGCGTGGCAAAGATCACACCTGATTGCATGTCAGTTGTCTGATTTGGGCTTTATATAGCTGTTGTCCTAAAGGTGAATATAGCTGTTGTCCTAAAGGTGAGGACATAGGGACCAAAGGGTGTGTGGGTTGCCCTTAACCAGGGATTCCACCCCTGCACACCGTCCTAACCAATCTGGCTATGGCTACGCCAGTCACTGGAGGCGGCACGATCGACTGCTTCAAAATCAAAGCTGTCAAGTGTAGAGGTTATCGTCTAGCGTTCTCTTCACGTCTATTCTCATTGGGAGCATCTATGTCCAGCGAAAAGATAGAGTCATCCAGCGAAAAGATAGGGTCGCCGTCGAAACATATTGTTCTGACCTCCCACCCTACCCGCTTTGGTCCCAAACCTCTCCCAATTCAGTGGGGAGCGGCAGATCCGCTTGTGCGGGGAGCGATCGTTGGCACTTTGACTAAGGCGGCTCATCGAAATGTGATTGGTAGTCACTCTGGGGCTTACGGCATCTACAGAGCGTTAGCGGTTGCAAGCGGTCAGCTTCAGTCTGACCACCGAGCAGACCTGACGAATACTTCTCCCGCAGCGCTCTTGGGGCCATACCCGGCCTGGTCAGATCCAGAGAAGATTGTGTCACTAGACCCCTTTGGTGCCCTGGTTGGAGAGGTCTATAAACCGCTCTATGATCAGGGATACGACATTCGCCCCACGATCGCTATCACAAAGGCGCACATCAACATGCCCGAACTTCAGGAGGCGGCGGCGAAAGGTCGCCTGAAGGTGGACGGCACGATTATGAAGGGCAATGGCGATCTGGTGGTGACGAAAGCCGCGATCGAACCTGTCTGGTATCTGCCGGGACTCGCTAAACGGCTGAGCGTGACAGAATCAACGCTACGACGAACGTTGTTTGAGCAAACAGGCGGCATGTTTCCGGAACTGGTTACACGTCCCGATCTCCATGTCTTTTTACCGCCGATCGGTGGCATGACGGTCTACATTGTGGGCGATGTGACGGCCATTACTGATCCCGATCGAGAACTTGCCGTGCGGATTCATGACGAGTGCAACGGCTCCGATGTCTTTGGCTCTGATATTTGTACCTGCCGCCCCTATCTAGTGCATGGCATTGAGGGTTGTGTGCAAACCGCGCAGGCAGGCGGAGCGGGTGTGATTGTCTACTTCCGTAAAGAAGGTCGTGCCTTGGGTGAAGTGACAAAGTTTTTGGTCTACAACGCCCGCAAACGTCAGGAAGGGGGCGATCGAGCGGATGCTTACTTTGCGCGGACAGAATGCGTGGCTGGTGTGCAGGATATGCGCTTTCAGGAACTCATGCCCGATGTCCTTCATTGGCTGGGCATCACACGCATCGATCGCCTGATTTCTATGAGCAATATGAAGTACAACGCGATTACCCATTCAGGCATTACAGTCGTCGAACGCGTACCCATCCCGGATGACATGATTCCAGCCGATGCTCAGGTGGAAATTGAGGCCAAGAAAGCGGCTGGTTACTATACCGAAGGTCAGGTACCAACGGAGGCCATTTTAGCCACGGTCAAAGGCCGCGATCTTAGCGATTAGTCGTTGACCTTTTGTAGGGATGTCCCACGTAACCTCCCTACAGAAAGACACAAAAGGTTGGAACCATTACCCACCTTTGGTTAACAACCTGCATTCGCCTAGCTCAATCTTTGGTTTATTCGACCGAAAACTGCTGTAATGCACAATCCTTGAGAAGGGAGCATGACCTTTAAACTACTCAATCCAGAGGACTCTGCCGCGATCGCCTACCTGCATTCTCCCCTTGCGATTCGAGAGCGCTGTGGGCAACTGTTCGATCTGGCGTGTGCCGATAAACTGCGGTACTTTCGTTGCGATCTCAGTCAATTGGATCGAGTCGCTGAATATGTGATCCAAATCACGCGTGAAAGCTACCCGGATTTGAACATTCCGTTTCATAGCCGTTGGCGACATTTTGAAGTTGGGGATTCCACACGGCTAACGTTGCTAGATGAAAAGCTGGCAGGGTTAACACCGCTAGCCAAAGCTCAGGCAAAGTTTGATTTGGCGATCGTGAGTGTGCTGTTGGATGCTGGCGCAGGGGATCGCTGGCAATACACCGAACCGGGAAGTGGGCAAGTCTGGCGACGATCGGAAGGTTTAGCGATCGCCAGTTTCCATGCGTTCTGTCAGGGAGTATTCTCCAGCGATGCCAACCAACCGTTGCAAGCAGACGCGATCGGGCTACAAACGTTGACTGAAGAGGCGTTAAGTGAAGCGTTTCAGGTCAGTGCCGAAAATCCACTAGTGGGTGTCCAGGGTCGGCTAAACCTGCTACAGCGCTTGGGCAAAGTACTTCAAGACAGCCCTGACGTCTTTGGTGTTCAAAATCCTCGTCCTGGGTGTTTAGTCAATTACTTACTGAGGCAGATCCGAGACGGGCAGTTAGAAGCCAGTGCTGTTCTTAGTGTCGTACTCTCTGGCTTAGGAGCAATCTGGCCTGGAAGGCTCACGATCGCAGACGTTAACTTGGGTGACGTTTGGGTGCATTCGGCACTACCAGACGATCAACCTTACTCGCAACTGGTGCCGTTTCACAAACTTTCCCAATGGTTGACTTACTCACTATTAGAGCCACTACAAGCATTAGGCACAGAAATCTCCTTAACTGAGGAGGAAATTGCTAGTGTTGTTAAAATAGAACCCCTTCAAGCCACTCTAGAGATCATCGGTTTAGATGCCCTTACAGGTTTGCCAGAATATCGTAATGGTGGTTTGTGTGTTGACTTAGGACTACTGCAAATCAAAGATCCGATCGTCTTACAACAAAAACATTTGTCCAGTGCCGAGGCGATCGTCGAGTGGCGTGCGTTAACCGTCATTTTGCTCGATCGTCTGGCTGAAACGATCCGACAGCAGCTTCACCTAACCGCAACCGATCTGCCTTTAGTCAAGATCCTTCAGGGCGGCACCTGGGCAGCAGGACGACAAATTGCCGCAGAATTGCGACCAAGCGGTAGGCCCCCGATTCAAATTGAAAGCGACGGGACTGTTTTTTAACTAAGACGTAATCATCACAGGCTCTTGATACAGTAAAGCGGTAAAGGTCACAGTGGAGCCTAGCCCTTCACCCATGCTGTAAAACCTTACATCGCCGCCCATCGCTTCCACCAGCTTCTGAGAGATGGCTAACCCCAGCCCAGTGCCCCCATACTGCCGCGTGCGTGAGCCGTCGATTTGGCTAAATGATTGAAACAGCCGATCTTGTTTATCCAGAGAAACGCCAATCCCGGTATCAGCAACACGCACCTTCACCATACCAGGAAGCTCCTGGTTCTGAAAGTTGATTTTCTTCTTAATCACTTCGATGCTGATCGTCACACCACCTTCATGGGTGAACTTAATGGCGTTGCCAACCAGGTTAAACATCACCTGCTTCAGCCGCAAATAATCACCGAATAAAATGATTTCGTCGTCAGTGGGTGGCTTTTGAATTTCAAAGCTCAGCTTCTTGAGATGCATCTGGCTATGGGCAAAGCGCTTCACATCATGCAGCAGCTCGCTTAAATTCACAGGATTCAGCTCAATTTGCAGCGTACCAGCTTCAATCTTGGCGATGTCTAGTACGTCTGTGATGATTTCTAGTAGGTGCAGGGCTGACCCATACGCTTCTTTAATAAACTCATACTGTTCTGCTGGATCGTCTGCCATGCCGTCCAGAATGAGCTTTAAAAAGCCAATCATGCCGTTGAGTGGAGTCCGCAGCTCGTGAGAGGTGTTTGCCAAAAACTCACTCTTGAGTCGAGAGGCTTCTTCTGCTTGCCGTCTAGCCTCCTCAAGTTCGCGGTGCTTCTGGATCAACCTGCCATTCGCCCGTTGCAGTTCTACTGTCAAGGTATTGCTCTCAGTAAAAAGAGATGCATGGGCGATCGCTGTCCCCACCTGATCCGCCATTTCCTGCATCAACTCAAGCTCAGCCTCCGTCCACACACGGGATCGATCGCACTGGTGCAGTACAATCAGTCCGTTCGGTTGATCCAGATAGCAGGTGGCGACCACCAGCGTTGATTGCTGCTGAAAGTTCGTGTCCAGTCCTTGTAGATCCGAACTACCTTGCGCAACGATGGGTTTCAGTGAGGCGATCGCCGCAGCTAACACCGGATGATCAGCCACCCAAAACTCCAAGTCCATCATTGAGGGAAAGGCTTCCTGGCAGTATTCTGCTACCACCTTGACTTTAGGGGTGCGCTGCTCGTGGACACGCTCATAGGGAAAAACAAGACAGCGACTGGTTCCCAGGGCTTTGCCTAAGCCCTGCACTGTCTGCTGCCAAATAGTGGGTAAATCCAGTGTGCGGCGAATATTCGAGGCAATCTGAGTCAGCAGTTTTTGATAGCGATCGGAACTCAGGGAAATCACCGGAAAATCACTAGACAATACATCCTCCAGAGGCATGGACTCTTCTAGTCCCGGTGCGGTTGCATCTACTGAGGCAAGAATTAAGCGCCCTGCGACCACAACATTTGTTGGCGATCGTTGTGGTACCAGAACAGGGCTCATCACCAAATCAAACAGCAGCGTTTGTTCTGCAACACGAAAGTAGCAGCAGAAATGCTCTGCAACAAGGCAACTCAGTACACGCTGAATGCGCTCTAGATAGGCAGTTACATCGACAGGACTAAAGACCTCGCTGATGCGACTACCAATTACCCGGTCTGGCACAACATCACATTGGGACGCTTGTTGCCAACGAAACGACAAATAGCGCCCTGCCCCATCTTGAAGAAAGACTAATTCATCCGTAAGTTCCGGCAACTGCTCTTTTGCCGCTGTGAATGCCAAACCTTCTGACGGGGGACGTTGAAAATCTGTAGGAGAGGTCATCAGAGCCAGAATGGGGTTTTAAGGAGCGCTCAAGGCAATCACGCAGGATAGATGCAATCAAATTCTGGGCGTTAGGATGTCTTAATGAAAGCGATATCAACAGAGCGGAAACCAAGGCTCAAGCAGCACAAGCTGCAAACCGTATGGTGAGAGTGCGATTGGCCCTCACCTTAATCATTCCACTCACCTCGAGGTGGCACAGGCGGATTGCGCTTCAATGTGCGAGCGAGTTCATCTTCTCGCCCACCCTGATTTCTAAGCCATTGTCGAATTGCCACTTCAATCACTTTGCTCGGATCATTGGTCAAGTGCTTAAGCTGGTCTAGCAGATCAGGATCAAGCTGAATAGAAACCGCTACTTTTTCAGTCGGGGGATGAGAATGGACAGCAGGCTCGTTCATAGGGAGAAACCGAAGGGTCTTGGGAAAGAAAGCACAAACCAACGCATGGAATAAATCCATCTTGCCTAGCCTACTACCTGAGCAAAGCGCTAGGCAATGCTTAAAAGTCAGCATGTATCAATCTATGGCACGAAACCTCATGACTTCTTCATAGATTTTACATACCTCTTTCTGAGAGTACATCAGAACATTCAACAGGGCAGCGTGATCGGGTGCAACGCTGGCTGCTCAGAAAGCATTACAATACGTGAAGTAGAGACACTCTTACCATGTGCGATAACTGACATGTGTTACCACTGACCAGAAGTTTGGCACTCTAAGTCTGAAGCATGAAAGGCGATCGCCAACCTCTACACACCCTAACGTCCCTCTCCATTACTTATTACTACTTAAAAGTGCATGACTGACGCACCCGTCTCTCATATCCGTAATTTTTCAATCATTGCCCATATTGACCACGGCAAATCGACCCTGGCTGATCGCCTGCTGCAAGACACAGGCACCGTTCAAGCGCGGGAGATGAAGGAACAGTTTCTAGACAATATGGAACTGGAGCGGGAGCGTGGCATTACGATCAAGCTACAGGCTGCCCGCATGAACTATACCGCGCGTGATGGGCAGCAGTATGTCCTGAATTTAATTGACACACCAGGACACGTAGATTTTTCTTATGAAGTATCGCGATCGCTAGCGGCCTGCGAAGGTGCTTTGCTTGTAGTGGATGCATCTCAAGGCGTGGAAGCTCAAACGCTCGCCAATGTTTATCTTGCGCTAGAGCATAATCTAGAAATCATTCCGGTCTTGAATAAGATCGATCTCCCTGGCGCTGAACCCGATCGAGTCAAGCAAGAAATTGAGGATATCATCGGGCTGGATTGCGCCAATGCGATCGAAGCCTCCGCCAAAGAGGGTATTGGCATTGAGGACATTCTGGAAGCGATCGTCCATCAGGTGCCGCCACCCCAGGACACGGTGCAAGAACCACTCCGAGCGCTGATTTTTGACAGCTACTATGATCCCTATCGCGGTGTCATTGTTTACTTCCGGGTCATGGATGGGGCGTTGAAAAAGGGCGATCGGGTGCGGCTGATGGTTTCTGGTAAGGAATATCAAGTAGATGAGATCGGCGTGCTCTCACCGACTCAAGTGCCCGTTGAGCAACTTCATGCAGGCGAAGTGGGTTATCTGGCCGCCGCGATTAAAGCCGTTGAAGATGCTCGTGTTGGCGACACGATTACCCTCGCCACAGCCCCTGCCAAAGAGCCGTTACCAGGATACGTTGAAGCCAAGCCAATGGTGTTCTGCGGCATGTTTCCGATCGATGCCGACCAGTTTGAGAATCTGCGCGAAGCTTTAGAAAAACTTAAACTCAGCGATGCGGCTCTCCACTACGAGCCAGAAACCTCAAGCGCGATGGGGTTTGGCTTCCGCTGCGGCTTCCTGGGTCTGCTGCATATGGAGATTGTCCAGGAACGGTTAGAGCGAGAATACAACCTGGACTTGATTACCACATCGCCGTCGGTGGTATATCGCGTGACCACGATTAAGGGGGAGGTGTTGGAAATTGACAATCCCAGCCGTTTGCCCGACCCGCAGTTCCGGGAGAAGATCGAAGAGCCATATGTCCAGGTAGACATGATTACCCCAGAAACCTATGTTGGTACCTTGATGGAGCTAAGCCAGGGGCGACGAGGCATCTTCAAAGACATGAAGTACCTCACACCGGGACGAACCACCCTGATTTACGAGCTACCCTTGGCTGAAGTGGCGACTGACTTTTTTGACCAAATGAAGTCTCGGTCGCGCGGCTATGCCAGCATGGAGTACCAGATCATTGACTATCGAGAAAATCCTCTGGTCAAGCTGGACATTATGATTAATGGTGATCCGGTCGATCCACTTGCCACGATCGTTCATCGTGACAAAGCGTATGGGGTCGGTCGTGCACTGACCGAAAAGTTGAAGGAACTCATCCCCCGTCATCAGTTTAAAATTCCCATCCAGGCTGCGATCGGCAGTAAAATTGTTGCCAGCGAGCATATTCCCGCTCTCCGCAAGGACGTGCTTGCCAAGTGCTACGGTGGCGATATTTCGCGTAAGAAAAAATTGCTTCAAAAGCAAGCGAAGGGTAAGAAGCGGATGAAGTCGATCGGAACGGTTGATGTACCTCAAGAAGCCTTCATGGCCGTTCTGCGCCTGGAACAGTAAAGCAAAGTCGGGGCAATCCTGCTTTGAAGATTTCGTGAATTCTTGCGAGTTATGACTGTATTTATGCGGATTTGCCCGTTAATCTTGGGAGAAAGAATTAACTTGCAAACACCCTATTCCTTTGTTAAGTACCCATGAGAATTCTGGTAACGGGCGGCTCAGGCTTCATTGGTTCTCATTTGATCGATCGCCTCATGTTAGAGGGTCACGAAGTCATCTGTCTGGATAACTTCTACACCGGGCATAAGCGGAATCTGCTGAAGTGGTTTGACCATCCCTATTTTGAGCTGATTCGCCACGATGTAACAGAGCCAATTCGGCTAGAAGTCGATCAAATCTATCACCTTGCCTGCCCAGCCTCACCTGTCCATTACCAGTACAATCCCGTCAAGACTATTAAAACTAATGTCATCGGCACTTTAAACATGCTGGGGTTGGCAAAGCGCGTTAAAGCCCGCTTCTTGCTTGCGTCTACCTCTGAAGTCTATGGCGATCCTGAAATTCATCCCCAAACAGAAGACTACCGAGGTAACGTCAACACGATCGGCATTCGGAGCTGTTACGACGAAGGCAAACGCGTTGCTGAAACACTCGCCTTTGATTACTACCGCCAAAACGAGGTTGATATTCGCGTAGCGAGAATTTTCAACACCTACGGCCCCAGAATGCTGGAAAATGATGGTCGCGTTGTCAGCAATTTTGTCGTGCAAGCCCTGAAAGGGATTCCCCTCACCATTTATGGTGACGGTTCACAAACTCGCAGCTTTTGCTATGTTTCCGATCTGGTAGAAGGGCTAATACGACTTATGAACGGTGATCACCAGGGGCCTATAAACATAGGCAACCCGGACGAATACACCATTCTACAGCTCGCCCAGGCGGTGCAGCAAAAGATTAATCCGGCGTCTGCCATCCGCTTTGAGCCTTTGCCTCAAGACGATCCGCGTCGGCGCAAACCAGATATTACCAGAGCTAAAGAATGGCTTGGCTGGCAACCGACTGTGCCGCTACAGCAGGGACTTGACTATACGATCGCCGATTTTCGTGCACGCATGAGTGATCCAGAGTCAGCGTCTAGCAGCGATGCCAGCGAGACGGTTTCGCTCGATCACGCCACTTCACTTTAGAGTGCCAGTTGCGGCATTGTGCCTTTTAGCACCAGGAACGATTAGAACGCTAGTGTCGTCGCCGCTAACCATCGTTGTTCCTATTAATTTTCTGACTATCGCTAGTACTTCTTGAGGATTCTTCCATGCGCGTTTGTGTCATTGGTACCGGATACGTTGGCCTGGTTACTGGAGCTTGCCTTGCCCATGTGGGGCATCACGTGATTTGCGTAGACAACAACGAAGAGAAAGTCAAGCTGATGCAGACTGGGCAGTCCCCCATTTTTGAACCCGGCCTGTCAGACATCATTAAAGCAGCCATTCAATCAGAAAAAATTGAGTTCACGACCGATTTGGCCGCTGGAGTCGCACATGGGCAAATTTTGTTTATTGCAGTAGGTACGCCTGCGTTACCGAATGGAGAAAGCGATACCCGCTATGTCGAAGCAGTGGCGCGGGGCATTGGCTCTCACCTTGGTAGCGATCACAAGGTCATCGTCAACAAGTCAACGGTTCCGATCGGGTCAGGTGACTGGGTTCGCATGCTCATTATGGAAGGGTTTGCGGAACAGCGAGCAACCCTTAATGCAGCCGTACTGGCGGGAACTGGGGCAACGGAAAATTTAGTCACGAGAAAAGCTTCGCTGCCAGAGCCTGAGTTTGATGTGGTCAGCAACCCTGAGTTTTTGCGAGAAGGGTGCGCGGTTGACGATACCTTTAACCCCGATCGCATTGTCTTGGGCAGCAACAGTGCCAAAGCGATCGCGCTGATGCAAGAACTCTACGAACCCATTGTCAACCGTCAATATGCAATGGATAAGACGCTACCGCCTGTGCCTGTTGTGGTGACTGACCTTAGCTCAGCAGAAATGATCAAGTACGCAGCGAATGCCTTTCTGGCGACCAAAATTAGCTTCATCAACGAAGTTGCCAATATCTGCGATCGTGTAGGTGCCGACGTGGTTGAAGTCGCAAAGGGCATTGGTTTAGACTCTCGCGTGGGCAACAAGTTTCTTCAGGCTGGCATCGGTTGGGGCGGTTCGTGTTTTCCTAAAGACGTTTCTGCGCTGATTCATACAGCCGATGACTACGGTTATGAGGCCCAGTTACTCAAAGCAGCCGTTAACGTCAACCAGCATCAACGCATCATTGCGATCGAAAAACTTCAGCAGGTGCTCAAAATCCTCAAAGGTAAAACAGTCGGTCTGCTGGGTCTCACCTTCAAACCGGATACAGATGACCTGCGGGATGCCCCTGCCCTGAACATTATCGAACAACTCGCCCGGTTGGGTACCAAGGTAAAGGCATACGACCCTATCGTTTCTCAGACCGGCATGCGACATGGTTTGTCCGACGTCATCGTCGAGACCGATCCAGAGCGGCTAGCAGATGGCTGTGATGCACTGGTACTCGTAACCGACTGGAAACAGTTTCGCCAGCTTGACTACACCAAAATGGCAACGCTCATGCATAGCCCTGTTATGATTGATGGCCGCAACTTCCTCGATCGCAAGCAACTGGAGCAGGCTGGTTTCCGCTATGTAGGTGTTGGGAGAGGGTAAGGTAGAGTTTTGAGTCAAGAGTTTTGAGTTTTGAGTAGCTGTGCCAAAACTCAAAACTTAACACTCATAACTTTATCTACTGCGTTGGGCGCTGAGCGGCGATCGCCAGCTTCACGCCCGGAATCAAGCGCAACTGATCCATCACGGCAATCACCTTTCCGTGGCTCACCCGTTCATCTGCGTTGATTACAACAAGCGCACTGGGTGTATTGCCCTTGATAGCACGAATTCTAGTTTGCAAATCACCTAATTGAGCGGGTTGGCGGTTAAGTAAAAGTTGTCCGCTCTGATTAATAGTGACCACAATTTGGCTCTGGGATTGAGTCTGAGCTGTCACGGCTTTAGGTAGGTTAACAGGCAGCCCAGCCGATCGCGTGAGATAAAGCGTGGACATAATAAAAAACGTCAGCAGTGCAAAGATCACATCGATCATCGGCACGATGTTGATCTGTGATGGATTGTCTGGTTCCTCAGGGAGACGCATAGGGAAGTTCTCCTCGTTCATAGCGGCGGCGATAGAGTAGCTCCATCTGACCACCATATTCTTGAATCAAGGCAATTTGCCGTAAATAAAGCCCTCGAAAGGTATTGGCAAAGGTGAGTGTGACGATCGCCACTGCTAACCCTGACGCAGTTGAAATCAACGCTTCACTGATGCCAGCGCTTACAGGAACCGCATTGCTGGCGCTCACGTCCCCGATTCTAAGAGACGCAAACGAGCGAATCAGTCCCAAAATCGTGCCAAGCAGCCCCAGCAAAGGCGACAGGCTGATGATCGTCTCAAAAACAGTATTGAACCGTTTAATCAACGGTAGCTCTGCTTGAGCCGCTGTTTCTAAAGCGAGACGAAACTCTTCAGGATTGGGGCGATCGAGTCCCAAGGCGGCCAAAAAAATGCGGGCGATCGGCAGATCAAGATTCTGCTCTAGCTGTAACAGCACCGCTCTAGGACTCTGCTGATAAAGGTCTAATATTTTGCGGACGAATTTATCCTGACGCTGGGCGATGCGTAACCAAAAACGCAGCCGTTCCAGAATCAATGCCACTGCCAGAATTGAAAAGCCCAGCAGCGGAAACATGACGATGCCACCCGCTGCAAAGACGTTAGAAATTTGCTGAAATATCATGCTGCACGTTGACGTTACGTCCGAAAAAGCACGATCAGACAGAGAGGGCGATCGCAAACCTCCCACAGCTTATCAGGTGACGTTAAATCGGAAACACAATTTGAGGGATTGGTCAGGACAGATCAAGGCAGGAGGCAGAGGATAAAAGGCTAAAGAAATTCAAACCTTAACTCTCAAGGCTTTTACTTTATCCTTCATTCCTCATCCTTTATACTTCATCCCTTTCGTCCCACTGTTTCTACGAGATGCTCAACATCCCCGATGACTAGAATTGGGGTTTGCAACTGATGGCTCAGGTCTGCCACGGTCATGTCGTCGAGAAAACAGGTGTCGTTATGCTTCAGCATCAGAGACGGTAGCAGAATCGCATCGCCGAGTTCTCGCTCTTTAAGCGCATGAAGAATATCCTGCCCAGTCAACAGCCCTGTCACCGTCATAGCTTGCCCCCAATATTGGCTAGCAAGAGCAACCATACTCACCTTTAAACCCTCTACAGCATTCAAGCGCCTGAGAATCGGCTGAAAAGCTAGCTCAACCGCATTGCCGACGATCCAGGTAAAATGTCGCGGATGGGGTAGCTGGTGAGGCAGCGATCGTGCCGCTGTTTGAAACTGTTTAAGAAACTGGCGAATGGAGCCAACCCCATTACCAATCTGTGGATAGTCTTCGTAGTGCGATTCGGGCGGCAGATCTTCATGGGCCAGCAGAAACCATTCGTCGGCCAGCCACGCAAAGGTAGAGCCAGATTGTTGGCGGAATTTGGCTTGCAGTGTTTGCACTTGCTCAATCACTTCCTGCGCTTTCTCGCAGCTAACGGGAATTAACTCATCCCCGCTAGGACGAAAGCGCGTTAGGCCAACAGGCACAACGGCAACAGAGGCAACCGCAGGCACCTCATTCTGATGAAATTGAAACAGATCGAGGAGTGTACGAGTGAGATGATCACCATCATTGATCCCAGGGCATAAGACAACTTGAGCGTGAATCTGTAGCCGTCGCTCTTGAAACCACCGTAATTGGTCAAGCAATTGCCCAGCTCGTGGGTTTTTGAGCAACCGACTGCGAACCTCTAGTTCCGTGGCGTGAACTGACACAAATAGGGGTGATAGACGCATCTGCTCAATGCGATCCCACTCGCGCTGAGTGAGGTTCGTTAAAGTTAAATAGCTGCCATACAGAAAGCTGAGGCGGTAGTCGTCATCTTTTAGATAAAGGGTTTGCCGCATTCCCGGTGGCTGCTGGTCAATGAAGCAAAAGGGGCAGCGGTTGTTGCACTGAATTAACCCATCAAACAACGCGCTCTCAAATTCTAGCCCTAAATCGTCGTCGTAGTCCTTCTCGATTTCAACGTGATGTGCTTTTCCAGCAGTGTCTAATACTTCTAGTGCCAGACCTTCATCGGCGCAAAGAAACTGGTAGTCAATCAGGTCGCGAGGACGCTGACCGTTAATCGATACCAGTCGATCGCCCGCCTCAAAGCCAATTTCTGCCGCGATCGAGTCCGGTAGAACAGCCGTAATCAAAGCTGGACGAATGGCAGCGTCACTCATGAAAGGAAGAACTTAGGATGAGAGGCAGAGATGGAACTGAATTCTCTATCCCCTGTTCTTCCAATCTACACCGTTCTCCTTTACGTTTGGGGATTCTCTTTTTAGGACTAACTGTTGTGGAAGGCACCACCAGCGAGTGCTGCTAACAACACGACTCCAAGCGCAAGGCGGTACCAAACAAAGACCCAGGTGCTCTGACGCTGAAGGAATCGTAGCAACCATGCGATCGATAGATACGAAAAAACAAACGACGAGAGGATACCAACTAGCAAAGGAATCAGCATCTGACTGTTGCTTAGCGAATCTTTGGCTTGCACCAATGTTGCGATCGTCAGCGTTGGAATACCCAGCAAAAAAGAGAATCTGGCTGCTGTTTGTCGCTCTAAACCTAGGAAGAGCGCTGTCGTTAAAGTGGAGCCAGACCGAGAGGCTCCAGGCAGTAACGCTATCGTTTGACCAATACCGACCAAAATGCCGTCTTTGGTTTGAAGATCACTGAAGTTACGCTTGCGGCTGCCGACCTTCTCAGCTAGTCCCAGCAGAAGAGACATCACGATCGACATAATGGCAATGATCAACACTCCATCTGGCAGCAAATTTAGTTTCTTCAGCACAAAGCCCACGCCAAGAGCTGGGATGGTGCCAACAGCAATTCCCGTCAGAATTTTCCACTCTTCCCGCTGCCAGTCTTGCTGCTGTAAAGCGGCCCAAGCACCCGTCAAAATCTGACGGATATCAGTCCAGAAATACCAGACAACAGCAATTACACTGCCGAACTGAATGGCATCCACAAACGCTTTCTGCCCCGTCGCTTCCCAACCAAACAATCTCGTAAAGATGAGTAGATGAGCCGTACTACTAATTGGTAGAAACTCTGTAACACCCTGCACAATGCCTAGAGCAAAAGACTCAAGCGCCGCTTCAATGACGCTTACCTCAGAGGCCGCAGTGCCTGTTTGGGTTGCAGTCGCTACAAGACTGTGCTGGATACTCTCTAAACCGCACCAGCCTACACCAAGTAGCGAAAGATCAAGATTTAACGCTAACCAAACCATCTACATCTTCCCTACAACGATCGCGGCACAGCGCTCAAAGCCCTGGCTATGTCGCGCTTATCTTCCAAGCCACATAGTGCCACGAGGACAAAATGACAGTTGAATGAAACCCGTTGGCTAACCATTTGCTAGATGCTCTGTGCATTGGTGAAGTCTCTGCCCTGGAGATGCCAAAAGGCAATAGAACAGCATCCTGGCGTACCGAAAAGCAACATCACAACAGTGTAGTTGATTGCCTTGAAGAATATACACCGAGAGCTTAACCAAAGAGCAAGAAGTTGAGAACAGTTCCAGCAAAACTTCAGCGGAAATTTAAGGTAGTATATGTCCATATCCCACCTGGGGGTATATGCGAGAGTGTGCTATGTTAAGTAAAGTAAACTAAATTAAGAAATATAAGCGACACTTTGGTTTCCTTTACCTCTCGCACTGATGCTGGCTATTTGCCCCCTTCAGTCATCTACCCAAGCAACACATACTCTGAGCCAGACGAAGCGCCTCTAGCAATTTCAGCGAAGCCATCTGAAAATCAGCAGCGTTGGCTTATGTTTGTAGCTGCGATCGTTCTAGTTTCAGTACCAGTCTTTGTACAAGCTCCATTGGTGCGGCTCTTTCCCGTTGGTAGCTTCATTTTGACAGCGGCTTGGTTGGTGTTGGGGTTAAGTCTGATGACCCGTCCTGCCAGTCATCACTGGGGTGATCTATTTATTGGCTTTACCTGGACGTGGCTTGCGGGGTCAATGTATTGGGGTTGGTTGCGGTGGGAGCCGTTGTTGCATCTCCCAGTGGAAGCGATTGGATTGCCCTTTGCGATCTGGGGCGTTTCCCGTAATTCAGGCAAGATTGGTAATTTCTTTTACTTCGGGTCACTGTTTGGAACGGTCTTGACCGATGTCTACTTTTATCTGGTTGACCTGATTCCCTATTGGCGACAGTTGATGCAGGTAGAAGTTGATGCTGTACAACCAATTTTTCAGAGTGCGATCGCTCAAATTCAGACGCCGTGGGGTGTTGGCTGGGCGCTTACGCTTGCACTGCTCCTCCTTATGGTCAGTCTTGTGCCGCTCTTTTCAAGACAGCTTCATTGGTGGGCATTTAGTGGCGCAGTGTTGAGTACAATTTTGGTAGATAGTTTGTTTTGGTTAGCGGCGATCGCTGCCTGAATAAAGCGCTATAAATTATTTGCTGCGTCGCATTCTCTCAACCAGACTTCTTAGAAAAGCTTGGCTCAAAACTTTTTTGAACGAATTTTCGTGGGAAGACTACACTGGCATAGTGAGATATGTCAGGATGCATCATAGGAAAGGATTATTTTTCTCAGCCTGTGGTGACTTTACAACCCACTCCCCATCTCGTTCTTCGCACTGACTCTGGTAGTCGGCGGTTGCCGCTTGCGGGTAGTAACTGCTGGACGATCGGGCGCAGCGAAGACAATAATTTTGTTCTGCCCGATCGCTGGATCTCTCGTAACCATGCCATGTTGCAATGTATGGAGACGGGGGAGTTTTATTTAATCGATTTAGGTAGCCGCAACGGTTCATTTGTGAATGGTCGTCGGGTAAGCATTCCGGTCACGCTGCACAATGGCGATCGGTTAACATTTGGTCAAACCGACCTCGACTTTTACTGCCCAACGCTCAATCCACCGGCTGATTCCTCGGCTGGTTCGGATTCCAAAGAGTTTACAGCGACGGCAACCCTGCACGTCCGGCGTTTAATTTCAGTGCTAGTGGTCGATATTCGTGACTTTACCGTACTCACGCGCCAGTTGGATGAAAAGGTGCTGTCGGAAGTCATTGGTACCTGGTTTCGCCATGCGGGTGACATTATTCGCGAGTACGGAAGCTGGGTGGATAAATACATTGGCGATGCTGTGATGGCGATTTGGATTCATGGCCCGCAAGGAGTTAATAACGATGAGATGCTGCGCATTTTCCGTGCCCTGAATGCTTTACACACGATGACCAGCGATTTGTATAACCTGTATCCACTGCCGTTCCCGCTGCGGATTGGGGCTGGCATCAACACCGGCTACGCGATGGTCGGTAACACTGGCAGCGGCGATCGACCGGATTACACCGCTTTGGGTGATACCGTCAATGCTGCATTTCGCCTAGAAACGTCTACTAAGCAAATTGGGTTGGATATTGCTGTTGGCGAAACGACGTATCAACATCTCGTGAATATGGAGATTACGTCGATCGACTTATTCAGAAACTATACGGTTCATCTCAAGGGCTATGACATGCCGACGGTGGCTCACGCCTGCTCCTTCCCAGATTTGGAAACGTTCTTGCAGATGAAGAGTAGAGAGTAGTTTATCTGCAAGAACGTCAACGTCTGGTCATATTTAGAGGCAGCATCACAATTGAGGCCTCTTTGTCTTAAGAACCGTCGCCCAAACACCTTAAACCCAGGCGCTCAGGCGTAAAGATTTGTATCTGGAATCTCTCTGTAGACAAGCCATAGTGAATGATGATGACCAGAAAATGATAGGCTCTGAAGAAATGCTGTGTATGGTTTTCCATGCAACAGGAAGGGAGGAATAGATTCATGAAACGGTTGGTTCGTGTGTTGATAGTTCTTTGCATGATGGTTGGCTGTATGAGCTGGCTAGGAATGCCGCAGAAGGCTACGGCAGCCAGTTTGGGTGGTTTTGGATACTCGCTGTCCCGTCCGATCATGCCAACGCTGCTGGCTGCTGAAGCGATTCGTGACGCGGTAGGCGAAAAGCTCAGCTCGGAATACGGTAAGAAGCTAGATCTGAACAACACCAACGTGCGGGCATTCAGGCAGTATCCAGGGCTATATCCCACTCTGGCAGGGCTGATTGTTAAAAATGCGCCCTATGAAAGCGTTGATGATGTTTTGAATATTGCCGGATTGACGGCAGCTCAGAAAGACGTGCTAGAGTCCAACCTGGATCATTTCACGGCTACAGATGTTGAAGAAGCATTGGTGGAAGGAGCTGATCGGATTAACAACGGAATTTACCGCTAATCTGTCTGTTCTGACGACGTTCACCCTATGCTGGTGACGAAATTGCTCAATGACTGGTTTACAGTCGGCGAGCAATTTCTGTCTTTACCCTCTACTTCAGGCGTTAGCCCTTATAAGACTTACGCAGACCTCGAAGGTCTGAACCAGGAGTCAAGCACATCACTACCGTTGTCGCTTAAACCTCCGAGGTTTTGGTCAAAATACATAGGCCCTATTCATCTAGACTTAAGAGCCAAAAATTAGTGGCAGCTTTGCAATCGTCCGTTTTGCGATCGCCTCCCGTTTCAGAGATACCCTCTCAGTTTGATGTTCTCATTGTGGGGGCGGGGGCGGCTGGGCTTTACACAGCGCTCTGTCTACCCAGCAACTATCGCATTGGGTTGCTGACGAAAGACACTCTTTCGCTCTCTGCCAGCGATTGGGCGCAAGGTGGTATTGCAGCGGTGATAGACCCGGCTGACTCGTCATCACTGCACCTAGCCGATACGTTGCAGGCGGGTGCAGGCTTGTGTGACTATGATGCAGTCAAGTTTCTTGTAGAACAGGCACCGCAGTGTATTCAAACACTGGTTGAGATGGGGGTAGCCTTCGATCGACACAATGGCGAGTTAGCGTTAACGTTAGAAGCGGCTCATTCCCGACGACGAGTGTTACATGCTGCTGATACCACAGGGCGTGAAGTGGTTAGTACGCTGACAGCACATGTATTGCGCCGTCAGAATATCCATGTGCTTGCTCAGGCGTTGACACTGAATGTTTGGCTTGATGAAGCCAAACAGCGCTGTCAGGGTATTTGCGTCCTCTATCAAGGCCACGTCATCTGGCTAAGAGCGGCGGCGATCATTTTAGCTACGGGCGGGGGGGGGCAGGTCTTCGCCCAAACGACTAATCCTGCCCTGAGCACGGGCGATGGGGTTGCGATCGCCCATCGCGCAGGAGCCGTTTTGCGCGACCTGGAGTTTGTGCAGTTTCACCCAACTGCCTTGACCCAACCTGGAGCACCCCGGTTTTTGATCAGTGAAGCCGTGCGGGGGGAAGGCGCTCATTTAGTAGATGACCAGGGTCGGCGCTTTGCCTTTGATTACCATCCTGCTGGAGAATTGGCTCCCAGAGATGTGGTAAGCCGTGCCATCTTTAGTTACTTACAAACGACGCATGCTGATCCGGCGACGGCTCACGTCTGGTTAGATCTACGAGCGATCGCACCCGCAACGATACAACACCGCTTCCCCAACATCATTCAGGTATGCCAACGGTGGGGTATTGATGTGCTGCGAGAGCCAATTCCCGTTGCGCCTGCGGCCCACTACTGGATGGGTGGGGTGGCGACAGACTTGTCCAACCAGACATCTATTTCGGGCCTATATGCAGTTGGGGAAACGGCCAGTACAGGTGTGCATGGGGCCAATCGACTGGCGAGCAATTCACTGTTGGAATGTCTGGTCTTTGGGGCGCAGTTTGCAACGTTAGACTTGGGAGAGGCAGGAGGCAGGAGGCAGGAGACAGAAGGGCAAGCAACCATAACAGACGATCTTGCTACTGCTCACGTCGCGCTGTCTCAAGCTGACTTTGAAGAGCTTAGTACCTTACGCCAGCAACTACCTCGCTTAGTATGGCAAAGTGCAGGCATCTGTCGAGATGGCACTGTCATGTCGGCGGCGATCGCGCAAATTCAACTCTGGCAAGAGAAATTTAATCAGCTTGCCATTAGTCGATCGCTGCAACATCTCAAACCGGAGCAAACTGTAGAAGTGAATGCGATCGAAGTTGACGAGCGACTCAGGGTTTGGGCAGAAACTCGTAATTTGCTTGATGTAGGGTGGCTAATCCTGAAGAGCGCCCAGTTTCGGACTGAGAGTCGAGGCGGACACTATCGAGTTGATTACCCTGAAACACATCCTGTCTGGGAGGCGCATACCCTTTGCCAGGATAAGCTCAGTGCTCAAAATGATACTCATTGGAGCAAAGCCCCTGTAATGCGTCAGCAAGCATAGGAGCGTTATCCTTCAGTCATCTTTAATTGCGACCCTTTACTCAACGCTTTCACATCGCATTTGAAAAAAGAAGCACCACTTAGAAGGATGTAGCAACCATTGCAGCTTATGGTCGGCTTTCAGTTTTGCTTGGAAAGGGGGCTGGCTTGAGTTGAAGGTTGCGTCGTTGATTATCGCGCACGATCTCAACCACCAGCATTTTATTGATCGCGCTTGCTTCGACCCTTTCTTGCACATCTGAAGCCGTTTTGACAGGCTTTCCATCAACCTTTTGGATAATATCGCCCTGCTGAATACCAGACTGAGCGGCTGGAGAGTTGTCAAAAACCCGCACAATCAGTACGCCCTGATCCTGATTAACCTTCAGCTTCGCATCCTCGTCTTGGTTGATTTCTTTACGTAAGGCTGGAGTCAGATCCACCATTTGAATGCCCAGGTAGGGATGCTCCACTTTGCCTCTAGCAAAGAGCTGGCTGGCGACCCGTTGTGCCGTTTCGATCGGAATCGCAAAGCCAAGCCCCTGAGCATCGGCACGGATGGCGGTATTGACCCCAATCACTTCACCCTGATCGTTCAGCAATGGCCCGCCTGAATTGCCAGGATTGATCGCTGCATCGGTTTGGATAAAGCTAACTCGCTTATCGGGAACACCTACCTGAGAACTCGATCGCCCTGTCGCGCTGATAATACCTGCGGTAACGGTGTTATCAAGCCCTAACGGATTGCCGATCGCGATCGCCCACTCGCCGGGAGTTAAGTTATCAGAACGTCCAACCCGTACCGTTGGTAGCCCTGTGGCGTTAATCTTAACGGCTGCGACATCCGTGACAGTATCAGAGCCGATCACACGACCTTCAAACGTGCGACCATCTCTCAGCGTTACCTCTACTGTATCTGCGCCAGCCACCACATGCGCATTGGTCAGCAACCGACCATCACCACTCAAAATAAAACCAGAGCCTGTACCACGCTCAACGCGCTCTTTGGGTACAGGCATCTCGTTACCAAAGAAGCGCCGAAAAAGCGGATTCTGAAGCGCGTCTGGGAGGCTGTTCACCACTTTACGGGCGGCATCAATACGCACAACTGCCGGGCCAATCCGCTCCACTGCCGTGGCAATAAAGTTAGCGCCACCAGATCGCACCAGATCATTGGGTGCTAAAGCAGCGGTTTGATTCGCCGACTGGCTGGGCACTGGTTTCAGTACAGTTGGCATATCGGCAGAGTTGGATTTGATCCGCTCATGAGGCAAAAAATAGTAGCTGCCGATAATCCCGGTGCCACTGCCGATCGCCAGCAACGAAGCATAGGTCGCCAACTGCTTCAAAGAGAGATTCATAGCGCTATTAGCCAACAACAGCCGTGTTAGCCCAAACAACATGGGCTTATTGTAACTGCTTGCCTCTATTCCAACCGTTACGTCTACCCCGGTTCCATCATCCGGATTGAGACCGCTTTGAAAAGAAGGGCTTAAAAGGGAACGCGGTAGAGTAGAAGAACAGCATGGTCACACTGCACATTCACGGCGAAAGTCTGGGAAAATCTGGCGCTATGAGACAAGTTCACTGGATGCAGGTTCACTGGTTATTGATCCCGTTGGGTTGCCTGAGCTTTACGCAAGCAGCTTTGAGTGCTGAGCGATCGCAGGTCATTGCACAAGCAACCCCGGTACCCGCGCTAAGTCAATTAACCTGTGCGTCTTCTGCTCTTTCGCGGTTGGTACAGCACAAAGTTGCCTCCGGTGAAACGCTGGAAAGTATTGCACAACGCTACGATTTGATTCCCTCCACCTTGATGGGCTTCAACCCAGTTTTACGGAGCGGCAAAGCACCTGTTGGCGCTGAAATTTTGATCCCTCCCTATAACGGTATTCGGGTAGAGGTCAAGCCAAACCAGACGTGGCGGGATGTGGCCAAAATATACAACATTCGCCCCGATGTTTTATTTGAAGTCAACGGCTGTCAGACAGCGCCCAAAGTTGTCTTTGTCCCCGGTGTGAATTGGTCTCCTGTGGCAGCAACCACCCCAACGGCTAAACCTGGTGTCACTCAGCCAGTGCGTCTTCTGAGTGCTTATCCACTTACCTCCAAACCAGCGCGATCGGCCCTACTGCTGGGTTACGGCTGGGGCATTCAGCCCTTAACGGGTAAGGTTGGCTTCCACAGCGGCATTGATCTGGCGGCCACCGTTGGTTCGCCCGTGCTAGCTGTTGCCAATGGCACAGTTGCCTTTGCTGGCAAACAAGGTGCTTACGGCAATCTGATTGTCATCAACCATGCTGAAGGGCTACAAACACGGTACGCTCAACTGGCGACCATAAAGGTCAAAGCAGGGCAAGTCGTTAAACGTGGACAAGCGATCGCCACAGTTGGCACGACTGGAACCCCCAGTTCTAAAGAACCACATCTGCACTTTGAAGTGCGATCGCGCTCTGGACTGGGCTGGGTTGCCAATAATCCCGAATCCTACGTCTTGAAGGATCTCATGCGGCCTACCCAAGCGAAAAAATAAGCAGCGTGTTAAGACACTCGTTCTACATAGCACTCATTACCCACAGGCATCTAGCCACTTACTTGGAGTTGTGACAAAGGAGTTTATTCAACGAGGTAACGGGGATCGCAGGCAGTCCAACTTGCTCAACGCTTGGCAAACTTGCCGTCAAGCGCGAGAATAAGAGTAGTTCTGCTCTATCTCAATTTGCTGTGAATAACGTTCGTACCGTCTCAGATACTAAAAGAGCCTTCTACACGATCCATACTCGCCCCATTAATTCGATCTACCGCCGGGTAGTAGAGGAGCTAATGGTCGAGATGCATTTGCTGACGGTCAACGTAGACTTCCACTACGACCCTTTCTACGCGCTGGGCGTTTTTACCTCGTTCCATCGCTTCATGCAGGCTTATCGTCCTGAACAAGATATTGCCTCTATTTTTGATGGTCTTTGTAAAGCGTTGCAGGATGATCCCCAGCGGTACAGGCACGATTCAGAACGGTTGCAGACTCTGGCAAACCGCTCATCTGTCGAAGATATCATGAGTTGGCTGGAGCAAACGTCTTCCATTGCAGACTTTAATGATTTGCAGCAAGCTGCCGCTGCGATCGCGCACAATGCGAACTTTAAGTACAGTCGTCTGTTTGCGATCGGGTTATTTACTCTGTTAGAAGCAACGGATGCAACGCTAGTCAAAGATGAAGCAAAGCTGCTTGAGGCGCTCAAGAGAATCTGTAGCGCTTTGAACTTATCACTAGACAAGGTGCAAAAAGACCTGGAGCTCTACCGCAGCAATCTTGAGAAAATGGCTCAGGCGCAAATTGTTATGGAAGACGTGCTAAAAGCAGAGCGCAAGAAGCGCGAAGACCGTGAGCGGGCAAAAGCAACCGCAAGCTCAGGCACGCCTGCTGATTTAACCGAGCCGAAAGAAGAAGCAACTCCAGGTTCCTGATCCGTTGTGCCGTTCCATGCACCGATCGCTGTGCATGGCCTTATTCTGAACCGCTAAAGTTCTCTTTGCAGCGAAGCGATGTGGTCAATCCAGTTTAGAATACTCTGTGTTGGCATGTTCGCAGTAGCTACAGTGGTTTTCACGTTCTACCGCTTCGACTTGTAACCGCCATTTCAAAACCGTACCACAAAGGAATCGATTACCAATGGGTGAAATTCTCAATGCAGCTTTATTGCCTCCTGTCCTAATTTTGATTGGACTTAGCGTGGGCTTCCTTCTGCTCAAGTTACAGGGCGGCGAAGAGTAAAGATTGTGCGGCAAAAGCGCACCTTTTGCCGAAGCTTTTACATCTGTAAATTTGTCGGCTCAGCTCGTCGGTAAGTTAGCAAACGTCTGCTCTACAACCAGGTGAGCCTTACGATCGAGCTGATCCCAATCGACTTCTCCAGCTTCATCAAAGAGAGTCGTGTCGATTTTCACTCCCCGACTACCGCCGATCGACTCAGGAGCGTGAGATGTTCCGCTTGCAGGGTCATAGTCCTGAAAACAGATTTTATAACAAAGGTTCCAGAGATCGACAGTGACGGTCTGCTCGTGCTGCTGGAGGTGCAACAGGTAGCCTGGATGCGGTGAAGGGAGTTGCGCTAAAGCAGCCTCGATCGCGATCGATTCTTCAGCTGACGCTGACTTAAGCTCCGTTTGTAGCTGACTTACTCTGGCCTTATCGACTGCACTAACACCTTCAGACCAGATTGGCACGTCTTCATACATCCCTTTCCACGAAGATTGGTCAAGCTGCTTGCGAAGATTATCAACCAACCGGATGAAGGCAGGCTGCATGAGTTGTTCTGCTTGCTGCCAGGCTGTTAAATCCTGGAACTTGGGCGTTGCCATAGAAAAAGTGTATTGCTCGCAACATATCATCGTACCTGAGTAAGGCGACCGCTCGGATTTTCGTAACAAAATCGAAATAATTGGCACATGTCTTAGCAAAAGCTGTGCAAAGGCAAGATCAGCAAAAAGCCTGCTCAATAGTAACTTGGCCTTTTTCGGGTGCGATCTTCGTTGCTTGAGCAGATACATTCATTCAAAAACCGTCACAATATCGAGGACAAAGTTTATTTAACTTAATAAATTGGGGTAGTATAAGCCAGTAGGTACAAATTCTTAATTAGCTGATTGTTTAACACGTCTACTTAGTCTGTGAAGGAGACATCCAGTGATTGCCGTACCAGGTTAAGCTTTTTGACCTTGAACCTCACGATTCATAAGCGGTAGTTACTGCTCAGTTATCAATTGCAAGCGCGTCTGGAGCTATCCAGTCCTCCACTTGGATAAGTGGGCTTCTCTGCGGATTAGGTTTGGGTTGCTTCTTGCTCATCATCCAGCAACCCCAAGGCTCTTTATTCCCGCAACCTCAAGTAAGTTTTCAAGATGGATACCCAATTCCCTTGGCTCACAACGATTACCTTGCTGCCCCTTGCGGCTTCTCTGCTCATTCCGGTGCTGCCGGATAAGCAGGGCAAAACGATTCGATGGTATGCCCTTTCGGTTGCTCTGCTAGACTTCGCGCTGATTGTCTACGCATTCTGGCAAAGCTACGACTTCCAGAATCCTGACTTGCAAATGGTTGAGACGATCGCATGGGTGCCTCAACTGGGTCTGAACTGGTCGTTGTCTGTTGATGGCATTTCAATGCCGTTGGTAGTCCTGTCTGCTTTGGTGACAACGCTGGCGATTTTGGCCTCCTGGAAAGTGACGGAGAAACCCCGTCTGTTTTACTTTTTGATGCTGGCGATGTTCAGTGCTCAAATTGGAGTTTTCTGCGCTCAAGACATCCTGTTGTTCTTCCTGATGTGGGAGTTGGAGCTAGTTCCGGTCTATATTCTGATCTCCATTTGGGGTGGCTCAAAGCGTCTTTATGCCGCGACAAAGTTCATCATTTATACCGCGATCGGGTCCATCTTCATCCTGGTGGCGGCTCTAGCGATGGCGTTCTACGGCGGCAATGTCACGTTCGACATGCGCGAACTTGGGTTGAAGGACTACCCGCTTACGTTTGAACTGTTGGTCTATGCGGCCTTGTTTGTCGCTTACGGGGTCAAACTGCCCATCTTCCCTCTGCACACCTGGTTGCCAGATGCTCACAGTGAAGCGTCCGCACCCGTCTCAATGATTCTGGCAGGCGTTTTGCTCAAGATGGGCGGGTATGCCCTCATTCGGATGAACATGGAAATGCTGCCGGATGCTCACTTCTATTTCGCTCCAGTGCTGGCCGTGCTGGGTGTTGTCAACATTGTTTACGGCGCGATCGTCTCCTTCGCACAGCGCAATCTGAAGCGTCGGATGGCTTACTCCTCGATTTCCCACATGGGGTTTGTCCTACTCGGTATCGCGTCCTATACGGAGATTGGTCTGAGCGGTGCGGTGCTTCAAATGGTTTCTCACGGGCTAATTGCGGCTGCCCTGTTCTACTTGTCTGGGATTGCCTACGATCGCACCCATACGCTGATGCTAGATAAGATGGGCGGCTTGGCAAAAGCGATGCCAACGGTTTTTGCACTCTTTACGGTTGGCTCAATGGCTTCGTTGGCGCTTCCCGGTATGAGTGGCTTTGTGAGTGAGCTTGGGGTTTTCCTTGGCTTTGCGACCAGCGATTCCTACACATCCACCTTTAAGGTCGTCGTGGTCTTACTCTCAGCCGTCGGTTTGATTCTTACCCCGGTCTACCTGCTTTCGATGCTGCGTGAGATGTTCTACGGCGAAGAAAGCGCCGAGTTCAAAGGGACGGTTTTGCTGGATGCCAAGCCTCGTGAAGTCTTCATTACTGCTTGCCTCCTGCTGCCTGTGATTGGGATTGGGCTGTACCCGAAACTCATGACTCAGGCATACGACGTGAAAACGGTAGAGATTGCCAGTCACGTGCGATCGGCAGCTTCTACAGTGGCGCATCAGCCTCTCGAACTGTTTTCTCAAATCTCAGAAGCTCCAGCGTTCACGCACTCTGCAACGCCTGATTTATTGGGCATCGTCAAATAAGTTGATTGATAACAACTGAATCGATTGTAAAAGGCCTGTGTGATCCATTCACATGGGCTTTTTGGTTAAGGAGGCTTGAGTCGCGGTAATCTGAAAGCGAGACCCTGCACCCATGAGTTGGATTGTTATGACTGAGAGTTTACGTGCTATTCAGAAACACCTTGGTGCTGAGTTTGAGGAACCTGTCAGCGTGCCTGTCAGCTTTGGTAATGATGTAGTGGCATTGCAAGCCGCACGATCGGGTGTGGCAGTTTGCGATCGCACCCATTGGGGTCGCATTCAGCTCACTGGGGCCGATCGTCTCAACTTTTTGCATAACCAAAGCACAAACGACTTCAAGCGGCTGAAACCGGGCCAAGGTTGCGATACCGTTTTTGTGACCTCCACAGCTCGTACCATTGACTTGGCAACCGCTTACATCCTGGAGGATGCTGTTCTCGTCCTGGTTTCGCCTAATCGCCACGAACAACTGCTCAAATGGTTAGATCGCTACATCTTTTTTGGTGATCAAGTCACGTTAACTAATGTAACTGAGCAAACTGCCAGTTTTAGCTTGATCGGTTCCAAAAGCAGTAGCCTGCTTAAGCAATTAGGCATTGAAATTCCAGCTAACACCTCCTACGGTAGCCACTGGCTCACTACGCTAGCAGGACAACCTGTACGCATTGGTGTCGGTAGTGGTTTAGCGCTAGAAGGCTATACGTTGACGACAGATAATGTAGCTGCTGCTCCGTTGTGGACGGTGCTTGTGGAAACGGGTGCTACGCCGCTCGGCGATCGCGTTTGGGAGCGTCTCCGCATCGAACAAGGTCGGCCTGCACCGGATCATGAACTGACGGAGGACTACAATCCCTTAGAAGCGGGGCTATGGCAAACTATCTCGTTTGACAAGGGTTGCTATATTGGGCAGGAGACGATCGCCCGCCTTGATACCTATAAAGGCGTGAAGCAGCAGCTTTGGGGTATCCGTCTCAAGCACAGCGTTGCGCCAGGAACCCCAATTACGTTGCAAGAAGAAAAAGTTGGTATGCTGACTAGCTCGACGGAAACAGCACAGGGAGCGTTTGGGTTAGCATATATTCGCACCAAAGCAGGCGGTGCTGGTTTACAGGTGCAGGTTGGTGAGACCGGAGGAGAGGTGGTAGATGTGCCTTTTGTCACGCGCGATCGTGTAAGTAAGCAGCCCTAAATTGTCAGTATAATCCTACGATTGCTGTCCAAGCTCGGCATGGAAATGAGGTGAAAGCATGGCCCTAATGGGGCGAACACCCCGCAGATGGCGTTCCACCACGTCGGGCACTTCTTCTGGACGCACTCGACAATACCAGATGTTATCCGGCAAGATGCGTACCATTGGGCCATTGCCGCACTGACCCATGCAGCCCGTTTTAGTTACGATATAGCCAGGAACTGGATGTGCTTGAAAGGCAGCTAAAACCGCGATCGCGCCCTGCTTGAGACAGGTACGATTCTGGCAAACTAGAACATGCTGATGTGTAACAGGCTCAGCAGGCGTAGAAGATTGCAGCGATCGTGTATCAGGGGATAGCGGTGAATTCATGTGCGATCGCATTTAAATCGGAAATTGGAAGTAACGTACTCTACAAACACTCTACAAAGAATTAGTAGAAAATGGTAGAGATGGAAGCTTTATTTGTGGGATTGTTGATCAATAATCCTGATGCTTTTCTAAGCTAACCGTAGATGATGAAAGGGTGCTCAGCTCAGTCTTTTTTAGCATTCAGATCAGTTAAAGCCTCGGTAGCTAAGTTTTTCACAGTATGAATACTGAAAGCAAGAGCATTATTCTCGCTGAGTCGTCCAGAATCATTGGGCAGATTGGTAATAACATTGTGCTTGACCTGTATGCACGAGTGCGCGAAGTTGAAGCACTCACTCGTACATTAGGTGCCACGATCGAGCATTTACCCAAGAGCGAATCTTTGTTCAAAGCCATTGTTCCCACCTTGCTCAATTTTCAGGGCGATCTGAGTATTGCAGGCGGTGGTGTCTGGCATGAACCTTATCTTTTTTCTCCCGATCAAGCGCGTCGAAGCTTCTTTTTTGGACGCAATGTTGAGGGCAAACTGGAATATTTTGACGACTATAACAAACCTGGTTCAGGTTATCACTACGAAGCATGGTACGCCGTAGGGCGCTATGCGAAAACTGGGCAATGTGTTTGGAGTGCGTCGTATCTCGATCCATACTCCCATCAACCGATGATTACCTGCACTACGCCTATGTTTGAAAGGGGCATTTTCTCTGGTGTGGTGACGGTTGATTTAAAGCTAGAGGGAGTACAGGCATTTATAGAAGCCTGGCGTGAAAAGACGGGTGGATACATTTTTGTTCTAGACCGAAATAATCGCTTTGTCACCTTTCCCAACCCACTTCTAGTCAAAATAAAGCCCGATGAGAGCGAGGGGCATACTGCGGCAGAGTTCATGCTGGCAGGTGAGTTTGCAGGAAAGCAGCCTTTGTTTGCGCCCCTGGCGATCGCGGTTGAGTCCATGAATCAGGCAATTTTGCAAGAGGCACAACGCCGCTCAGATGACCAGTTGGATGTTGCAAAGAGGCTACATACTGACAGCTATCAAATTGATGTGTCAGAAGCAGATTTGATCGCATCAATCTTGACTGATCCGCTAAACGTCAATGATGATTCTGGTGAAGGTAATTCCACCACGCATCTTTATCAGCAATTTGAAATTGAATGTGATTTCTTGCTTAAAGAACCTGCTACTGCTTTCTTGTTTCATGTGCCACGATCGTATTGGAAGGTGGTGATTGTTAAACCTTTTTCAGAAGCAGCAATGGCAACCTATAGCATTATTCAAGCAGAGAAAATGTCGAGTTTAGGACAACTGGTTGCTGGTGTTGCTCATGAAGTTAATAATCCGATTAATTTTATTTATGGCAATCTCACCTATACCAACACATATACTCAAGACCTGCTGGCGATCGTCAAGCTCTACCAGCAGTATTATCCTGACCCACCACCTGCAATTCAGCACTTACTAGAAGATAGTGATCTAAGTTTTGTTGAAGCCGATCTACCGAAGCTTTTGGCCTCAATGCAAGTAGGAGCCGATCGGATTCGGCAGTTAGTACTGTCCCTACGCAACTTTGCCCATATAGACGAAGCGGCTATCAAAACGGTTGATGTCCATGAAGGGCTGGAAAGTACGTTGATGCTGCTGGATAGCCGCTTAAAGCGCTGCCCCAACGAGATTAATATCCAAATTTGTAAAAACTATGCTGTTCTGCCACCCGTTGAGTGTTATCCGGGGCCTCTCAATCAGGTTTTTATGAATATTCTGGTTAACGCGATCGATGCACTGGAAGAGTCGATGAGCAGTAACCTGCGACTGAGCATCAGTGGCATCCAGTCCCATGAAGGGAAACAGGCTGTTAATGTTAAACAACCCACCATTACGATTCAAACAGAGCAGCGGGGTCAAAGCGTTGCAATTCGGATTGCTGACAATGGATCAGGCATTCCAGAAGGAGTACAGCAGAGGCTATTTGACCCTTTCTTTACCACAAAACCTGTTGGCAAAGGTACCGGGCTAGGGCTAGCGATTTCCTACCAAATTGTGACAGAAAAGCATCATGGGCAACTAAAGTGCCAATCAACACCCGGTCAAGGCAGTGAGTTTTACATCGAAATTCCCATTCAACTCGAACTGTAGCCAACGTGAGCCTCGAACTATAGCAAAAGTGAGTGGTACCCTCCTTCATCCATGCCCCCTTATGTCGCCTAACCGTTAGCTTTAGAGTGCAAGGCTTGACGTAACAAAAATCGACTTTTCTAAAGTTACTGGAATGCAACCTATGGGCCAGAATAGGGGATGGTAAAGCTTAGCTGGCGCAATGCTACTGTCGCGCCGAGGAGATCAGGAGCATGCGAGATAACACCAACCTCTTTTGGTTTGGTTTTTTGATTGAGTTCGTCTTCATTTTGGCAATCGTCAAGCTGGTAGACTTAGGCTCCAACAGCAACGATAAACTTGATGCCGAACGCAACCGTATGAGGCGGGAGTACGAACGCCTGAAGCAGGCATTAGAGCAAAAAGCCGAATTAACGCAAGAGAATCTCCGTTTGCAGGTCTTGCAGCGACGGGATGAACAACTCACTCAGATGCTTCCCGATCGCCAATCCCCCCTACAGCCATCAGAACTGTTAACGGATGAGCATAAACAACTCCAGCAAGCGCTACAGCAAGAAACCGATCGACTCACACAGAAATGCTTGCAGCTTGAGCAGGCGTTGCAGCAGCAAGAGGCAACGCTAACTGCAACCTTCCGCCATACACTCTTTAAGCAACTCCAAACGCTCTTTACCCACCATCCCACCATTAGCAAAATCATTGAAGCAAAACCAGACTTGCCTGCCAAAAGTCTAACGCCCATGTTTGTGCCCCTGGAGAATTTGATTCAGAGTTGGGGGTATCACCAGATTGGTACAGCATGGGAACAAGTGGCTTATGATCCAACCCTTCATCAACCGGATGTGCCTGATCTCGCGCCGGGTGAATTAGTCTATGTTCGCTTTGTGGGCTATCGGGATGGGAATACAATTCTTTGCCCTGCTAAAGTCAGTCGCACACTGACAAAAGCGATCGGTGCCTAGTGGATCGATCGCTCCACCACAAGGTCGCCAAATCAGTCTTACTGATGCGCCCATTCACTACGTCTTGCACCAGTGAATAGGCTTGCTCGTTGGTTAGCGTCAGCGTAGAGCCATTAATACGTAAGAAAGTATCCATCACAGCAAAGGTCGTGCGCTTGTTGCCATCCAGAAACGGATGATTTTTCGCCAAATGGTAAAGGGCGGCTGCTTGCTCGTAAAGCGTGGCGTGCAGAAATTCACCACCAAGCGTGGCTTGTGGTTGCGCTAAAGCTGATTCCAGAAGCCCTTCATCTCTAATACCAGCGGTGCCACCAAATCTTTTAAGTTGTCTGGTGTGGATGTTTAGTGTTTCAGCGATCGAAAGAAATCTAGGAGTTAGCAAGACGACGGTACACCTCTTCTCGTTCTCGCTCTGAATCCAAATACGCTTGCCACACTTCAGGACGAACAGCAGGTGGAGTGTCCGTTGCTTCGAGGGAATGGATAAACGTCAGCACATCTGTGAGCTTTGGTTCGGGTAACTGATCAAGGGCTTGAATGATCTGTTCTTTGGTTGTCATCGTTTTGTTTCACCATGCTACGTCTAGTTTACTCTGGGGTTAATTTAGGCCGCGCCAGGAAACAGGTTTTTAGGAGCGTAGGGGAACTGGTAACCAATAAAATCCCAGGCTGAAGGGGGTGAATGAGTGGAGGGGTGGATGAGTGGAGAGGTGAATGAGCGGTGGGATGTTATTCCCCAGCGAGTCCCTAGAGGGTTTGAAGTTGCCTTAGAGAGCGGTTTCTAACGGCACATCTAGCAGTGGAAACTGAGACCAATTCGCCGCATCAAAATGCCACCATTCTGTTATCAATGGCGTGAACCCATGCTTCGCCATTGCGTCTTGTAAGCGCTGACGATTCTGTTTTGCTAATGAACTTGCACCGTCATAGTCTGTAGCGGCTTGCTCGGTAAAGTCATCGAAGGCGGTGGGCATTAGGAGTTCGTTGCCCTGCCGATCGACCAGCGTGACATCGACCGCAGACCCGCGATTATGCCGTGATCCGGTAGCGGGGTTAGCAACGAAGCGATCGTTCGGTACCAGCTTCCACATTTGTTTCTGCACCGAGAGTGGACGGTAGCAGTCATAGACTTTGAGACCCAACCCATCCGCTTCCAGATCTGACTGCACCTGCGAGAGTTGCTCTGCAACGATCGCTCTCAGCAGGCAGCGAGGCTGTTTGTAAAGTGGTCGGTGCATAAAGTTGTTAGCGGTCGCATAGCGCATATCCAGGCGAATGCCGGTATTGAGCATGTGAAGCTCAACGAGCTGTGCCTGCTTGGACATCTTCTTGGGCTGCACGGTGAGAACAGTCGTTGGTTGAGGCATTGCTACATTTGGGCTAGAGATGGCGCTTGAGTCAGCAGCACTGGGTGAGTAGCTCTGACAGGCGAACGAGAAGGATAGAAGTGCGATCGCGGCGAGTTTCAGCCAATAGTAGAGTTTGTTTAGGGGTTTCACTTATTGAGTTCTCATGTGTAAGCAGTAACACTCAGTATTCCCGTAACGTCCAGTTCTCTGACAAAAGAATCGCAGCCCCTTTAGAATAGAGATCTTAAGCATAGAGATCTTAAAAAGAGAAAGCTTGCCCTTCTAGCTAGAAGAGAAGTCCTGACGAATCAACTCGTTCCACGATCGCAGCCGAGGCTACCCATGATTGCAACTCCGCTTCTTCGCTCTAGAGAACTGCCGACATTAGACTATACGTCTACGCGCGATCGCTTCGACGCGACCTGGGAATCTCCCCTATCAACGTTGTTAGGGTTAGGGCGGGCAGCAGGCGCAGATTTCGTTGAATTCTTTTTAGAGCGGGTCAACTATATTAGCTGCCTTGCTGAAGACGATGCCATTACCAGCATTTCGCCACGACTTTCCACGGGTGCAGGTATCCGCGTCTTTCGCGGTCAAACCGATTGTTATGTCAGCACCAATGATCTAACCTTTTCTGGCCTAAAAGCCGCCCTTGAAAAAGGGCTTTCCATTTTGGGCTTGCAGTTGCCCTCACCGGGAGCCTACATCCCCGAAATCAACCTGGAACCGCTACGGGACTATGCTGTTTTGCGGGGCAAAGAGTCCTGGCTCTCAGAAGCTAGCTCTATGCGCGAGATGGGCGAAGTCTTGTTGGATGCCAATGCTCGCTTGCAGCAAAAAGCTACGCATGTGCAATCGCGCCGTGCGGTCTACTTCCGTGATTGGCAGGAAGTGCTGGTGGCTTCCAGTGACGGCACGTTTGCCAGAGATATCCGCCTGACGCAATCCGTTGGTTACAACTTGCTCTGCGCTGATGGCACCAACCGCGCCTCTATTGGCGAACGGGCAGGCAATACCAGCGATCCAAACTTCCTCCGCACCTGGGATTACGCGTCTACCGCTGAAAGCGTCGCTGAATCTGCTGGCAGAATGCTTTACGCGGATTATGTGGAATCGGGCACGTACCCGATCGTCATGGCAAATAAATTCGGCGGCGTGATTTTCCACGAGGCTTGCGGTCATCTGCTGGAAACCACACAAATCGAGAAGCGCACGACTCCCTTTATAGACAAAAAGGGCGAAAAGATCGCCCACGAAAACCTGACAGCCTGGGATGAAGGGCTTTCTGCTGATGCCTTTGGCACGATCGACATGGACGATGAAGGGATGCCTGCCCAACGCACGCTTTTAATTGAAAAAGGGGTGTTGAAGAACTTTATTGCCGATCGGGCAGGCTCCATTCGCACGGGACATCCCCGCACTGGCAGCGGACGTCGTCAGAACTACACTTTTGCGGCGGCATCCCGCATGCGGAACACCTATATCGCTCCCGGTAATTTCACCAATGAAGACCTCTTTGCATCCATTGAAAAAGGTATCTACTGCAAAAAAATGGGCGGCGGCAGCGTGGGTGCTACGGGTCAATTCAACTTCTCGGTAGATGAAGCTTACCTGATCGAAAACGGCAAAATCACCAAACCTCTTAAAGGCGCAACGCTGATTGGTGAAGCCAAGGAAATCATGAACAAAATTTCCATGTGTTCCAATGATCTTGATCTGGCAGCAGGCTTCTGTGGCTCCGTGAGCGGTAGTGTCTACGTCACTGTTGGGCAACCCCACATCAAAGTCGATTCCATCACAGTTGGTGGACGGTAGGGAAAGCTTTGGCACTAACCCATGCTAAGGCGTGTTTTAAAACTTCTCTGCTGCGTTGGTTATCCGCGCTGAACTGTAAGTTCGCGCTCACAGATCCAAGCCCACTAAAGGGACTCAAGACATTGGCATTCCCTTTAGTGGCCTTCCTGCTGCTAGCCCGGATTTGCAATCACGGGCGGGAAAGCAGCGTGGTGAAAGGTTTTAGAACATATCCTAGTGGACTGTCAAGCTTAAAATTGTGGGTAGTCAAATCTTGTAGGCGTTTGCTAGAAGTACTTCCAGCAGTGGTTCACGCACAAAACCAAAACTGACAAACCACCAGGCGATCTGACGCTAATAAAGGCAGGCTGGATGGTTGCTGCGATCGCGGTACCTCGGCGATGGCTGACTCACTCTGAGGGACGGCTGGAGTTTGAGTCAGATGGTGCATTGCTAGTCGGTGCGGTTGGTGTGTTCCGCTGTAAGAGCGGAGTTGTCTGGGTTGGTGCTACTGGAAGGTTCTGCGGTGCTAGCTGTGGCACAGGACTTGCCTGGGTTGGTGCGGTTGCTCCATTCTGGGTGGACGCTTGAGGCACCTGGGGGGCTGGTACGTTCCCTTGTGGTGGTAAATTACCTTGCGGTGGCTGGGGTAAGCGCTGCAAAAACTTCTGCACCTCCGGGCCTGGAAGATAGTTGTAGCCGTAGGGCGATCGATCCGAATCATCCAAGATTTGCGGTGTCACCAGCACCACAACTTCATTGCGCGATCGCTCTTTGCGGCGGTTGCGAAACAGCAGATTGAGCAGCGGAATGTCACCCAAAATGGGCACTTTGGTAATAATTTCTCGATCTTGCTCCTGAATAATGCCTGTCAAAATCAACGTTTGACCATCTCGTAACCGAATTCTGCCTGTCTCCAACCGTCGGCGGTTCACCAACTGTTGAATAAGCAGATTGTTCCGTGACGGATCGGTGATCTGTTGACCGAGCGAACTGACTTCGGGTGAGACTGCAATCGTAACAAAGTTGTTGTCATCAATTTGATCCACCTGCACATTCAAAATTACGCCCACATCCACAGGTGGCTGCGGCAGAATTCGCGTTGAGGTCACATTGCCTTCCGTCACGCGCTGCTCTGTAAAGCCCGAAAAGACTTGAGAGGTCAGGTTGACCTGCGATTGGTTGCCTTCCTGCACGATGAGGGTGGGATCAGTCAGAATTTTGGCATTGCCTGAAACCACTTGTGCTTGCAGGTTTAGCAAAAACTGCGCCGGAAACTGAAATAACGGTGAGAGTCCATAGGTGAGTGCCTGCCCCAGCACGGTGGTGACATTGCCGCTGGTGCTCACCGTCGAGCCGCTGGTGAGTCCCGTGACGACTGGAGCGAGTGGGTTAGCATTGGTCGGGCTGGCAGGCTGAAAGCCCAGGGTGTTGCCTTGGCGATCGGTCACCTGAGCACCCGTATTGAGCGGTGGTTGTACAGTGGCAAACGGGTTGGCGATCGTCGAGGGACTGGTCAGGCTATTCGAGTCAATCAACGACGGGTTGACTGGGCCAACGTTGACCCCGCCTCGTCCCTGGTTCACATTAAAGAAGTTGCCAGCCACACCAAAGGAAAAGCTAGAGCCAATGTTGCTCGTTTTTGATAGATCGACTTCCACAATTTTGACGTTGACCGCGACCTGCTTACGGCGCGCATCCAGCTTGTTGAGGTAGTCTGTTGCAAGCTGTACCTGCTCCAGAGAACCCACGATCGACAGCGTATTGGTGCGTGCATCAGCCGTTACCTGTAAGCCTTTAAAGACAGGACTTCTAGCCGTGGCGCTGTTGTTTGCCCCCAACTCTTCCATCACTTGCAGCGCCCCTTTATACGGGATATTTTCGGTGGTGGCGCTGGTTCTACCGACCTGGCTTGTCGTAGTGCTGCCACCCTGTCCACCGCCGCTCGTCAGACTAGAGGCACTGACAGCCGTTGTTGTAAGGTTTGTCTGTGGTAAGGTGGCCCGCATTTGATTGAGCCGTAGGGTGCGCGCCACATAGCTACCCGTTGTGGCAGGTAGATTGAGACCCACAAAAATCGTCCTACCCATGCGATTCGCCTTCAGCCCTTTCGCCCGTAAGATGTAATTAAACACATCTTGAATGGGTTCGTTCTCGATATCGAGGGAAATATTGGAATCAATAATCAACCCAGCTTGTCCAGTCGCTCCAGTGGCAGGTGTTCCGCCTAAATCTTCGGCATACACGATACCCAGATCGGCCGCCCGCGCCAGCAGTGCCAGTGCTTCTCGAACAGGCGTTTCGCGCAGCACGACCCGCTCAATCCGGGCAGCTGTACCCAGATCGATCGTCGTGGCCTGAACGTTGAGATCGGTGTAGGTAATCCGGTTGCCGGGTAGTGTTGCGGTCGGGGTTGGAGCGGTAGAAGGGATGGTTAGTGTCGTTGGTTTGGAAAGGAGCTGGGGCCTAGGGACAGGAGATTGCGCAATGGTAGAAGGCGTTGCAGCAGGTGCTTGGGCACCCGATGGGGCAGGCGTAACCGCACTGTTTGTCGGTGCTGGAGCCGTGGTGGGCACTGTGGGAAGCGTTGACTGCGGTTGAGGTGATGAGCTGGCAGGTCGCCCTGCGATCGAGGCAGCACCAAGTGCAGCGGTATGGAGCAGGCTGAGGGTTAGCTTTGTGCCATCCTGCTGTACCTGCCCCATGAGTGCGCCGGGTTTTCCGGTGACGATGACCTGGATGCTGCTGGCACTGGCAGCCGTAATGCTAATCGTCTCAATGCCAGGTGCGGGATTCTCTTGACGATAGGGTTTAGCTGCGGCTGTACCTAGCTGAGCATTGGTAATATTTGCGATCCAGGTATTTCCCTGACCACTCGTAAAAATTTGGGGACGATCGCCGCTCTTTTGCGCTACGGTCTGGAGCTGTAGCACGATATCAAGGCCGCTAGCTGTAGGAGTCAGAGCAATGCCACTGACTTGAGTGAGCGCTCCAGCAGATTGAGTGACCAGCGCGATCGCGGCTGCACTAAATAAGCCACCGATCACAAGATGGTACCGTTGCAAGCGTTCCTCCTCTGTGCCAAATAAAGCGCATGTGTCCAGTAAAGCGCGTAAACGCCCCGGCTGAAACTGACAGTGCCAGGAACCTGCTTAGAGACGATCAACATTACCCTGCGGCTAAACCAACGAATAAAACACGTGCTACTGAAAGTCTTCTAAGACAACTGCATGATGGGGAAGGAACAAGCACCCGATCGCTAAGCCTGAGCAGTTCACAGATGCTACCTCAGATCTGCCGCTATGAAACACGGTCAAGGTAAAGGCTCCGTTAAGGTCTTGGGGGAGGGAGAGAGTTTTGAGTTTTGAGTTCTGCTATCAGCCGTCAGCTATCAGCGGTCGTGTAGAAGTTTTGAGTTTTGAGTTAAAGAGCGATCAGCCAACCCTACGGGAAGCAAGCTACAGCGGTCAGCGGTCAGCGTTCTTCTAACAACCAACTTCTTCTGCCTTTTACCTTTTTACTTTTGCCTTCTGCCTTCTGCCCCCTGTCTCCTAACCCCTGCCCCCTTCATTCAACTTACTCCCACAAGACCTGCGATCGCTCGTGCAGTACTCGCCCATAAACCGCCTCTGTTTGCAGCGCCAGTTTTGCCCAATCAAACCGATGCTTCAGATCCGCATAGGCGTTGTCTACCAGCCACTGGGCATAGCCTGGATGCCGCAGGATCTCTAAGATGCCCCAGGCGAGAGAATCTGGGTTATTTGTCCAGGTGACGATGCCAGTTTTGGTGTGACGCACGACTTCAGGCAGGCCACCCGTATCAGACACAACCACTGGTACGCGGGCGGCAAAGCTCTCCAATGCCACAATGCCAAAGGGTTCGTACAGGCTGGGAAACACGGCACAGTCTGCTACCGTCTGAAAGCGATCCAGATCGGCATCTGACATAAACCCGGTAAAGTAGCATTGCTCCCAAATGCCCAATTCCCATGCTTGGCGCTTTAGTTGGTCTGTGTTGCCGCCACCAATGAGCACAAATTTGACGCCACGATCACTCGCTTGAATGACTTTTGGCGCAGCGCTGAGTAAAACTGAAACGCCCTTTTCGTAAGACATTCGCCCGACATAGTAGGCAATTTTTTCCTCATCCGCTGCGAACCGTCGTCGAAACGTCCAATAGTCAAACTCTGGATCACGGTGCTTTTTTTCAGGGCGAATGCCGTTGTATACGACATCAATCTTGTTCCACGGTGCACTCAGTGCACGCTCAACCTCTAGCCGCATGTAATTCGTACATACAACAATGCGCCAAGCGTTGTGTGCTAGCAATCGTTCTTTGTGATGGATATACCATTGGACGTCGGTGTGAATGCCATTGTGGCGACCAAATTCTGTGGCGTGAATGGTGGCAACCAGAGGCATCTTGAAGGTGTGCTTGAGCGCGATCGCGGCATCTCCTACCAGCCAATCATGAGCATGAATGAGATCAAAAGGGCCTTCTTCGAGCAGCAACTTGCCACCGTGTTGACCCAGGCTTTCGTTCATGTTGACGATCCAGTGAAAGAAGTCACTGCTGAAGCCAACACCAACGCGATGGACATGAATACCATCAACGACTTCGTAGCAAGGCGCTTGACCAAACTCGACCGTAACCAAATGGATTTCGTGCCCCTGCTTGGCAACTTCAGGGTACAGTTCTGCTACGTGTCGAGCGATTCCACCCACAATACGAGGTGGAAATTCCCAAGCCAGTACCAGAATCTTCATCGGCAATCGTCTCGACAGTTGACTTATTTTAGCGCTGCACAGTGTTCTCCTTAAAGTAGCTCAGGAGGTACAGCCGTTTTCTGGGAGGACTGGCACGATTAATCGTGGGCAGAAGTGGGGTGGGATCACCACAAATCATCAGTATTGTGGGAATTGGTGAACGCATGCCGTCAACGCTACCGTAATCTAGTAGTATGCACTACAACAGAGGAACTAGATGGGATGGTCTGGGCTGATTAATGATGAGGGTAAGAGGCTAAAGCAATGACTCGAACAAACGCTCCAGTCCTTTTTCCCCCTTTTCTGGTGGCAACCGATGGCTCACCAAGTGCCTTTCTCGCGCAGAAGTTGCTGGTGATGATTGCCCACTCCACTCAAGGGCAGCAAAATGGCAACGGGCGATCGCTCGTGACGGTGCTGTCAGTGCAACCTCGGCGCTCTAGCCGTTCAAGACGGTTGACGCCCATGCCGTTGTCTCCCCAACCGTCTCTATCAAACGCAGCCCTTTCAACCGACGCCACTCAGGAGCCTGTATCTACCTCTGCCCATGCCCCTTCAGAGCCAACAGCAACCACGGCGTCAACACCAAACGCAGATGACTTAACCAGGACGATGGAAGCACTACCAACGACGGTACCGTTTACTGTCCAGGTGCGTCAGGGCCGTCCCGCGATCGAGATTTTGAACTGTGCTCGCGCTATGCAAGCCGGACTGATTGCCGTCGGGTCACGAGGCACAACCAATATGCGTGGACGGTTGATGGGCAGCGTATCGACCGTCATTGCACGTTATGCTCCCTGTAGCGTACTGGTGTTTCGTGGAGCCGTGATGCCTCCTGAAGCAGAACCAAATTTGCATCACCTTTTGTTGATCGTTAATGATTCTCCAGCTACTCAACAGGCGATTGAAGCAACTCGTCAACTGATCCCCGCAGGTGTAAGGTACCTGACCATTCTCTACACTCAGCATCCCTTAAACGCCGACTACCTGTTTGGCCCTTTTGCCACGCCCACGCCCAGTTGGCAGTTCAATCAATCTCTGCAAGATGCCCAAAAAGAACGAAGTGAAGAGGTGCTTGCACACGCCAAAGCCGCCTTTAGCGCCTCAGACCTTGAGATTCACACGCTTCGCCAAATCGGCGATCCAGGCCCATTAATTTGCCAAACGGCCCAGCAACAGCAGGTAGACCTGATTGTACTGGGCGGCAATGCCATGCAGAGCTGGCTACGCCTCCCTTCTGGCGAAGGGCTATTTCCCTTGCAATCCTTTCGGCGATCGAAACCACTATCGAAACAACCAACGGATGCTGAGAGTACCAAGCAACCGCCTGCCCTACGTAATGCGCGTCTCAGTGCCGCTGAAGACTATACATTACATCATGCACCCTGCCCGGTATTGCTTTGTCGATCGACTCAAGCTTGATCTAACCTGAGCGACCGTTACGGTTCAGTTACCGATGACCAGAATTGGATAGAAGGGGCTACTCTAGAAAGTAGAGAGATACATTAATTCGATTGAATGTTTTAATGTTCACTCCGCTTGTAAATCAAGCAAAACTTTGCCCCGTTGACACCAAGTGCTGGAAAGAGCTGGCATGCAGGCATTTTCTGAAAAGCAGACCAGCGGCGAAATGCTGCTACAGTTATTGCTGTTTGTTGACAAACGACCGAGTTCGAGAGAACGGATTCGACACATTCGAGATGCATTGAAAGATCTCAGGACAGCGTATCCTTTTGAGCTAGAGGTGATTGATGTTAGTGAGCAGCCCTACTTAGCAGAACACTTTCGCTTGGTGGCAACGCCTGCTTTAATCAAACTTCATCCTCAGCCTCGGCAAACTCTGGCTGGTAGCGATCTGGTTGCTCAACTGCAACATTGGTGGCCTTACTGGCAACGCTCTGTCGAAGCTTATCTTGTGAATGATAGCTACCAGCAACCCCCAGGCGAAACCCTTGAAGCGTTAAGAGCAGGCACGATCGCAGACGGTGCAACCGCCAGCTATCTGACCGAATCGACTGACGCGAACTCTTCAAACAAAGCCTCTACGAGCGGGTTGTCTAGCGCGTTGGGCACGATCGCTCGTTCCACTGAGCTGATTCATCTGACGGATGAAGTTTTTCATCTTAAGCAAGAGAAAGCTGAACTGGAGGATCAGTTGCGCTTTAAAGACGAAATTATTTCCATGCTGGCTCATGATTTGCGCAACCCCCTTACGGCTGCGTCGATTGCCATCGAAACTTTAGAAATGGGCCATAGCGTCACCGAAGGTTGGTCTTCTCGACTTACGCCCTCTCTAACCGCACAACTCCTGAAGCATGCACGCACCCAGACTCGTGCGATCGATCACATGATCACCGATATTTTGCAGGCAGCCCGGGGTACTAGCGGCGAGTTGCGCATCGTACCTCAAAAGCTAGATTTAGGTAGCTTATGCCTTGAAGTGCTGGCTTATCTGCAAGACCGTTTTCAAGCAAAATCCCAACGCGTGAATCACGACATTCCTTCTGATTTACCCAGCGTTTATGCAGATGGTGAACGAGTGCGGCAAGTATTGGTCAATCTTCTTGACAACGCGTTTAAGTACACACCTGCCGGGGGGGCGATTGTTATTTCCACCCTGCACCGTACCACGCAAAAAGTACAGGTGAGCGTCTGCGATAATGGCCCTGGCATTCCCGAAGAAAACCGCGATCGCATCTTTGAAGACCACTTTCGCCTGGAGCGGGATGAGGCAAAAGATGGCTATGGTATTGGGCTATCACTCTGTCAGCGCATCATTCGCGCACACTACGGACAAATCTGGGTAGATTCGACTCCCAATAACGGCAGTTGTTTTCACTTTACGCTGCCCGTTTACCGCATCTGATACAGAGTCTTAATGTAATTATTGCTGGGGCGCTTGAGGAGCAGAAACTGAGGGTTGTGGCGCGGGGGATGGGTTGTGCAATGTGGCAACCGCGATCGACCAACCAATGATAAGACCCAAGCCGCCAAAGCGCACAATCTGCCAGAACGGTTCTCGTAAGCTACCCCAGGAGAAAAGCCGACTTTCCAGGTTTACTTCCAATGCGTCGATTTGTGCTTGCAAGCGGGTTAACTCAGCTTTGAGGTCTGAGGACGACGATCGCTGAAGTTGGCGTCTAACGTCTGCTTTGTGTGTCTCAAGCGTTGCCTGCCGTTGTTCATCTTGCTGCACCTGCATGTAGCGTTCCTGGAGACCACGGAGCGACCACTCAACCTCTGCTAGCTCCTGCTCAAAGGTCTGTGCATCCGACAGTGCTTCACCGTCGCGGTCGGAGGCTGGATCAGAGGATGATGAGGGCAGCGGCATAACAGCGGTAGTAGAGTAGAGATGTCTTTAGATTATGCCCACGATCGCAGCAACCGTATGCCTGACCCGTCTATCTCCGCCACACCATCCCAGATTGTTTCTGCTGAAAACCCTGATCTGAGCCAATTTAGCGCTGCCGAACTAGCGCAAGCGCTGCTGGCAAAACTCGCGATCGACAACCGTGACTGGCATCGCCTCCAGTCCAACCGCAAAGCCCGCGCTAATGAACAAGCCGCTGCCGCGATCGTCTTCCTGCTCAAAGACCAGCCAGACGAAGCACTGCCAAGGCTTCAGCAAGCTGTGGCCTGGCTCGATCGCTCCATTTCTGCGCCTCCCTGCGAAGCACACGGCGATCGAGTAGGCAGAAAGGAATAAGAACGGGTTGAGTTACAAGCTTTTAACGTGCTTCAGTGTAACGACCCCGTTCACCCGACGCCAATAGCCTCTCGAACTTAGCGAAAAAACTCTCAAGGGTCAGGTGCAAGTGGATTATTATGCTGCTGTCGATAACTTACTTAAAAGCGCGTTGACTTACACTTCCAACTAGAGTTGCCAGAACAGCACGAGGCAGTAAGCGGGGCAAAATGTTCGACTCAAAAGAGTTTCTAAAACCGGGAATGACATAATGCCGATTGTGTTCCAGAGCTAACAGTCCAACGCGAACGACTTTCTGTGGGGAATGCTTTCCAGTTACAACATCACGCCCCATTGCGTTAAAGAAATCTGTGTTTGTTGCACCTGGACATAGAGCTAACACCTTAATGCCTCGTTTTTGGTACTCAATCCACAATGCTTCGCTGAATGAAAGGACAAATGCTTTGGTTGCTGCGTATACCGCTTGACGAGGCAACGGGTAGAAACTTGTGGTTGAACCAATATTAATAATGCTGCCTTCACCCTTTGCCAACATGCCTGGAATGAAGGCGTGAGTTAAATCAACGACAGAAAGCACATTGAGCATGACTTGCTGATGGTCTTTGTGAGACGAGATTGACTCGAATGCTCCGTGAGTGCTAAAGCCAGCGTTATTAACCAGCATAGAAACATTCAATTGCCTTGCTTGTGCCTCTTCATAAACTCGTAAGCTTTCTCCTTCACAACTAAGATCGGCTGTAATGACTTCGACACTGATGTTATGGCGATCTCGAAGTTGGGTTGCTAAAGCCTGTAGCTTATCTTCTGAGCGTGCTACGAGAACAAGGTTCATTTTTCGGCTTGCTAATTCATGAGCAAATGATTCGCCAATGCCACTGGATGCGCCAGTAATCAGAGCAGTTTTTCCGACATAGTGCATGGGTTTTCTCCTGTTTTGATTTGTCAAGGATTATAAGGTTCATTTTTTGAAAGGTTCATTTTTTGAACTTCAAGATCAAAAAAATAACCGCTAAAAATTTCTCAGCAGGTCAGCCTTCTGGTGATTGAGATGCACTGCTACTTTTCGCATCATCCGCACCATCTCCTGTTGCTCTGGCTCTTCTAAACCATTGAGAATCGCTCGACTAACCTTCCTATAGTTCTCAATTTCCATTGCATAAATTTTCTCTCCTTCGGGCATAAGGCAAATTCTGACAATGCGCCTGTCTTCGTCAGAGCGATCGCGGCACAGACACTTTCTTCTGACCAACCTATCTACAATTCCAGTCGTGTTAGTGATACTGAGTTTTGCTCTTTCAGCAAGCTCACGCATCATGAGCGGCTGAAACTGCCCTACTACACCAATGACACGGCATTCCTGCTTATTCAGGTTGACCGCTTCACCTGAACTCTGCTGTGCTACCTCAAAAAGGTCAGCAAGGATGGCGATATATTGCGTTAACTCGTCTGCTTTGCTCACACTACTTCAAAACTTAGCAAGTTCAAAAAATGAACAATCCAACTATAGACATAGAGGTTTTTGTTGTCAACCTTGGACTGCAACTTCTTGGCAGCCCAACAACTGATTAGGCTGCGGCTTGATCTGTTGCATGTGCCTGCAACCATCGGGCATAGCTAGCTAGCATAGTCGCTACGATCGCCTCAGAGAGAATGATCACGTTGATCATCGGGGAAAGCATCCAAAGCGGTGTGATCCAATAGTGTCCCAAAACCAGCAGACTTAACCCGCAGTACACATAAAGCAGTGCGAAAGCCAAGGAAAACTTGCGCTTGGAGAACAGCACATACCCAGCACAACTGAAGGGGTCATCACAATCCACAGCGAATCAATTAGAGCTGGAGTAATCCATCCGGGTTCGTGGTATTCCGGTAAAAACACTATGTTGTGAATGTAGTGCCCCAGTGACACAAAAATGTTGAGCAGAATCAACGTCAATAGCCACTTTTCCTGGTTAGAGTGATGCATCTGCCTCCTTCGCTCTTTAAAAACTAGCCCCCAATCATTGCTTAGCCTTCTTTTACCACTTTCAGCTTTTTACGGTCTGGTGGCATGGTAATAGAAAACTGGCTGACTATTTTGGCATTACTCTGCCCTGTCTGGGTTGAGGTTTCGATCGGGGCATTGCGAGCAGGCGACTGGGCCTGGATCGCTTCGCTAATGGGGTGATGCAGCAAGGTCAGTAGACAAGAACAGCCTGTAAGCAGCAGCAAATCCAGTTCTTTGCTCAACAGCCGTCGCGAGGCTTTGCGGAATGGTTGACCTGGAATCGCTGGCTTCAGTCTTAGGCGTGTCATAAGAGTGCAACTGTCGATAAACGAATTGACATTAATGGATGGACGCTCGGAGTTCTCAGTATACCCAAGACGATCGTCAACCTGCTTCATTTAGACTGACCAATTGATGAGCCTGTTCCTACATCGTGTGATGTGTAAGCTCTTGCAGCGTGGCATCGGTAGGCAACCAGAAATCAGGCGTTAAAAACATTTGTCATTCTGACCTCTAATGTTTGCAAATGAGTGCATCTCATGGTTTTTGCGAATAGGCACTCTCACTGCTGCTCAAAGAATTTTTGCGACATAAAGCTGGGAATCGGCACAGGACGAATCCGTTTGCTATCGACAAAAGCGCCCGTTTGCGTTGCGAGGGTTGCAACTTCACGGTTGCACAAAATTTCTGCCTGCACTGTCCACTTGATACGGGTGAGGTGTCTCATCCAGAGCTGCCCAGTAACCTGATCAAAGAGTCGAATGGGACGCTTATATGTGATCTGGGTTTCAGATAGAATGGGAAAGATGGTTTGCTGCTGCTGATAAAGCGAAGGAAAGTGTTCTTCTAACAGCTTAATGCGTAAATCTTCTAACCACCGCAGATAAACAATGTTGCTAACAATGCTAGCAAAGTCAATATCGTAAGTTTTTATCGGAATGTCGATCGTGATCAGTAATGGTCTCGATGATGGGTCAAGCACTAGTATGGTTACTCCTGATTAAGTGACTAAGACCGATCGGTCTTTTTAACATCAAAAAAAGATTGAATGAGTACCTATGCACGCAATTCACGAACGAGATAATGGTGCAGATGTTCGATCGCCCGCTCTAAATGCACCTCATTGCCGTAAAGTTTGCTCATCATTAACGCTCCCTCGATCGTTGCAATCAGAATTGTTGCAGCCGCCTCTGGGTCAGCATTAGCGTGAATTTCACCTTTGGCAATGCCTTTAGCAATAATGCGAATGATCAGCCTTCGCCACGATGTCATCGCTTGCTGTGCTCGATCACGCAACGCTGGATGAGCATCATCACTTTCCACGGCTGTATTCAACAGCGGACAACCACCCGGAATTGGGGGATTGTCCACAAACTGCCGATAAACCTGGAGCATGGCCTGCAATTTTTCTATTGCATGGCGTTTACCACGTATCGCTTCAAGAAACTGTTGACTGCTCAATTGAATGGCAAAATCAAAAGCAGCTAAGGCCAGTTCTTCTTTACTGTTGAAATGATTGTAGATGCCTCCCTTTTGCAGTCCGGTGACACGCATAATGTCCGACATGGATGAGCCAGCGTAGCCTTGCTGATTAAAAAGCCCAGCCGCCTGCTGAATAATCTTGGCTCTGGTTTCTGCCGCTTTTTGCATAACATCTGTAGTATCAAGACCGATCGGTCTTTTTGGGCATACAAGCTAGTATATAGCAGTCCTAAAGCATTCGTGCAAAGCATGTTGTGTTTGATCCAAGCAGCGGTCAGCCGTCAGCGGTCAACCTGGAACTTAAAGCGGGAAGCTGTAGCTTGCTTCGCCAAAGGCGTAGGCTAAGCCAGAAGCATATCCACAAATCAAATAGGATCGCTAGATAAATAACCTGATGCGTTACAAGTACAGAATTTTGCTTTGCGACTAATGCGATCGCATTTATCGTTTTTATCGTTCTGCCCGTTCTGCGTAGAGTTGCACAATGCGACCAACCACTTCGGCAATACTCAAGTTATCTGTCTGAATGACGATCGCGTCGTCGGCTTGACGTAAAGGAGCCAGGGTGCGGGTGCTGTCTTTGCAATCGCGATCATAAATGGCCTGTTCTAACTCATCCAGGCTAATTTCGCCCTTGCCCTGATTTTTGAGGTCTTGCTGGCGGCGGCGTGCCCGCTCTTGCACCGAGGCCGTCAAAAACAGCTTGAGTTCCGCATCAGGAAAAACGTAGGTGCCAATATCGCGACCATCAATTACAATGCCGCCGTCTTTGCCGTAGCGTCGCTGCTGCTGCACTAACTCATGACGAACGGTCGCTTGTGCGGCGATCGCCGACACCTTCGACGTGACCTCTAAGCTCCGAATCGCCTGCGTCACATCCTGACCATTAATCGAAACGCTTACGGAAGAGGGATGACCGCTCACTGCAATTTCGCACTGGCTCACCAGTTCGGCAATGCTGGGTTCGTCGTCTACTGCAATGCTAGACTGCAACACCAACCAGGTGACAGCCCGATACATCGCCCCTGTATCCAGATAGAGCAGGTTGAGTTCGTCCGCGACTTGGCGGGAAACGGTCGATTTACCAGCGCCAGCGGGGCCGTCGATCGCCACAATCGGCTGCCGTGCCGATAGCACCAAATTGTCAATGAGGCGTGTTGATCCGAGACGGGCCGCGATCGCCAATAAGCCTGTTTCTTTCACCATGTCTAGAGGTTCCAACGTGGAAGGATGAACGAGTTCGATATATTCGGGAGCAATGGCAGGAATGCGCTCCAGCTCTGTTTTAACCGTTTTGATCAGCACGTCACTGACGTGCTCGCCTGATCGAAACACCTGCTCAGCCGCACGCAACCCACGGTAAAGCACCACTGCCTGCTCTTTTTGGGCTGCAGTTAAGTATTGATTGCGCGAGCTGAACGCTAGTCCAGTTGCTTCGCGCACCGTGGGACAGGCAACGATGGTAACAGGCAAATTTAAGTCTAAGACCAGTCGCTGAAGAATCGCCAACTGCTGCGCGTCTTTTTGCCCAAAGTAGGCTCGGTGCGGCTGCACAATGTTAAACAATTTGGTCACGATCGTCACCACACCCTGAAAATGCCCTACGCGCGAGCGGCCACACAAAATAGCAGTCATCGCTTCCGGTGGGATGACTTGGGTGGATGAAGGGAAAGGAGTTTTGAGTTTTAAGTTTTGAGTTTTGAGTTCTGCCTCCCCTGCTCCCTCCGCTTCCCCCGCCGCCTCTGCCTCCTGCCTTCTGCCTTCTGCCCTCTCCCCAACTCCCATCTCCTCTGCACTGGGCGCAAAAATTACATCGACTCCAGCTTGCTCACACAATGCCCGGTCTTGCTCCAGGGTGCGAGGATACTGGTGAAAATCTTCTGTAGGGCCAAACTGAAGTGGGTTCACAAAAATGCTCACCACGACAAGCTGATTTTCGCGGCGTGCCTTTTGAATCAAGCTAAGATGCCCAACATGCAGTGATCCCATCGTCGGCACGAGACCGATCGAAGCCACTGCCGCATCCGGCTCACCTGTGGCTGAGCGATCGAAGAGAGGTTGACCGGAGCGGTATCGATCGAGATAACAGCGCAATCCAGCAACGGTTTTAAACAAACGCACCGTAACCCCCAAAGGATGAATGATCTCTTAAGACGACTGGATGGCGATTCACTATCACAGGCTCAATGGCTGCCTCTCACCCTAGACCTGAATTTCCCTGTTAAGCCTATCAGCAAGACTGCTACCGCTGCCACTTGAAATCGGTACGCCCTGTCGCTGCCCATTTTAGCGAAGAGCGTTAGGATGTCGTCTGTAAGCTCTTCTTCAAACAGCTATGAACTTTTTCACGCAGGTGTTACATCTGCTTGGTTCGGGAGCCGCTGCGTTCATCACGGCCCGCAATATGCGTGATCCGTTGACGCGACCCAACACGCTAGCAAGCCTACAACTGGCTGAATCTGGTTCGGTGCCCTATCTAGAAGCGTTGCGCGATCGTGCCGTCGCAGAAGGCGATCCCTGGCTGGCAGAACGGCTCACTCGTCACGCCAACGACGAACGCCGTCATGGGCAGATTTTCGCCCACGCTCTGAAGCAACTCAACAAGCAGGTGATTGATTTCAAAGCTTCTCCCAGACCGACCAACACGCAAGAGAAGCCTGAAGAACGTAAACGAAACCCCTTTTTTGATGCGTATTTTGAAGGCTACACCCAGGCAGATTTGAAGCCAGAGGCGATCGACTGGATTGCATTTTTGGGAAGCACATACATTCTAGAGCTGGATGCCAGCAAAGACTTTGTACGCATGGCAAATGTCTTGCCAGAGGATGAACCTGTCAGCGCCAGCCTCAAAAAAGGGATTCTCAGCGTTGCCAGCGACGAAACCGGGCATGCTGCTTACCTGCGTGAAGCGCTAGAGCGACGATTACCCCGCTCTGAAGTGGATACTGTGATTGACTTCTGGCGTACTCGCAAAGTGAACGCTATTTTTGCAATGGTGGGCAATTTCATTCAAAAGAGTGGCAAATCACCCTCCCTTGTTCGAGATGGTGTACCTACCGAGATGTCAGAAGCTCCGGCTGAACGGGAGTTGGTGGGAAGTAGGGGGCAGGGATAGGGGTAGAAGACAGAGGGCAGAGGGAGCAGGGGGAGTAGGGGATGCGGGGGATGCGGAGAGAGTAGGGGAAGCAGGGGGAGCAGAGGAGGCAGAACTCAGAACTCAAAACTCAGAACTCAAAACTCTCTCTTTCCCCCTTCCTCCTCACCTCTTCTGCCTGTAAGCATCACGCTAGAATACCAGAGGCGACTCTACGTACTCTGTTCATGCAAGCTCCTCCGCTTTCTCTTCCTAAACCTGGTCAATATTGGCAGTGGCAACAGCAGCCCATTTATTACGTCAAAGCTGGAACGTGTCAGGCACAACGTCCTCCACTGCTGCTGATTCATGGGTTTGGCGCGTCTACAGATCATTGGCGTAAGACGATCGCGGGTTTGAGTGAGGAGTTTGAAGTCTGGGCGATCGATCTACTGGGCTTTGGGCGGTCGGCGAAACCCGATCGCGCTTACAGTGGCGATTTGTGGCGCGACCAACTCCATGAATTTATTACGCAGGTGATTGGTCGGCCTGCGGTTTTAGTGGGCAATTCTCTGGGTGGGTATGCGGCTCTCTGCGTTGCAGCGCAGCGCCCAGAGTCTGTAGCAGGGCTGGTGCTTGTGAATAGCGCAGGCCCGTTTACTGACATTCAGGGCACCACAAAACCTGATCCAGTTCGCGAAGTGATGGGCAAAGTCGTGCAAACGCTCTTTCGTCAGGAGTGGGCGAGTTTTTTGCTCTTTCAATATGTGCGCCAGAAGTCTCTCATCCGCAAGACGTTAGAAAAAGTCTATTTAGACCAAGCGGCTGTTACAGACCAGCTTGTAGAGGAAATCTATCAGCCTTCATGCGATCCAGGTGCGCCCAAAGTTTTTGCGTCGGTTTTCAACACGCCTCAGGGTGAAAAAGTAGATGTCTTGCTGGGGCAACTGAACCGTCCCCTACTGATGCTCTGGGGCGAAGCCGACCCCTGGATCAACGCTAGAGAGCGGGGTGCGAAGTTTCGGCAATATCATCCCAAACTCACCGAATATTACTTGCGGGCAGGGCACTGTCCTCATGATGAGGTTCCCGATCAGGTCAATGAGTTGCTGCGATCGTGGGTGGCAACTGTGCTCTAAGCCATCGCAATTGCTTTCTCTTTAGCAGGGCATTTTGGCATTCACCACGAAACGATCCAGAAAAAAGGCTTCTGAGTGAAAGCAAGAAATGCTTCTAAACCCTGATATACCTTGGTTTTAGGACGGAGAGAGAGGGATTCGAACCCTCGTTAAAGTTACCCCTAAACAGCATTTCCAGTGCTGCGCCTTCAACCACTCGGCCATCTCTCCATAGGGCTGTACTGTATGAACAGTCACAGGATAACTATCCTAGCAGAAGCAGGTAGACTTTAGACAAGGGGCTTGAGCGTAAATCTGGAGGCTACTCATGAAAAGCCACCGCTCATTGTCCAACCATTCACACTTAGCCGTTTATCGATGGCAGTCTAACGCTGAAGCTATGCCGCATTCTTATACTGTTCGCATTCACGACCGCCGCACTAATCAACTGCATACGGTCAAGATTCCTGACGATCGCTACATTCTACAAACGGCTGAAGCTCAGGGGGTGACGCTTCCGTTTGCTTGCCGTAATGGAGCCTGTACGACTTGTGCAGTGCGTGTTCTGTCTGGAGACCTCTGTCAACCAGAAGCAATGGGCTTATCGCCGAAACTACAGCAGCGTGGATATGCGCTGTTATGCGTGAGCTATCCTCGGTCTGACCTGGAGGTAGAAACGCAGGATGAAGATGAAGTTTACGAGCTTCAGTTTGGTCGTTACTTCGGCAAGGGAAAAATAAAAGTAGGCTTGCCGCTTGACGAAGATTAGGACGACAGCATGAAAAAGGCACACGATCGCGTTGGACATTATCTGAAATGGTTGGGGTTGGTTGTCTTTTTCATGCTTCTAACGGGTTGCCAGCCGAATGTGCCAGTTCAAGGGCTGACGATCGACGTTCAACGGGTATTGAGTGGGCGAGAGTTTGAAGTAGCAGGTGTCGCTGCTGCGCCAGATTTAACTGAACGGGTACGGCTGGAAGGCATTGATGTGCCTGATGTGCGTCAAGAACCCTGGGGTACAGCAGCCAAACGCCTGCTCGAAACATACCTCCAACAAAAATCGGTGCTGCTGGAAACCGATGCTGAACCACGAGATGCCTTTGGACGACGGTTGGCATATGTGTGGCAGGGCGATCGCTTGTTGAATGAAGTGTTGGTAGCGGAAGGGTATGCGATCGTCACTCCTCATCCGCCCAACAGCAAGTACGATCGACGGCTTGCCCAGGCTCAAGAACATGCCAGAGTGCTGGGTCTTGGTCTTTGGAATCCTAAACAGCCAATGCGGGTGAGTCCAGCAGAATTTCGGAGTCAACAGCGGCAGAAGGTGGGAGTGGGGAGTAGGGGCAGGGTAAACGCATCAAAAATTTGAGGTAGTCTTTTTTAGTAAAGGATAGGGAAAAAGCGGTGCGCTCTTAACAACTTGCTTGCTCTAAACGAGTTTGTTCGTTGTAGTCATGGATGAAATTTCAAATGGCGCTAATGTGATTATCCACTTTCTTAGAAAACGATAAGGTTTGTCTCACCAACCGCGAAACTCGTTGTCGTAACGTGTTATTGAAGCGTTCAATGTCACTGGTCAATCCCGTTTCTTTCCCTACTGCACAGTGCCGCTTGCTCGGTAAGACTACCTTATATGCCTCCCAATGGTCGGTGAAAATCATGGCGCATTGTCGATACACCGCTGGCATCGATTGCCAAAGGGCGAAAGCAGAGTCTTTGGAACGATCACCAACGTGACAGCCCACAATCTCACGAGCGCCGACATCGAGCGCTAACTACACCCACTGCTTGTTGCCTTTGTCATTGACAAAGGACCACAATTCATCCATTTGCACACTCAATGCTCCTTTAGGTTTCGGTATCACCCTGTAGCATTGGTTGACATATCCTTGTAGCCAGGACTCTGACAACTTCAGCACACGGGCAATGCCAGCTAAAGGAATCTTCTCTAACAGCAGGCGGTCAATCATCACAGTGCTATCTTTTTCTCGACGTTGCCACTGCGGATTTTCCACAAATTGGCGACCACAATCGCGGCATTTGTAGTTTGTTTGCCGCGTCAGGTGGTGCCATTTTTCATGATGTCTTCTGAGCCACAATTAGGACAATGCAGAAAGGGAGGAATGCTGGACATAGGAGATGAAGATGGCAGTCATTCCCTATTTTATCTAGCCTTTACGAAAAGGTACTACCGTCATTTTAAAGTGCCTTTCCAAGCAAATGAAGTGCGATTGATTGAGAAGTATTCAGGAGCCAGAAGCCAAGAGTCAGAGGGCTTCTCACTGCCAGCGCCAACCTAGCAAAAGGGCGATCGCTCCCATACAGGCTAAGAGTAGGCCTGCTAGCCGATAAGTAACATCTAAACCAACAATACCGCTAAGCGGTTGACTCAAGATTGGTGAAATGAATTGTCCGAGGAAAAAAGCAGTTGTCAACCCGCCTAACACGCGCCCCCTGAAACTTGCAGGGATAACAGAGGTGAGGCAAACATTCATGTTAGGCGTGAGTAAGCCTAAGCCAGTGCCAGCGATCGCCAAACCCACTAAGACCAACGCATAGGTAGTAGCAAAGCTAATGACAACGTAACCGACAGCCATCGACAGAAAGGCGATTGCGTAAATGCCCATAAACGATAGTCGGGCTTTAACTTGCTGGTAAGCGATCGCGCTACCTGCGCTGAACAACGTTGCAAGAGCGATCGCCAATCCGGCTTGTGAAGCATTTGCACTGGTCAGTTGCTTTAAATGAAACGGCAACTGCACGGGAATTAAGTAAAACACAACTTGCGACAGGAGCGCCGCTGCATAAGTTAAACCTGCAATGTGCCAGGGAAAGGCATTAGTAGCATCAATACCCAAATTCTGACTAACCAACGTCCGATTGGGTTCTGGCAGCACAAACACAACAAGCGGCAAGATGAGTAGCGCCAGCAGATAAATGAAGAACGGCATACGCCAGCTCACATCAGCCAGAATCCCACCCAAAGAGAGAAAGACAACCCCACCTAAGCCCATGAACGCTGCTTGAAAACCGAGAAACTGGGCACGAGCTGAGCCAACATAATAGTCTGCAATTAAGGCCGTTGCAGTCGTCATAATGCCTGCCACGCTCAAACCCAACAGTACTCGCCCCACCAAAATCAAGCCAATCTCGTTCAACATGGCTCCAGAGGTGCCTGCAAGGCCATACAGCAACACAGCGAAAGCCAAGAGCGTCTTCCGACCAAAGCGGTCAATCGCTGTTCCTACAATGGGAGCACCGATCGCAATAAACAAAGCCGGAACCGTTAAGACCAACCGAACCCAGTAGTCTGCATTTGGTGTAGCGGCAAAGTGATCACGCATGGCAGGGAGAGAGGGCGCGATCGTGGCTCCTGCCATGATGGTCAGGCTACTGCTAAGTAGCAGCGTTGCTTTGACAAGAAAGGAATCCGCTTTAAGGGACATGATAGAAGGTAAGTGAATCAGCTTGGCACGTAAGTTAAATGACCGAACGCGCACTGCTAGATAAGCAGTATAACGATTATCTAAATCGGTCAAAAGCGCATTCAGAAAGAAAATACCGTGCGAAGAGTGCCGCTAAAAGAAGAGGCCGTTGGGGTAAAACTCTCTGCTTGGGCGCAAAGCACCCAAACCCCTTTTTGCAATTAATTGTGGCTACCTACTTAGCGAAGAAAGTAGTTGAGCGATCGTGCGTAGAGGCAGTCGCTTGTCACACGATACGGGCACGCGACGTCGCAAAAATCATCGCAAAGCCTTTAATAGGCAACCGAGAAAGAGCAAGGATTAAAGATGCAACTTGAGTTGAGGCGGCGCGTGTAGGGTCAAATTCACAGACAGAGTAATACTATTGTTGCTATCTAAATTGAGACACTGAATCAAGCCATGATAGCTTTCAATAATTTGCCGCTTGAAGTAAGCAACATCCTCGTCCATTAAGGTAGAAGCATTAAACGAAACGGTTTGACGTTCTGTTTGAGCAGGTTGCCTGTTGACTGGCGGTATTGTGTAGTCTTCTTGACTCAGCTCTAAGTTAAAAGCATTAAAGAAGATCACCAGGCTCCGTTTGTCTACAGCAACTTCGCGCCCAATTATGCGATAAATTGTGCGCGGATCGAGCAAGGTTTTTTCACTCAGGTATTCCAACGTGTGCCGCTCACCAAACTCGTTGCATAGAACTTGCGACTGGTGAAGTTTTTGCCACCCTTGATGGGTCAAGAGAATACCGCGTCTACGTCTTTGCTTGCTGTAGTTAAAAGTTGCTGGTGGTGCAGCCGCAGGCTGAGTCAGTTGGCGGTAGGAATGGAGGGGAATAACTTGAAGGTTTGACATCAGAACGACCTGGAAGGAGTAGGAGCAGGGAAAAGCGAAGCAAAGATGTCTGAATGGTGCTTTTTTCTAGGTTTGAAATGGTGCTTTTTTCTACGTTCTTAGGTTGGAGTGTATACGGTTCAAAAAGGACTGTCACTACGCTAGAGATATGTCTTGTACTTAAGGACAGATGAGCCTAACACTAGACTTTCGCTGGGCGATCGCTCAACGAAAGTTAGGCAACGTAACCAAAAGCGCGATCGCATATTTTCTCTCCAAAGCACCACCAAAACCAATTCCATCCAGGTTCAAGGCGATTTGCTGCATAGACTGCTTAACCCCATCAAAGCTCCTTCCTTACCCTGTAGAACTACTGCATATTCACAAAATATTCACACTATTAATGTTTACTACTCTAAGCTCTGGGGCGTGATGGCTAGTTGATTGACAAAAGTCTTGAAAGGCTGATGGCTTCGTTGCTCACCCGCCCGTGATTAAAAGCCGGGCTAACGGTGCGAAACCCGTTAAAACGGGTTGAAAGGTGATTGCAGTCCTCTACCCTTCGGGAAGGCAAAGCCTATAGAGGACTTCCTGCTGCTAGCCCGTACTTTTAGTGCAGGATGGAGTGGGCGATCGCTGAACGATTTGTCAGCCAACCAGGGCGTATGGATTAAACCATTTGAAACTCCGTTTCCTTAACAGAACAAAATAGGTCGCGCCATGTGAAACATAAATTTGGATGGAGGTACCTCTGGAACAGGCACAACAGCAAAAGGAGAAAAAGAAACCACATGCAGCCTCAGAAACAAGCTCAGATTCAACGCACTCGCCCGTTCTCCTTTTCACATTCCTATGACTCTCTCACCCATTCGAGTCTTAATTGCTGACGATCATCCTATCATTCGTAATGGTTTAGCGATGATAGTGAACTTAAAACCCGAAATGACGATCGCGGCTGAGGCGACCAACGGTTTAGAAGCCGTCGAGTTATTTCGTCAGCATCAACCGGATGTGACATTGATGGATTTGCGCATGCCTCACATGACAGGCGTTGAAGCCACTTCTGCGATTCGACAAGAATTTCCTGATGCTCGCGTTATCATTCTCACCACATATGATGGTAACGAAAACGTCTATCGAGGCTTGCAGGCCGGGGCCAAGGGGTACATTCTCAAAGATGCGCCACTCGATGAAATTGTCCGAGCGATTCACATCGTGCATATGGGGGCAAACTACATTCCTCCTGTCATAGGCGCAAAGCTAGTTGAACGTTTGGAGCAACCTCAATTGAGTAACCGAGAGCACGATGTATTGCTCTTGATCGCTGAGGGCAAAAACAATCAACAAGTTGCGACTGTACTGCGCATTCAGGAAGGCACAGTCAAGTTTCACATCAACAAGATTTTTAGCAAATTAGGGGTGAGCGATCGCGCCCAAGCGACCCTCGTTGCTATTAAGCGTGGGATTGTTAATCCATAGCTTTGAGAGAGCCAGGGCTTGGTTTAAAACCCTCGATCCTCCACAACCCTCGCGCTTCACGTTGCTAACGCTAGAAAAAAGGAGAGAGCCAAACCATTCAAAGCTCCCTATTTTAAGGGAGATTTAGGGAGAACACCATCAGTCAAGGAAACAATCCAAAGGTTTTAAAGCACTGCTTAGCATAACTTCTGGCCTAACGTGTTGAACGTCTCTGGTTGTTAAGTTCAACAAAAGCTAATGGTTGAGGACAGATTGTAATCTTGGAAGAATGCCGAGGCGTTCAATCAGCGTCCAATGCGCAGCAACCAACTGATCGGCCATTCCAGCAAGACAATCATGCTTGGTTCAACTTGGAGATCTACACAATGAGCGGACGGACGATTTATCTTTTAGCAGCATTGGCAGGCGGAGCGGTTCTTCCAGTACAAGTTGCATTAAACACTTTGCTGCGACGTTACGTCGGCGAACCGATGCAGGTGACGTTTATTTCCTATGTGGCTGGGTCTGTAGCCTCGCTTGCCATCTGTGTCTTTGCCCAATATCCACTTCCTGCTATGGCTGCCTTAACCCAAACATCCTGGTGGATGTGGGTGGGTGGCTGTTTGGGCACGTTTTACGTCTGGTCAACCATTTTTGCAACACCCCAAATTGGGGCCACTCTTGCTCTGGCGCTGACGATCGCGGGTCAAATGATTGCAGCACTGCTTCTGGATCATTATGGTGCGATCGGCTTAACCAGGTATGCCGCCAGCCCGACTCGTATCGCTGGCGCTGTCTTTGTCGTTCTTGGCGTTTCGCTGGTCGCTTATGGAAAGCGTTGATTTTGCATGGCTCTCCCATGACTCAGACAGTTTCCATCTCCACTGTAAAAGATAGAAAGAAGAACCGTTTAAAGATTGGCAATGCCTCGTTTGAGCGCGACTAGAACGGCTTGGGTGCGATCGCTCGCGCCTAACTTTCTCAAAATGCCATTCACATGGAACTTAATGGTGCCCTCACTCACATTAAGTGCATTAGCAATCTCTTGATTATTTTTACCTTCGGTGATGAGTAGTAAAACCTGTCGTTCGCGCTCCGTGAGTTGAGGACTACTCATCCGTTCAGAGAGTCTGGCACCCACTTCAGCCGGAATGTACTTTTGTCCGGCATGAACGCGTTGAATGGCTTCAATCAACTCCTGACGAGTCACGTTTTTGAGCAGGTAACCTCTCGCTCCAGCACTGAGTCCGCGATAAATGTCTTCATCGCCATCATAGGTCGTCAGCACAATGATATGAGCGTTAGCAAACTCTTGGCGAATGGTTGCGATCGCCTCCACACCACCCATCTCAGGCATCTTTAAATCCATCAACACCACGTCAGGCTGATGCTGACGAAACAGCACCACTGCCTCAGCGCCAGTGCTGGCTTCAGCCACCGTTTCAATACCGGTAGTGTATTGAATAATCATGGCTAGACCAGAGCGAACAATAGGATGGTCATCGGCAATTAAAACTCGAATGGTAGTGTCGCTCATGGTGCATCGGGCAGAGAGGGATGGGTAGCGGGTAGACAGAGAGAACGGGACACGGGTTTTCGGACACTTCGGTTGCAGTTGGCTATTGGTTTCCTTCCGCTTTGTTGTCATGGTGTTCTCTCTTTTCGGTTTTCCCTTTCCGGTTTTTCCTAACCCAACGGTGCTTCTACAAGAATCTGAGAGCCTTGCCCTAGCTGGCTTGTGAGGCTAAGTAAGGCACCAATGCGATCGCAGCGTTCATACATCCCCATCAGCCCAAACCCGCCGTTGAGGGTATCGATTGCCGTCGGTGGAGTGAAGCCACGTCCGTTATCGCGAATGGTCAGCAGAATGCGATCGGGTTCGTAGGCGAGTTCAATCGCAATAGTCTGTGCCTGGGCATGTTTGAGGGCGTTGGTTAGGGCTTCCTGTCCAATTCGCAGCAGGTTCATGCCAATGATGGGCGGCAGGGGGCAGGGCGTACCCTGAAGATTGACATCAATCGCTGTAGTGGTGTTGCGGGTCATCTGTTCCACACTGTCATAAAGGAGCTGTGCTAGATCGGCATATTCAGCAGCGGGTGGATAGAGCGCCCAGACAGAACGGCGGGCTTCGGCAAGTCCGCTTTCTGCCAGTCGGCTGACGTGATTGAGGATCTGCTGAACGGTTTGAGGGTCTTGACCAAGCAAGGCTTTAGCAACTTCTAACTGAAGGGAAATGCCCGTAAAGGCTTGCGCTAGAGTATCGTGGATTTCGCCTGCCATGCGGTTGCGCTCTTCAAAAATCGCGGCGTGCTTAGCTTCCTCTGCAAGTCGTGTAAGTTGAACAGCCAGTGTTACCTGTTGCGCCAGGGCGTAGGTTAATTCAATTTGTTGGTCTATGAAGTGGCGATCGCTCGGCAGAAAGACAACCAGTGCGCCGATTGTTCTGTCACCCAAAATCAGCGGTACATTCAGAAGCCGCCTGACCCCGCGAGATGCGTACCACGCTCCAGCATCTAAGCCGTGCTCATTCGCTATTTGACGATGAATCGTACTGGTTATCAGATCATCAATCTGGATATAGCTTCGACGATAATGCAAACTCTCCTGCTGAATCATGTCTGGCGGCACTGGGTAACCATGCAACCCAACATGCCCTGGTTGCTCCTCTGGTTTAAGAATCTGCCCTTGCCAATAGGTCAGTCCAACATACGCAAGATTAGCGGGTGCTGGATGGTACCAATATTCGGTCAGGGGCGCATCTAGTTGTTGAGCAATGACTTTAAGCACATGCCCCAAAAAGCGATCGAAGTCGGTTTCTGTTGCCAGCACATCAACGGTTTGCTTGAGCGCATCATTGGCGTTTGCCAGCCCCGTCGATCGTGCTTGTTCGGTGTTCAATAAAGCTTGTTGGGTTTCCCGCAGTTCTGTAATATCAACCTGGCTCACCCAGGTACTCACGACAGCATTCTCTTCGATCGTGCTGACCGCACTATTGAGAAAATAACGCTTACGTCCCGTGCGATCAAATTCCTCAGTTTCTAAGTGGCGGCAGAAAAACTGATTCTCAGCCCACTTTCGCATCGTTGTCTGTGTAATTTCAGAGCTGTAATCATGCAAGTCCCTTAGCATTACCCCAATTAAATCGTCTGCTTGTTCATACCCATACATGGCAGCAAACGCAGGGTTAGCTTCAGCCATATAAATCGAGCGATAACACAAGTCAACTTGCTCGTCTACGGTTAAATTTAGAGGAATGGCTTGTGCATAACCAAAACGCACAATGCCTTCACCACTGAGTTCAAACAAAGTGCGATAGCGTCTTTCTGATTCAGCGAGGCGATCAAGCGCTTGTTGAAGTTCGGTATTGTAACGCTCCAGTTCGTGCGATCGCTCTGCGGCATTGCGGGAACGAAGTTGTTCAGCTTCTAGTAGCGTTTGCTGTGTTTCTCGTAGTTCAGTGATGTCAATTTGAGTCGCCCAACCACTCACCAAACAATCATTCTGAATGGTGAAAACGCCGCTGTTGAGAAAGTAACGCTGCCGCCCCCGTCGATCAATCTCCTCGGTCTCCAGGTTGCGAAAGCGGTATCCACTCTCGATCATGCCTCGAATAAACGCTGCATTCTTGTCTGAATCTGCAACATGCACGTCGCCATTTCTTAATCCAATCAGTTCATCGGGATTGTCTGCACCATACATGGCAGCAAGCGCACGATTTGCTTTGACAACGCGAATATTGCGGTAAAGCAAATCACATTGTTCTTCGATCGAGAGGCTGATGGGACAGGGCGGCGTAATCTCTACCTCGTAGAATCCTTCACTACTCAATTCAAACAATCGACGCAAGCGTTCTTCCGATTCGGCAAGATGATCCAGCGCTTGTTGTAATGCAAGATTGTGGTGCTCCAGTTCATGCGATCGTGCTTGCTCGGCTTGCAGCAGGGCTTGTTGGGTACGTTCACGCTGAATGGCGCTACCAATACAATCGGCTGCGACTCTCACTACAGCTAAGTCAGCCGTGCTGCGCCGTTTCGCCTCATGGCAGTCATCAAACCCGATTTCTCCCCAGTACTTACCCTCCACAAAAATGGGAACGACATGTAGTGCTTTTAACCCTAGTGCGGCCTGACCACTGCGAAACGGTTCTGGCATCTCTTCCAGTAAGCAGCTAAGGCTCCGCCCCTGACTCAATTGTTCGTACCACGACTCAATGCCTTCCCAATTACCTTGAGCCACATTGGGATGAGTGATCTGTGACACAACGCCCAGCGCATCCCATTCATACAAAACTCGCCAGTTGAGCACTGAAGCGTCAGCTTGCGCAGCAAAGTTTTCAATGACTGTAACGCGATCGGTCTCTAACACTTCGCCTAGAATGCGCAGGGCTGTGTTGACTGCGACATCAAAGTCCTCGATCGTTAATAAAACATTAGCAACCGTTGCCGTGTCTTCAAGCAGTTTGGGAATAGGCAATGCATCTATCTGTTTTGGTTCAGCTTGTGCCTGCCCACTCTGTTCATGTGGACGATATTTCGTTATTTCGGCTTGGAGTAGGCTGTGAGATTGCTCACAGGCTTGCAGACGCGATCGCAACCAAGCATTCTCTTGTTCCAGGGCAGAGAGATGGTTGTAAAGCTGAGCCGATGCTAGATCCATAGCGACCTCTGAGATCAAAGCAGAGTTTCTCGTAGCATAAAACCAGCTCACGGTGAAAGCAGCAATTACTTATGAGATTTTTAGATCTAAGCGTTCATGACGATCGTGCTCTTCACTATACAAGGCCCACATTAAACTGCACCCAACGAAAGTTAAGAATGTGCCTAATCCTATGCCTTTCTTTCCAAATCCAGTAAGCGATCGAACTCTTGCTGTAGTTTCTCCTTTTCTGCTGCTAAACGGCTAAAAAAGTGCTTTGGAAATGGTTTACCAAACGCGATCGAGTCTTTGTCGAACACCTCAGACTCTCTCAAAGCTTTGTAGACAGCAATATGACGAATATATTTAGACATTTCCTCAAATAACTGTTTATCAGCTCGTGCTGCCTTAACTGAATTAATGGTTCTATCTCTTATAAAGAAGAGCATACGGTAATCAGTGAGCAAGACACTCAATGAGGGAATGCTCATAAAAGGCGATCGCCTTGTAAGATTCCTCCCATAATGCACAATCATATGAAATCTTGGAACCGCAATAAAACTATAATTGGATGCGTGCTAGCAGCCTTATGCATACCCAGTATTTCGCTGCAACCAGGGTTAGCTCAGATCTTGCAGCATTCTCGATAAACCCATTTAGGCAAAGGCTTGAGGACAAGCTCAAACCCATGTTGAGCCGTGATTTCGGCATGAATTTGAATGGATTTGAGTAACTGGAACTACACAATCGAGGGGAACAAGCTCTTTAATGCTAAATCACTGGCGGCTTTCCAATCGAGGAACGGAGGTAAAGACCATTGGTCAATCCAATGCGCTAAGAGATAGGCAATCAAGGAAAGAATGAGCCA